>Ga0210401_10001866_pt1 | contig 23902 bp, 23 predicted proteins | sample IncBWH32MmetaG_FD_150866 | JGI IMG/M metagenome (GOLD analysis project Ga0210401, IMG submission 150866) | Forest soil microbial communities from Barre Woods Harvard Forest LTER site, Petersham, Massachusetts, United States - Inc-BW-H-32-M | ecosystem: Environmental > Terrestrial > Soil >... | reverse complement strand
CCGCATCACGCGGTTTTGGGACCCGAATTATTATCGGACTTATGTGGAACAGGCCGGGCAGCCGGAAGGCTTCATGTCGGTGCAGCAGGAAGTCACGCGCGCGCTCGCACGTCCGGAAGATTTCGAGGATGTTCCAACGACCGATCCGCAATACCGTCGGAAAACGTCGGGCCTGCAGCGGGACACCCTTGATGATGCGAGACCGGCCTTCGTCGTGCGCGATCGCAACTATGTTTCGGCGAGGTGGCCGGGCGATGTGCATACTTTCGCAAAGGCATTTTCCGATATGTTGAAATAGCAGGGAAGCGCGCGAGAGCTGATCGGCCATCCCCTGTCGTGCCGGCGTAATTTCCTGCGTGGCTGCTATCTTCGCCGGCTCTAGCGGAAGAGCGGTCTGTTATGCTTTGATAAAGAAAAAGGCCGGCGCCGAAGTGAAGCCTCATAAGCCGTGCCGATCGGCGGCGACGGTAGACTCGGTGGCCACTGCGTCAAAAGGGAGGATTTGCTCTTGGAAAAGCGCGGCCGGACCCTGCTGGCCAAAATCTGGGACCAGCACGTCATCGCCCACGTCAGCGATGATACCGATCTTCTCCACATTGACCGTCATTTGCTGCACGACCTCGGCGGTGCGCGCGGCCTGCTCGACCTCAAGAGCCGCAAGCTTGCCGTCCACAATCCCGAGCTGACATTCGCAACCCCGGATCATGCGATTTCCACGGCACGGGGACGGGCGGGCACCAGCAAGACGGGGCAGGAACTGCTGGAGGGCCTGCGGGTTGAAACATCGGCAAGCCACATCACGATGTTCGATATCGACGAGCCGGGGCAGGGCATCGTCCATGTCATCGGGCCTGAACTCGGCCTTAGTCTGCCCGGTTGCCTGATCGTCTGCGGCGACAGCCACACCTGCACCCATGGCGGCCTCGGCGCCCTGGCCTTCGGGATCGGGTCGAGCGAATTGACTCACGTGTTGGCGACCCAAGCGCTCATTCAGCGCCGTCCCAGGACCATGCGCGTCAAATTCGAGGGCCGATTGTCCTCGGGCGTCACGCCCAAGGATCTCATCCTGGCGCTGATCGGTCATGTCGGAGCCGCCGGCGGCACTGGTTACGCGGTCGAATATGCCGGCAGCGCCATTCGCGTCATGGGAATCGAGGGGCGGCTCACGATCTGCAATCTTTCGATCGAACTCGGCGCCAAGATGGGGATGGTTGCGCCGGATGAGAGCACTTACGAGTATATCCGCGGCCGGCGCTACGCTCCGAAAGGCGAGATTTGGGAGCGTGCGGTCGCCGCATGGCGTCAGCTACCGAGCGACCCCGATGCGCTGTTCGATCGGGAAGTCGTCATCGATGTCGAGAAGATCATGCCGCAGGTGACCTGGGGCATCAGCCCGGAACACGTGATCGGTATCGATGGTAGTATTCCAGATCCCAGGGACATCGCCGATCCGGCCCGTCGCGCCGCGATCGAAACCGCGCTCGACTATATGGGGCTCAAGCCCGGCGCACCGATCATGGGCACGCCGGTCGATTGGGTGTTCATCGGTTCGTGCACCAACAGCCGGCTGAGCGACCTGCGCGCCGCCGCAGAGATCGCGCGCGGCCGCAAGGTTGCGCCGGGCGTGCGTGCCTGGGTGGTGCCGGGTTCGGAGACGGTCAAGCGGAGCGCCGTCGCCGAAGGACTTGATAAACTGTTCGTTGATGCAGGCTTTGAGTGGCGCGAGCCCGGGTGCTCGATGTGTCTTGCCGCCAACGGCGAAACCGTGCCGCCCGGACAGCGTTCGGTTTCGACTTCGAACCGCAATTTCGTCGGCCGCCAGGGGCCGCGCGCCCGCACCCATCTGGCGAGCCCGGCCACGGCGGCGGCAAGCGCGATATCGGGCGCCATCGCCGACGTCCGGACAATGGAGCGATAGATGCCGAAGGCTTTCACCACGCTCAGTGCGATTGCGGCTCCGATCATGCGCGGCAACATCGATACCGATGTCATCATCCGCATCGAACGTCTCGTCGGCACCTCCGTTCGCGGAACCCTTGCCAAATGGGCGTTCGGCTCACTGCGCTATTTGCCGGATGGTTCGGAAAATCCCGATTTCGTCTTGAACCGCGCGCCCTATCGGCAGGCGGAAATCCTCATCACCGGTCCGAATTTCGGTTGCGGCTCGTCCCGCGAGGGCGCGGTGTGGTCGTTGCAGGAGATGGGTATCCGCGCCATCATCGGCTCAGGCTTCGGCGATATTTTCTTCGCCAACTGCTTTCAGAATGGAATCCTTCCCATCGTCGTCGACAAGGAAATCGTCGACGGCCTTGCCGCCGAAGTCGAGCATACGCAAGGAGCTGGACGCGTCAGTGTCGATCTGGAGGAGCAGACGATCACCTCACCATCGGGAAAACGGCATCGGTTCGAGATCGATCCGCGCCGCCGCGCCGGCCTTCTCAAAGGCCTGGACGAAGTCGAGTTGACGCTGCAGCGAGACGGCGAGATTCGAGCCTTTCAGGCGGCCGACCGCATCGAGCGGCCCTGGATACATTTTGCAAGGACGCAGGCATGAGCGGCTCTACCAACATGATCAAGCTGGCCGTGGTCGGCGGCGAGGGCATTGGTCCGGAGGTGACCGCCCAGTCGCGCCGGGTTCTCGACTGGTTTGCCACCCGCCGCGGCATTCCGCTGGTCCTGCGGGAAGCGCAATACGGGCTCGTTCCTTACCTGGCGACCGGCAAGGTGTTGCCTCCCGATACCGTGGAAGCAATGGATGAGGCCGACGCCATTCTGTGGGGAGCGACCGGCGGGCCGGAAACGAAGGAGGTGCCGGCGGCGGCGCGCAAGGCGGGCGGTTTGCTGACGCTGCGCAGCAAGTACGACCTCTACGCCAATCTGCGGCCCATTCGCGCCAACCCGGCCTTGTCCGAATCCTCGCCGCTCAAGGCGCGGGTATTGAAGGATGTGGATTTCGTCATCATCCGCGAGCTCACCAGCGGCATCTATTTCGGAGAGCCGCGCGGCATCGAAACCCTTGCCGATGGCCAGCGACGCGGGTTCAACACCGAGCAATATACCACAAGCCAAATTCGCCGCGTGGCGCGCTCTGCCTTCGAGCTGGCGCGCACGCGTAGAGGAAAAGTCTGTTCGGTGGACAAAGCCAATGTGCTCGAGACCAGTGTGCTGTGGCGCGAGGAAGTCACGGCACTTCACGCGTCGGAATTTCCCGACGTTGAGCTGTCGCATATGTATGTCGACAACGCCGCCATGCAGATCGTCCGGCAGCCGTCGCAGTTCGACGTGATGGTGACCGGCAATATCTTTGGCGACATTCTCTCCGATTGCGCGGCGATGGCATCGGGCTCGCTTGGGATGTTGCCTTCGGCGTCGCTCGGTCCCGCCGACCAATATGGCCGCCGCAAGGCGCTTTACGAACCGGTCCACGGCAGCGCGCCCGACATCGCCGGCAAGGGCATCGCCAATCCGCTTGGGTCCATTCTCAGCGTCGCCATGATGCTGCGAATGACGCTTCAACGGCCGGAGGATGCTGATTTGCTTGAGACGGCCGTCGATACCGCGTTGGCGAACGGTGCAAGAACCGCCGACATCGCCGAGCCGGGCGCGAGTGGAGTTTCGACGCAGGAAATGGGCGATGCGGTGCTGAACGCGCTCGAAAGAGTGGCCAGCAAGGCGAAGGAGAGAGCGTGATGGCAGCCTGCATCACCAGACGTTCGGCGCTGACGATCATGGCCGGTGGCGGCACGTATCTCGCCGGTGATCGCGCACGGGCCGAAGCCAAGAGCGGCCGCGCGATCTATCCGGTCGCCGTACCCATCTATCAGTCGCAATTCGTCGCCGATCGTATCGGGTACTTCAAGGAAGCAGGCCTCGACTGCAAGCTGATTCAGGGCGGCAGCGGCGTCAAAACACGCGAAATCATTGCTTCCTCGCAAGGCGATGTGGGTATCGGCGACGTCACCCACCCGATGCAGCTTTCCAATCACGGACGGGCCGGGCGGATCTTGATGCCGACCGACACGCGCAGCAGTTCGGTGATGTTCATCATCCGTCGGGATCTCTGGGATCAAGGTATCACGACGCTGGAGAAGCTGACGGAATGGAAGCGGCCGGACGGACGCAAGCCGATCGTGTCGGTGTCCTCGCTGGGAGGCACCAACCACGTCTGGTCGTCTTATTATATGGAGACATTGGGACTGGCGGAGAAGGTAACCTGGATCGGAACCGGCAACGTCGATACCATGCTGGGCTCGCTTAAGAGCAAGCAGGTCGATGTTCTCGTAAGCTCGCTCTCGCTCCTCAACGAATCGATGGAGCAGGGCTGGGGCACGCTGTTGTTCGATGGAACGGACGAAACCGTCTGGAACAAATATATCGGCGGCAAAGTCCCGGTCACCGGGCACTTCACGGTTCAGTCGACGATCGACAAGGACCCGCCCAAGATGCAGGCCTTCGTCACGGCGTTGTGGCGCGCGACGCAGTGGATCAAGGCGCACTCGCCGGACGAGGTCTACGATGCGATCGAGCCTTATGTCGGAAGCACATCGCGTGCCGCCAATATCCTCGAAATCACGGCGTTGAAAAAAGTCGCCGACTATGAGGGCGTCGTCGATGCGGCGAGCTTCGCGCGCGGCGAAAAAGTCTGGTTCCGGGAAATGACCGGCATCAAGCCGCTTGCGATTGCCGAGGTCGTGAGTCCCGATTTCGCGCAAGTCGCGCGCAAAGCGTATCCGGGTTGAAAGCCCCCGCGTTGAGTGCCCGGGATAAACCTGCCATGCCGCCCGATCGGCCGCCGGATGTTCATCGGATCGACGTCAGGGGCCTGAGCAAGTCCTTCCAGCTCCCGGGCACCGCCATCGAGGCGGTCCGCGATGTCTCGTTCAACGTGCGGCGCGGCGAGTTCGTTGCGTTGCTGGGGCCGTCCGGCTCGGGCAAGAGCACCATCCTCAACATGATCGCGACCTTGATCAGGCCGAGCAGCGGTCAAATCCTGATCGATGGGTTGCCGGTCGTTTCCGGCAACGCGACGCCCAATGTCGGCTATGTTTTCCAGCGCGACACGTTGTTCCCTTGGCGCACAGTGGCCGACAACATTGGGTACGGCCTGCAACTCGCTGGCCGCCCCGAGGCCGAGCGCAAGGAGCGCATTGCAGCCTGCGTTGCCCAGGCGGGGCTCCAAGGTTTCGAGCAAGCCTATCCATCGGCACTGTCCGGCGGCATGCGCCAGCGGGCCGCGCTGATGCGGACGCTGGTGGTGGAGCCGCAAATTCTGCTGATGGATGAGCCGTTCGGCGCGCTCGATACCCACACCAAGATCGATATGCACGAGGTCTTGCTCCGCATCTGGGAGCGCGAGCAGCAGACGGTGTTGTTCGTCACCCACGATCTCGGCGAGGCCTTGACGCTGGCCGATCGCATCATTCTGTTTTCGGCGCGCCCGGGCCAGGTCAAGGACATGTTCGAGGTGGATTTTCCGCGACCGCGCGACGCCGTGAAGGTGAGGGAGACCCCGCGCTACGCCGAACTGTTCCAGCATATCTGGCACTCGCTCGGAGAGGAATTCGTGCGGGGGCGCGAACGATGAGGATGCGCCGCCGAAACTTCAGCACATTGGCATGGCAGGCGCTGATCTGCGTTGTCGTCTTGTCGATCTGGCAATGGGGATATGATTTGCACGCCGGTTTTCCCTGGCTGATACCGGATTTGCTCGACCCCTACTTCGTTTCAAAACCCTCCGAGATATTCGAACACTTTCTGATCCTGAGCTGCCTCAAATCCAAGCTTGGCGTGTTCAATGGCTGGTTCAACGGCGACCTTGCCAAATGCATGGCTCGCACCGAAAACAATCTCTGGGTCGCAACCGCCATCACCCTCAAGAATACTTTCTTCGGTTTTGCTACCGGCGTATCCAGCGGCTTTGCCGCCGGGTTGATTCTGGGAAGGTCGGATCGGCTGAGCGCGATCTTTCAGCCTTTCATCACCGCCGTGAATTCGATTCCCCGGATAGCGCTGGCGCCGATCATTGTGCTGGCATTCGGTATCGGTGACACGTCAAAGGTCGTGACGTCCTGGATCGTGGTGGTCTTTCTGGTGTTCTTCAATACGTTCGAGGGCGCGCGCTCGATCGACGAAGGCTTTGTCAATGCCGCGCGGCTGCTCGGCGCGAGCGAATGGCAGATCACCCGCACGGTCGTGATTCCGTCGACGATGGCCTGGGTATTTGCCTCGCTCTCTCCGGCGATCTCCTTTGCGCTGATCGGCGTGATCGTCGGCGAATTCATCGGCGCGGAGCGTGGGATCGGCCGGCTGATCATCGAATCGGAGGCACGCGGCGAAGCGTCGGGCATGATGGTCGCGGTGATCGTGCTGATGCTGGTGGGGGTGGCGCTTTCCGCCGTGATCTGGCGATTGCAGGCTTATTTGCTGCGCTGGCAGCAGCACAACATGGTGGAGTAGCGGCTCGCCTTTTTGGCCACAATGTTGGGCGTCATGATCATCCCGCTTATGCATCGGCTAACGGCGTAAAGCGTGATATGAGCACGGCGGCATTCCAAATGGGTGTGAGAAGGGTCTTCCGATGAGCATACAAGTCTACGGGTTTTGGCGATCGATCGCGTCATTTCGGGTGCGAGTCGCCTTGAGGTTGAAAGGCTTGCCGTTCGAGGAGACTTCGGTCGATATCCTCCAGGGCGAGCAGTTCAAACCGGGCTATGCGGCGGTCAATCCGGAACATGTCGTGCCGACCTTTGTTCATGACGGTAACTGGCTGTTTCAATCGATGGCGATCATGGAATATCTCGAGGACATCAAGCCCACGCCGCGATTGCTGCCGGAGGATGTCAAGGAGCGGGCCTATGCGCGCTCGCTGGCGCTGATGACGATTGCCGATGCCCATCCGCTGGTGGTGCCGCGCGTTCGCAACCATCTGGCCAAAACCTTTGGCGCCGATGCGAAGGCGATCGAGAACTGGGGCAAACATTGGACGACCGAGGGGCTTGCGACCTATGAACGGCTGTTTGCGCGCCGCGCGCCGGCGCCGTTCGCGCTCGGTTCCGAGCCCTGCGTTGCGGACATCTGTATTGCGGGCCAGGTCGTAGGCGCGCATTTTCTCAAAATCGAATTAGGCGCTTTTCCGCAGGTCTCCGGTCTTGCCGACCGCTGTTTCAAGATGCCGGAATTCGCCACCTCGCATCCCTTCGAGCAGCCCGGCTACAAGACCGCGGGCGCGCACCACTGAATAGGTCCGCGCGTCGAGTCATTCTTAGCGCGGGCTTCATCCTTCGAGACGGCCGCTTCGCGGCCTCCTCAGGATGAGGTCTGTCAGTCCCTCATGTTGAGGAGCGCGCAAGCGCGTCTCGAACCATGAGGCCGCGAACTCGCCGTCGCTAAACGTCAAGCCCAAGCACCCGCGCGGCGTTGCCGCCGGCGATCTGCGCGAGCGTGGACTCGTCAATTCCGTGGACGCCGGCGATGTGTCCGACCGGATTATATTCGCCCATGTCGAAGGGGTAGTCGGTGCCCATCAGGATACGATCGGGACCGAATACGTCGATCAGATAGGCGAGCTGGTGATAGCTGAAGACAACGGTGTCGAGATAGACCTGCCGAAGATAAGTCGTCGGCGGTAACGGCAGTTCGCCGTGCGAATCCCGCCGCGCGCCCCAGGCGTGATCGATCCGGCCTGAGTAACCCGGCAAATAGCCGCCGCCATGCACCGCCATCAGCTTCAAATTGGGGAAGCGCGCCAGCGTTCCCGAAAAGATGAGGTTGTGAAGTGCTAGCGTCGTATCGAGCGGATTACCCAACACGTTGTTGAAATAGAAATGGGTCAGCCGCTCGCCATGGGTAAATCCGTTGGGATGCATCATGATGAAGGCACCGAGCTGTTCGGCGCGCGCGAAGAAGGGGCGGAATTTCGGATCGGAGAGTTCTTGACCATCGACATTGGTCAGGATCTCGACGCCCTTCAATTTCAAGTCCTTCATGACGTAGTCGAGCTCGCGCACGGCAAGCTCAGGCTCCTGCAAGGTGACGACGCCGAGCCCGACAAACCGGTCGGGCTTGCGCGCGCAATATTCCGCGACGCCATCATTGGCGAGGCGATGGGCCTTCTCGGCGATTTTGGGATCGATGGTGTAATAACACTGCGGCGGCGCCGGTGCGACGAGTTGGATGTCGATGCCCATTTGGTCGAGATCGAACAGGCGGCGGTCGATCGTGGTCATCACTTCCTCGACATCTTTCTCCTGCTGCGCATTGATTTCCCTGGTTTCGGCATCGGCAAAGTGCGCAAGCGGAATGCGACTGTGGTCGATATGCGGTTTCGCGAGCTTCGCGGCCTGGGGCACGACGATATGGGCGTGAATGTCGATCGTCGTGGACGACGGGCGCCGCGCGAGGCCGTCTGCGTCATGGACGCGTGCGGCGGTGCGGCCATAGCGGTTCTTGCGATCGATCATTGAATTTTCTCTGCTGTTGTTTTGGTTGTTCGGAAAGAGGGCATCATTTTCAGGATTTCGACGCTGGCGTCTTGCGTTGGGTCCAGCGGACCGAAACCGTGGTGGCGTCGGCTTCCCCGAGGCCCGCGGCTTCGGCTTCCTCAAAACAGGCCAGCGCGCTCTTGGCAACTGGTAGTTCGGCATGGATGGAGGACGCAAATTGCACGGCGGTGGCAAGGTCCTTTTTTGCCGCCGTGATGCCGAAGGCGGTTTCGCCAAGCGACGCACCGCCCAGGACCCTGGCGATGATCGCGCCGCGCCCTTTCATGGCGGCAGGCGCGCCGGCCGTGTCGGACAGGATATCGATCAACCGGTCGGGCGGAAGATTGAGCGGTTTGCAGATGGTCAGTGCTTCGCCGAGCGCCTGCCAATAGACGAGAAGCGGCAGGTTCACCGCGAGCTTCAAGGTCGCGCCGGCGCCGAGCGGGCCAACATGCTCGATACGGCGGCATAGCTGCTCGAGCAACGGCATCGCTCTGGCAACATCGGCGTTCGTGCCGCCGGCGAGGCCGAACAGCTTGCCTTCCCTTGCCGGCACCTTGCTGCCGCCGACCGGGCATTCGACGAAAGCGCCCCCTTGCTGAGCCACTGCGTTACCGACCGATATCATCGTTTCCGGGCGCACCGTGCTCATGTCGATCACGAGCTTGCCGGCAAGCCTGGCTTTCAGGAGGCCGTTGGGGCCGCGGTAGACCGCTTCGGTTGCCGCGTCGTTGAGCAGCATGGCGATAACGGCCTCGCAACCTTCCGCCAGCGCCGCCGGCGATGCGAAAGCCTTCGCGCCCTCCTCAATCAGCGGTTTTGTCTTCGCGGCATCGCGATTCCAGACGCCGACTTCATGCCCGACCGACATCAATCGCTGCGCGATCGATGCGCCCATTCGTCCGGTTCCGCATACGCCGATTTTCATTTGCTTACCTCTAGGGGTGGATTGTTAACCTAATGGGCGTGAAAGACGCCAAGATTTTGCGTAATCAGGGCTTCGTCGTTGAGGATTTCGCCGGCGTTGCCTGCGAAGACGCAACGGCCGGTGTTGAGAATGACGGCCTGATCGGCAACCTCGAGCGCGAGCTGCCGGTTTTGCTCGACCAGAACGATAGACTGTCCTTCTTCCTTGAGCCACTTGATGGTGCGCCCGACCTCCGCGACGATCAGGGGGGCCAGGCCTTCCGACGGTTCGTCGAGCAGCAATACGCGCGGGTTGCCCATCAGCGCGCGGCCGATCGCCAGCATCTGCTGCTCGCCGCCGGAAAGCGTGCCGGCGAATTGCGCATGGCGCTCGCGCAGCTTTGGAAACATTTCGTAGATCCGTTCGACATTCCAGGGCTTCCTGGTGCTGCGCTCACGCTGATGCGCCACGATGAGGTTTTCCCGAACCGTGAGCGAAGGAAAAATGCGGCGCCCCTGCGGCACCAGGCCGATACCGAGATGTGAAATGCGTTCGGGGCTCAGGCCCTCGATCGGCTCGCCGAACAGACGGATCTCGCCATCTCTGGCAGCCAGGAAGCCAACGATCGTGGATATGCAGGTGGTCTTTCCCGCACCGTTGCGCCCGAGCAGCGCCAGTACGCAACCTTCCTGCAGCGAAAAGCCCACGCCGTGGAGGATATGGCTGTCGCCATAAAATGCGTGCACGTTCTTCAGACTGAGCGCTTCAGTTGCCAAGGTAGACCTCTCGCGTTCGCTCATCCGCGATCACATCGTCGCGCGCGCCATCGACGATGACGCGGCCGTAATTGAGCAGCGTTACGGTCTCGGCGAGGTCGAGCGCGGTATCCATGTCGTGCTCGATCATGACCACCGTGGTCTCCCGCGAGATCGAGGCGATCAGCGCTTTCACGGTCGATCGTTCGCTGTTCGATAGACCCGCCAGCGGCTCATCCAGCAGCAGCACCCGCGGCTTTTGCGCCAGCGCCATTGCGAGCTCGACCCGGCGCTTCTCGCCATAGGCGATTTCGGAGATCGGGTGATCGGCCAGATGCAGAAGTCCGACGGTATCCAGGGTGCGGCGGGCTTTCGCCGCGAGATCGCGATAGAACGACAGCGGCCGCCACATCTGCCAACGCGAAGGAAGCAAACCAAGCAGGCCGAGCGTCACATTGTGCTCGAGCGTGTCGCCGGTAAACAATGTGATGATCTGGTAGGTGCGCGAAAGCCCCAGATGCGCGCGACGGTAGGGCGCAAGCGTCGTAACGTCGGCACCGAACAGTCTGATCCGTCCGGAATTCGGCCGCATGTCGCCGCTGATCTGGTTGAACAGCGTGGTCTTGCCGGCGCCGTTCGGACCAATGATCAGGCGACGCTCGCCCCGCCGGATCCTCAGCGAAATGTCTTGCGTCACCCTCAACCCGCCGAAGGCCTTGTTCAGGCCGACGATCTCGAGCGCATAGCCTGGTTTCGGCGGGTTCATCGCGAGCCCTTCCGAAATCGAGCGGCTAATTTGGCGAGGCCGGGAACGATACCGGTCGGCATCACGAGCACGATGAACAGGAATACCAGGCCGAGCAGCATGTTCCAGCGCTCGATATAGGCGGAGGCGTAGTTCTTCAAGAGCAGTACCAGCGTGGCGCCGACGACGGGACCGCCGAGCGTGCCTGATCCGCCCGCGATCACGCTCAACAATGCCTCGGCCGAGCTCGTGGTCGAAAGCGAGGTCGGATGGATGTATTTGTTGTAATAGACATACAGTAACCCGGAGACACCGCCCCAGAAACCGGCATAGACGAAAGTGAACCAGCGGATCATCCACGGATTGAATCCGAGCGCGGCCATCCGGCGCGGCTGATCCCGCACGCCTTTCAGCGACGAGCCGAACGATGACGACACGAAGATCGCCATCATCAGGAACGCAAACGAGGCGACGATGAGGGCAAACCAGTAGAACGCGGCCGCGCTGTCGAGCGAGATGCCAAACGGCATCGGCCGGGTGAGTCCCGCAATGCCGTTGTCGCCATTGGTCACGTTCGACATCCGATAGGCGAGCCCCCACAACACCTGCGACAGCGCCAGCGTGATCATCAGGAAGCCCAGGCCCGTCGCGCGGAGCGCGATGACGCCGAAGAAGGCCGCGGTCGCGATCGTTCCCGTGATCGAGATGATCGCGGCCGCGCCATGGCCAAATCCATAGCGACTGGTCAATAGCGCCGAGAGGTAGGCGGCGACGCCGAGATAGGAGGCGTGGCCGAGCGAAGTCATGCCGCCAAACCCGACCAGCAGATTGAGGCTGAGCGCAAAGATCGCCGCAATCAGGATCTGGCTTGCGAGGTTGATATAGAAATCGCCCGCAAACAACGGCAGCAGGAGAAGCAATGCGGCGAGCGGGGTGGTGGCGATCCACTTCATGCGCCGACGCGCCCGAACAGACCCTGAGGACGGAATGCGATGACGACGATCATCGGCAGAAACAGGATGATATAGGCGAGTTCCGGAAACAACGCCGTGCCGAATGTATAGATGAATCCAATGACGAAGCTGCCGATGAAGGCGCCGAGCAGGCTTCCGATACCGCCGAGAATAACCACGATCAGGGCGAGCGGCAGCATGTCGGCATCAAGGCCTGGATAGGCGGAGAGGATCGGCCCGCCGAGTACGCCACCGGCGCCGGCAATGCCGGCACCGAGACAAAACACGATCGTGAAAAGGTTCGAGACGGGAATGCCGACCGCGCGCGCCATTTGCCGGTCGTCGACTCCGGCGCGGATCATCGCGCCGAGCCGGGTCCGCTCCATCAGGAAATACAGCGCGACGGCGGTCGCGACCGCACATCCGACCAGCACCAGCCGATAGGTCGGAAATACGAAACCAAACATCCGGGTCGGGGCCTGAAGGTTATGCGGCGTCGGCACCGGAATGGAGTCACCGCCCCATAATACCAGGCAGGCATCGGAAATAATGAAGGACATTCCCAGTGTCACCAGCACCTGTCCGAGCGGATTGGTCTTTAGCCGCGTCAGCACCAGCCTTTCGAACAGGCCGCCGATCGCCGCTACGGCTAGCCCCGCGCCCAACGCGGTGACCCAGATATTCAAACCGCTATAGTCGCGCATCGCAACGGCCGCGAAATACGTCCCGAGCATGAAAAAGGCGCCATGCGTCAGATTGGCGAGCCGCATCAGGCCGAAGATCAGCGAGAAGCCCGAGGAGAGCAGAAACAACAGGCCACCGAGCGACAGGCTGTTAAGACCCTGGATGATCCAAAATTGCATCTAGCGTCCCGGTTCAGAAGTCCGCGTTGTTCCTGCCGCGAGTTCGTCGTGCGGACTTTCCTGGCTTCCCGCAACTCACGAAAGGCCTATGACTCCAGATTTTTGGCCGGCGGATAATTGCGTGAATAGACCGGGTTCTTCACAAATGATCAAGCGATAACCACACAACGGCTTGGCCTGAAACTCGTTTCGGTAAATGCGGATGACTAATGTCCGCAAGCGCCGTTGATGCAGTGCGGCAGGGCAAATCTGTCGCGCTATTGTCCCTTTTTCGAATTGCCTGTCTTCGGGGCGGTAACGATGGTCTTCTTCAGCACTTCAAACACCGCCGCGGTGTCCTGATCGCCCAGCCCCATCGCCATCGCCTCGGTGTAGACCGGCTGCGTCAGCGTGAACAAAGGGGTTTCGCAACCGACGTCGTCGGCGAACTCGGCAATGATCGCCATGTCTTTTTTCCAGACCGAAACCTTCATGGTCGCCGGCTGGTATTTGCCCTCGACCATCATCGGCGCGCGCATCTGGAACATGCGCGAGCCGCCGGCGCCGGGGCCGACCATCTCGACGACCTTCTTCGGGTCGAGGCCGGCGCGCTCCGCCAGGATCATCGCCTCTGCCGTGGCGACGTTGTGGATCGCCACCAGATGATTGGCGACGAATTTCATCCGGCTGCCATTGCCGTACACGCCGAGATCGGCGCTTTGCTTGGCGAAGTCGGCAAACAGCGGCATGCAACGGCCAATCGCGTGGCTGTCGCCGCTGGCATAGACGATCAGATCGCGCATCCTGGCTTGGGCGCCGGTTCCGCTCAGCGGGCAGTCCAGCGCGATGTGGCCCGCTTGCTTCAGGGTGGCTTCGAAGCGGAGTTTGTCGGCAAGGGTGAGGGTGGAAAGCTCGACCACAATCCGCGGCGGTTCGCCGGAATCGGCGATTTGCGTCGCCACGTTCTCGACGGCTGCCGGGCTCGGCAGGCTCGTCATGATGACCGGCGCCTCTCTCGTGAGTTGTTCCACGTCGTCGGCGATGATGACCTTGGCCGCCGCAAGCTCAGCCCGCTTTGCGGCATCCGTATCGAAGCCGATCACGCGCCATCCGCGTTCGACAAGGTTGCGCCCGATCGCGCCGCCCATGATGCCGAGCCCGACAATTCCAACAGTCTTGTCCATGCGAGTTCGTGCTCCCTGTCGAATTCGATTGACGGGCAACGCCGGCCGCGCCTTAATTAGTGATCGGGCGATAAACAACCGTCAAACGGTCGGCCGGTCAAGCAGCTTTCGTCGTCATGCGGCGCTGACGGCTTTCGCTAGGGAGGCCAGAGATGAAGGTAACAGGTTTCAACCACCTGTCGATCGGCACGAAGAATCTCGACGAATCAGTAAAATTCTACGAGACAGTGTTGGGGATGCAGACCATCCCCAGCTATAATTTCGGCTTCAAGACGAAATATCTGCGCTGCGGCGACCTGCAACTGCATATCTTCGAGCTGGAAGACCTTGTTCCACTCTACCAGCACTTTGCGGTGGACGTTGACGATTTCCATGCAGCCTATGATGCGGCAAAGGCAATGGGCGCGCTCGATTCCACCACCTTTCGCAATTCCGTTAACGAACTCCCCGATGGCTGCGTTCAGATGTACTTGCGGGACCCTTCCGGAAATCTGATCGAGATCGACTGGCCCGATGTCGAAACGCTTGACCGTTCGCGGATTCCCGAGATGAAGTTGTTGAGCGAGTTCGCAAAGCAGAACGAGGAGGGCCTGGCCGCCTCGCTCTATCTTGATCGGCCGCATATGAAGGCCGCGCGCCGGGCGCGATAGCGAGGACCGCGACATGACAGGCACCGGTCTGAAGTCGAATGCGGGGTTACCCCCGGGAGCGAAGACCGATGATCGCGCCTATGCGGACATGATCGCCCGCGCCAAGGCGCTGGTTCCGCGCTTGCGCGACCGTGCATCAAAGACGGAGGAATTGCGGCGGCTGCCGCCCGAGACCGAACGCGAACTGCACGAGGCCGGCCTGTTTCGGATCGTGCAGCCCAAGCGCGTCGGCGGCTCGGAACTCGATTACGTCGCGCTGGTCGATTGCGCTGATGCGATCGGGCAGGCGGATGCGTCGGCGGCGTGGAACTTCGCCAATCTTTCGAGCCATCACTGGATGCTGGCGATGTTCGACAAGCGCGCCCAGGATCTCGTCTGGGGCAAGGACCCCGATGTCCTGATTGCATCCTCCTTCATTTTTCCCGCCGGCCGCGCCAGGAAAGTCGAGGGCGGCTATGTGCTGCGCGGCAGTTGGCCGTTTTCCTCGGGAGTCGACTCCTGCGAATGGAACATGCTTGCCAGCGTCGTATCGTCGGACGATGAGGCCGACGGCATCGAGTATCGCATCTTCCTGGTCAACAAGAGCGAATACCGCGTCACTGACACCTGGGACGCGACCGGATTGCGGGGCACGGGATCGAATGACGTCGAGGTTCACGACGCCTTTGTCGCCGAGCCGATGACGGTTGCTGTGAACGAGCTTGCCGGCGGGCCGACACCCGGAAGCACGGTCAATCCGAACGCGCTTTACACGCTGCCGGTGTTCACGCTGTTTCCTTACGTGCTGTCCGGCGTCGCGCTCGGAAACGCGCAGGCCTGTCTCGACGACTACGTCGGGCTCGCGCGGTATCGCGCGTCGACCTATAACCGCGCCAAACTCGGCGACCTCCAGACCACGCAGATCAAGATCGCGGAAGCCTCCGCCAAGATCGATGCGGCGCGCTTGATCATGCGTTCGACCTGTATCGAGGCGATGGCCGAAGCCCGCCGCGGCCATGTTCCGGATATTGCCGCCAAAACCAGGACGCGGCGCGACGGCGCTTACTCCGTCAACCTCTGCACCGAGGCCGTGTCGTTGCTGTTTGCCGCGAGCGGCGCGCGAGGGCTCTACACCTCGGGTGCCCTCCAGCGGCAGTTCCGCGACGCCCACGCAATCAACTCGCACATCGCCTTCAACTTCGACGCGGCTGGCACCAATTACGGGCGCGTTGCGCTCGGCCTGCCTTCCGAAAACCTGATTCTTTGAGGCCGAGAGGATGAGCGACTCCACAAAGCATCCGACCGAGCCCGATCCCGCCAACGAGCTGGCGAGCGGCAGCTCGGCCATCGACCCCAGGGATTTTCGCAACGCGCTCGGCTCCTATGCCACCGGCGTCACCATCGTCACAGCCATGGCGGCGGACGGAAAGCCATACGGGTTGACCTGCAACTCGTTCGCCTCGGTTTCGCTCAATCCTCCGCTCGTGCTCTGGAGCCTCGGGCTCTATTCACAAGCGATGCCGATTTTCGAGAACACAAGCCATTTCGCTGTCAACGTGCTTGGCGTCTCGCAGCAGGCGCTGGCGGCCAAGTTCGCAAAAGCGTCGGCCGATAAATTCGCGGGCGTCAGCTGGACGCGGGGTCTCGGCAACGCGCCGCTACTCGCCGACAGCGTGGCGTATTTTCAATGCCGGGCCGCCAACCGCTATTACGGCGGCGATCACGTGATCTTTTTGGGAGCGGTGGAGGCGTATGCCTATAACCGGCAAGAGCCGCTTCTGTTTGTCCGCGGCGGCTACGGGCGGTTTCTCGGCGTCGATGATGTTCCGGTGGCTGCGGAGTCATGAGCAAGAAGGCTTCGCCCAGGCGCTCGCGCGTCAAACAAAAGCGGTTGTCGCCGGATGACCGGCGCAAGGAGTTCGTTGCGAAAGCGACCGAGTTTTTCTCCGAGGAAGGATTTGGCGGCGGCACGCGCGCGCTGGCGCGCCGCCTCGGCGTCACCCAGCCGCTGTTGTATCGCTATTTTCCGAGCAAGGACGATCTGATCAAGGAAGTCTACCGCACGGTCTATCTCGAGCCGCTGGATACCGGCTGGGAGAAGCTGCTCGCCGACCGCTCGCGGCCGATCCGCGACCGGCTGCAGGAGTTCTACATCGGCTATACCAACGTGATCTTTACCCGCAAATGGATTCGCATCTATCTCTATTCGGGCCTCAAGGGGCTCGAAATCAACCGCTGCTATGTCGGCGTGGTACGCGACAAGATTCTTTCCCGCATCATCCGGGAATGCCGGCATGAAGCGGGATTGCCGGTTCAAAACAAGCCGACCGCGGCCGAACTCGAGATGGCGTGGGTGTTTCACAGCGGAATTTTCTATTACGGCGTCCGCAAATACATCTATGAGTCTCCCGTGCTCGAAAGCAAGGAGCAGATGATCAGCGATGCAGTGGATGCTTTCCTGGCCGGCTTCGAACACGTCTTTGGAAGCGCCGAAGGCGCCAGGCGCCCGCCGGTGAAGGCGGTCGTATGACGTGATTTAGGCGCACAAGTTGTGACCTCATGGTGAGGAGGCGCATCGCAGGCAAGTTTGCGCAGCCTGCGTAGACTTGGCTGCGCCGCCGTCTCGAAGCATGCGGCCGGGGCCGCTCATCCTTCGAGACGCGCGCAAAATGCGCGCTCCTCAGGATGAGGAGTTGACCTTCTCGATGCCGCCGCTTTTCACAGAGCGCTGGATCGCCTCGAAGCTGCGGACGTTGGCGAGCATTTCCTCAGGAGTGACCGGGTAGGGCGCCTGACCCAACGCAGCGCGGCCAAAGGCCTCGATGTTATCGCGCACCGCCGGGTGCGGCGGGAAGAAGCTGCTCGCCGGATCTTCGTCCCGGTGCACGCTGATCACGTCCCATCCGGTCGAGTTTTGCGGATGGCTGCGGTCGCGGATTTCCATCCAGCCCTTTGATCCCAACAGCGCCAACCGGCCCATGAATGGCGTCGCCAGCACTGCGCCCAATATCGCGGTGGTGCCGCTTTCGAACCCCATCGTGATCGACATAGTGTCGCCGTTCTCGAAGTGGCTGCCCAATTGCGAAAGCCGCGCCCACACGCTGGTCGGCCGCCCCAGGAACGCGATCGCAAGGTCGACCATGTGAATGCCGGTGGCCGAAAGGGGTCCTGCCGGATTCACCGTTTTCGACAGCCGCCAATTGTCGTGGGGCAATTTCAGGAACAGGTCCTGGCTGAAATTTCCCTCCAGAAGCAGCGGATTGCCGAATTCGCCGGCGGCAAAACGCTTTCGCATTTCGATCACGGCAGGCTCAAAGCGGCGCTCGTGGCCGATGCCGAGTTGCACACCCGCTTTCCTCACGGCGGCAAGGGCCATCTCCGCGTCGGCCCCGGTGGTGCATAACGGCTTCTCGCAGAACACGTGGCGTCCGGCCTGCGCCGCCGCGACGATCTGGCCGGCGTGCTTCTCCTGCGGTGTGCAGAGGATAACGGCCTTGATGTCGGGGTCCGCGAGCGCATCCTCAAAGCGTGGCGCGGTCGCGACGCCAAGTGCGGCCGCCGTTGAGCGTGCCGGTTCAAGCGGGTCGACGCCGAGCACCGGCTTGATGACGGAACTGTTGAGCAGGTTCTTGAGGATATTTTGTCCCCACCAGCCCAGCCCGATGACGGCGGCCTTCAGCGCCACGAATTGTCCTCCCGATTTCTTCAACCGTTATTCTGCGGCGGTGGATTGTTTCGAGGTCGCCGCGTTGACCCGCGGGATGACCTTTTCCGCCATCAGGATCATCGACTGCCGTCCGAGTTCGCGGTCCTTCCAGTCCTTGCCGGCGTAGAGCAACGTGCCGAAGGTCCCGACTTCTTCCTGGAAGGCGAGCAGTTGATCGGCGACGCTGTCGGGCGTCCCGTAGATGACCAGCTTGTCGCAGATCATCTCCAGCGTCACCTCGTCGTCGGGTTGATCGCGGCGGGTCTTGAACAGCTCGATGCGGCCGTTCTTCTTCAGCTTGGTGAACAGCGAGCGGTAGTAATAGACGTAAGGGCCGTCGGGATCGGTGGCGTAGGCCTTTGCCGTTGCCGCGTCCTTGGCGACAAACACGCTCTTGGCGACGCGCCAGTTCGAAGGGTCCGCGCGGCGTGCGCCGCGTTCGCAGCCCTCGACATATTTCGGCCAGTGACTTTTCACCCAGGCCGGCATCAGGAAGTTCGCCGAGATCGGGTCCCAGCCGCGCGCGGCGGCCTCAGTCACGCCCTTCGAGAACGGCGCCACCGCGGTGACGACAATCGGCGGATGCGGCCGCTGCAGCGGCTTTGCGATAAAGCCTTGCCCGATATCGCTGATCAGCGTTCGTTCCGTGGAGATGCTCCAGTATTTCCCTCTGAAATTATAGGGCGGTTCGTTGGCCCAGATGTCGAGCACCTGATTGATCGATTCCAGGAACATCTCGTTGCGGTTGGCATCGAGATTGCCGAACAATTCGGCATCCGACAAAAGCCCGCCGGGGCTGATGCCGAAGATTAGCCGTCCGTCGAGCATATGATCGAGCATCGCCATCGTGGCCGCCACCGTGGCCGGATGGGTGTTCGGCATGTTGACGGTGCCGGTGCCGAGCTTGATCTGCTTGGTTGCGGCCGCAATCCAGGCGAGAAAGGCGATGCTGGAGGTGATGTTCTCGGCCTTGTCGGTGACGTGCTCGCCGACATAGCCTTCCGTGAAGCCGAGTTCGTCCGCCAGCAGAAAGGCTTCGCGATCCTCCCGCAGCGAAAGCTGCCAATCCTTCTCCAGAGGATGGATCGGCATGGTGAAGAAACCCAGATTCATCGCCTGCTCCTCCCCGGAGCTGATCTTGTTGCGCTCGAAAAAGGATGGCGCGCTTCTTGCCATTATGACTAATCCGAAAGTCGAGTCATCAGAAATAATCGGTCGATAAACAAACTTGACGTTTTGCAGGCAGCACCGTCTAATCCTGCAAAAATTACACCAAATATGGCCGGGGAGGTCACATCCATGAAAGCCTCGGCTTTCAGTTACGCCCGTGCAACCAGCGTTCCCAACGCGATCGAGTTGCTGGTGGCGCATGGCGAGCGGGCGAAAGTGCTCTCGGGCGGCCAGAGCCTGATGCCCGCGATGAATCTCCGGCTTGTGGCTCCCGAGCTGATAGTCGATATCGGCGAGCTCAAGGAGTTACGTGGCATCGCGGCAAGCGGCGGCCTCATCAAGATCGGTGCGTTGACGCGCCACGCCGATCTTCTAAAATCCCGCGAAATCGCCGCGCAGGCTCCGCTACTGCGCGATGCCGCCGCTCAAATTGCGCATCCGGCGATTCGCAACCGGGGCACGATCGGTGGCAGTCTCGCGCATGCCGATCCCGCCTCCGAACTGCCGGCCTGCATGGTCGCGCTGAACGCCACCATCATCGCCCAGGGAGCGGCCGGCGAACGCCGGATTCCGGCAACGGATTTTTTCACCGGGATTTACGAAACGGTGTTGTCGCCGCAGGAACTGCTGGTTGCAGTCGAGCTGCCGACCGCGCCGAAAAATTCCGCGCACTTCTTCTGTGAATTCACCCGGCGTCACGGTGACTACGCCATCATTGGCCTTGCCGCGCAGGCGATCGTTGAGAATGACAGATTGACGGATTTTCGGCCGGTCTTCTTTTCCGTTGGCAATCGGCCGCACCTCGCCAAAGCCGCGGCCGGGCTTATCAAGAAAGCCGTCACACCGGCGCTGTTGTCGGAAGCCTCAAAGGCGTTGAGCGAGGAACTCGATCCGCCCGAGGATCAGCAGGCAAGTAGCTCGATGCGGCGTCATCTGGCGAAAGTATTGCTGGCGCGCTCGGTGTCCGCGCTTCTTGGCCGCCCCGATCTGTACGCCGGGAAAGCCCTGTGACAGCAGCCCTATCCATCTCGCTTCATGTCAATGGCGAGCGCGTCGATGCGCAGGTCTTGCCGCGGCTCAATCTTGCGGACTTCCTTCGCGAGCAATTGAAACTTACCGGCACGCATGTCGGCTGCGAGCATGGGGTGTGCGGCGCCTGTACGGTCCGCGTGGACGGCGAGATCGTTCGCTCCTGCCTGATGCTGGCAGTGCAGACACAAGGCGCTTCCGTCGAGACGATCGAAGGACTTTCCGACAGCGGCGAGATCGCCGATCTGCAGGCCGCCTTCCGCGATCGTAATGCGCTGCAATGCGGCTTTTGCACGCCGGGAATGTTGATCGCCGCGCAGGATTTGCTGAAGCAGGAGGCGGAGCCGGACCGCGAGCGCATCCGTGCGCATCTTGCCGGGAATTATTGCCGCTGCACCGGCTACCAGGCCATCATCGATGCGGTCGAGAGCACCGCGCTGGCGCGCCGGGGGAAGAGGGCATGACGTCGTCGCCTGCAGGCAAGCAAACGCTTTCGGAACTCGATCGGCCGAATTCCTACATCGGCAAGGTGGTGCCGCGCCCCAACCTCGAACGGCTGATGCAGGGGCGCGGGCTCTATGTCAGCGATATGGAACTGCCGCGGATGGCGCATGTGGTGTTCGTCCGCTCGCCGTATGCGCATGCGAAGATTATCTCGATCGACCCGGGCGCGGCGAAGCGCATGCCGGGCGTGATCGCGGTCGTGACTGGAGAAGAACTTGCCTCCGTCATCACGCCGTGGATCGGCGTGCTCTCGCATCTGAAGGGCCTGAAATCCGCACCTCAAAGCGCAATCGCGATCGATCGCGCCTGCTGGCAGGGCGAGGCGGTCACGGCCGTGGTCGCCAGCAGTCGCGCCGCGGCGGAAGACGCCGCTGAGGCCGTCGCGGTGCAATATAAGGAGCTGGAAGCGGTGACGGATATGCGCAACGCGCTCGATCCGCGAACGCCCGTCATCCATCCCTCGCTGGGGGACAACCTCGCCTTCGAGCGCAACCTTGATGCCGGCACGGTCGATGCGGCCTTCGCCGGTTCCGACGAGATTGTGGAAGCGGAGTTCGTGTTCGGCCGGCATACCGGCGTGACACTGGAGCCGCGCGCGGTGTTGGCCGACTGGAACGCGGCCGAAGCGCGGCTGACGATCTACCAGGGCACGCAGGCGCCGCACATGGTGCAGAACCTCGCAGCGCTTCATCTGGGCCTCGAGGAGTCGCAGGTTCGCGTGGTCTGCAAGGATGTCGGCGGCTCCTTCGGTATCAAGGTCCATATCTATGCCGACGAAATGGCGACCTACGCCTTGTCGAAGCTCTTGCGTCGGCCGGTCAAATTCGTCGCCGACAGGGTCGAGAGCTTCAACACCGACATTCACGCCCGCGATCACCGCTGCAAGGGGCGGATCGGCGTCAAGCGCGACGGGACGATCGTGGCGTTCGAGATCGACGATCTGACCGGCATCGGTCCTTATTCGATGTACCCGCGCACCAGCGCCATCGAAGCCAACCAGGTCGTCAATCTCATTGGCGGGCCCTATGCGACGAAGAATTACCGTGCCCGCGCCCGCGTGGTGTACCAGAATAAAAATGTAATGTGCCAGTATCGCGCGGTCGGGCATCCCATCGCGTGTTCGGTGACCGAAGGACTTGTCGATCTGGCGGCCGCGAAAATCGGCATGGACCCGGTGGAAATCCGCCGCCGCAACCTCATTGCGGACGATGCGTACCCTTGCGCGTCGCCCTCCGGCCTGCGCTTCGAGCTGTTGTCGCATCACGCCGCAATGAACAAGCTGATGACGATGATGGATTACGACGGCTTGCGCGCAGAACAGACGGCCCTTCGCAAGAAAAACATTCATCGCGGGATCGGCATCGCGTCTTTCATCGAAGTCACCAATCCCAGCGCGGCATTCTACGGCGTCGGCGGCGCCAAGATTTCATCGCAGGACGGCGTCGCGGTGCGGCTCGACGCGCAGGGCGCCGTGATCTGCCAGACCAGTATCACCGAGCAGGGGCAGGGTTCGGAATCGCTCACGGCGCAAATCGTCGGCAGCGTGCTGGGCGTCTCGATGAGCCGCGTGCGAGTGATCCTGGGCGATACCGATCAAACCCCCTACGGCGGCGGAACCTGGGCCTCGCGCGGCGCCGGCATCGGTGGCGAAGCAGCACTTCAGGCCGCAAAGATTCTGCGTAAAAACATTCTCGATGTCGCGGCCGCCATCCTGCAATCTTCGCCTTCAGAACTCGACGTCGCCGACAACGCCGTCGTGAACGCGACCGATGGCACACCGCGCATTGAATTGCGTGAGCTTGCGAGAATCGTCTATTTTCGACCGGATACCTTGCCGCCGGGGATTCAGCCGGAGCTGATGGCGACGCGTCACTTCGTGCCCCGCGAATACCCGTTCGCCTTCACCAACGGCGTTCAGGCCTCATGGCTTGAGGTCGATACCGATACCGGCTTCGTCAAATTGTTGAAGCATTGGGTGGTCGAGGACTGCGGCACCCTGATCAATCCGCAACTGGTTGACGAGCAAATCCGCGGCGGCGTAGTGCAGGGGCTGGGCGCGGCGCTGTTCGAGAAATGCATCTATGACGAGCGTGGGCAATTGACCAATGCCAACATGGCCGACTATCTGGTTCCGATGTCCGGCGAAATGCCCGACATCGATGTCGGTCACGTGGTCTCGCCGACCGCGGAGAGCGAGCTCGGCGCCAAGGGCGCGGGCGAGGCCGGAACGGCGGGCGCGGCGGCGGCGGTTGCGAATGGGGTGAATGATGCGCTGAAGCCGTTCGGCGCGACAATTACCGAGATTCCGCTGACGCCGCAGGTTATCCTGACCGCGCTGAAGCGAATTTGAGTGAGGACGGCGCCGGCAAGACCAAATACAATGTGATTTGAGGGGAGGAAGCCATGACCAGGAATGTCACCAAATCGGAAAGAATTTCCCGCCGCCGCCTGCTCGCGACGGCCAGCGCTGGAGCCGCGCTCGCGGCCTCGCCGTTTCGCATCAATCTTTTGCAGGCACAGGAAACGCCCATCAAGATCGGCTTTCCGGTTCCCTTGACCGGTCCCTATGGCACCGAAGCCCAGGATCAGGTGCGCGCCGCGCAGCTCGCCATCGCCCAGTTCAACGACGCCGGCGGCCTCAACGGGCGCAAGGCCGAGTTGCTTGTCCGCGACGACAAGCTCAACCCCGGCGAAGCGGCGACGCGGACGTTGGAGCTGGTCGAAAAGGAAAAAGTGAATTTTGTCGTCGGCAGCCTTTCGGCGGCGGTGCAGCTAGCAATCAACAACGTCACCAAGGAACGCGGCATCATCTTCAATTCGATCAGCCAGTCCGATGCGATCAACGAGGCCGCCGACTTTTCCAAGTATACTTTCCATGAGGCGATGAATCCGCATCTGACCTCCGGCGCGGTCGGCCGCTACGCTTTTTCGAAGTTCGGCAAGAAGATCGCGTTCCTCACCGCGGACTACGCCTATGGCCACGAAATGGTGCGCGGCT
>Ga0210401_10001865_pt1 | contig 23905 bp, 15 predicted proteins | sample IncBWH32MmetaG_FD_150866 | JGI IMG/M metagenome (GOLD analysis project Ga0210401, IMG submission 150866) | Forest soil microbial communities from Barre Woods Harvard Forest LTER site, Petersham, Massachusetts, United States - Inc-BW-H-32-M | ecosystem: Environmental > Terrestrial > Soil >... | reverse complement strand
GTGCCGCGAGGTTTTGCTCCAAATGCTCGGCCTTCGACGCCCCTAAGATGATGCAATCGGCCGCGGTGTGGTGATACAGCCAGTTGAGCGACATGCTCAGCAGGGAGCGCCCGGCCTGCCCGGCCACCTCGCTCAGCTGGTCCACCGCATCGAAATCCGCCGGATGCCAGTAGCGGTCCAGATACATTTTGTTTTTGTCGAAGCGCGTTCCCGGAACTGGCGCGTCGCGCTTGTGCTTGCCCGTCAGCAACCCGCCGGCCAGCGGATTGTAGACGATATTCGACACCCCGAAGTGCTTCGACATCGGCAGATATTCCTGCTCGATACCGCGCGCGATCAGGTTGTACATCGGTTGCGCCACCCAGGGCGCCTGGTAGCGCTTGCGCTCGGCAATCCAGAACATCTCCGTCATTTGCCAGGCGCTGTAATTAGAGCTGGCCAGATAGCGGACCTTGCCTTGCTTCACCACCTCGTTCATGGCGTCCAGCGACTCCTCAACGGACACGCTGTAGTCGGGCAGATGCAGATAGTAAAGGTCGAGGTAATCTGTCCGCAGTCGCCGCAGGCTATCGTCGATGGCGCGCAGGATGGCCGGCCGCGACAGTCCCACCAAGTCCGGCGCTTCGCCCATCTGGCTACGAACCTTGCTGGCCAGGACGAAATTGCGGCGGCGAGTTCCCAGCACCCGCCCCAGCATCTCTTCGGAGGCGCCCTTGTTATACACGTTGGCGGTATCGAGAAAATTAATGCCCGACTCCGTGCACAGGTCGATCATCCGGGTGGCCGAGGATTCGTCAGTCTGGCTCCCAAAAGTCATTGCTCCCAAGCAGATCCGGGAAACGTTCAAGTCGGTATGTCTTAGGACTATCTTATCCATGGCTTAATTTGCACAAAAGAACATGATACGTTGAGTTATGGTGGTGAACGAAGGACTCGAAGTAGCGAAGCCCCCCGAACCGCTGCCGGAGTCTGCAACGATCGTGGCCGGAGAGGCGCCTGCTCATGCTCGGACAGTTCCTGTAGCGTCCGGCCCGTCCTGGCTGCGTCTGGCGTATAGCTTCGAGTTTTTAATTGCACTGTTGGTTACTTTCATGCTTTGGAGCGAGATCGGTGGGCAGGGCCATCTCGACCTGATGCCGTGGTACATCAAACTCCTATGCGGAGTATCGATGGCCTGCTGTTGTATTCGCTTCACTGCCGGCCTGGTGGAAGAGCCAAAAGCCTGGAATTTCCGGAGCGCGCGCTGGCTCGGTGGATTGATCCTCATCGCCATGCTGATGGGCGGCATCACGTACTACTATCACCTGCACGAAGCCCAGGACGACCAGGACAGCGACGACAGCACGGCTACCTCGGTGAAGGTAGCCGATCCCACGAGCGGTTTTTATCGTACCAGTGACCGAACCAGCCGCTGAGTCCATTTTCGGAACGTGGAGCGCGGCGGAAGTCCCCGTCGCAATCGAATATCCGCTGGAAGTCATGGACGAAATCCGCGCCACCGCGACCGAGGGATTTCAGAAGCTCGCGCGAGGAGGGCTCGAAGTCGCCGGCGTTTTGTTTGGCGCGCGCCGCGAGGCGGGCATTCGCATCCTGACCTGGCGGCCCATCTATTGCGAATATGCCCTGGGCCCCACGCTTCAACTTTCGGACCGCGATCAAGCCGAGCTGACCCGCCTGCTCCAGACGTCCGCCAAAGATCCGGACCTGGAGGGCCTGCAGCCGGTCGGTTGGTTTCTCTCGCACACTCGCAGCGATATTTTGCTCTCGCCCCAAGACTTGGATATTTTCGACCGATTCTTCCCGGAACCGTGGCAGGTTACCCTCGTTCTGCGGCCCACCCAAGCTGGCCCGGCCCGCGCCGGTTTCTTCGTTCGCGGGGCCGATGGCGCGTTGAAGTCGGATTCGAGCTACCAGGAATTCACGGTGAAACCGCTGCATCGCGGATATAATCTGGCCGATAATCCCGCGCCGGTTGCCAAGGAGCGTTCGAATTCGCGCCTAAAGCCACAGCCGGCCCTCGCCACACCCGTCGCCGCTGCCCCCATAGCCACTTTGGCCGAAACGAGACCGCTGGCCCACGTGGAACCTCCCGTTTTCCGAACGCTCGATCGCACCAAAGCTCCACGCGGCTGGCTGTGGACTCTACCCGTGATCCTGGGGATAATCGTCGCCGGCTTCCTGGTCAAAGAAAGGTATCTAACTATCCAGAACCAGACGTTTTTCTTTCACGTTCAGGAGGCGGGCGACAGCGTCCGGATTGAATGGGACCAGAATGCCGCAGCTATCCGAAACGCTCACGTGGGCGCCATTGATGTCAAGGATGGCGGTGGAACAAAACGTTATGCGCTAGGCGACCAGGAATTGCAGTCGGGCCAGATGCTGTACAAGCGTCAGGGGGGCGACCTGGAGATCCGCATGACTGTTTACCCGGTGGGTTTCAACCCGGTCCAGCAGTTCGCTCATTTCCTCGATCCGGGCTCAGGGGTTCCCGCTTCTAGTACCCCAACCGGGCCTCCAGCCGAAGTCGAGCAACTGCGCCAGGAGCGCGATCGCCTGGAAACGGAGGTCAAACAGTTGAAGGAAAACCTCCGCAAAGAGCAAGCACTCCGGCGTCGGCGGAGATAACCGGCTAATTCGACGATGTGGCCGCGCTAGCCGCGCTGCCCGCTTCCGATGGGTAGTCCTTGCTGAACCAGTCGGTATGCATGTTGGTCGGGATATCGAGTATGCGAATATGCGTGAAGCCCATCTCCTTTAGCGTTCGATAGGCTGGACGGATGTTGGGGCACTTCACCATCGGACAGCAACCGCAGTAAATTACCAGATCGGCGTCGCGCGGCAGGGGCGCGGCCGCTTTCTTCAATGCCTCCAGACCTTCCGGCTTCGAGCCGGGGCCCGCAAAGGCCGCATGCACAATGTGCTTGCTGTTGTAAAGAACCGGAAAAGCGACGCAAATCACGTTTGGAGCCTTGCCGGATTGGATCGCTTTGGCGAGCGCCGCCGGCTCCATGATGCTGGCCGATGGCCAGGGGTCGGAAACTTCTTGGCTGAGACAGAGCGTGGCAACCAGGGTGAACAATGCAAATCTGATAGGCCGCATGAGCTTCAGCATACCGCATTGCGCGGCCGCTGATTATCGCCCGGTCGAGAGAAACTGCCCGATCGTTTCGTTCAGGAATTTCCCATCCGCCGGATTGCTGGCCGCACCCGCGGTATGTCCCCACAGCGACGGGATCGGTACCAGTTTGACGCCAGGAATGAACGCCGCCTCGTAGCGCGCATCGCCAACTGGAAAGTACATATCTGTCTCCGATGGCATGTACAGTACCGGAGCCTTGATCGACCTCAGCGCGCGCTCTACGTCACCTCCCAACCCTTGCGTAGTTCCCACATCGTGCCGCTCCCAAGTGCGCATTTGCAGAATCAGATCGTTGGCATCCGCGCCGGGGATGAAATGCGTGCGGCGGTTTTCGACGAACTGTTCAAAGGTCGTGCCCGCCGGGGATGTCGTACGCCACAGCTCCTTACGCCACCACTCCTGGGAAAAGAGCCATCCCATCCACACCGTGGCAAATGCCTCCAAACCCTTGGTAGGCGGTGCAGTATAGTCGCCATTCTTGAATGCGGCATCGGCGGTAAGCGCCGCGATTTGTCCTTCCAGCCGAACCACGCCATGCGGATAGCACTTCGCGGTGCCGGACGTTGCGACGATACGGCCGGCGAAGTTCGGATAGCTGACCGCCCATTGAAAAGCCTGCTCGGCGCCCATCGAGAACCCGATGATGGCGCGCACGTGTGTGATCTTGAGTTCGTCCGTCAGCAGCCGATGCACGGCTTCAACATTGTCGCGGATGGTCATGACGGGGAAGCGCGGCCCATGATAAGGCTCCGGCGTGTTGCTCGGCGAAGAGGAATGCCCGTTTCCGAACAGTTCCGTCGCCACCAGGAAGAGCTGCGAAGTGTCGAGAGCGCGGTCAGTTCCGATCAGCCATTCATAACCGTGATAATCGGCCATGTAGTGCGATGGTAGAAGCACCGCATTATCCTTCGCGGCGTTCAGATGCCCGTAAGTCCCGTACACGACCCGCGCCTGTGGCAGGGTGATGCCGCTCTCAGAGCGGAAGTTCGAGATCACGAACTCATGGCGCTCGCCTGTGTCAGCTTTTTGAGCGAGGAGTATTTGTGAGGCCGCGAGCACCAGAGCCGCGACCGCCAGGGAGCGCTCTTCGAACCTCACGTCCGCATCCGCGTGAAAAAATACAACCCCGCCATCGCAAACAATACATCCGGCGACCAAGCCGCCAGCGTCGCCGGAAGCAAGTTGATGTCCCCGAGCTGTTCGAAAAGCAGGCTAATGGCCCAATAGGCGATCGCGATTCCGAAGCTGATGCCCACTCCCGCCATCGCCCCCCGGTTGCCGACTAGAAAAGCGAACGGGATCGAGATGAGCGCCATCACCAGCGCGAACAATGGAACGGCGAACTTGCGGTAGAAACGAACTTGCAGCGTTATGGTGTCGATGCCGCTGCGCTGCAGGTCGCGGATGTATACCGCCAGCTGTTGGAAGTTCATCTGCTGATCCTGCAGCACCTCCTGGAGGAAGTAATCCGGGCGCTCGTCGATTTCCTGAAAGGTGGCCGCCCGGCCCGTGAAGTTTTCGAACTTCTCCCGCCGCTCTGCAGGATCCTGCCGGCTCCAGCCGTTCTCAAAAATCCAGGTACGCAGCGCCGGCTCCCAACGCGCCTTCTCCGCGGAGATGTGCTTCTGAAGGCGAAAATTCGTTGGATTGAGCTCGAAAACCTGCGGCCCCCACATCAGCTTCTCTGCCCCGTCCAGATATTTGAAATAGAAAATGCGCGGATTGTTATTCGATCCGGGATCGAAGACCCAATGCCGGTCGGGATGCAGGTAGGTCTGCACCGGCTTACCCTTGATCTCTTTGCGAATCGCGTCCTGCTTGCGGTTCGCGTCTGGAACGTAATAGTGATCGAAGGCGAACAATCCGCCGCTCAACAGCAGGGCCATGCCCAGAACCGGGATGGCTAACCGATAGAGACTGATGCCCGACGCCTTGAACGCCGTAATCTCATTGTGTTTGGTGAGAACGCCGAAAGTGATAAGAGCCGCCACCAGCACGCTGATCGGTGCGGAGTCGTAAATGAGCTGCGGCGTCAGGAAGAACAGGTAAGTAAACACCCGGCTCATTGCGATGTTGTTCTTCACGATATCGCTCAGGAGTTCGAAGAACGTGTATACCTGGGTCATGAGCACGAAGCTCACCAGCAAGATCACGAAGTAAAAAACGAAACTATTCAGTACATAGCCGTCCACCAATTGCGGCATCAGGATCAGGCGCCATCCCCGCGACCGCGCGCGCGCTTGCGGCCCATTGGCAGGCAGTCGCCCGCGCAGCCGGGCCCATATCGTTCCGATCCAATTCACCGCGCGGCCCACCCAGTCCCGATCGCCCGGCCGCTCCAGCCGAGCCAGCAGCACAATACCGATCAGCGCGAAAACGGCATTGGGAATCCACACCGCCACGCCCACCGGCAGTTTATGTTGCTTGGCCAAGCCATTCGCGCCCAGCATGCCCATCCAATAAATAAAAGCCAAAGCCACCGTCAGCACGAACGCGCTCGATTTGCCGCCCTTGCGCGACGAGACACCCAGTGGAATGCCTATCAGGGCCAGCAGAAAGCAGGCCGGCGGCAGCGCGAGGCGCTGATGCAGTTCGATGCGCGCTTCGATCCGTTTGTCGGGCTCGAGTGTCGGATCATGATAAGCGATACGGTACAGCGGCACGGTATCCATATCGATAAAGTCTTTGGCGTGCACTTCGTTCGGTTTGGTCGCCTCTAGAATCTGCTCCTCTTTGGGCGCGTCGGTGGTGAAGTATTGGGTGATGTCTTTACCGACGTCGTAGCTCACACCGTTATTGAGCGACATCTGGATCACGTTGCGCGCCACGTCCGGCACGGCGATCGCTTCTGAGGCAACGGTGATGCGCGGGCCGTCGCCGTGATCGTGATCGTCCTTTTTCCGTTCTTCCGACGGCGTTAAGTCGGCTATGAATACGTTCCGCCAGTGCGTGAGCGTCCCGGGAATAACCTCGCTCACATAAACAATGCGATTCGGAAAATTCTCCTCAAAAACGCGCGGCTGCACTTCCGCGGTCAGCTCGGCGGCCACCACTTGATTGAGGATTTTGTATGTTCGCCAGGTCGAATACGGCGTGAGCCAGAGCGTCGCCGCGGCTGTTACGATGGTCGCGAGAGTAGCAAATGTAAGGACCGGCGCGATCACCTTGCGGCTGGGTACGCCGGCGGCCCGCATGGCCGTGATTTCTCCGTCGCTCGACATTCTCGAGAGTGCGATCAAAACCCCCACCAGCACTCCCAGCGGAAGCGTGAAAGTAAAAGTGAACGGAATCGCCAGCGCAAACAGATGCGCGACCGTGGCCGGCGGCGCAGTGCTGCGCACCAGAATCTCGAACAATCTGCCGACGCGCTGCAGGAACAGTACGAACGTGAAAAGGATGGCGCCCAGAATTGCGCTGCTCGCTACCTCGCGAAAAATGGCGCGGAACAGCAGCCCCATACTCAGTAGCCAGCCGAGCCGCCCGCCCGCCGCCCTTCGCCCTCCGCCTTTTGACTTCCCGACAACGGCGGCGCTGGCACGATAGGCGGCTTGGGCACATCTTCATGAATCGGCTCGAACTCCAGCTCATCGAACAACACCGCCGGCGCGATCACCGACGCGGTAGTCACGAAACTCCCCGCCCCCATCAATGCCAGCGGCGCATTGGAGTCGATGAAATCGAAAACGTAGTTCTCGTCCGAGGCCGCGATAATGTCCTTGAACGACCGCGTGGACAGGCCGCGAAAGCGCATGCTTCGCACCAATTCCTCCCGGCCATCCGGATACACGCGATACAAAAGAAGTGGCTCGCTCACCAGCCGCGTGTTCCCACCCGACTGCGCCGCCGCGGTAGCCAGCCGCCGGAACTCGTCGATCGAGGCCGAGGACGGATAGTCGATCTTCCGCACCAGCATCCCGTAAGGCTTGTTCCGCTGCTGGCACAATTCAATCAGCTTCTTCTTCATGTCGGCCGCCGGAATGGTTTCCGAAGCCCGGACGAACATGTTGCCGAACCCGGGCGCCCGGTCGCCGAAACTTCCCGGCATGCGCGCGCGGCCGTTGGAAACATTGAAGCCCTTCACCACCGGCGTGCGAGTCAAAAGAAAGGTCTTGAGAACGCCCTTTTCCACCAGCGCGAGCGGATTAGGAGCCACGCCCTCCATATCGTACTGGTAATGTCCCAGCAACGTATGACCTCGCCAATCGGCCTGGGTGGGATCGTCCACTACATCCATCCACTCGGGCAGTATCCGCGATCCGATCCGGTTTTCGAGCTCGCTCTGCACATGCGGCGCCGTCCGGCCAGGATCCGCAATCGGCTTGCGTGTGATTTTGAGATTGTCGCCCAGCAATTGTCCGAACAACTGGGCAGCCGCGCGCGCTTCGAACAACACCGGGCCGTCGTAAGCTTCGCCGGGGGATGCTTGTGCCAGCGCCACCACGTTGTCGGCAACTTCTTTCACCCCTCGACGCAGCTCCGCTTCCACGGGGAGTTCGTTGGGCTCGAAAGCTTGAAATACCGCTGCATCGCGGACCGTGGTCCCGTCCGGCGCCAAGCCGTACGCTCGAACCCGCATGTACGCGAGATCTTCCGGAACACGCAGCGTCGTGCCTTCTGAATTCAGTACATAGTCGGCGGCGAGCGAGGTCTGCAACTCGATCCCCGATGAAAGCACCTGTGGGTAGCCATCGAAGATGGCCGACAGCTTCACCGTCCGGTCCTTCCACAAAGCTTCGTCCACCGGATTCCTCCGCGCGATAGGCTGCACCGCCTGCACCGCGGGAGCCAAGGAGAAGTCTGGCAGCTGCTCGGTCATGTTCATGTTCTTGAGCGAGGACCGTTTGCGCGCGATCGCTTCTTCGGCCGTCTTATAAGCGCGATCCGTGGCCAGCCACAATACCTGCCGGAACGCCCGATAGTCGTTTTCGAGCGGAAGATGATCCGGATCGTAGCGGCTGCCCGTGTAAGCATCCGAATAGAGGTGATTGGTGTTGTCGAAAACGTAATCGCCCACGCGAACCTTGACGGTCGGTATTCTCAGAACCGTTTGCTCGCTCGAGACCAGGGCCCCCAGCATGGCGTCTACCGAAAATACATTGACGTCTTCAACGCGATACTCGATGAAGTAAGGCGCATCCAGGCTGACGATGCGCAATTGGCGCGACCGGTTCAGTTCATCCTTCATGGCGCGCAGCACCGGATCGGTATCTTGGGGAAGAAGACAGGAGACGGAAGACAGGAGCAAGCAGATCAACGTTCCAAAGCGGTTCACCTTCTGACTCCTGACTCCTGACTCCTCAATTCTGTCTCCGGCCGCCCCAGCAACGGCGGACGATCCACCGAATGATCCTTCTTCTGAATCTCGATCTCCGATACCAGCAGCGCCGGGGAGCTGGCCGACACCGGCACGCTGCCCGATTCGGCGCCGCAATATCCGTTAAACACCGCCAGCTTATCGGACGTTGCCAGAATTTTCGCGAAGCTCGCCAGCGGCGTACCCACGATATCCACGCCCCGCACCAGCTCATCCGGACGGCCGTCCGGATAAACGCGATAAACGATGAGAGGAATTACCGTGAAAGCCTGCAAGCCCCGGCGTTGGGTCGTCGTGTAGCCCCCGGTGACCTGCTCGAAATACAGGCCGTAGGGTTTGTTTTGCCGCTTGATTTCAGCGATCAACATCTCGCGCAACTGCTGGTCGGACACCTTCTTCTTCGATTCCACAATCAGGTTCGACTGCCGCGAGACCACTTCGGCGCCGGCCTGTTTCCGGCCGTGTCCATTGGAATGATCGATGCCCTGAATCGGCGACCGGGACATCAGGAATGTCTTGAGTATCCCGTTGTCCACCACCGTCAATGGCCGCCCTTTCACGCCTTCGTCGTCGTACGAATAGGTGCCATTCAGGTCCGTCGATTCGATGCTCTTTCGCGTAGGATCGAAGGTCACGGAAAGAAAATCGGGCAGCACCGGCGTGCCAATTGCTTTCGTAAAGGTCTGGCCTTCCGCTTCGTCCTTCTGCCGATGACCTTCCACGCGATGTCCAAAGATTTCATGGAAGAAGACCCCGGCGGCGCGGCCCGAAAGAATGGCCGGCCCAACGAAGGGCTCCACTGTCGGAGCGTGCAACAGATTCGACAGATCGGAGCCTACTCGATTGACCGCGGCCTCGATCACCTCCGGCTTCGCCAAGCGATCGATCTCGGTTCCCTGGAAATCTTCCGAAGCCCCGACGTCCATCCCGTCCGCCGCCTTTCCCCGCGCGCTGATCGAAATGTTGGCGAAGGTTCGCCCGTGCAGAAGTTTCGCCCCTTCCGTGCTAACCAGGTATTTCGTCTCCCGCTCCACCACTAAAGAGACATTCGAGCTCAACAGCCCTGGATTATTCGCCAATGTCGCGGACCACTTTCGCAGGCGGCTCGCCCATTCGTCATCGAGTGGCCGCAATTTCGGCGGCGCTTCGTCGTGCACCGCTGGAGGCTCGCTCGAAAAATCGGCCGAATCGTCGGCCTGTTTGAGCTTCACTTCCTCATTGGATTTGATTTCGATCAGCCGCCGCGCCGCGGCCCGATACGTTCGATCGGTATCCAGCCACAGCTTGCGGCGGATGGCGTCCGGCACATCGTCCAGCGGAAACACGGATCCGGGGGTGAAGCGTGCCCGCTGCCCCTTGATCATGTGGTAATTGTCCAGCGCCGGATTGCCCACCCGGATCGTGATGTCGAGATAGCGCGCATGACCCGTGTTCCGGCTGGTAAGCGTACCGAAGCTAGCCGTGATCACCTGGCTCTCCAACTCTGTGACGCTATACGCCATGTAATAGGGCGGAGGATCGCCCTTCTGTTTCAGAACCGTAAAGTTGCGTTCGAGCTCGTCGGAAAGTGTGTCCAGCAGCGAGGGCGACGCGGCTACCAGCGGGATAGAAACAATTAGGGGGAGTAAGAGTAGACGCACAAAGCTTCAGGATAGCAGGAATGCCGAAAACGAGCTTTTGTCGGCTCTGCCACGTCTTCGAAAACCTTCCGCGATGTTAGCAGCAATGGAGACAGCAGCCCTTCGCATTTGACTCGTCAACCCATAAGTCTCGTGCTTTTGGAAACGAATCCGTTAAGCGGTAGAGGCCAAGGACGAATTGATAGGCTTTCTGCCATACGATTAGGTCCTGGAAGCTCCGAGCGGGTGCCATTCCGTCTTCTGTCTTCTGCCTTCTGACTCCTGTTTTCCTCAGCTTGCGATCGAGACGATCCCCTTATCCTTCAGCCCGCTGATCGCCAGCCCATACCGCCCCCGCACGCCGGTCTTCTCGAAAATGTGTTTCAAGTGAATCTTGACCGTACCTGGTCTAATCCCTAGTTCCAGCGCGATTTCCTTGTTCTTGAAGCCCTGCTCAACCAACTCCAGGACCTGGTGCTCCCGGGCCGTCAATTCCGACCTCGGATAGCCGATTTGATGCGCCGAATCGCGAAATACGCAGTCCTCCATCCAGCTTCGGCCGCCCGCTACCGTACGTAGGCACGTCAGCAGACTGGCTAGATCGGCGGTCTTGCGAACAATGCCACGGGCGCCGGCCTGTAGCAGCCGCAAGGCTTCTGCCTCGGTCATGGATACACCCCAAACTGTGATCGCCGGTGTCGCATCGATCAGCTTGAGATCGTGAATCCAGTCCAGGACCGCCCGCATCCCAAATCCTTTGTCCACGACAACAATATCCGGGGTTTTAGCGCGCACGAAGGCCGTAGCGGCTTCGAGCGTGTTCATCGCTTCCACTAGCTCGAGATCCTCGCTCGAAGCGAGCAGGTTTCTCAGCCCTTGGGCCGTGATCGGCTGTGTGTCACACACGGCAATTCTCTTTTTCGCGAGGTCTTCGTTCATTCGTTTTTTCTTCTTTTCGGGGACAAAACGCCCGTTCCTGACGTCTTCGGGGAATATCTCCCAGTTGACCTCATCGGCTAGCGCGTTCGAAATTCTAGTTGGCGGGGCGAGGAAAGACTCTCATGTTATCATCGCTTATAGCCGATTTGATCGAGTAGGACTCCGAAGGACGAAGTCCCGCCAGCGCTCATGTCTCAGCCTGAAACAGCTAAGTTCGCCGGTAATTGGAAAGCTCTCTTCATCTGTCCTAAACAACAGATAATCAGGGACTTAGCTCCACTTCTGACCCGTTATCTTCCGAATTTCACAGGCGCTGAATTGAACGCCATTCCGAGCCGCCGGCAAATCACCGAGGCCATAGCCGTCGAGCAGCCCAACCTCTGTTTCCTCGAAGTCGGCGACGCCGCGGATGGTAGCCTGGCTGTCATTCCCGACCTGCTGCGTGCCGATCCCAAGCTCCCCATCATCGTGGTCCTCTGCAGCAATGACCCCGAACAAGTGCTGCGTTGCCTGCGGCAGGGCGCCAGCGACTTCCTGATCCATCCCTTTGTCGCCGAGCACGTCGAGGCGGCGCTCCACAAGATTTCACGCCTCCAACCCAGCCGCACCAAAAGTCCCGGAAAAGTCTATTGCGTCATGCCCGCCAAGGGCGGTTGCGGCGCCAGCACCATCGCCAGCAATCTCGCTCATCAGTTGAAACGCCAGGCGGACAAGCGCATTCTTCTGGCTGACCTTGATCCGCTGGCCGGAACCCTATCGTTTCTGCTGAAGATCAAGTCCAACTACAGCTTCATGGACGTGCTCGCGCGATCCAGCGAAATCGATGCCGACCTGTGGAAAGCGATGGTCACCGATCGGCAGGGTGTGGACGTCCTGCTATCGCCCGAAGTGATGACCGAAGGCATGGCCGAACTGTCGGACGCCAGCAGCATCATCGAGTATGCGCGCGGAACCTACGATCTGGTGGTGCTCGATACCGGCAGCGCGTACGGAGACTGGAATCTCAGCCAGGCGCGGTTGGCTGACGAGATCCTGCTGGTCACCACCAACGAGCTAACCTCGCTTCAGGCTGTCCAACGCGCTCTCAGTTACATGGACAGCAATAATATCGGCCGCTATAAAATACGCTTAATCGTGAATCGCTACGATCGCCACGTCGGCTTGAGCAAAGACGTCATCGGCACGGCCCTGCATGCCGATATCTTTCACATCTTGCCCACCGACTACGAAGCCATCCAGAAAGCCCTCATGGAGGGCAAGCCGCTGCCGCCCAACACTAATTTCGGCAAAGGCGTGGCCGCCTTGGTGGACCGTTTGGTGGGTGGCGTCGAGCCTGCCAACAAAAAGAGCAGCTCACTTTCCGGCCTGCTTTCCCTTTTCTCCCGCACATCCACCTAGACGTTGTTCCAATCCAAACATAACTTGTTAGAATTGTTCTGTGGAAAAGCGGCTCCATGGGCTTGGCTCGCAAGGGTTTAACCCGGCTAAATCGACCAACAACTTTCCCACTCCCGTTCCACAGGCTAAGTGCCTCACAACTAGACGCCGAAATATAGCTAAGCGATCTCCCAAATCATCGCTTACTGTAGAACAGTCCCGACCACATGGCTGCTTCTCCTGACATCGCCCTCGAAAGAGGACTGCCTGTAAATCTCGACGCCGAGCGTTTCGTCCTAGGTGCCATTCTGATGGACGACGCGCTTTATATTCAGGTCGCCGGCTCGCTCGAATCGGAAGACTTCAGCCTGGAGAAACACCGCCGCATCTTCCTGCGCATGGGCGAGCTGTACAATCGCGGCGAGCGCATCGACCGCGTTACCGTCGCCAATGAGCTGATGAAGCAGAACCAGCTCGAATCGGTGGACGGCGTCAGCTACCTGGTCTCGCTCGACGAAGGACTCCCGGCTCTCGCCAACCTCGACAGCTACGTCCGCATCGTGAAGGACAAGGCTGTTCTGCGCCGCATCATCTTCACATCGCAGAAGCTGATTGACCGCTGCATCATCGGCGAGGAGGAGCCCGACCAGATTCTCGCCAGCGCCGAAGAGAATCTTCTGAAGCTTGGGGAAACGCGCGCTCAGGATGCGCTCGTCAACCCGCAGCGCATCTTAGAGGATTTCGACGGCGGCATAAATGCCTTTCTCGATCCCAGCAAGCGCATCAAAGGCCTCAGCACCGGGTTTCTCAAGCTGGACGAGATGACCGGCGGTCTGCACGCTGGCGAACTGGTCATCCTGGCGGCACGACCTTCGATGGGCAAAACCGCGCTGGCGCTGAACATCGCCCAACACGTCGCATCGCAGCCCAACGAGAAGCAGACCGTGGCCGTATTCTCGCTCGAAATGTCGCGCGAGTCGCTGCTGACGCGCATGATCTGCGCCGGCGCGCGCGTCGACCAGCAGAAATTCCGCGCCGGATATTTGAATCAGGACGAACGGCGCAGGCTCGCCAAAACCGCGTCCGAGCTGGTGCAGGCGCCACTGTACATCGACGATACTTCCGGCACTCACATGATGGACATCCACGCCAAGCTGCGCCGCCTGAAAGCCGAGCATGGCCTCTCGCTGGTCGTGATCGACTACCTGCAGTTGATGAGCGGCCGCGGCCGCTATGAAAATCGCAACCAGGAGATCAGCACCATCTCGCGCGGCTTGAAGCTGCTCGCCAAGGATCTGAAAGTCCCCATGCTGGTGCTGTCGCAATTGAACCGCGCTCCCGAAACCCGCCCCGGCGATCACCGGCCGCAGTTGAGCGACCTCCGCGAATCCGGCTCCATCGAGCAGGACGCCGATCTGGTCGCTTTCATCTTCCGCGAAGAGGTGTACAAGCAGGAAGACGAGCGTCTCAAAGGCCTGGCCGAGCTGCTGGTGGCCAAGCAGCGCAACGGCCCCACCGGCAAGGTGAATCTGGTGTTCCTCAAAGAGTTCACCAAATTCGAAAACCGAACCAACGATCTCGGCGAAGACGTGCCCATGTAGCGCATGTAGCGCACGCACTCCTGCCGCGTTCGCACTCGTTGCGAACGCCGCCCCGGTACTACTCAGCAACCGAACAGTGAACGAGACGTTGCCGGCCGAGTTGCCTGCGGCGGTTCGAAGTGCAGCTCCAACGCCTGTTTCAAGTTCTGGAGAGCCTCTTCTTCACTTCTGCCCTGGCTGGCTACATCGACTTCTAAGCACTGAGAGACATACCAATCCCCTTCGCGCCAGAACGTCGCGGCGAATGGTCGCTTCGTTGTTTCACAGCGCCGGTTGACTCGTGGCGTACACCACGCTCGCACTCATGCGTACCCCCTCCACCGGGCGTAAAATCAAAGCATGGAACTCGTCGTCAATCAGACGCATTACCGGCTCCAACTCGACCCCAACAGCCTCCTGCTTTGGGTTCTCCGCGACGAACTCGAGCTCACCGGCAGCAAGTACGGCTGTGGCGAAGGCCATTGCGGCGCATGCACCGTACTCATCGATGGCGCGCCCATGCGCTCCTGCATCACGCCCGTCTCCAAGGTCGAAGGAAAGGAGATCACCACCATCGAAGGTCTGGCGCAAAACGGCCGCCTCCATCCCCTGCAAGAAGCCTTCATCCAGGCCGACGCCATGCAGTGCGGCTACTGCACGCCCGGAATGATCATGTCAGGCGTAGGCTTGTTGAAGAAGACTCCGCATCCCAGTGAACCCGACATCCGGCGCGCGCTGGAGGGCAACGTCTGCCGCTGTGGAACTTATCCGCGCATCATCGCGGCCATGCAGATTGCTGAAAAGGCCATCAACGGAGGCCAACATGCTTGAGCTCGAACGCTACGAATTATTCACCGGACCGGCTTACCGCTTTGAGTTAGAGCGGCGCGATCTGTTCAAAGTGCTCGGCGGCGGACTCCTGTTCGTGCTGTTCTTCGACGGCGAAGCCATCGCCCAGGAATCCGGCCGCACGCAAGGATTTCGAGCCGACGCGCGCCCCGCCGAGCTGGCCGCATGGCTGCACATCGCCGAAGACGGCACCGTTACCATCTACACCGGCAAAGTGGAGGTCGGCCAAAACGCCCGCACGGCGCTCACGCAGGCGGTCGCCGAAGAACTGCACGCTCCCGTCGGCTCCATCAAGCTCGTCATGGGCGACACCGACCTGACGCCCTACGATATGGGCACCTTCGGCAGCCGCACCACTCCCACCATGGCCCCGCAACTGAAGAAAGTGGGCGCCGCCGCGCGCGAGACTCTCATCGATCTCGCCGCCGACAAATGGAAAGTGGACCGCAAATCCATCTTGGTCGCTGACGGCAAGGTGAAAAATTCCACCACCGGCGAGTCCTTCGGCTTTGGCGAATTGACTCACGGCCAAAAGCTCATGAAGACCGTCGATGGAGCCTCGGTTACGCCCGCCGGCAAGTGGACCGTCGCCGGCACCTCGGTCGCCAAAGTGAACGCGCGTGACATGGTCACCGGCGCACATCGCTACAGCACCGATATCGTGCGGCCGGGGATGCTGTTCGGCCGCGTTCTTCGCCCCTACGCATTCAACGCGAAACTGGTCTCGCTCGACACTAAACCAGTGTCGTCCATTCCCGGCCTGACTATCGTCCGTGACGTAGATTTCGTCGGCGTCGTGGCCCCCGATGAACTCACGCTCTCAACTGCAGTCGCTGCGCTCGGGCCTTTGTGGAACGCCAATCCCCAGCCGTCGAATAAAGACCTGTTCGCCTACCTCAAAAGCCATCCCGCGAAATCGCGCGGGGACGGGGGCGGCAGGCCGAGCCCGGAACATGGTTCAGTCGACCAAGGCCTCGAATCCTCCGATCATAGACTCAACGCCACTTACACGGTCGCCTACATTGCCCACACCCCGCTCGAGCCACGCGCCGCGGTCGCCGAATGGGACAAAGGAAAACTGACGGTCTGGACCGGGACCCAGCGGCCCTTCGGTGTAAAGAGCGAACTCGCGGAAGCTCTCAAAATTCCCGAGAATCGCGTGCGCGTAATCGTGCCCGATACCGGTTCCGGCTACGGCGGCAAGCACACCGGTGAGGTCGCCATCGAAGCCGCGCGCATGTCGCTGGCCGCCGGCAAACCGGTAAAGGTGATCTGGACCCGCGAAGATGAGTTCACTTGGGCGTACTTCCGTCCCGCCGGCGTGATCGACATTCGCAGCGGGACCACGAAGGACGGCCTGATCACCGCCTGGGAGTTTCACAACTACAATTCAGGGCCTTCCGGCATCGACACGCCTTACGATATTCCGAATCGCAAAATCGAATTCCATCCCACCGATTCGCCGCTCCGCCAAGGTTCTTACCGCGGGCTCGCCGCCACTGCCAACCATTTCGCCCGTGAATCGCACATGGATGAAATCGCTGCCGCGCTCGGCTTGGACCCGCTCGAATTCCGTTTGAAGAATCTCAAGGATGAACGACTACGCGCCGTGCTCCAAGCCGCGGCTGAAAAATTCGCCTGGGGCAAGATGAAGTCCAACTCCACGCGTGGTTTCGGGCTCGCCTGCGGCGTCGAGAAGGGCGGCTACGTTGCCAGCTGCGCCGAAATCTCCATCTCGCAGCCCGGCAGCAAGGTCAAGATTGAACGTGTCGTAACAGCGTTCGAGTGCGGCGCGATCGTCAACCCCGAGCATCTCAAAAACCAGGTGGACGGCTCGGTGATTCAAGGCATCGGAGGCGCGCTCTTCGAAGCCATCGAATTCGAGAACGGCCGCATCTTGAATCCGCACGTCGGCAAATATCGACTGCCCCGCTTCAGCGACGTCCCGGTGCTCGAAACGATCTTGCTCGACCGCAAGGATCTGCCCTCAGCCGGCGCCGGTGAAACGCCCATCGTCGGTTTGGCTCCGGCAGTCGGCAACGCCATCTTTCAAGCTACCAGCGTCCGCATCCGCTCCCTGCCAATGGTGCCCAACGGAGTACCAAATCAAGTTCAATCGACGGCCAAGGCGTGACCGACGCCGCCATCCTCGACCACATCGCCCGCCTTCCCCACGCGCGCGCCACCTTCAAACAGCTCGTCCGTGAACTCGGCACGCGCGGATCTTCCCGCGCGGATCTCGACGCCGCTCTTGATCGCCTCGAGCAGCTCGGCGACTTGATCGAAGTAAAATCAGGTCACTTCGTCCTTACTCGCTCCAGCCGCGAGTACGTAACCGGCCGTCTGAACATGCACCGCGACGGATATGGGTTCGTGATTCCCGATCATCCTATCGAAGGGCTGCGAGGCGACGTCTACATTCCCCGCGATTCCGCTCAAACCGCCATGCACGGCGATCGCGTCGTGGTTCGCATCGCGCGTATCGAGAACGACGGCCGAGCCGACGGTGAGATCGTCAAAATCCTGCGGCGAGCCCATCCGACAGTGGTCGGCGAGTTTCGGGTCCGCAAGCGTGGCTCTTACGTCATCCCCCATGACGATCGCATTCGCCAGTGGATCGACATTCCCGAAGGCATGGAGGTCCCGCCTAAATCCGCGAGCCGCGACCGCGTCGGCGTCGCGCCCATTCCGGTCTCAGGCCCCGGCGATCTCGACGGCATGATCGTCAATGTCGAAGTTCTCGAATTCCCCGACGATGGCGAGCATGCCGTCGGCCGCGTCATCGAGGTGCTCGGTCATCCCGACGACTTCGGCGTCGACGTCGAGATCGTCATCCGCAAGCATCACATCCCGCACCACTTTCCGCCCGACGTCTTGGGTCAAGCCCAGAACGTTTCGAACATTATCCGCACCGAAGAACTCGCGGGACGTCAGGACTTCCGCAACATGGACATCGTCACCATCGATGGCGAAACCGCTCGCGATTTCGACGACGCCGTGTGGGTGGACCGCCTTGCCAACGGCAACTATGCGCTGCATGTCCACATCGCCGACGTCAGCCATTACGTCACGCCCGGCTCGCCTATCGACGAAGAAGCTTCTCTGCGCGGCACCAGCGTCTATTTTCCCGACCGAGCTGTACCCATGCTTCCGCTCGAGCTTTCCACCGAAATCTGCTCGCTCAAACCGGGCGTCGACCGGTTAGTGCTTTCCGTGCTCCTCGAAATCGATCATCGCGGCGACATCGTCGCGCAGGAGTTTTGCCGCGGCGTCATCCGCAGCGTCGAGCGCATGACCTACACCGATGTTCACGCCCTGCTCGAAGGCGACGCGGCGCTGCGCCAGCGTTACCAGGCACTGATCGGCCGCTTTGAGCTGATGCGAGAACTGGCGCTCATCCTGAATCGCAAACGAGTCCAGCGCGGCGCGATCGACTTCGACATGCCCGAACCTCTCATCGAGTTCGACGAATTCGGCGAGATGATCGGTGTCAAGCGCAGCCCGCGCAACATCGCGCACCGGCTGATCGAAGAGTTCATGCTGGCGGCCAACGAAGCCGTGGCCTCGCATCTGGAGCAGGCCGGCATTCCGTCGTTATTTCGCATCCACGAGAAACCCGACCCCAAACGCGTGCTGGAGTTCGAAGAGATCGCTTCGCATTTCGGCTATTCACTCGGCATCGGCGCCCTGCCGGTGAAACGATTCCGGATGACCGAGCGTGGCCGCGATGGCCGGCCTCGCCGGAAAGATATCGAGATCGCCGGCGACAACATGGCCATCACTTCGCGCAATTATCAAAAACTTATTGCCAAGATCGAAGGCAAACCCGAAGAACGCATACTTACCTACCTTATGCTGCGGTCCCTCAAGCAGGCTCGCTATAGCGCCGAGAACCGCGGCCATTTCGCGCTGGCCGCCATCAGCTATACCCATTTCACCTCTCCCATTCGCCGTTACCCGGACTTGATCGTCCACCGCATCCTGAGCGCCTTTTTCGACGGCAAGCGCAACATCCTGGCGCCGGAAATACTGGCTCGCATTGCCGACGATTGTTCGGAGACTGAACGCCGCGCCGCCGATGCCGAACGCGAGCTGGTCGAGTGGAAAAAGGCCAAGTTCATGGAAGGGCGCGTGGGCGATCAGTTCAACGGTCTGATTATCAGCACCACTCGCTTCGGATTCTTCGTCGAGTTGGAGAATCTGTTCGTCGAAGGGCTGGTGCCGATCGACACGCTGCCGAACGATCGTTACATGTTCAACGAGAACACCCGTAAGATCATCGGCCAGCGTACGCGGCGGGAGTTTTCAATCGGCGATACAGTGCGCGTGTTGCTCGATCGCGTCGAACCTCTGGAGCACAAGCTGCAATTCTCTCTGGTTGAGCCCGAGCGTACCCGCAAGAAGGCCCGGCGCTGACAGATCAACCGCGGTCACGCTACCGACGCCGCCCGCAGCGGGAAATTCTGTGAGGCCAGCGACTCCAACAGGTGCTCGTGAATGCCCTGCTCGAGCATGTAATACTTCCTGCCGTCTTCCTCCACCACAACCGCAAGTTTCTTGGCCGCCAGAAGCAGGCACAGTTGTTGCTCCCCGGCCGTTAACGTCGACACATCCACTCGCGCCATCCCACGCGCGCCGGGCGTCAACTTTCGCAGAAAATCCCGCGTGAAGATCTGATGATCCAGACCCTCGAGCGCCGCGCCTGCCGAGATCCAGCGATGTTCCGCCGTCCCGAAAAAGTATGGTCCTGAGGCGAAGGCCAGGAGGAATACCACGACATCGATGAAAGCCGCCAGCGCCAATGCGAACGCGTGTCGCGGCGTGGGCGCGGTGAACAATTCCTGAAACGCGACCAGAAGGTCTTCCTGCCCCGACACTGTACGATCGACGAAATCGGCATAGGCCGGGACTGGTGGTTTCTCGATCCGGCCGGCGTGAAGCGCCGGCTCCATGTCGTTCCACGGGACGTCGTCGAAAACCTTTCGATAAGCCTGCAATTGTTTCTCGGATGAATCGAGCGGCTTGGTATTCGCAAGGTACCCTGCGATCTGTTGCTCGGAGCGCTGCATCTGATCGAGCGATTGCTGCGCCAGCTTGGTGTAGCGGTCGAAGGCAGAATATCGAACGCCTTCACCCGAACCCTCCTTGTAACCTTCGGCGTAGGTCTGGGCTTCGCGCGCTACCGCCGCTCGCACCCCCGCGAGGTATGGATCGGCATCCTGCGCGCGCGAAATATGGCCGTGCGTTTTCTCCGCGACGGTCATCTCCTCCAGCGCCAGCACGTGCTTCTGCTGCTCATTGATCGCCGCGGTCAGAAGGTTTTGCACTTGCCCGCCTGAATCATTCAGCGAATCGTAAAGCTTGCGCTCGATCGTTGCCGGGCGCTCGCGCGCGCTGAACCAGGTATACAAGCTGGTATATGAGAATGCGATCGAAACAATGGCAGTAATAACATAAACGCCGATTAGCATCGACCGGCGGCTGATGTCTTTGCCGGCGGAGCTAAACCCGATTAGCCACGCCACCAGCACTAAGGCAGCTTGCAGTCCGACGGATGCCAGCGCGGAGAACCAAACCGAAAGATACAAGCTCATGCCCTCGAAAGTGGTGTACCAGGAGACTAACGAAAGCAGACAGCTAGCTATGAAAAGAGCCTTGACCATTGGCCGGGTGAGGCCGGTTAAGTCGGAAGAAGTGTTGGAAGACACGTATGACATGCTGGATCTCTCCTGGAATTGTTACGCGGAGCCCAGCGGATAGGTTCCAGAAATTGTCGCGGATTAAAACTACTCTTCTTCCTCTTCTTCGCCGGTCTTGGCGGCCTTGGCGGCAGCGATGATCTTGTCGGCCTGTAGCGAGGGGACGTAGTCGTAATGCGAAAATTCCATCTGAAATGACGCGCGGCCTTGAGTCATCGAAATCAGATCGTTCTGATAGCTGAGCATGTCGGCCATTGGTACCTGAGCCTTAATGATCTGCGTGCTGCCCTTGGTGTCCATGCCCTGAATGCGGCCCCGCCGGCCGTTGAGATCGCCCATCAGATCTCCTGCATATTCGACCGGAGCCTGCACTTCGACGTTCATGACCGGCTCCAGCAATGACGGTTTGGCAAGCTGCATGCCGGCTTTGAACGCTTTGCGCGCCGCCAGCTTGAACGCCATTTCAGACGAGTCGACATCGTGATATGACCCATCGTAGACAGTGACCTTGAAATCCACGACGGGAAATCCGGCCAGGAAACCGTTCGCGGCCGCCTCGACGATTCCTTTCTCTACAGCAGGAATGAAGTTGCGGGGAATCGCTCCGCCGAACACCTCATTGGCAAACACAAACTTAGCGCCGCGCGGAAGTGGTTCCAGTCGAATCCAGCAGTCGCCGAACTGGCCGTGACCGCCGGTCTGCTTCTTATGCCGGCCTTGCACCTCTGCCCTGCCGCGAATCGTTTCTCGGTACGGAATCTTGGGCGCCTTCAACTCTACATCCACGCCGTAGCGCTTCTTCAGGCGGCTTACGATTACTTCCACATGCTGCTGACCGCTGCCGGCGAGCAGGAATTCCTTGGTCTGGGGATCCCGATAAAAGCGCAGCGACTGATCCTCTTCGAGAATCCTGGCGACGGCATTGCCTAACCGGTCCTCATCCTGCCGGCTCTTAGCCGAAATCGCAAACGCGATGGAAGGTTCGGGTAAATGCACTGGCGGATAACTGATCAGCGATGTTTTATCGCCCAGCGTGTCGCCGGTGAGCGTCTCTTTCAACTTCGCAACGGCGCCGATATCGCCGGCTCTCAGTTCCGTGACTGGCGGCATGGTCTTTCCTTCAAGAGCGCCGATGTGGGCCAGACGCTCGCCGCCACCCGTCCGTGCATTCACCAGATTGGCGTCGTTCTTTACGACTCCCGACATCACTTTGAAATAAGTCACACGGCCCGCAAACGGGTCGGCCACGGTCTTGAACACAAAGGCGGATACAGGTTCGCTGTCCTTAACGGCGCGCGTGGCTTCCTTGTCATTTATTTTTCCAGCGAGCGGTTCGTGCTCGGTGGGCGCAGGAAAGTTTTCGATAATGAAGTTGAGCAACAGATCGGAACCGATGTTTCGCAAGCCGGAGGCGCACAGCACCGGATAAATACGCCTTTCGCGGATGGCTTGACGAAGCCCTTCTTGGATGTGCTCGGTTGGTAGCGTGCCCTTCTCGAAGAATTCCTCCATGAAGGCATCGTTGCCTTCGGCCACCATCTCGACCAGGGCCTCGTGCGCCTTCTGAGCGGCGTCCGCTCGATCGGCCGGGATCTCGCTTTCCTTACCCTTGCCATCGCCGTCGTTGGTGTAGATGTAGGCCTTCATCCGAACCAGATCGATGACGCCCTTGAAGTCTTTCTCGGAACCTAACGGCAACTGAACAGGAACCGCCATGCGGCCGAAAACGCTCTGGACACTGGCCAGCGCCCGGTCGAAGTCGGAGCGCTCGCGGTCGAGCTTGTCGATGATAATCGCGCGCGGCAACTTGAACTCGTCGGCAAAGCTCCACACCTTCTCGGTTTGCACTTCCACACCGGCTACGCCATCCACCACCACCAGGGCGCCCTCGGCGGCGACCATCGAAGCTTTCGTATCGTTGATAAAGATATTGAAGCCGGGCGTGTCGATCAGATTGATCTTTTTCTTGGCCCATTCGGCGTACGCCACAGCGGTAGAAATGGACAGCTTGCGCTGGATCTCGTCGTCATCAAAGTCGGTGACGGTATTGCCTTCGTCGACGCGCGTCAAGCGATTCGTCGCTCCCGCGGTGTAAAGAAGACCGGCCGTGAGGGTCGTCTTACCGCTGTGTCCGTGTCCAATCAGAGCAACATTTCTGACGTCTGTGCCTTCGTATGCTTTCACTTGATTCCTACTCCCAGGTGGGCATCAAGAAGGGATCTTAGCACAATTGAAACATTGTCTAAGCCGCCGAACATCAGCTCAGCGCGACCAGCACCCTGATCTTACCGCGGGCCTGTTATGATCGAACTCAAAGGCGCGGCTATGAATCGGACAAAAACCCGCAAACCAAAGAAATTAAGCGAGACAGAAAAACGAAGAAATCTTCGAACCCTCGTGACGAGTCTCGGAAAGTTGAAGCCTGATAAAGGCAAGCAGTGGATTTCTCAAGAGCATCACGATAAGGTTCTTTACGGGTAGAATGCACTTGCCAGCGCCGTTGTCACCCGAGGCCGGTACAAGGGAACTGTGTTAACAAAGTGGATGTCTAAGCTCCCGTCGGACCGTTACTTGCTCCTTGGTCTATTGTCGGTAACCGCATCGCATCCCGTCTTCGCCTGCTTTTGCTTTCAGACCTCCGTCTGTGAGACTTTTGCTTCTGCGGAATTGGTCTTCGTTGGGAAGGCCGTAGATATAAGACCCGATTTCGACTTTAGGGATACTGCTGTTCGTCAACAGCTCAGAGCGCTTCTCGAGGACAGCTCTGCGGAAGGCTTTATTAAACTCAAGACATTTTATTTGCGGGTTCTGCCTGAGCCTGTACGAACTGAAGTGGAAAGGATGGTTACACGGGACCAGCTAGACACGGCCCTTAATGAGCTGAGCAAAATCAAGAAACGAGTCACGTTCCATGTGAATCAGGTTTACAAGGGAATTGCTCAGAGTAACCACGAATTAGATCTTTTCACGAGCTTCACCGATTGTGGTATCCACTTCATCACAGGCGAAACGTATCTGGTCTACGCGAGCAAATTGCAGACCGGTTATGAGGCTGGAGCATGCTCGCGCACGCGTCGCTTGAGCGACGCACGAGAGGATCTTGCGTATCTTCAATTCATGCGAAGCGGTGTTACAGACAAAGGGCGCCTCTACGGCTTCGTATCGAGCAGTGATATGGACCTCAGAAGGTTGCTCGATTGGGATTGGGTTCCTGATCCCGTACCTGGAGTGAGAGTGCAGCTGCGTACGGACAGTGTCACTCTGGAGGCGACAACGGATAAGGATGGCAGATACGTTTTCGACGGATTACCTGGAGGGGATTTTGAAATCGCCATCTCCGATTCACGGGGGGACAATGCTCTCTCAAAACCCCGCCACGTGCATCTCCC
>Ga0210401_10001863_pt1 | contig 23919 bp, 25 predicted proteins | sample IncBWH32MmetaG_FD_150866 | JGI IMG/M metagenome (GOLD analysis project Ga0210401, IMG submission 150866) | Forest soil microbial communities from Barre Woods Harvard Forest LTER site, Petersham, Massachusetts, United States - Inc-BW-H-32-M | ecosystem: Environmental > Terrestrial > Soil >... | reverse complement strand
GGTTTTAGTTATCATCCCGATGTTATTAAGGCAGCACAAGATGCTGTGGCTAAATATGGTTTGGGTGCATCAAGCTCGCCTGTTATTAGTGGCACTTATTTAGTACACAAACAATTAGAGCAAGCTTTGGTAAAGTTTTTTGATTTACCGGATCGTGGTGTATCTTTATTTACTGCGGGCTACAGCGTTAACTTAGGTGCTATATCGGCTTTCATTAAACCGGGGCATCAGGTTATTATGGACTCTGCTTCTCATATGTCTATTGTTGAAGGTGCAAAACTTTCGGGTGGGGAGATGACTTTTTTCCGTCATAACGATATGGCGCATTTAGAAGAATTGCTAAAAGAAAAATGCGACGAGTTTACCCGTGTTTTAATTTGTGTTGAAAGCATTTATAGTGGTGATGGCGATTACGGAAATTTAAAAGAAGTGGTGCGTTTAGCTAAACAATATGGCGCATTTACTTTGGTAGATGAAGCTCACTCAGCTTTAGTAGCAGGCGAAAACGGACGTGGCGTATGCGAACAACAAGGCGTTTTAGCCGATGTTGATTTATATGTAATGACTTTTAGCAAAGCTTTTGGTGGTGTTGGTGGTGCTGTGTATGCTAAAAAAGAAATTGTACAGTACATGAACTGGTACGCTAGATGCCGTATGTTCTCTTGTGCGTTAGACCCTGCCGTTACAGGTGGCATGACTAAGGTTATTGAATTAGCCGGTGGGCCGCTTGGTGCTGAAAGAAGAAAAAGATTAAAATCTAACGCTACATATTTTAGAAATTTATTAAACGGTAAAGTAAAATTAAGCGAAGGCGATGCTTGGGTGGTTATTGTGCATTTTGGGGCAGAAAGCAAAACCATTGGTTTAAACGATTATTTACAACGTAGCGGTTTAGATACCAGTATTATTCAATTCCCTGCTGTGCCCCGTAATGAGGCACGTATACGCATGTTTATTACATCAGAACATACCGAAGCTCAATTGAAAAAAGCTGCTGATATTATTTTAGCTGCTGCCACAAAATTTGATTTCTTATTAAAATAAACCCACATAATTTTTAGTATGAGTAAAGTAGCATTAATTACAGGCGGTTCATCAGGTTTAGGTTATGCATTAGCAGAGCTTTTAGGCAAACAAGGATACTCTATTATTGTTGCTGCCCGTAATCAGGAAAAAATAAACGCTGCTGTTAGTAAACTTAGTGCTATGAGCATTAAAGCCAAAGGCATGGCCTGCGATATTACAGATGAGGCTGCTTTACAACGCACTTTTGACCAAGTTAAAACCGAATATGGTAAAATTGATTACCTGGTTTTAAACGCAGGTGTGGTTACAACAAAATTACTTTCTGATTACCAAAACACAACCGAGTTAAGACAAGATTTAGAAATTGATTTAGTGGGCACTATTCTTTCGGCTCACCGCTTTTTACCTTTATTACAATCGGGCTCTAAAGTGCTGATGATTTCTTCGGGCTTTGGTTTAATGGGTGCTGCGGGGTACTCAATGTACTGCGCTGCAAAAGCGGGCATCATTAATTTTGGCGAAAGCTTACGCCGTGAGTTATTAAGCAAAAACATTAACGTGTACACAGCTTGTCCCGGCGATATGGATACGCCTCAGTTTCATGAAGAGGTTAAAAATGCACCTGCCTGGATGAAAAAAGAAACACCTCGTAAGTTGATGAAAACAGAAGAGGTTGCAGCAAAAATTTTAGCACAAGCAAACGGACATAAAAAATATTTAATCATCCCTTCGGGCGATGTAAATTTACTGGCCGTATTAAGCAAAATACTTCCACGTAAATTCCGCGATTCTTTATTAGATAAAATGTTCCCTCGTCCGTAAGGATTTATTTTGTTTATCTCAACTCACCTTTGTCATTTCGAAGGAGGAACGACTGAGAAATCTGTTTAAAAAGAGATACTCTTTATTTACTTCTTCTTAATGTAACCGACTTTTCACCATCATTACCAGTAAAGCCTGAAACTTTACCATCTGAATCAATTTGAAAGGTGTATAAAGCCCCTGGGTCTTCGGTCATAAAAAATTCATTTTTTGAAATAAATTTCATTTTACATTTTGTATTCTTATTTACTGCAAGAAAAGGGACACCATCATTAATAATAACCGAATTTGTTATTTCATCTATTGCATAATTTCCTATAAACTTTTCATCTATTTTATAATCTCCTACAAACTTTTGTAAATCAATCTTGGATAATTTAAGTACTTCAACTTTTTTTGCTGAATCACCCGCTCTATTTAAGACAATCCTTCTTAAACCCTCAACTTTACCTTCTTTGTTAAACAAAAATATTTTTTCAGAAATAGATTCAAGGTTAATAAAACTACTATCAGAAGTGAAGTGTATTTGCCAAGGGTTAGCTGCTGCTTGCAGGTAATATGTGTTACCCTTTTTATAAATCTCATTTATATTTGTTCCTGTTTGGTAGCAACCAATAAATTTATCTGCTTTGTTCTCACTTAGTTTCACTTCCTTTTTTGTTACGCTTTCCGTAACTTCAAGGCCTTTCCATTGATATGCCGTTGCAACACTATTAATTAATTCATTCCTTAAACCAATTACATCCGTAGCATTGCAAACAATTACAATACCGTTTCCGCCCTCATAGCTTCCAGTATAATAACCGCTGAAACCTGCATTTCCGGCACCGTGTGAAAAATATTTTACCCCATTGCGATTATCGGTAAAGACGCCCAAGCCAACAGCAGAGTCTATATAGGGTCTTAATTGAAGTTGCGTGGTTTGTTGCGTTAACACTTTGTTTGATTTTCCTTTTAAAGATTGTTGTGTTTCAATAATAAATTTAGCCAAATCAGTTGGCGTAGTCCATAACCCGGCAGCAGCTTGTTCAGGATAAACATGATATTTTCCTTTCACCACCCTATCTTTTAAGTAACCTGTTGCCATTAACTTTTGCTTTTCTTTGGGTTGTGGTTGTGAGAAAGAACTATTAGTCATGCCAATGGGTTTCAAAACATTTTCAAACATCCACTTATCGTAAGGTTGCTTTGTTATATCGGTAAGAATAAGTTGAGAAATAGTTGTTCCTCCTCCTGAATACATATGCTTAATGCCAGGTTCTATTTCAGAACGAACTGCTTCTGAATTAGCGGGTCGTTTTCCATCAAGAATTTGTTGTAAAGTTGGTATAGTATCTCCCACTTCATAACCCAAAAATCCATGAACAGTTAAACCAGCCGTATGACTTAATAAGTTAGCCATGGTAATTTTCTTTCCTTTTGATGTTGTATCATAAGGAAATTTCCACGAAGTCAGATAGTTATTAATGTCGGTGTATAAATCAATTTGTTTGTTTTGAGCAAGTTTTAAAATCCCAACGCTATTAAGACTCTTACTAATTGAGCCCGGTTCAAAAACAGTTTCAGGTGTTACTGATCGTTTTTCGGCACTGTCTGCCCAACCGTATCCTTTTGCCCATTCAATTTTATAATCATTAACAACCGCAATACTTAAGCCAACAATTTTATATAAGGCCATGCGTTGTTTAATTGTCTCATTAGCTTGTCCTTCAATTTTAAAGTACCTGAACAAATTATTTTCAACCTGTTTAATTTTAGCTTCCACTTCAGGAGAGTAAGTTTGCGCTATTGAAGTATAGCTTACTAATAAAATAAAGTATAAATAAAATGCTTTCATATAATGCAAATTACTTCTTTTTTTCTTCTAAATCCTACACAAACAGATTTCTCCCTCCGGTCGAAATGACAAGGCGCTAATTAATTTTTAGCAGTTAAGGCTGCATTAATTTCTTGTAACAGTTTCTCTCGGTTGGTAAGTGCTTTTTTTACAAAAGCTTTATCGGCAGCTGTTTTTTTATCATGCTTGGCGCTCCAAACAATCATTTCAACCAATAAAGGCAATAAATCAATGCCCTTTGGGGTTAAGCTGTAAATCCATTTAGAACCGTGGGTGGGGTCAATTTCTTTTATAATTATATTATTCTCTTCCAGTAGTTGTAAACGATTAGCCAAAATATTAGTAGCCATTTTCTCTTCAGCGTGTAAAAAATCATTGTAATGGCTTTTGTTTTTAAACATTAAATCGCGCACAATTAAAAATGTCCAGCGGTCGCCAAAAATTTCCATAGCGTAATTAATGGGGCAGTCTGATTTTCTCCCTGTTTTTCTCATGCTACAAAAATACTAATTTTAACTACTTGCAAATTAAAAGTAGTTAATTATATTTGCACTTGCATAATGCAAGTAGTTAAATTTAAAACTTATAAAACATGGCAACCATCAAAAATCAAATCAGCATTAATGCTTCGGTAGAAAGCATTTGGAACATTTTAGCAAATATGGAACTGTTGGATAAGTACGACCCAACAGTTAAAAAATCTACCCTAATTTCGGCTCAAAAAACAGGCATAGGAGCCAAACGCAAAGTAGATATGCTGGATGGCAAAAACTGGTTCGAAGAAAAAATTACTGTTTTTGTACCTAACCAGGCACTAACTATTCAGTTAACTGATTGCTCTTTTCCCATAAAAGGACTAAAGCACAGTTACACGTTTGAAAAAACAGGAAACCAAACCGTAGTTAAACAAGTTATGGAGTACACCGTAAAGTTTGGTTTATTAGGTAAATTGTTAGATGTGTTAATGATAAAAAAACAATCGGATACGGGCATTAAAAAATTCTTTACCGGACTAAAACAGTTTGCCGAAAAAAACTAAATTAGCCCTATGGCTTTTAACGAAAAATTAGCGGATAGAATTAGAGAAGCTTTGGTTAATGTACCAAAAGTGGAAGAAAAATTTATGTTTGGCGGTGTGTGTTTTATGGTTAATGGTAAAATGTGTGTAGGAGTTGTGAAAGATGAAATGATGTGCCGCATTGACCCTGTCCTTGATGAAACCGTATTAGAAAAAAATGGTTGTCGCCCAATGGATTTTAACCACAAACCTATGAAGGGTTATGTGTTTGTCAGCGACCCTGCCATGAAATCAAAAAAGGATTTTGAGTACTGGATAAACCTTTGCTTAGATTTTAATGATAAAGCAAAAGCTGCGCCCAAGAAAAAGAAGAAGGTTTAAAATATATTATATGAAAGCAAAATTAGCCAAGCTTGTTTTTTTAATACTACTATTATCAGTAACAAACGTCAACGCAAACCATGCTGTAGCCGATACCACTAAAGAGCGGACTAAAAAAAACAAAAGTGTTGTACCCCAGCCAACCCTAATTACTAGTCCCTATGCCAAAGACTGCGAAAAAATAGAAGCCGTAACCTACATTATTGAAGAAGCCATTTCAGTTGGAGCACCTGCTTATAATAATGGCGACCATGCCGCTTGTTTTTTAATTTACAAAGGCGCAGCCTATCGCATTATGTATTTGCATGGCACTAAATGCAAACAGGTAAAAAATATTTTAGAAACCGCATTAGAAAAAACCGAAGGCAATTATAACGTAACCGAAAAAGCCTGGATAATGCGCATGGCTTTTGACCAGATATTGGGCGAGCCCACCAAAACAACTAAATAAAAAGAAGAAAGTTTACTATTTAAGGAATAACTCTTTCGGCTACCTCTTCGTTTTTGCCAAGGTCTTTGCCGCTAATGTCAATGTATTTTACATGCGGCACCCAAAACGAGCCGCCTTCAATCTGAATAAAAATTCTGTCTAAGGCAACCGTTTTATTATTTATATCACAAAAAACGTGGTACTTGTTATCAATAGGAGATTTTAGTAAGTATAATTTTTTCTTTTTATACGATACAAAGTTAAAGCAGTACGATTTTTTTTCAGCATCAATTAATTTTATTTCAAGTCCGTAAGCATATTTGCGTTGTATATAGTTTAAAGGCTCAGTGCTTTTATTGGTAGCATAATTTATCCAGTATATTTTTATAGGCTCAGTTTCATTTAAACCTTGTTTTTCGTCTATATTTAATTCATAAATAAGTGTATTTGTGTTAAAGGTGCGTTGCACGTAAAACATCATGTTGCCAATTTTTTCGGGCTTAGGAAATACTTTTTTCTCTTTATCGCCACTACCCGGGTCGTTTGTATAACTGCTAAATAACAGGAACAGAACTCCCAAAGCAATAAATCTTGCCGGTTTTAAAAAGGCTATTTTATTTAACATTTGCATTAGGGGCGCAATTTACTAACAAATTTTGTTTTGACATATAGCTTATTTTTTTGGCCTGTAATGCTTATCAATATAGGCTATAGCCTGCTGCTGGCTGAGGATTGAGAAGTTTTTATACCTATCGTACACATCAATAATCTCTTCAACCGCTTCATCAGTCAATGCCCTATCCTGCCAGGTGTTTAAATCGGCAATTACAGTCTCTAAACAGCCTTTTTTGTAGGCAATTTGCCCAATTACATGTATGAGGGTGTTACGCACTCTGGCTGTTTTATCGTGTTGCAATTCTTTTAAAAGGGGCAAAATATCTTGCGGGTGTGTTCTGCCTCTAAGCTCTATTCCATGACAAATTTCTCTGCGCACTTCCTTATCTGCATGATGCAAATATTTTTTTGCCCAAATAAGTACAGGCTTTGGGTTTTTCTCGCTCATTTTTTTAACCGAGCCAATTACTGCATTTCTAACCGAATGATGTTTATCAAATAAACCTGTATCAAAAAACCATTCAACTACTTTAAAATCTTTCATACCAATTTCGCCTGCTGCATTAATGCAAGTCTGCCTTATTTTGGCATCTTCTTCTTTTAGTAGTTCGGTAAGAATAGAAATAATTTTTGCCTGTAAAGTTTTGTGCTGATTATAAATTTTACCAATAGCCAAATAACCCGTCTTACGTATATAAGTGTCTTCATCCGAAAAAAAATTTATCAGCATGCTTAACTTATCCTTTTCAATGCCTGTAAGAATTTGCTTGTTTATTTGTGCAACAAGCTTTACGCGTTCTTCTTTGGGTAAATCGTAAAAACTCATGGCTGTTATCCGGCTAAATAATCGTTCAGTAATTTTTGCTTATCCACTTTAAAGCTGGCAGTATATGGAAATTCCTTCAGCATAATTATTTCTGAAGGAATCATATATGCAGGCAGGTCTTTTTCTAAACTACTTTTTATATTGGCAGATTCTACATTATTGGCCGATGATTTTGTTAGTATAAATGCAATCAATCGTTTTACTTTTCCATCAATTACAATGGGCAGACACTCTGCCTGTTCAATAAAATCTATCTGTTCAAGAGCATGTTTTATTTCATTCAGTTCAATGCGGTATCCGTTTAATTTTATTTGTTCATCTTTTCTACCTGCGTAGTAGATGTAATCGTTTTTTACAAAAGCGGCATCACCTGTACGAAACGATTTTTTATTTCCTTTCAAAAAAAAATTTTGATGTGTAAGTGTTTCATTATTTAAGTAGCCCACTCCTACTCCACCACCTGTAATAATAATTTCATCATTTTCTATATGAATAAACTCATTATCTGTTTTACAAATGGGCAAAGTGTTTTCGGTTAAAAGCTCATCCGTAATTTCAGCAAAGGATGCGTAAATGGTTGCCTCGGTCGGACCATAAGCATTAATAACTGCAGCTTTCGGAAACCTATTTTTCAACTCCTTTACAAGCGTTGCAGCTAAATTTTCACCCGATAAAACAAAGTGTGTTATGCTGGATAAATTTTTTGCTTTAAAATTTTTATCAGCTAAACATCTCACAATAAACGATGGGGTTGAATTCCAGTAAGTGCCTTTGTACTTATTTATTCTTTCATAAAACAAAATAGCATTACCTGTAATTTCATTTGTATTAAAAATAGCTGTGCCGCCTGTTTGCAATGCGCCAAAAAAATCAGCCAAAGAAATATCAAACAAAAAACCGGCTTGGTTTATAAATACAGTTTCTTTATTTACAGGAAATTGATTGGTAAACCATTGGGTAAACGATGTAATATTTTCGTCAGATATAACAACACCTTTAGGTTCTCCACTACTGCCACTGGTAAATAAAACATAGGCGGTATTTATAGTTTTAGAAAAACTTGCGTCGCCTTTTATCTGAACGGTAAAATCATTTTTAATAAGTACAGGTACTTGCAAATCAGGTACATCATTCCCTGCAATAATTAGTATGTTGCTTTGTGTTTGTTCAATAATTTTTTCAATTCTCTTTTTTGGTAACGAATTGTTTACGGGTACAAAAGGCAAACCCATTCGATAACAAGCAAGTATAGTAGCTAAAAAAAATGCTTCTTTATCGCCATACACCAAAACAGGACTTCCTTTTGGGGCATTTATTTTTTTTAAGATTTCACAAATTTTATCGGATAGGATTTTTAACTCTGCCCACGTAACATTTTTATCAGCAGCAACAAAAGCAATTTTACTTGCTTCAATATTTTCTTCCTTAAAAGATTTTGTTGCTATATCAAAAAACATGGGTTTTATTTTTTAGTATAAATCCATGCCCAATAAATAAAAACAAATTGCAGGGGCAAGCGTACAAGACCAATCCATAAGTTAGGACGTTGCTTTTGCCACATGGTAACAGCCATTTGTATGTTTGCCGGAAACACGGCAATTAACAAAGCAATAATTAACCAGGCCGCCATAGGGCGTGTACTTTCAGGAAACAACATGACAGCAAAGACAATTTCCAGCACGCCGCTTATATATATTAAGGGCATGTGCCAGGGCAAATAAGTGGGCATTATTTTTTGGTAAAACTTAGGGTTTATAAAATGATAAATGCCTGCCGCTATATACAACACCGCCATTATGTAAAGTAAAATTAATTTCATTGTTTTAAAATTAGTTTTTTTATGGCGTTAACCGATTTAAAATTTTCTTTAGTAACTTCCATAAAAGAAATGGGTGCCGAAAATTCTTTCTCTAAAGCAACAGCCAATTCGGCTATGGTTATAGAGCTTAAAATGCCACTATCTACCAACTCCTCGTTAATGGAAGAAATTTTTTTATAGGTAAGTTCGAAAATCTTTTCTGAAATAATTTGCGTTATTTTTTCTTCCGAAAATTGCATTAGCTTGTTTGCAAAGCTTCCCAATACTCAGCCGCACGACGCGTATGTGGTATAACAATTGTACCGCCTACAATATTGGCTACGGCAAAAATCTCATACACCTCATCAGTTTTAGTACCTGCCTCATGGCATTTTTCTAAATGATATTTAATGCAATCGTCGCAACGCAAAACCATGCTGGCAACCAAACCAAGCATTTCTTTTGTTTTAACATCAAGCGCGCCTGCGGCATAGGTGTTGGCATCCAGATTATACAAACGCTTTATTACCAAGTTATCTTTACTTAGTATTAAGTCGTTCATTTTAGCACGGTACTCGTTAAACTCTTTTACCTGATTGCTCATGCTTAATATTGTTCTTTATCGTTGGGGAAATCTTTTATTTTTATATCATGAACGTAACGTTCAGTCGCACCTTTCATATCATCATATAAGTTTAAGTATCTTCTTAAAAAACGAGGGTTAAACTCATACGTCATGCCCATCATATCGTGCGTAACCAAAACTTGTCCATCAACACCATTACCTGCCCCTATGCCAATTACAGGTATACTAAGTTCGCTGGCTACAGTTTTTGCCAGCGTTGCCGGAATTTTTTCTAACACCAAAGCAAAACAACCTGCTTTTTGCAGTACGTGTGCGTTTTCAAGCAATTCTTTAGCTTCTACTTCTTCTTTAGCGCGTACATTATAAGTTCCAAATTTGTAAATAGATTGTGGTGTTAAGCCCAAATGCCCCATCACAGGAATGCCCGCTGTTAAAATACGCTCTATAGATTCTTTAATTTCTCTGCCCCCTTCTAATTTTACGGCATGTGCACCGCTTTCTTTCATTATGCGTATAGCAGAATTTAAAGCTTCTTTAGAATTTCCCTGATAGGTCCCAAAGGGTAAATCAACAACAATAAGGGCTCTATCTACAGCACGAACAACCGATGCAGCATGGTAAATCATTTGATCTAAAGTAATAGGCAAGGTGGTTTCGTGCCCATGCATTACATTACTGGCACTATCGCCTACCAAAAGCACATCAATGCCACCCTGGTCGAGTATTTTTGCCATGGTGTAATCGTAAGCAGTTAGCATGGCAATTTTTTCGCCTGTGCGTTTCATCTCTTGTAAAGAGTGAGTTGTTACCTTTTTAAATTCTTTTTTTGCTACAGACATGACCGCTTAATTGTTAAAATAGACCGTTAGAAAAACAAAAGTAGCCATTAATTTTTTTAACCGATAAAAAACTTAATTTTGACGCATTATGATAAAAAAGGCCTTTTTTATTATTATCGTTTTTACCCTTTTTGGGGGCTGTAGCAATAGCCTTAGCTTGCTGGCTCCTTATAAAGAAAGTGTGGCTGTATATGGGCTTTTAAACCAAGATGATTCTATACAATACATACGCATTGAGCGTGTTTTTTTAGGTGCCGAAAATGCATATACAATGGCACAAAGCCAAGATTCGGTTTACTTTAAATCGGGTGATTTAAGGGTTACTTTACAGCGTTGGATAAATGGCGTACAGGTTTCAGTCGATAATCCTGCTACGGCAACTATGGAAATTGTTTTAACAGATACTTTATTGCAGGCTGCCGCCGGTATTTTTAACCAAAACGAACGGGTTTATAAAACCAATCATAAATTATATAACGATAGTCAGTATAATTTAATCATTCACAACAACAAAAGCGGGAAAGAGTTTACCTCATCAACCGGATTAATTCAGGCATTTCAGTTGCTTCAATCGTTACCGGGTGCCCCTAATATTTTAACACCTAACTATTCGCATAACACTAACCTAAACATTGTTCCGGGTAATGGGGGCATAAAGTACTGTTACTATAATTCTCCGGTAAATGCAGGAGTTTGCGGCTTAACTTTACGTTTTTTTTATACTGAATATGGTGGCAACACTCCCGGAAGACAATCAGTAGATATTAGTTTAGGCACTAATTATCCTTTACAAACTGTAGGGGGAGAAAAACAAGAGTTTGATTTTATAGCTAATACCGTTTTAATTAATCTGGCTAACATGATTCCTGTAAATAATACAGTTACAAGGTCGGTAGATAGTGCTGAATTTATACTTAACGCAGCCGGACAGGCTTTAGCCTTATATAACCAAGTAAATATGTCAACATCCTTATCACAAAGCCACGCAAATTATACTAATATAAGTGGTGGCGTGGGTGTTTTTTCGTGTCGCAATGATCTTAAGCTTAGCAGGTCTATACGCGACCAATCATGTGTAGACACAATTTCCGCTAGTTCTATAACCTGTAAACTTAGGTTTTTAGACTATGGTGGGGGTTTATCTATCTGCCATTAGCAGAAAATGACAGCTTGTCATATTTTCTAATAATTCCTTCCCTTGGCACAATCCTTGACTTTACCAATTCGAATTTAAAAATTACATTATGTCTAAAATTATAGGAATAGATTTAGGAACAACCAACAGCTGCGTATCTGTTATGGAAGGAAGCGAGCCTGTGGTTATTGCTAATAACGAAGGAAAACGCACAACCCCATCGGTTGTAGCTTTTGTAGAAGGCGGAGAGCGTAAAGTAGGAGACCCTGCTAAACGTCAAGCCATTACCAACCCTAAAAAAACGGTTTATTCAATTAAACGTTTTATGGGTCACACGTACGATGAAATTTCAGGAGAAGTTAAACGAGTACCATATACCGTAGTAAAAGGAGACAATAACACCCCACGTGTGGAAATTGACGACCGCAAATATACCCCACAAGAAATTTCAGCTATCATTTTACAAAAAATGAAAAAAACAGCTGAAGACTTCTTAGGTCAGGAAGTTACCGAAGCTGTTATTACAGTACCGGCTTATTTTAACGATGCACAACGTCAGGCAACTAAAGAAGCCGGAGAAATTGCAGGTTTAAAAGTACGTCGCATCATTAACGAGCCAACTGCCGCTGCATTGGCATACGGCATGGATAAAAAAGGGAAAGAAATGAAAATTGTTGTGTTCGACTGCGGTGGTGGTACACATGACGTTTCGGTTCTTGAACTTGGCGACGGTGTATTTGAAGTAAAATCTACCGACGGTGATACTCACTTAGGTGGTGATGATTTTGACCAGGTTATTATTGACTGGTTAGCTGATGAGTTTAAAAAAGACGAAGGCATCGATTTACGTCAAGACCCAATGGCCTTACAACGTTTAAAAGAAGCTGCTGAAAAAGCTAAGATTGAATTATCGAGCACAACAGCATCTGAAATTAACTTGCCATACATTATGCCAGTTAACGGCATTCCAAAACACTTGGTAAAATCGTTAACCCGTGCAAAATTCGAACAATTAGCTGATAGCTTAATTCAACGTACCATTGAGCCTTGTAAATCTGCCATGAAAAATGCAGGCTTATCAAACTCAGATATCGATGAAATTATTTTAGTAGGTGGTTCTACACGTATCCCAGCTATACAAGCCGCTGTAGAAAAATATTTTGGTAAAGCGCCAAACAAAGGTGTAAACCCCGATGAAGTAGTTGCTATTGGTGCTGCTATACAAGGTGGTGTTTTAACCGGCGATGTAAAAGATGTGTTATTATTAGATGTAACTCCACTTTCATTAGGAATTGAAACTTTTGGTGGCGTGTTTACAAAACTAATTGAATCAAACACAACCATTCCAAGTAAAAAAACAGAAACATTCTCTACTGCCAGCGATAACCAACCAAGCGTACAATTACATGTATTGCAAGGTGAGCGCCCAATGGCTAAAGATAACCGCACCATTGGTCAGTTTAACTTAGATGGCATTATGCCTGCACCACGTGGTGTACCGCAAATTGAAGTAATGTTTGATATTGATGCTAACGGTATCCTAAGCGTATCGGCTAAAGATAAAGCTACCGGTAAAGCGCAAAACATTCGTATCGAAGCTTCTTCTGGCCTAAGCAAAGAAGAAATCGACAAAATGAAACGTGAAGCTGAAGCAAATGCTGATGCTGATAAAAAAGCAAAAGAAGAAGTTGAAAAAATCAACGCCGCAGATTCTCAAATCTTCCAAACTGAAAAACAGTTGAAAGATTATGGAGATAAAATTCCTGCAGAGAAAAAAGCGCCTATTGAAGAAGCTGTAAAGCATTTAAAAGAAGCACACGCTGCAAAAGACTTAGCTAAAATTGATACTTACTTAGCTGATTTAAACAAAGCTTGGGAAGCTGCATCGCAAGAGTTGTACGCTGCTATGAATGCGCAACAACCGCAAGGTGGCGCAGCTCCGGGTGGCGAACAACATCAACAACAATCATCTAACGATAATAATGTTGAAGATGTAAACTTTGAAGAAGTAAAAGACGATAAAAAATAAGTTGAACAACATGTTTAATTAGTAAAAGAGTTGCCTCCGAAAATGAGGCAGCTCTTTTTATTTTGTAGCAAACCGCTTTCAAAAAGCGTAACTTTATACTATGAAAACCTATACCGAGCAAGAGCTTTTTTCTTTTTTAAACGAAATTCCAGATCCCGAAATTCCGGTAATCAGTATTGTTGATTTGGGCGTTATCCGAAAAATAATTCCACAAGCCAATAGTGTTGAAATTGAAATTACACCAACCTATAGTGGCTGTCCTGCTATGAAACAAATGGAGGATGACATCATATCTACCCTTAAACAAAAAGGCATTGAAAACGTACATATAAAAACTGTTTACAACCCTGCTTGGACGACCGACTGGTTAAGTGCCGAAGCCAAAGAAAAATTAAGAAAATACGGCATTGCACCTCCGCAAGAAAGCACTACCGATAAATCTTTTATTACCGGAAAAACAAAGCAAATTAAATGCCCTCGCTGTGGCTCCTTACACACCGAAATGGTTAGTCAGTTTGGCTCTACTGCCTGCAAGGCATTGTATCGTTGTAAAGACTGTCTTGAGCCATTTGATTATTTTAAATGTATTTAAGTATCTTTATCGTACATAATTAGTTGATGGATACAAGTACACCTAACGATAAGAAAAAATATTTTTCGCCATCTAAAAAAGCGCATAAAAAATTCTCTCCACTTTCGTTTGCAGGCGGCATGCTTATAGTAGTGTTTGCTTTTGGCTTAATTTATCTGCTTATTCCAAAGCAAGCTAACAGCGCAATAACTGAAAAAAGTACTATAGCAAAAGATAGTTCTATTTTTCAAGGAGAGCATTTTTACAAAATACACCATCATAAGCACATTGATAAAGATGCCGAAGACATTATACTTATGCCTAAAGAAGAAAGTATGCTCGAAAAAGGCAATCTTACGGATAAACAACGAAAATTAATAGAACTGTTACCAAATGCGCCGGCTATTTATTTGTATGATTTAAAAATTACCGAGTATAAAAATTTATATTACTTACCCGATGGAAATGCCCTTACGGTAAATGGCACAGTTGCACCTGCATTAATTAATTCAGCAATTAAAAATTTTTACTACCAGCATTTTGATGTAACCATAACCAAGCTAAAGCCATTACTTAGTATAAATAAAGATGACCCTAATGCTTTGTTTTATACAGGGGCAGCTTACTATTATCAAAAAAAATATACAGAAGCATTAATTATGTTAAACCACGTGGCCGATTTATCTAATAACGCTTTTAAACAAGATGCTGAGTGGTATAAAGCGTTATGTTTTATTGATTTTCATAAAACCGATGAAGCTAAAACCTTGCTACTACATATTATAGATGCACAAGGATTTTATACAGAAGATGCAAAGAAACAGTTGGCGCTACTAAAATAGTTAGTTTGTGATGTGTAATGTATTTGCACCATCGAAAGCAACAGTATACTGCTTTAAGGGATAAGTTGCCGGGCCATGACTAACTCCTCCGCTGCCATCAGCAATGGTAAAAACAGAGCCGCAAACATTATCCTTACAAGTAAAATTTCCGCTTACAGCATAAACCTTTGCATTGGCAACCGTAGTGCCATCATAGGTACAACTTCTTTCGTAAGCATAAAACTGTTCTGTAGAAGACACCCCTCTACAAACTATAATGCCTTTTATTCCTACATTAGGAATAGAATCAATTCCACCCGGGCTACTTAAACTAGGATGTGCTGAAAGAAAAACCGTAAAATTTACAGGTGTGTTGTTTGCCTGGTTTACAGTAGCGTTATTTTGTGGAGCTTGTGTTTTGGCACACGAAAAAAATAAAGCGCTAATTACCGTTAAAATAAAAAAAACACCATATTTTAATTTACTCACCACCATACAAAATTAAACAATTACTTTTGCCTGCAAAATATGGATAACCCAATTAACAATTCTTCACCCCGCAAATGGCTAAACCCGCTTATTTATGCCTGTTTGCTTATTGCAGGCGTTGTAATGGGTTCTTTACTAAGTCTAAAACGTCAAAATGCTGTAAATATTGTTTCTCCTCATAAACAGAGCGGAAAACTTGATAATGTACTTGATTTTATTGAAGACAACTATGTAGACACCATTAACCGCAAAAAGCTGGAAGAGAACACTCTTACAGCTATGTTAAAGCAGTTAGACCCCCATTCAGACTATATTCCCGCTACTGAATTAGAAGAAGTTAATGAGCCCCTGCAAGGCAATTTTCATGGCATTGGTATAGAATTTAACATTGTAAACGATACTATTTGCGTGGTGCACCCAATAGAAGGCGGGCCATCTGAAAGATTAGGCATAAAAGCCGGAGACAGAATTGTAAAAGTTGATTCGAAAAATGTGGCCGGGGTAAAAATTACCAATAAAAAAGTGTTCGAAATGCTTCGCGGTAAAAAGGACAGTAAAGTAAACGTTACCATTAAACGCGAAGGACAAAAACAATTAATTGATTTTACCATTACCCGTGGCGAGATTCCTATTTACAGTGTTGATGTGGCATTTATGGCCGAACCCGGCGTTGGTTATATTAAAGTGAGTCGTTTTGCAGCATCTACTTACGATGAGTTTAGAAAAGGATTTAATAAACTGACTAAACAAGGCATGAAAAAACTAATTGTTGATTTGCGTGGCAACGGTGGTGGTTACTTAAATGCAGCTGTTGATATTGCAGATGAATTTTTAAATAAAGGCATGTTGATTGTTTATACTAAAGGAAAAAACAGTCCGGAGAAAAAATACTTTGCTACCGAAAAAGGAAGTTTTGAAAACAGCAAGCTTGTTGTATTAATTGATGAAGGCTCTGCCTCTGCCAGCGAAATTGTTGCGGGAGCTTTACAGGATAATGATAGAGCTACTATTATTGGTCGCCGTTCGTTTGGTAAAGGTTTAGTGCAAGAACAAATTGAAATTCCGGATGGCTCAGCTATACGTTTAACTATAGCTCGTTACTATACGCCAAGCGGCAGGTGCATTCAAAAACCTTATAATAAAGGTTTAGATGCTTATTATAGCGAAGAGTATGATCGTTATACAAATGGGGAAATGATGCATCAGGATAGTATACATTTTGCCGATAGTCTGAAATATAAAACAGTTTCAGGAAGAACCGTATATGGCGGCGGCGGCATTATGCCCGATATTTTTATACCGGTTGATACAACTTATCGTTCTACTTACTTAAACAGAGTTTTTTATAAAGGCTTGGTAAACGATTTTTCTTTTAGTTATGCTGACAAGCATCGTGCGTCTTTTTCAACTTATAAAACAGCGGCAGATTATGATAAAAATTATACACCACCGCAAACTTTATTAAATGAATTTGTTGAGTTTGCAATAAAAAACGGCATCCCAAAAAATGATGCGCAATTAAAAAAATCTAAGGCATACTTGTTATCACAAATTAAAGCTTTGATGGGTCGTAATTTATTTGATAATGAAGCCTACTATCCGGTAATTTTAAAAGAGGACAAAGTTTTTGAAGAGGCTTTAAAAACGCTGGCTAAGTAAATCCGTACTTCCGTTTATTATAGTATTTTTGGTTTCACGTTAATGACCACCCCTGCCAACATACTTTATGTACTTACATCTAAGTATTTCAGAATTTCATTACTTGCCTTGCTATGTTTATTACTTGGCATACAAGCGATTTACAATGACGAGATAGCCAACTTTATTATTTTTAAAACCTCATCGCAACGTTTTCTGGCTCATCAAAACCTATACGATTACATTCAGTACAAAATCATTTACGATAAATTTTTTTATGCCCCGCAATTTGCTTTGTTTTTTTTACCCTTTGCCTTATTACCAATTAAATTATCTATTGTACTATGGCTGCTTTTAGGTGCTGCCTTATTTTATTTTGCCATACAAAACCTACCTTTAAGTAACACGCAAAAAGCAATTATCTTTTTCATTGCCCTGTTCGATTTGGTAAACTCTTTTCAAAACCTGCAAACCAATGCACTTAACACTGCTTTTATGCTTTTTATTTTTAGCTTTCTGTACACTCAAAAATATATATGGGCAGCCCTATGTGTAGCTTTTTGTTTAAGCATAAAAATTTATCCGGCCGCCGCGGCATTGCTATTTTTATTTTACCCTAACAAACTAAGATTTTTAATATGGTGTGGTTTGTTTACTGCTTTATTTTTTCTACTCCCCTTATTAGTAGCGCCAAAAGATTATTTTTTTTCTTGTTTAAATAATTGGATTAAAAGCATCAGCGACGATGCTACCGATAAATTCATTTCTAACTCTCCATCTCTTATTGGTATAAACTATACTTGGTTTTCTAACCCTATCAATCATTTTTACATTCAATTAACCGGTTTAGTTTTAGTGTTTGTTCCTTTATTTAAAATTCTTAAAAAAGAAACTGACACTACTTTTATATTACTCTACCTTTCATTCATTATGATTTTTGTAGTAATTTTTAATCACGCCGCCGAATCACCCACCTATATTATTGCCATTACTGGTACGGCTATTTGGTATACTGTATCGCCAAGAAGTATCATAAATAATGTTTTACTTATTTTATTAATTGTGGCTTGCATTTTATTACCCACCGATGTTTTTCCGCACGATTTTAGAAAAAATTATTTGATGCCATTAAAAATCAGGGTTATTCCTTGTTTATTAATTTGGCTGAAACTGTTTTACGAGTTACTTACTTATAAACCTATACAAGCAAGTGCAGCCATTTGATTTAGAAATAGTACAACCTGTTTTTAACCCACGTGATAACTGGACAGAAAAATATATTGTTCGTTACCAGGAGTTGCAAACTCTTTTTTCGGGCGTTAACTTCCGCATTGTATTTGTAAACGATGGTTCAACTAAAAATTTTGATGATAAGGTTATACAAACTTTGCAAGAAAAAATTAAAGACATAAAAATTGTTTCTTATACTGAAAATAAAGGCAAGGGTTTTGCTGTACGAGCCGGTGTAGCAGAAACCTCAGCGCCTTTTGTGCTTTATACCGATTACGATTTCCCTTATGAAATGGTTTGCCTACGTAATGCTTACAATAAACTTAAAGCAAACAGTGATATTGTAGTTGGCATTAGAAACGAAGCTTACTACACACACTTAGCTTTGAAAAGAAAACTGGTATCTAAAGCCTGTAATTTTTTAAATAAAGTTTTTTTAAAAATTCCGCATACCGATACCCAATCAGGTCTAAAAGGTTTTTCAGAAAAAGGGAAAGCCTTAATGCTTAAAACAACTATTAACCAATTTTTATTCGATACCGAATTTGTTTGCATGGCCTACCAAAATAAAAACGTAAAAGTTTCTACCATTGATGTGGAGTTGCGTGAGGGCGTAAAGTTTACCCGCATGAGTTCAAAAACCATTTTACATGAAACCATGAATTTTGCTTCTATTTTAATTAGTTCATCTTTTGGAAAACTTAAATCGTAATATGAAGCAAGGCCCCGTTATTTGTCTCACATTTGATTTAGAGGAGTTCGATCTGCCCCTTGAGTATAAGCACCCAATAAGTGATACAGAACAAATAGAAATTACTTCGAAAGGAATGGATTCTTTGCTTCCTATATTAGAAAAAGAAAAAATATCCTGCACTTTTTTTACTACGGCTAACTACGCGCAACAAAAACCTGAGCAGATAAAGCAATTATCAACCTTACACGAAATTGCCTCGCATAGTTTTTTTCATTCTTCTTTTGATGCATCCGATTTAAAAAAAACCAAAGATGTTCTTCAAAATATGTGCGGTACGGAAGTAATTGGTTTCCGTATGCCACGTATGGGCTCAGTTAACTATAGTGATTTGCAAGCTGCCGGATATTTATACGATTCTTCTCTTAACCCAACTTTTATTCCGGGCAGGTACAATCATTTTCGTGCATCAAAAACTATTTTCAAAAAAAATGACCTGATAATTTTCCCTGCAACCGTAACTCCTACCCTTCGCATTCCTCTATTTTGGTTAACCTTTAAAAACTGTTCTGTTAACTGGTTTTGCAAACAAGTACAAAAATGTTTAGATACTTATGGTTATGTAAATTTATACTTTCACCCTTGGGAGTTTGCTGATACATCAGGTTTTTCAATCCCTTCTTACATTGCTAAAGATCCTAAAATAACGCTTGATAAACTAGAATATTTCATCAACTACTTTAAGGATAAAGCAGAATTTACAAGCATTAAAAATAAATTGGGTTTGTAGCCTGAAGATTAATTCTTCAAACTTAAAAGCTCCTTAGCATTTAATAGTGCCGACTCGGTTGGCTTACCTGTACTTAGCATTTTTGCGATTTCAACTACGCGCTCCTCTGCGGTAAGCACTTTAATTTCTGATTGCGTTTGCTCTTTTATATCTTGCTTATATACAAATAAATGTTGCTTGCCTTTTGATGCTAATTGAGGTAAATGGGTTATGGCAACCACCTGCATATTTTTGCCCATGTGTAAAAGTATAGTGCCAATTTTATGCGCCACATCACCGGATACACCTGTATCAATCTCATCAAAAATAATAGTAGGTAATGCAGTCTTCTCTGCCAAATGCGCTTTTAAGCAAAGCATTAAACGCGATAACTCACCACCCGACGCAACTTTATGCAACTCACTTAAAGGCAAGCCTTTGTTAGCAGAAAATAAAAACTGTAACTCATCGCAACCATAATTAGTAAGTACATCGGTAGCGTTACACTTAATTACCAATTGGGCATTCGGCATGCTTAAATCTGCCAGCATAGTGCGCACCGAAGTTTCTATAGCCGGAATAATTTTTTTACGTTTATCTGAAAGTGCTTTTGCTTTTGAACGAACAGTTTCATTTAATTTTTTAAGCTCTGCTTGTAATTTCTGTATCTCTTCTTCAATAGAATTGAACTGGTTTAGTTTTTCCTCTATATCGGTTTTAATTTTTACAAGCTCTTGCTCGTTGGTAGCTCCGTGTTTTTTCAATAAACGATTAAGTAAATCAAGCTGAATCGTAATTTCTTCCAGCTTTTTTTGGTCAAAAACTACTTTATCATTTGCTGAATCAACCTCAGCAGATATATCTTTTAATTCTATATAAACCGATTGAACCCGTGCAGCCAACTCTTCGTATGTTTTACCATAACGTACAAGCTGAGCCAATGTATTTTTTAAAGTAGCTAAATGCGATAAAATATTCTCTTCGCCACCCTCAATGCTGACAGATGCTTTTACCAAATTTTGCTTAATAGTTTCAGCATTATTCAGTGTATCATAATCCTGCTCCAATTGCAGTATATGTCCTTCTTTCAAAGTTACTTGCTCTAACTCTTTAAATTGAAACTGATAGTAGTCAAAATCTTTTTTAGCCTGTTGTTCAAAAGCCAAAAGCTCTTGCAGTTTCTTTTCTTTTTCTTTTAGCTGAAGAAAGAAAGAATTATACTGTTTACGTTCTTCTAAACAATTAGCAAAAGCATCAACTATATTAAAACGAAAAGAGGCTTGGTTTAACAACAAGGTTTCGTGTTGAGAATGCACATCAATTAAATACTGAGAAAGTGTTTTTAGTACTTGTAAAGTAACCGGGGTATCGTTTACAAATGCACGAGATTTTCCATCGGGTGCAATCTCCCTGCGTATGGTAGTTTCTGCTTCGTAGTCTAACTCGTTTTCCGTAAAAAAGTTCTCTAACGAATAATTTTTAATCAAAAAACTGGCTTCAACAATGCATTTTTTCTGCTTATCGCGGAGTACGGCCATATCAGCACGTTCGCCTAAAACCAAACCCAAGGCACCCAGCATAATTGATTTACCCGCACCTGTCTCTCCTGTAATAACTGTAAGTGATTTATCAAAAGAAATAGTTACCTCTTCTAATAAAGCGTAGTTTTTTATATGCAGTTTTTTAAGCATTACAGGTAGCTAATTTCGCAATTTTTACCTTTTAAATGCAATCAAAATATCAACAAACAGAGATGGGAAACAATCAATAATTAAGAATTAAGGTTCCTTCCTTAATTTAATTATCCTGAAAAAGGTTAGCACTTTTATAATTTGGTAGCTTGGGTCTATTTCAAATTTTTTCTGTGCAAAGTTTATGCTGTTTGGTTTTTTATGGTGGTTATTTTGCATTAACTCACCCATTAAAAATATATCTATAGGTAATGTGTTTTTGCTATGGTCATCATTATCGTAATTGCTATAACCATATTTGTGTCCGCACCAGTTTACAATAGCACCGTGTATAGGGCCCATAAAAAAATGAATAGGTAACAATAAAAACATCCACCAAGCAGTTGCAAATTTTATATAAAACAACACATATAAAGCACCAAATAAAATACGTACAATCCACATATCACCTATTTTATCTAAGGCAGGCCATTCCGGATAATTCCCTCTAAAGGCTTTTTCGGGTTCAACTTTATGATTCGCATAGTTCGAGTAAATTTCTTTTGTATGCATGGTCATTTGCCATACATCTCTAAAAAAATGTGGTGAGTGAGGATCTTTTTCGGTATCGCTATACGCGTGGTGCATGCGATGTAAAATAGCGTAAGCCCTTGGATTTAAAAATGAAGAACCTTGTGAGATAAAAGTAAGCAAGTAAAAAAACTTTTCCCAAAACGGACTCGTAGTAAACATTTTATGCGCTCCGTAACGGTGCAAAAAAAATGTTTGACAAAACAGAGATACAAACCAGTGTGTCAAAAAGAAAATTAAAATTATCATTAAAAGCGCAATTTTTAGCGTGGGCAAATGTACTGGTTACTAGGGGAGAAAACAAGCTAAATTATTACCCTTACCTACCACTTTAATGGTGTTTTATGGCTAATGCGTGAGTTCGTTCGACAGTTTTACGAAATCAACCCCATCAAAGTTACCCGATGTCATCATTAACAAATTTTTATTTTTCCAATTAATGGCTTTTAAGTAGTCGCTTACCTGCTTCGATTCTGTAAAAACTTTCAATTTATTATCTCCAAAAGCTTCTTTTACCTGTTCAATAGTAATGGGTTTTAATTTTTTATGCTCAATTGTATGCGGGTTAAAATAAACAATAGCATCATCGGCATGTTGCATGCAACCGCTATATTCTTTCAAAAAATTTTCATTTAAACTGCTAAAAGTGTGCAACTCCATACAAGCTACTAAAAATCTATCCGGATACTGTCCTTTCATTGCCTCAATAGTTGCTTTTAGTTTAGACGGCGAGTGTGCAAAATCTTTATAGAAAGCAAAATCGTTTGTAATTTTTACTTGCTCTAATCGTTTAGCCGCACCGGTAAAACTTTGTATAGCTTCGTAAAATGTTTCAGAGTTAATGCCAAGTTTTTCGCAAACCAAACGAGCCCCTTCTAAATTCATAAGGTTATGGTCGCCAAAAATTTTAAGCGGAATTTTTTTATTATCTCTCAACAAATAAGTTGTTCCGTTTTCAATAGTATGTTGTGGTACATTGTAAGCTGTTTTGCTAATTGGTGCTTCGGTTATTTCTACCAAGTTTTTCAATTCAGCATCGGCAGCGCAGTACATTAAACTTCCGGTAGGCTCAATTAAATGAATAAATTTTTCAAACTGATCTACATAATTTTTATATGTAGGAAATACATTTATATGATCCCATGCAATGCCACTTATAATGGCAATGTTTGGTTTGTATAAATGAAATTTTGGTCGCCTATCAATGGGAGAAGCCAAATACTCGTCCCCTTCAAAAATAGCAATAGGCGCTTCTTTGGTAAGTTTTACCATGGTATCAAAACCTTGTAACTGAGCACCAACCAAATAATCAAAATCTTTACCGGCATGTTTAAGTACATGCAAAATCATAGACGTTATGGTTGTTTTACCATGACTGCCCCCAACTACTACACGTATTTTATCTTTGGTTTGCTCATACATATATTCGGGGTACGAAAATATTTTCAAACCCAATTCTTTTGCGCGAATCAACTCCGGGTTATCCTCTCGGGCATGCATGCCTAAAATAACGGCATCATAATCTTTATCTAATTTTTCAGGGAACCAACCATCTTTTTCAGGCAATAAACCTTGTTTTTGCAGGCGGCTACGCGATGGTTCGTTAATCTCATCATCCGAGCCTGTAACCACATAGCCCTTGTTTTTCATGGCCAATGCCATGTTATGCATAACGCTGCCACCAATGGCAATAAAATGAATTTTCATATTCCTAAGTACGCTTTAAATAAAAAACAATTTAGGCGTGGTGCATCTTAATTATTCACATATTTTTGTTGAGAGATGTTTAGCTATTTTATTATTTACAAACCTTACAAAATGCTGTCGCAATTTGTGAGAATGCCCAAGAAAAAAGTGCTGGCCGATTTAGTGTACAATTTCCCTGCGGGGACAAACGCCCTTGGCAGGTTAGATGAAAACAGCGAGGGCTTGTTAATTTTAAGCACCGATAAGCAATTGACCAACTTATTATTACAACCTCAAAACCAACATGCACGGGTATATTGGGTGCAGGTACACGGCAAAGTAAGTGCAGAAACTCTGCAAACATTAGAAGCCGGAATTTCCATCCGCATGCATAAGGAAGATTATGACACCAAACCTTGCA
>Ga0210401_10001860_pt1 | contig 23951 bp, 22 predicted proteins | sample IncBWH32MmetaG_FD_150866 | JGI IMG/M metagenome (GOLD analysis project Ga0210401, IMG submission 150866) | Forest soil microbial communities from Barre Woods Harvard Forest LTER site, Petersham, Massachusetts, United States - Inc-BW-H-32-M | ecosystem: Environmental > Terrestrial > Soil >... | reverse complement strand
ATGTGACGGCGCGCGTTTACGAGTACTCACATTCTCATCTTCCGGAGCCCGCCAGCTTGGGTTTATTGGCCCTCACCTATTACTTCGCCAATAGCTTTCCTATCGCTGGTGTCATCGGACTCAGTGAGCAAAAGAGCGTCTTCACCGTCTGGGCGGGTTGCCGATGGTTGCTGCCCTATTACGTGGTCGGCTCTTCGATGGCCTGGCTGATTGGAACCATGCCGCGCTCCATTCAATGGGAGCTGCCGATCATCTGCTTGCCCCTGGTCTATCTTGTTCATCGCTCCAACCGGACTCACATGACCCAGGTGGAGCGGGAAAACAAGCATGTCGTGGAGATGAACAGTCTGCATCTACGCACCATCGAGGCATTGGCGCTTGCCATCGATGCCAAGGACCATACCACGCACGATCATCTGCAAAGAGTCCAGCTTTATGCGCTCGAAATCGGAAAGGATTTGGGGCTTACGGAAGTCGAGCTGGACGCATTGCGCGCCGCGGCGGTGCTGCACGACATCGGCAAGCTGGCTGTGCCCGAGCACATCATTTCCAAACCCGGCAAGCTGACGCGCGCCGAATTCGAGAAGATGAAGATCCACCCCGTGGTCGGCGCCGAGATTCTGGAGCGCGTCGAATTCCCTTATCCCGTCGTTCCGATCGTTCGAGCGCATCACGAGAAATGGGATGGCAGCGGTTATCCGCACGGGCTGAAAGGCACCGAGATCCCCATCGGCGCGCGTATTCTCGCTGCGGTGGATTGCCTGGACGCTCTGGCGTCCGACCGCCAGTACCGGCGCGCCTTGCCGCTGGATGAAGCCATGGCAAAAGTGGTCTCCGAGGCCGGTACCGCCTTTGATCCCGCCGTCGTGGGCGCTCTGCACGCGCGCTACGAGGAGCTGGAAGCTCGCGCCAAGGCAACCCGCGTCGACCCGCCGCCCTCGCTGTCCAAAGACATCAAGATCACGCGCGGCGCGGCCCCCGCGGCTGGTTTCGCGGTCGAGGCTGCCCCGGAAAAAGAGAGCCCTGCTCAAATGCACCCCGTGGCGCGCGCCCGGGCCGCCAGCGTCAACGATACCTGGTCATTCGACCTATCTGCTTCGGGACTCGGCTCGCTTCGCTCCGAGGAGGCTTTGGCCGTAGCGGCCCTTCGTCTTAAGGCCCTAGTGCCGTACGATGCGATTGCGTTTTACAGTTCGAACGGTGGAATGGTCCAGCCCAAGTTCGTCAGTGGTGATGACCACCGCTTGCTAAGTCATCTATGTGTGCCGCTCGGCGAAGGCTTGATCGGATGGGTGGCCGACGTCGGCAAGCCTATCCTCAACGGCAATCCAACCGTGGAGCCCGGCTACGTATCCGCTGGAACATCAGCTCCCATTCTCTCTTCCGCCTTGGCGTTGCCCCTGGAAGACGCAGGACGCGTGGCTGGGGTGCTGGCCTTGTATCGTGCCGCCAAAGATGCGTTCACCGCCGAAGAATTGTTGTCCGTGGCGCCCTTGTGCCCGGCCATTGCGCCGGTTGTGGCCGAGCGTCAAGTGGACAATTCTGGGACCAGAAATCTGGCGATGGCTGTCGGCACATCCGAGGTTTCAGAAGCACCGGTCGCCGTAGCAGCAGTGTGACCGGCACTGGCGGCCACCGCTCTGAACTTTCGTTTGGTCGTCCGGAACTCGTATCGAGAGAGCTCCAAGGCAAAACTCAATCCTCGTGCCCTCACAACGGCGCCGGTAGTTACCAGCATGAGTTCGATGGCCCCATCCAAGAGCGCCGGCCACTCGACCGTTACTTCTAACCTGACTCCCACCGGAAGACTATGTTCGGACGCGATTAATAAGCCGCCGCTGCTGATGTCTACCGTCCTTCCCGCGCCGCCGCCGCTCGATCTTTTTCGCACAGCTTGATAACGAGCGTTGAGTACGATCGGATAGCGTACCGCGGACCGGCGTTCCACGAACATGGGTGCTTCTGTTGTCGCACATCACCATTAATTTCCGATATCAGCGCCATTACAATTTTGTGATTCATTTGCGCAAAGTCTCTTAATTACCGCACTCAAGTGCGAGGTGCATTGGCTCAATGCCGACGTCTGCACAAACTCTCCGGTCTTGTGTGCCACGGTCATGTTGCCAGGCCCAAAGACGACCACCTCCGACGTCAAGGCGTCAAAATGCGCCGCTTCAGTGCCGAAGGACACTGTGGTCGAGCGCCGATGCGTCAGTGATTCGAGCAGGATCGCAAGATGAGTGGTAGCCGAGGGGTCGAAAGGCGGGTCCAGACGTTGGACGTCAAGCCTCGCATCCAGGCCGGGATGCGCGCGTGCCAGACGAGTCAGTTCTTCCCGAATCAGTTCCGCCGCCCACTGCGGATCCTGACCGGGCACCGGCCGCCACTCAACGGTAATACGGCATTCGCCGGGGACGATATTCTTCGCCGAGCCGCCCTGAATCATACCGGCGTTCAAAGTGGTAAAAGGCGGATCAAAGCTGGGATTCTTGCGCGCCCCAAGTTTTTTCGCGATTCGCTCCAGTCCGGCGACCACCCGGGCGGAGTCATAAATGGCGGAACGGCCCTGGCTCGGGAACGCGCTATGAGCTTCCTTGCCACGCACCACGATCTCCGCCAGTGCGTAGCCTTTGCCCGCGCGAACCGGCCGCAAACCAGTTGGTTCGCCGATGATCGTATAGCGCGCCATGAGCGCTTTCTTGCGCGCCAGATATTTTGCGCCGACGCAGCCGACCTCTTCATCGGCGGTCAGCACCAGCGCCAACGGTTTTGATAAACGGCGGACGTCCAGTCGGGAGACGCTGGCCAGCACACAGGCCAGAAACCCCTTCACGTCGCAACTGCCGCGCCCGTAGAGCTTGCCGTTTCGAACCTTCGGACTGACCGCTTCCTTCCATGCCAGATCGAACGGAACAGTATCGGTATGGCACACCAAAGCCAGTTCGGGCTTGGAGCCGCCTTGAGATTTCGTGATGGCTACCAGATTGTTTTTCGGTATCCCCGCACGATCGCGGTATGGGTAAAGCCGCATCTTCCAAGCCTTTGGATCTAGCCGCTTCATCGCGTAGTCGATGACCGGTTGATTGCTCATCCAGGAAACTGACGGGATCGCCACCAGGTCGCGCAGGATCTCGACTTCCAGCTTCATTGGGCCTCGCGCCACAGGGTCCTCTGCAGCGCATCGAAATTCTGAAGGATCTCATCCTGGAGGCGATGGCAGCCGTCGCGAATTACAAACTCGCCGCCGACGGAGACGTCCCGAATGGCTGTCCGCTCAGCCGAGAACAAGATGTTATTCAAGAGCGAGCTCGCGTTCGCGCCGGCTATAGACGGGTCGCTCAGATCGACGGTGAAGAAGTCCGCTGGTCTTCCTGGCTCTAACTTGCCGCCGGGCGCGCCCAGGCTTCGCGCGCCAGTTTCGGTCGCGCAATCAAACAAACGTTTCGCCAGCCCATCGTGCGAGGAGTCAGTAGCCAACACCACGCGCTCGAGCCGGCGCATTCGCAAGTGGTATTCCAATGCGCGCGCGTCTTCCAGCGGATCGATTTGCACATTGCTGTCCGAACCGAAGCAGATCCCGACGCCCGCGCCCAGCAACTCGTCCGCGGGCGACGTCCCGTCACCAAGGTTTCGCTCTGTGGTGGGACACGCGCATACTTTCGCCTGCGCGTTAGCCAGGTGCGCGATCTCATCGCCTGTTATGTGAATCGCGTGGATCGCCGTGAGGCGCGAATCCAAAAGGTCATGCTGGTAGAGCAACTGAATGGGACGCAGGCCGTATTCAGCCAAACATGCCTCCACTTCCGCGGGCTGCTCGGCCACATGCATGTGCAGCGGCAGGTCGCCGGCGCGCGCAAAGGTCGCGACTTCGCTCAGATAATCCAGTGGCACCGCCCGTATGCTGTGGGACGCGACGCCGATCCAGGCCCGGTCCGGCCGGTAATCACGCGCAACTACACGCTGGAGCGCCTCGGTATCAGCGATGAAATCCTGCACGCAGGGCGTGATGAACCTGGCCTGTCCAGGATCGGCTGGTTTCCCAAAGCCGGCTCGTACATACGCAGTCCGCAGCAGAGCGATCCGTATTCCGACGTCATTGGCCGCCCGCAGCACCTGAAGCGCCAAAAGATTCCGATCCGAGTACGGCTCGCCTCCAGGACCGTGGAGTACGTAGTGAAACTCACCGACCGTCGTTATCCCGGACAATGCCATCTCGAGAAAGGCCATGCGCGCCGCGTGATACATCGCCTCGGGCGTTAGCTCGCTAGCGGCGTGATACATGCTTTTGCGCCAGGTCCAGAACGTATCGCGTTCGGCCGCGGTCCGATGCTCCGTCCGCCCGCGGATCACGCGCTGAAAGGCGTGCGAATGGACATTCACCAGCCCCGGAAGAATCGCCCGATTCGATAGCCGCTCGGCCCGCGCCAAGTCGGCGCTGTCTCTGGAAAATCGCGTGATACGGCCGCTCGGGTCGGCGAACATTGCCAGTCCGGTTTCAAAACCGCCGCCCGTAAAAACGAAGTCAGCCAGCCAGCCGGTCTCATTTGCCGCAAGCTCTGGAGGAACTGCCATCGCCGTTCCCTGAGTTTATCCAAATAGCGGCTTCTGACGCCGTCCGTTTACAATCAAATTGCAACCGGCAGGTTCTCCGCTGGCAAGCGAATGAGCAACCTCATCCTTGGAGCAGATTCCTGCATGCTTCGGCCAAACTCGACAATGATCACTCGACCTGGGGATTTTTGTTTGCTTCCCCGTCAACTAGTTACATAATCCCATCCGGTTCTCGGGTCACTCTCGGCTTTAATCTGGCCTTGAGAGAGATTATGACTCCAGAAGCACTCCCCAAAATCGCGGAAGCAATTCGCAGCGCTCACCATCAACATCTGGGAATCGCCGTACACCCACCCCGGCCTCCGCACTCTCCCATTGCCGCGCGCTTGGAACACCGTGACTTGACTTCGTTCAGCAACGCTCTCGACAGCGCTCGCGAGCAATGGCCGGACACCGCGCTCTCACTCATCGGGGCGCACGGCGCCGTTGGAACCACGAATATTGACGACCTAACCGATACATTCCCGCTGGGCTTCCTGCGCTTTCTCGATCCGGAAGTGCTGCTGCCTTTCCCTATTGATGATCCCGAGGCAGACGACCAGCTGAATCTTTAAGCTTATTGAATGGGAGCTTGATAGCCCCGGCGGTAGGACGCCTTCACCTTCGGGATGTCGTCCGGCGGCGTGACGCTCACCTTCACGGAACGATGCTTGCCGTCCCGCGTCTCATTGGTGGGATAGTAGCCCAGAATGTATTGATCCCTTAGCTCCTTACCAATGCGCGCGCAGACCGCTGGAAGATCCTCCAGCCTGGCCACCGCGATATGGCGTCCTCCGGTATCGTCTGCGAGTTCATTCAGCAGCACCGGTCCGTTGCGTTCCTCGGCCGGCTGTTTGCGTGAAGGATCAAGGTCAAAAATTCCCATGGCGTAAAGCTGCACGTCCGATTCGAGCAACGCATTCTTGATCTCACCGCGCGTAAAACGGCTGCGATTGTCGCCTCCATCGGAGAGGATCACCATGGCTTTGCGGAAGTAGCGCGCCTTTTTCATTTCCGATAGCCCCACCCCGATGGCGTCCAGCAGCGCGGTTCGTCCAAAGGGTTTTACGCGCGCGAGCCTGTTGTAGACTTCGTCGGCGTCCTGAGTAAATGGCAGCAGAAGCTTGGGGCGATCGCTAAACTGCACCAGGAAGAACTCGTCATCGGAATTTGCGGTCTTGAAAAACTCGGCCGCCGCCTCCCAAGATTTCTTTATCTTGTTCTCCATGCTTCCGCTGGCATCAAACAGCAGGCCGATCGACAGGGGAGCATCTTCGTTTGAGAAGTGTACGACCTTCTGCTCGACGTTGTCCTCGAAAAGCCGGAAATTCTCCTTCCGGAGACCGGGGACTGTGGTGCCGGCCGGCGTGGTGACGTGCACGGGAATCAAAACCAGGGGCACATCCACGCGCAGGTCGGCGTGTGGATATTCTTCAGAAACCTTCGCAGCTATGCCGCGGCTGCGAGGGGCGATATTGACGATGTCGTCGCACCAGGCGACAGAGAGAAGTGTCACGCACCAACATACAGCAGCGGCGAGGCGCATCGAAACCTTCTTCAAGAACCGTCCAGCTTCAGGCTTCAAAAACCGTCCCAGCTTTACGGACGGACCAGTATATCATCACGAAGCGTCCCTTGCGCCAGGAAAATTTACCAAGAAAGTACTAATGCTGGTAGGACCCAACGTCCTTAGATTTCTCGGTCTTGTCCACCACTACTTTCCCGCCCTTCATCACCCACCGGACCCTATGCACCACCGCCTCAATGTCCTCTAGCGGGTTGCCTTCCACAGCCACGATATCGGCGTAATACCCAGGCCGGATCGCCCCCAGGTTGACAGCCCCGAAGGAGCGACATTCGGTTCTACCTCGCTAACCGGCCCGCGGCCTAACGCTGAAGAGACCTGTAGCATCTTCTTGAACATCTAAACCCCTCCCTTTTCAGAAATCGATATCTAGTGTTTTGGAAATAACGAAGCTCTCAATTTATTTCCGTGAGAGCCATTTGCCCGCGCTCCCACTACTCCATCGGTAGGAATAGCTTCTTTGACAATCCGAGGTTTGGTAGTGCGGCTGGTGGAGTGGCGCGCGCGGTCGTTCTCGGACCCGGCCCAACGCCTGCAGTTTCTACAGCGTAGGCTCGGCCCTTTCCCTGACAGCCGCCGCAGTTCATGGCGTGCCCTCACCCGAATGCCGATCCTGACCACTCTCGGCCTGGCCCTCGCCGGAATCGGGCTGATACCGGCTTCGAGGCGCGCACTGGGTCTGGCTCTGCCTTTCGTACTGGCCTCCGCTCCAGCTACTCCTAAGGTTCAAATGACCCCACCGAGCATCGCCCGAAGCGCAGCCGCTCCGTCCCTTCCACATGTCTGGCAAGTGGAAGCAAACCACCAGTTCGACCTGTACAGCAATGGATTACGGATCGAGAATCGATTTCAGACCTCTACCGAGAGGCGCACCTATCTGGCTTTCCCGCGCGCCCACAGCGAAACGCACTCTGGTGAACGGCGCACCCAGCCGGCAGGGATTGTATTTCACACCACCGAGAGCCACCTGGCGCCTTTCGAAGAGGGTCAAAACCGGATGCTGAAGCGGGAAGGCGAAGGATTGCTCGAATATGTCTCCCGCAATCACTCCTACCATTTCGTGATCGATCGTTTCGGCCGGGTGTTCCGCATAGTCGGCGAGGCTGATTATGCCAACCACGCTGGAAATTCTATTTGGGCGGATCAAACCTGGATTTACATCAACCTCAATCAGAGTTTCTTCGGTGTCGCTTTTGAAGCTCGCAGCCAGCCCAAAGAAGGTGAGCTTCCGGTAAATGCGGCACAGGTGCACGCAGCTCGCACCCTTACTGAAATGCTTCGCGCCCGCTATGGCGTTGCCGCGGACAATTGCGTGACGCACGCCCAGGTCTCCGTCTACCCGGCCGGCCGGAGCGCCGGCTATCACACCGATTGGGCGGCCAATTTGCCGTTCGAAGAACTCGGACTCACCAACAATTACCTACAACCGCTCCCGAGTGTGACCTTGTTTGGCTTCTCCGCGACGGCATTGTTGGAGGAAGCCCGAGACTCGCCACTCGCAAAAGGTTTAGAAGCGGCTCAAGACCAGGTTCGGGCCGAAGCGAGGGTTCAGAACGTTTCCGAGCACCGTTACCGCCAGCTTTTGCAGATCAGATACAAGGACACTATTACGGCGCTACACGCTAAAGGCGCCCTCCAGGAGAACAATTAATGACAAACACCAACACGCAGATAGCTACCGCGATTGGGCTAGACGTTGGCACCAGCCGCATCGTCACCGCCCGCCGCAAAGACAAAGACATCCAGTTTGCCAAGCAGCTGAACGCCTTCGTCACCATTCCCTTTTCGAAATTAACGCAAGGAGTTCTGAAGAAGGAGCGCATCCCACATCTGGTTCAGGACTCGGAGATCATCGTCTACGGCGACGAGTCGGAGCGGTTCGCCAATCTTTTCCACAAGGAGACCCGGCGGCCCATGCTGCGCGGCGTTCTGAACAAGGACGAGACCGAGAGCCCCGTGCTGGTCCGCTATTTAGTGACTCTGCTCACCGGCGAAGATGTCGGGGAGGGAAAAAAGCTTTGCTTCAGCATTCCGGCGGCGCCGGTTGGCGCAAGCGAGGAAGTGAACGAACACGAAGCGGAGCTAAAAAGCATGTTCGGCAAGCTTGGCTATGATGCTCGCAGCATTTCCGAAGGCCTGGCGGTGGTCTATGGCGAAATGGAGAGTTCCAACTACACCGGCATCGGCATCAGTTGCGGCGGCGGTCTGTGCAACGTTTGTCTGGCATATCTTTCCGTACCGGTGTTCAGCTTTAGCATTCCCAAAGGCGGCGACTTCATCGATTCCAGTGTGGCCGAGCTGCGGGGCGAGCCGGCTACGCGCATCCGCACCATCAAGGAAGAGTCCTTTCACTTTAATGGTCATTTCGCCAACAAGATTTACGATTCGCTGGCCATTTTCTACGAAGATATGATGCAGGCCCTGGTGGCTGCCCTCAAGGACACCTTCGCCAGCGTGCAGAACATGCCCAAGCTGAATCGCCCGATTCCCCTGGTGCTAAGCGGCGGAAGTGCGATGGCGCCGGGCTTCCGCGACCGATTCGAGAAAATCATGCGGGACACCGAGCTTCCAGTGGCGATCTCCGAGGTCCGGCTGGCTCCCAGCCCCATGCATTCCACCGCGCGAGGCGCCCTGGTGGCGGCCCTGAGCGACATGTAGGGCATTATAACCCTTTAATTGTGAGATGATTAGCGGCTGACGAGCGTCTAAGAAAGTGGAGGCAACAATGAAGCAAAATATAGTACTTCTAGCGTTACTCTCGGCGAGCCTCGCGATACCGGGCGTTGCGCAAGAGCGGGACCGCGGCGGCCAGCAGCATGGCGGGGGCGAGCATGGGAATCAAAGTCACGTCGGTGGCGGATATGTTCCACCTCGTGGTCCTGCTCCGGCGGCTCGGCAGGCTCCGCAGCAGCGGGCTCCAGAGCAACGGCAGGCTCCCGTGCAGCAGCAGAGGGCTCCGGAACAGCGCCAAGCTCCCGAGCAACAGCGGCAAGCTCCCGACCAGCGCGGCGGAGGCCAGCGTAATTTTCGCGATCAACAGGGCCATCCGGAAGCGCCGCACGTGCATGGTAACGGCGAGTGGGTCGGGCACGACATGGGTCGTAATGATGCACGTTACCACCTGGATCGTCCCTGGGAGCATGGACGCTTTACATTGGGCTTTGGACCCGGTCATGTCTTCCGCCTCGAAGGCGGTGGTCCGGATCGATTCTGGTTCAGGGGAGCCTATTTCAGCGTGGCTCCAGAGGATTTTCCCTACGTCTCTGACTGGTTTTGGAACTCTGATCCGATAGTGATCTACGAGGATCCCGATCATCCGGGTTTCTACCTGGCCTACAATTCCAGGACCGGGACCTACGCGCACGTCATTTACATGGGCTAACGCTGGCAGGGCAGGCTAAACGCCTGCCTCTGTCCTGCTGCATTGATTTCCCGACCGCGCCTGCGCTAACATCCGGCAGGCTCGCCTCAAGCCGCACGTATGCCCAAACGGCTCATTACTCTCACCACCGACTTCGGGACCACCGACCACTTCGCCGCGACTATGAAAGGCGTGATCCTCACAATTCAGCCAGGCGCCCAAATCGTCGACATCACCCATGAGGTGGAAGCCTTCCAGATCCCCGATGGCGCCTTCACCATCGCGCAAGCCTACCGTTATTTTCCCAAGCAGACCATCCATGTCATCGTGGTCGATCCCGGCGTCGGCTCCACGCGCAGGCCTATATTGGCCGAGATGGCCGGCCAGTTTTTCATTTCCCCCGACAACGGGGTCTTGTCGATCGTCGTTGCGCACGAGAAACCGAAGGTTAGGCACATAACCAACCAGCGCTACTTTCTCCATCCGGTCAGCCGGACGTTCCACGGACGAGACGTCTTTGCTCCCGTGGCCGCGCATTTGGCATCGGGCGTCGCGCCCGCGCGCTTCGGCAAACTGATCGACGATTATCTCCAGCTCACTTTTCATCGCCCCACCCAAACCGGCAAGAACGCCTGGACCGGGAGCGTGCTCAAGGTGGACCGCTTCGGCAACCTGATCACGAACTTGCATCTCAGCGACTTTCCGAATCTCCAGACTCGCCCCTTCCGTTTGTTGGCGGGCAGGCAGCCGATCACTCGTTTGGCCCTTACGTTTACGGAGTGTTCAGCTGGAGAACTCTTCGTTGTGGTGGGAAGTTCGGGCCACCTGGAAGTGGCCACTAACCAAGGCTCGGCTTCGAAAATCTTGGGGTGCGGCGCCGGATCGACAGTGGAATTGACGATTTATTGAGGCGGCGCGGCTGGACCTGGTCTGCCTCCATTGCGCACCAGTTCATCCACCACGGCAATGAGCGCATTCAATCGCTCGTCGGTATGCTTCTGCCCTTCGGCGATTTCCTGAACCTTGGTGGCTAGCGCCGATAAGCTAATTGTCACCGTTGACAAGTTGCGCCCTGTAGTCTCCTGATGCTCCAGTAGCTTAGCGAGCAGCTGCTCACTCCGATCCTGCCGATCGGAAAGAATCACCTGGGCTTGCAGCAGATGTTTCTGGCTATTGATTAGCTGCTCGAGCAGCGAACTAATCTCTTGAAAGCGGCGCTCGTTTCCGTTGCTCCCCTCGCTCATACTGGCTCCATTATAGATTGGTGGACGCCGCCTCCAATGCGGTACACTGAGCGTGTATCCTATTCTTACCCGGCAGGGCCCGCGCAAGCCTTCGAGCGATGATAGCCCGCGTGGCTAATTTTACCTCCAATGACCGCGACTTCACCCCCCAAAAGCCGCCGCAAGCCAGAGGACTTCCGCGAACAACTCCTCAAACGCGCGCTGGTCGCCGATGGCGCCATGGGCACCGAGTTATACGCCCGCGGCGTGTTCATCAACCGCTGTTTTGACGAGTTGAATGTCTCTTCGCCGGACTTGGTAAGAGAAGTCCACAAGCAATACGTTAAAGCAGGCGCGGAAATTCTGGAGGCCAACACCTTTGGCGCGAATCGCATGCGCCTGGCCGCTTTCGGACTGGCCGAGAAACTCCAGGAGATCAATCAGGCCGGCATTCGATTGGCGCGCGAGGCCGCCGGCGACTCCGTGTACGTCGCAGGGGCCATCGGACCACTGGGCGTACGGATAGAGCCGCTCGGATCGGTTTCGTTCGCCGAGGCTCGGGAGGTTTTTCGCGAACAGGCGCGGGCACTGGTCGAAGCCGGCGTGGACCTGTTAATCCTCGAGACTTTTTACGACCTCAACGAGATTCGCGAAGCCATTTTCGCGGCCCGTGAAGTGGCCGGCAAGGAAATGGTCATCGTTGCGCAAGTTACCATCGACGATCACGGAGATATGCCGGGCGGCGCCACGCCTGAGATCTTCACACGCCGTCTGGATGAATGGCCTGCGGACGTGATCGGCTTGAATTGCTCGGTGGGCCCCAAGGCAACGCTCGAGACCATCGAGCGGATGATGCAGTATTCCCGGAAGCCCATGAGCGCTATGCCCAACGCCGGATTGCCGGCGGTCGTCGAAGGACGCAAGATGTACCTGTGCTCGCCGGAGTACATGGCGCAGTACGCGCGTCGAATGTTATGGGCGGGCGTAAAGATCGTGGGTGGATGTTGTGGCACCACCGCTGATCACATCAAGCTAATTCGAGCCGAGGCGCATTCGCTCCAACCTCAGACCCAGAAGCTGAGGGTCACCATCGAAGAGCCGGTCGCCAAGGCCAAGGCTCTGACAAAAGTTCCGGTCGGCGAAAAAAGTAAGCTAGGCGCGAAGCTGGCTGCCCAAAAGTTCGTTGCCTTCGTGGAGATCTTGCCGCCCCGGGGTGTAGATGCAACCAAGGAAATCGAAGGCGCAAGAGCATGCGCGGCTAAAGGGATCGATTGTATCAACGTACCTGACGGCCCGCGGGCCAGCGCGCGCCTGAGCGCTCAGGTGACCTGCCAGTTGATCCAGCGCGAAGCGAAGATCGAGGCGGTTTTGCATTTCTGTTGTCGCGACCGGAACATTCTCGGCATCCAGTCCGAGCTGCTGGGAGCGCACGCCGTCGGCGTCCGGAACCTGATTTGCATCACCGGCGATCCGCCCCGCATGGGCACTTACCCCGACGCCACTGCCGTGTTCGACGTGGATGCGATTGGTCTCACGAACATCGTGAATAACTTGAATCACGGATTGGATATCGGCGGCAATCCCACTGGATCCCAAACGGCGTTGCTCATTGGAGTGGGCGCTAATCCGGGGGCTTTGAACCTGGACGAAGAAATCCGGCGGATGGAGTGGAAGGCGCAAGCGGGCGCCGAATACATCGTGACACAGCCGGTCTTCGACCTGGATCTGTTGGAGCAGTTTTTGAAGCGCACCGAGCATATCAAATTGCCGGTGATCTGCGGCATCTGGCCGCTTACCAGTTACCGCAACGCGGAATTTATGGTTAACGAGCTGCGCGTTCCCGTTCCGGAACATTTCATCGAGCGGATGCGTCACGTGGACAATGCCGAAAAAGCACGGCAGGAAGGCATCGCCATCGCGCAGGAAATGGTCGGACGGGTGCGCCAGATGGTGGCGGGTATACAACTCAGCGCTCCGTTTGGGCGCTACTCCATGGCGATCGAGGTCGCGGAAGCGATAGGATCACGAGATTAAACTTGGCGACTGACCTCATCGAGATAAATCCGGACCAGCCGATGCCGGAAGCGATCGAGCGCGCCGCGGCGCACGTGCGCCGGGGTGACGTGATTGCCATCCCCACTGAGGCGCTGTATATGCTGGTGGCCGATCCCCTGAATCTGAATGCGGTGGGCCGCGTTTTTGCCGCCAAGGGCCGCGAGATCAACCGTTCCCTGCCCCTTCTCATAAGCGGAACATTCATGGCCGAAGAGCTGGCCAGTGAGTTGTCCATGCGGTTTCACTTGCTGGCTCGACATTTTTGGCCCGGCCCGCTGACCATCATCATTCCGGCCTCGGCCAAAGTGCCGCTGAAAGTGACGGGCAATACTGGGCGATTGGCCGTGCGTCAGTCGCGCTCCAGCGTGGCCCAAGCGCTGCTCGATTGGCTCGATCAGCCGCTTATTGCAACCAGCGCCAACATCTCCGGCCAGCCCACGTCCCGCAGTGGAATCGAGGTATTCGGCACTATGGATGGGCGGGTCGATCTGGTTTTGGATGGCGGCACTTGCACCGGCCAAGGCGCCACAACGGTCGATATCACCGAGCCGTATTGGAAGGTGATTCGAGAAGGCGCGGTCAGCGAAAAGGAAATCGCCGACTGCTTGAAAGGCCGGTAATTCGTGCCTCAGCCCTTCGAGGTAATCTTTGCAGCAAAGGATTGCGCAACGATCTTTCCGTCCCTCACAACAAACGTGTCGGTCGCGGTTTCGTAGACGTTATCTGCTGTTTCTGCATTCCACAGAAGATAAGCGTAATCACCCTCGACGCACTGCAGATGCATAACGAACGAAGCGCCAGGCTTTGCGAATTCTGAAAATAAGGCCTGAAACAAAGGACTGATAGCATCTCGCCCTTTTAGCGGGCCGGCCGGTGTGAATAGCACGGCCTCCGATGAGTAATCGGCTAGAGTACCCTCGAGGTTGCCTTCACCGAAGCACTTAAGATGATGATCGAGAATGTCCTTCGTGGAGGTCATTTCTTGACTCCAGGATAACGATTGTTTATTTGGTGTGTCGCGGGTGTCACATCGGCTCATGAAGATCATAGCATCCACTGGACGTATCAATTAGGGGTTCTCCCTGACCCGGCAAGAGCATTTTGCCTTACTGCCGGTTGGCGAGCCTGAACTCTGGTATCCTTATCGAAGGAGCGTTTCTGGCCAGTTTTGGCGGTCGGTTTCCTATAATTGATCCGACAGTCAATTGTCTTGGGGTCCGACTCGGTTTATGCGTTGGTGTGCAAGCTCCGGTGGTTCTGAACCGCCATGGAGAAGCCTAAAGACGCTCGGGGGGCTCCGCCCCTGTTGAGATCTGGGGTCAAGGACGGGGCCGATCGCGCTGGTGGATGCGCTCCTTTCCTCACTTAGTCCTCCGGCATTCATGAATATTCTCTTCATCGGCGACATTTTCGCCTCGCCTGGGCGAGCTTTAGTCGCTCGCTTCCTGCAAGAGATCATTTCCAACGAAAAGATCCAGTTGGCCGTTGCGAATGCGGAAAATTCGGCCGGCGGGTTTGGCATTACCCCGCTCATCGCGCAAGAGCTTTTCTCGATCGGCCTGGACCTGCTTACCTCCGGCAATCACATCTGGGACAAGAAAGAGATCTTCGATTACATCGGTCGAGAGCCGCGGCTACTTCGTCCGGCGAATTATCCGGCGGAATTACCGGGCCAAGGATGGATCGCGACCAAAGCCCGCGACGGCACCGAGGTCGCCGTCCTCAATTTGCAAGGACGCGTCCACATGCCGGCCACGGACTGCCCCTTTCGAAAGGCCGATGAAATTTTGCTGGCGCTCGATCCAAAGGTCAAAGTCCGGCTGGTAGATTTTCACGCCGAACTCACCAGCGAGAAAGAGGCCATGGGTTGGCACTTGAACGGTCGTGTGTCGGCCGTGCTCGGAACTCACACGCACGTTCCCACCGCCGACGAACGAATTCTTTCCGGCGGTACGGCTTATCAAACCGACGTCGGGATGACCGGCCCGTACGACTCCGTGATCGGCTCCGACAAAAATCTGGCCTTGCGGCGATTCCTTACCGGTATGCCGATCCGTCTCGAAAGCGCCAAGACTGGCGCCGAGCTGCACGCGACCATCGTGTCAGTGGACCCCGCCACGGGCCACGCGCTCGAAATTCGCAGGTACACTCGTATTTGATGAAAATCCCGAGGCTCCGGTGGGTGATCGCGCTCCTGCTGTGTCTCTCCACCACCATCAACTACCTGGATCGCCTGGCTATCGGTGTCGTTTCGGTAGATATCCGCCACGAGTTCACGCTCACCGAGCAGGACTATTCCTACATCCTGACGTTCTTCTTTCTGGCGTACGCGATCATGTACGCGGGCTCGGGCTACATTCTCGATCGGCTGGGGACGCGCCGCGGCTTCGCGCTGTTCGCCGCCGGATGGTCCATCGCGCAGCTTTTGCACGGCTTCGCGATCGGCAAATGGAGCCTGGGAGCTTGCCGGTTCCTGCTCGGGTTGACCGAACCGGGAGCGTGGCCGGCTGCATCCAAGGCAGTCACAGAATGGTTCCCAGCGTCTCAACGTGCGCTCGGGATGGGAATCTTCAATGCCGGCACTTCGCTCGGCTCGCTGCTTGCGCCTATAACCGTCGCGCTACTGACCATCCGCTACGGCTGGCGATACGCGTTCGTCTTCACAGGGCTCGTGGGTTTCATTTGGTTAGCGGCCTGGTTGATTCTGTATCAACCCCCGCACCTGAACCGCTGGCTCAACCCCAAAGAATACGCCGCACTCAAGCCGCTGCTGCCGCCGCCGGAAGAGGCCCGTCCAGCTCCGGCCGAACGGGTCCGATGGCAGTCGCTGGTGAGGGCTCGAGGCTGCTGGACGCTGATTCTGGCGCGGTTCTTCACCGATCCGGTGATCTACTTCGTTATCTTTTGGCTCCCCGAATACCTCAGGAAGGAGCGCGGATTCGACCTCGCGATGGTCGGCAAATATTCCTGGGTGCCGTTTATATTCGGAGGCGTTGGATACGTTTTCGGCGGCTGGCTATCGGGCCGAATGATGCGCGTCGGCTGGACTCTTGCGCGCGCAAGGAAGTTCGGGATGGCGCTGGGCGCGGTGGTGATGCCGATTGCTATGCTCGCGCCCTTCGTCCCGACGGCAGCGCTGGCAATTGCAGCCACCTGCTCTATTACGCTGGGGCATGGCTTGTGGACCGCGAATCTTCAAACCGTTCCGACCGATCTGTTTCCTGGTCACGAGGTCGGCACCGTCAGCGGATTCTCCGGATCGGGTGGCGCGGTTGGGGGAATGCTCGCAAGCCTTGGCACCGGCTACCTGGTGACCCATTTCACCTATGCGCCGGTATTTCTGCTCTCCGGGCTGATGCATCCGCTTTCGGCGGTGCTGATTTACGCGCTGCTGCCCGATCGTCTGTTTACCGATGCTTTACGCCGGTCGTCGCAAACAGCTTAAGCGGTATGATCCGGGCGTAAGTTTGAAAGTCACCGTCACGGGTGAAGATTCGCCAGCCACGGGCGATTGCGACGGCGCAAAGGAGAAAATCGGTTCCGCTTCCGGCGACGCCGCGAGCTCGGCATCGATTGCTCCATTGAGCCGCTTCTTCGTAATCGTCTGTGGAAACAGGCTCGTCAGCGAAAGCGCGGAGGTCTGTTCTCAGCCGGTTAAATTGATCGGCATCTCGAATTCCAGAAAGGAGTTCCTGCCGGATCGATCCGATGAGCCGCACCCGGCCGTCTTGAATGAGGTCGCCAAGGTCCGACGTGATTCTCGCTTCGGCTTCGGATATCTGCGCCCTGGACCTTCTAAAAGCCAAGGACCAAATGCTGGTGTCGACCAGAATTTGCACTAGCGCTTCTTTCGACGCTCGGCCTTATAATCGTACTTCGGGTCGAAGTCGATGGTTCCGAACAGATCCAGGATCTCGAGCCGTTTGCGATGCGCGATATATTCAGAAAGCGCAGTCGTGACGGCTTCCTTCTTCGTCTTGTGATGACCGATGCGGCGAGCGGCTTCGATCAGTTTGTCATCGATGGCAAGATTGGTCGGCATCCTTACACAGTCCTGTGTGTAAGAATTAGTGTAACACACGGGTCAGTTCAGCGTCGCTCGCAGGGCACGGCGAGCAACACGAGGGAAATCAGTTCACCTTGACGATTTCTGGCTGTCTTAGACAATACAGGGCGAACGTGCGTGCGGACCGTTTTCAAGGAGATACTCAATTCTGATGCGAAGAGAATAAGCGCGGCTGTATTGTCAATGTGACTTCCGTCGCTGGGCGGATGGCGCTTTCTCCTCTCGCGCCGTATGTCGCTTCCAAATTCGCTCTCGAGGGACTGAGCGAATCGCTCGCTCAAGAAATGAAGCCTTTCAACATTCGGGTTGCCATCGTCGAACCAAGCATCATCGACATCCCCATGGCGACGCGAAGCGAAGAACCTCCAGGCAAGTCCTTGTATCCTCACAGACGTCACGTCCCTGGCATGTTTGAAGAGTCGCTTGGCACTCTAGCTTCGCCGGCGATGACGGACGAAGACTCGTCGGCGCGTGAGAATCCTACTATGATCCACGGCGTAGCGCAGTTCCGCGACGCCGTTATACTCGATTCATTTAAGAGAAGGTCTCCCATGCCGCGCCCCTGAGCTCCGGCTCGAATAACTCCGGATGCAAAATCTCGGCCAGGATCTGAAGCGACTCCACCACGCGCGGCCCAGGACGGTTCATATACTGATTCCCATCGGCCAGGTATACTTGTCCATTCTGGACGGCGCGGAGTTTCGCCCACTCCGGGCGCTCTGTCAGCCAATACATCTCTTGGCGGGTGCGCACCAGATCAAAGCCGCAAGGCATGCTGATAATCACATCTGGATCGGCAACCTGGAGTTTTTCCCAGGTCATCCAGGGCGAATGCAGGCCAGCTTCGCCAAACAGGTTCTCGGCGCCGGCCATCTCTACCAACTCCGGAACCCAGTTCCCGGCTGCCATCAGCGGTTCGTGCCACTCGATGCAGGCCACTCGAGGACGCCTCGGGGCTTGAGCCGCCTTACCGGAGATCTCATTCATTCGCACCTGGAGCGCTTGGATCACCTGTTCACCCTGGTCTGCGACACCACACGCGGCCGCAACTGAACGAATATCGCGCCAGATATCGGCCAAGGCATTCGGCTCCAACGACACCAGTTTGGGACGGCTCGAAACCCAACCTGTCAGCGCGCGCTCAACATCTTCCAGGCTGACGGCGCAGACTCGGCACTGAGTTTGCGTAACGATGTGGGTAGGCTGCAACTGATCGAGAACATCTTCAAACACCTCGTAAACAGAAAGCGCATTCACCACTTGATTTTTCACCCGGCGGTCGATCTCGGCGCTGTTGCCCTCAGTGGGAAAGCTGGGACGCGTGCAAACAGGAAGCTGGCGGACTTGGTCAGGATAGTCACACTCATGAGATCGTCCCACTTGTTGGTGGGTGAGCCCCAGGGCATGGACAATCTCAGTGGCGCTCGCAATCAGCGAGACGATACGAGGCATACCTCTAGACTAACTGGGTTGGAGGTAGGGAATCTGGTTGGACCTTGCCGTGACGAGATATTGTCAAATGCCGAGAATTTGGCGGCTGCTGTCGGCCTGTGGACACTGGCTGATGACCTCCGGGAGGCTATCAGGAAAGACTCAAGGAGCAGGTCGGGAGGGATTCTCGTAGGGAATAAAAGAAGAAAATCGTTGGTGGAGTCTATCTGGCAGATGTTAGAGAGGAACGACCTTGGCTCCTTGAGCTTTGCATGATTTCCATTCGCGTGTATTGATTGCAAGCCCGGTGCCAAAGTTTAAGGTGTTTGTTTTCCACTCCGGCTGAATGGATGCCGCTAGAAATATTTACCAGATGGGAACACCCGCCATGCAAAACCGGCATTTCGTCCAAGACCGGGGACCGATTCGGGAAAAAAATCAACCCAGGTTAGAAGAAGGTCAGGTTAGCCCTGATGTTATAGTGGCCTTGTGACTCCGCAGTTGGACCCGATTCTGAGCGCTTTCCACGAAACAGGCGCCTATCTGAAAGGCCACTTCCGATTGACTAGCGGCTTGCACAGCCCCGAATACCTGCAATGCGCGCTGGTGCTGCAGTATACCAGACATGCGGAGCATTTCGGGCGTCTGCTGGCAACCGAATTCCGGCGCCTGGAACCAACTCTGAACGCCGGCGTGGTGGCTGCACCGGCGATCGGTGGACTGATAATCGGGCACGAAGTGGCGCGGGCACTGGGCGCGCGGTTCGTTTTCACCGAGCGCGATGCCGGAAAAATGGTTCTGAGGCGCGGCTTCTTCGTGGAGCCGGGCGAAGTGGCGGTGGTAGTGGAGGATGTGGTTACTACCGGTGGTAGCTCGCGTGAGGTGATCGACATCTTGAGGGACGCGGGCGCCCGGGTGATCGGCGCTGGTTCAATAATCGACCGCAGTGGGGGCGCAGCCGATGTTGGTGTTTCGCGGGTTGCTCTGAAGACCATGCAAGTGCTCAGCTATCCACCGGATGATTGTCCGTTGTGCCGCGCGGGTAGTCCGGTGGTCAAGCCGGGTTCGCGGCCCGTCCATGCGGCGAATTAAGATCCAGATCTCTTACGACGGCACGGACTATCACGGCTGGCAGGTGCAACCCGGTCTAGCGACCATCCAGGGAACCCTCGAGCAAGTATTCGGCGAGATCGAAGGCCGCGTTGTGCAAGTGGCCGGGTCGGGCCGCACGGATGCCGGCGTACACGCCATCGCACAGGTGGCGGCCTTGACGATGGAGAACCCGATTCCGCTCGAAAATTTGCGGAGGGCCGCCAACCGTCTGCTGCCGCCTGACATTCGGGTGACACGGGTCGAAGAGGCTTCGCTCGACTTCCATCCGCGCTTCCAAGCCAAAGCGAAGACATACGAATACCGGATCCTCCGCGGCGAGATCTGTACTCCCTTCGACCGCCGCTATGTCTACCATCATCCGTATCCGCTGGCGCTGGGCGAGATGATGAGTCTCGCGCCGCTGCTTGAGGGCGAGTACGATTTCACGGCCTTCGCTGCGACGGACGATCGCGATGAACTCAGTGCTTCCAAGGTCCGGACGATTTTTTGTTCGAAGCTGACGCAGGATGGCGAGCGCCTGATCTATCGAGTCACCGGCAGCGGATTCCTGAAGCATATGGTCAGGAATATCACCGGTGTACTGCTCGAAGCCGGAAAGGGCAACGTGGATCGCTCCGCGCTGCTCGATCGCCTGAAGCCTGGCTGTAGGATTCCTCCTGGTCCGACAGCGCCGGCGCGGGGGTTGTTTCTGATATCGGTTGAGTACTGACTACCTCGTGGCTGTGACCTCTTCAGCCTTCGGCAAAGCTTTGCGCGGCAGCATGTCGGGCCTTGTGGCTGCCTCATAAACAACAGAAGCGATTACGGCGGCGGCCTGCATAAGATCGCCAGGGATGGCATGGTCATACACATCCATGCTGGAGTGGTGCGTGACGGTCATATAATCGAGCGGGTCCTGAATAAACTGGAAACCGGGTAGTCCGACAGCGTCGAAGGACAGATGATCGGTGCCGCTGGTGTTGCGGATGGTGATGGTTGTCACGCCGAGGTCGCGGAACGGTTCCAGCCACTGTTCGAACAGCGGGCGCATGGCATCGTTGCCTTGCAAATAGACGCCGCGGATCTTACCGCTGCCGTTATCCAGATTGAAATAGCCCGACAACTTGGCGTGCGCGGCGGTCAGTTTCATGGTCTTGGGATCTCCGAAGTGCTCCTTGATATAGGCTTTCGATCCCAGCAGACCTTCTTCTTCCCCGCTCCATAGAGCGATGCGAACGGTGCGATCCATCTTCAGATCGAGCGCTTTCAGAATTCTGACCACTTCCATCATCACCGCGCTTCCGGCGCCGTTATCGGTCGCGCCGGTTCCGGTGTGCCAGGAATCGAAGTGCGCGCCCACCATCACGATTTGATCCTTCTTGCTTCCGCCGGGAATTTCGGCACTGAGGTTATAGGCGTCGACCCCGTTATCGGAAATGCGCGCCTTCAGGTTGACCTGCATCTGGACTGGCGTTTTGTTCTCCAGCAGCCGGACAATGCGATTGTATTGTTCGGAGGTGACGACGAAGGTCGGGGGTGGAACCGGCTTCTTGGGATCATACGATCCAGCGGCTTCCGCGAAAGATATGCCGTCACGCGCGCGCCGGTCGTCCTGTACTAGCGCGAGCACGCCTTCGTCCAAAAAGAACTGGGTGCGCTTTGCGGCCAACTCTTCCCGCCGCCGTCGAAGTTCATCCTGCACGGACGGCGGAATGCTGGCGAAGAACCGGAGACGCGCCTCGAGCTCCTCGGGTGGGTCGAGGTTGGCAGGGTCGATCTTCATCTTTTCAACCGGGGTTGGCGCCGTTGCGATCTCTTGTAATTCGGCATCGGTGTAGCGGTGGAGCTCGGGCTTGGCCTCCGCATCGGCGATATTGTGCACGGGCTCGGAGATCAGCACCACCTTACCGCGCAGCTTGCCTTTGTACTTCTGCATATACTGCTCGAGATTCCGTTCGCCCCTGCCAATAGCCTGGGAAGCAGCCAGTGGAGCGAAGATCGGCTCGCCGTTGACGGGCCCATTGGTGCTTGCCGACCAGGCGAGCGGCGCCGCGGCCAAAAGCGAATACCGCGGCTGAGTCATTTCGAGTGCGAATTTTTCCAGAGTCCAGCTACGGCCGAAGGGTCCCCATTTTTCCAGGTGGGCGTTTTCGAGGCCGTATTCCTGGAGGCGCTTGAGAGCCCAATCGGCAGCTTCCTTGAACTCGGGCGAAGCGGTGAGGCGGGGCCCGTACACATCGGCGAGGTATTGGAGGTGCTCCATAACTTTGGAGTGTTCGAATGCCTCAGATTTGATCTTATTGATGGTCGCCAAGTCGACCTGATCAGCGGCAACGACCGGAAATACGCAAGCAAGGGCAATGACGAAGCAGCGCATATCGTCATTATCCCACTGGAGGTGTGAACAAGCGTCGCGGCGTACGGCCTCCCTTACTGCAGTCAGATTTCCACTAGCCCCAAACTGATCTTGAGGGCGTCATCAACTCTTCGCATCGTAGTCGGATCGACTACACCGAGCCGCTTTACGAGCCGCTCGCGGTCGACGGATCGGATCTGGCCGAGATGGATCTTCGAGGGTACAGACAAACCATTGGCTTGAGTTGGCGCGATGGATACGGCGACGGGGTGTGCCGAGATCGCGGACGTGATGGCCGCCACTTTAGTCACCGGGCTGTGACGGTTCCCGATATCATTCTGAATGATGAGAGCAGGCCGAGTCTTCTGGATTTCGTGGCCTCGCGAGAGGTCAAATTCAACGAGGTGGATTTCACCCCTTCGGGGAACAGTCATGAGCGCTTCTTCTTAGCGGATCTCTTCAACTTACGGGAACCCTCTAATCGCGTCCAAGCCTCTTCTTCAAGCGGGAACCAGTCCGCTGCCATTGCAAGATCCTGGTCGGCACTTGCCCTGTAGCCAGCTTTTAGCTGCTTACGAAGACTCTGTCTGCCTTGGGTCTCAATGAGTTGCCTTACGGCCTGGTCAATAAACCGGCTTCGGTTGCCCTTCGTCGTCACTCGATCGAGGACCGCCACAGTTTTGTCAGGCAAGATGATGTTTATACGTTTGCTCATTGGATGTGTTCAACGTAAATAGACTGCCGGTTTATGATACTACACACGATACATGTGTATTTGTTTTTTGGGCTCTTATCGTTGAACGGGATCGGGGGATTCCGGATCAAGTCCAAACATACACGCGGCGATTCTCTGAACTAACGCTGGACTTGGGGACCCTTCCATAAGAATGAGTCGACTGAACGCCCATTCCGCACCGTGTCGGGGAAAACAATATTCTGTTGGCGGGCGCGGAACTCGTCGACGAAGCTTTTCAGGTCGCGACGGTGACTCATTGGTCTTTAGTTATTTTTGGACAGGATCAGGCGATTCCGGATCAAGGCCTAGCTCAGCAATAGCGGCCTGAGCGCGTTTTTTGTCGAACTTGCCGTCCCGCGCCAAACGGGACAATGCCGCGGCGGCGATCGCTTCCGCGCCATTTTCAAAATGCTTGCGCAGATGTTCGCGATTTTCGCTGCGGCCAAAGCCGTCGGTACCAAGCGCAGTCAGACGGCCCGGCAGCCAGGGAGCGATCTGGTCCGCGACCACCTTCATGTAATCGGTCGACGCGACGATCGGTCCTTCGAAGCCTTTTAAAGCATCGAGCAGGTAAGGCTTGCGCTCCGGTTCAGCCGGGTGCAGACGATTCCACCGCTCTACTTCCAAAGCGTCGCGGCGTAGCTCATTGTAGCTGGTCACGCTCCAGACGTCAGACGGAACCTGATACTCTTCGGCCAGGATCTGCTGCGCTCGTAGCGCTTCGTTCAGAATGGGACCGCTGCCGAACAACTGTATTTTGGCTTTGCCGCTCTCGGTCTGCTTGAAGCGGTAAATGCCGCGTAGAATGCCTTCCGTCGTGCCTTCGGGCATGGGCGGTTGAGCATAGTTTTCGTTGTAGATCATCAGGTAATAGAAGCGATCTTCCATCTCCTGATACATGCGGCGAATGCCGTCCTGGATGATGACTGCGACCTCATAGGCGTATGCTGGATCGTAGCTATGACAAGTAGGAACCGTGCTGGATAACACCAAGCTGTGCCCATCCTGATGCTGTAAACCTTCACCCGACAGCGTCGTGCGCCCGCCGGTTCCGCCCATCAGGAATCCCTTGCCGCGCGAGTCGGCAAAGGCCCAGATGAGATCGCCGATGCGCTGGAACCCGAACATCGAATAGTAGGTGAAGAATGGGATCATCGGCACGCCATAGTTGGCGTAGGCTGTGCCGGCGGCGGTGAACGATGCCATCGAACCTGCCTCGGTGATTCCTTCTTCAATGATCTGACCGTCGCGAGTCTCTTTGTAGAACAGGAAATTCTCGGAGTCCACGGGTTTGTAGAGCTGGCCTCGGCTGGCGTAGATGCCGTATTGCCGGAATAGCGACTCCATGCCGAACGTGCGCGCCTCGTCGGGAATGATGGGCACGATGTATTTGCCCAGCTCGTGATCTTTCAACAGCAGCGTCAGCACCCGCACGAACGCCATGGTGGTGGAAACT
>Ga0210401_10001859_pt1 | contig 23955 bp, 15 predicted proteins | sample IncBWH32MmetaG_FD_150866 | JGI IMG/M metagenome (GOLD analysis project Ga0210401, IMG submission 150866) | Forest soil microbial communities from Barre Woods Harvard Forest LTER site, Petersham, Massachusetts, United States - Inc-BW-H-32-M | ecosystem: Environmental > Terrestrial > Soil >... | reverse complement strand
GGATGTCGGCCAGGTGCATGACGGCTGGGCCGTGCAGCAGAACATCGTCCGCAACGACGGCCGGCGTTCGGTGTTGCTGAGCGTGCTTAAGAACGGCAACGCCTCGACCGTGGCGGTCGTCAAGGGGGTCCGCAAGGTCCTTGAAGTCGCCCGCGCCGCGGCACCTCCTGGTCTTTCCATCAACGAGCTGTTCGATCAATCGAAGCTCGTCACCGCATCGATTGACAGCGTGCTCCGTGAGGGCGCGATCGCGGCCGGCCTCACCGGACTGATGATCCTGCTGTTTCTCGGGTCCTGGCGGTCAACGCTGATCGTCTTGATCTCGATCCCACTCTCGATCCTCACCTCGATCGTCATCCTCTACTTTATGGGCCACACGCTGAACACTATGACTCTCGGCGGCATGGCGCTCGCGGTCGGCATCTTGGTCGATGATTCGACGGTCACAATCGAGAACACCCACCGGCTGCGCAGTGAAGGTATGAATCTCGCGGCAGCAACCCTGCACGGCTCCGCCGGCATCGCGGTGCCGACCATGGTCTCGACACTCGCGATCAGCTGCGTGTTCACGTCGGTGGTGTTCCTCGAAGGGCCGGCAAAGTTCTTGTTCACGCCACTCGGACTCGCGGTGGTGTTCGCAATGCTCGCGTCGTACGGGCTCTCGCGGACCCTGACCCCGGTGATGATCGGTCTGCTGCTCAAGGGCGAGCACCACCACGGCACAGAGGGCTCTGGCAACCGGTTCGCGCGCCTTCACCAGCGCTTCGAGCATGGATTCGAGCTGTTTCGCCGCGGTTATGTGCGCGTACTGACAATGCTGCTCAAGCGGCGCCTCATCATTCCAGTCGTCGCCGCCCTGATGCTCACCCTAGGCGGCGTTATGGCGACGCTGGTTGGCGGCGATTTTTTCCCGGACATCGATAGCGGACAGATCAAGCTTCATGTCCGCGCGCCGGCGGCCACCCGGATCGAAGCGACCGAACGTATTTTCCAGGAGGTCGAGGACAAGATCCGCGAGGTCATTCCGGAGCGGGATCGCGACCTCATCGTCGACGACATTGGCGTGCCGCAACGGCCGTACAACCTCGCTTTCACTGATGGATCGACCATCAACGTCAATGACGGGGTGATTCTGGTGTCGCTGAAGGAGGGACACGCGCCGACGGCCACCTACGTGCGCAAGCTCCGCGCGGTGTTGCCGGCCGCATTCCCCTCCGCAACCTTCTATTTCCAGGCCGCCGACATGATCACCCAGGTCCTCAATTTCGGATTGCCGTCTCAGATCGACGTTCAGGTCGTCGGTCGCGACCGCGCGAATAACAGGGGCATCGCGGAGGAGCTGCGGCGCCGGCTCGCGGGCATTCCCGGCATCGCCGATGCCCATCTTCAGCAGGAGCTCAATGCGCCGGCATTCCTGGTGGACATCGACCGGTCGCGCGCGCTGCAGCTGGGGCTCAGCGCGCAAGCTATCGCCAATGACCTCAATATCGGCCTGAGCTCGTCGGAGCAGGTCGCGCCCAACTTCTGGACCGATCCGGTCACTGGGATTCCCTATTACATCGCGGTCCAGACTCCGGAACGCCTGGTGAGCTCGCTCAACGAGATTGGCAACACGCCGGTATCGACCGCGCTCGCCACCAACGGCCCGCCAATACCGGGGCTATTGAGCAATGTGGCGACGCTCAAGCGCGAGAGCGTTCCGACCAATCTGAACCAGACCAATATTCAGCCAGTGCTCGACGTCTATGCCAGCGTGCAGGGCCGCGATCTCGGCAGCGTTTCGAGTGACATCGGCAAGATCGTCGCCGAGCTGCAGAAGGAGCTCAAGCCCGGCAACTCGATCCGGGTTCTCGGACAGATCCAGAGCATGCGTGATTCCTTCCGGGATCTGGGTATCGGACTGCTGTTCGCGGCCGTGTTTGTCTACCTGCTGATGGTCGTTAACTATCAGAATTTCGGCGACCCATTCGTGGTGATCCTGGCGCTGCCGGCAACGTTCTGCGGCATCCTCACGATGTTGTTCATGACCGGCACGACGCTCAACGTCCCCTCGCTGATGGGAGCCATCATGGCGGTCGGCGTCGCCTCGGCGAACTCCATTCTCCTCGTCACATTCGCACGCGAGCAGCAGCTCAAGGGCAGGAGCGCGTTCCGCGCTGCCCTCGACGCAGGCCGCACCCGAATCCGCCCTGTGCTGATGACGGCGGCGGCCATGGTCGTCGGCATGATCCCGATGGCAATCGGCGGCCCCGGCGAGGAGCAGAACGCGGCGCTGGCGCGCGCCGTGATTGGTGGGCTCCTGTTTGCCACTCCCACCACCCTTCTGATCGTTCCCTACCTGTTTGCCATGCTGCGCAAGCGCAATGACGGCGTCGCGGCTTATGGCGTGTTCGAGGATCTCCCCAATGAATGATTTGTTTCGACCCAGCAGGAATGACGCAATCGGTCAGAACCGACTGGACAGGCCCACGCTCCACCGCGAGATCGAGAAGCAGCCAAGGCATCGCGCGCATCTGCGCCGCCGACGCGGTGGGCGTCTGTTTGCGTTGGGCGGATTTGCGTTGCTTGCCGGCGGCCTCACGCTGGGCGGGTGGGGAAACTATGCGCTGAAGCGGGAGGTCGTCGCGACTGCAAAACAGGAGCGCGAGTTCGTGCCGAGTTTGCGTATAGCGACCGTCGCGGCGAACCCCGCCACGGTTTCAGTCACCCTGCCGGGTACGACGGCCGCCTTCGCTGCCGCGAACATCTTTGCCCGCGCGACCGGCTATATTGCGAAGCGCAACGTCGACATCGGTGATCGCGTCAAGGCGGGAGATCTGCTGGCGGAGCTCGCAGTCCCCGAGCTCGATCACCAGATTTCGCAGAACGAGGCGACACTCGATCAGCTCAAGTCGTCACTCCAGCAGGCGCGGGCCAACCGGGATCTTGCACAGGTCACTTGGGATCGCGACGCGCCTCTCGTCCAAAAAGGCTGGGCTACTCCGCAACAGGGCGACACCGACCGCCTGAATTTGCAGTCGCGCGCGGCAGCAGTCGCGGTCGCCGAGGCGAACATCTCCGCGCAGGAGAACCTGCTCAAAGTGCTGCAACAGAATCGGGACTATGCCTCGATCGTCGCGCCCTTCGATGGCGTCATCACGCAGCGCAATGTCGATGTTGGTAGTCTGGTGCAGAGCAACGCAGCAACCGGCACCTTCATGTTCGAGATCATGCAGGACAACGTGATCCGCGTCTGGGTCTATGTGCCGCAGGACTCGGCCTTTGGTGTGGCGCCGGGTATCGACGCGGTCGTTCGCGTGCCGGAGCTGCCCGATCGTGAGTTCGCCGGAAAGGTCACCAGGATTGCCGATGCTCTGCAATCGGGCACGCGGACGCTGTTGACTGAAATCGATATACCAAACCCGGACGGCGCTATGTCTCCCGGCATTTACTGCACGGTCGAGCTTCATATCCCGCGCAAGACGCCGAGCGTTTTGGTATCGGCCGATGCGATCATCTTCAACCGCGAGGGAATGCAGGTCGCGGTCGTCAACGACGGCAAGGCGGAGTTCCGCAAGGTGAACGTCAAGCGCGATCTCGGCACCCGGGTCGAGGTCGACAGCGGGATCAAGGCCGGGGACCAGGTGATCCTCAATCCACCGGTCGCGCTCGTCGATGGGAGCAAGGTTCGGGCCCTGGCGGAGGCGCCGCGCACATAGGCTGGTCAGAATTTTTCGGGGGCCTTTTTCTCGCAAGGAGGCCGACATGTTGCTTCATCTGCCGATCGTCGTCATGGCAACGCTTTCGCCGGTGGCGGTTTCCGACACCGTGCCGAAGTTCGATATCGTGAGAGAGTGCCGACTTGAGGGCGGATCGACCGTCGAACTAGAACGCTGCTCAGAGAGCGAAGGTGCGGCCCTTCGGGAGCTTCAACAGGCGTGGGCGCAATTTGCCGGCGGCGACAAGAGGAACTGCATTGCCTCCGCGACAACCGGCGGTTTCGCAAGCTATGTCGAGCTTTTGACGTGTCTGGAAATGGCCCGCGATGTCACCAATGCCGACAACAGTCCGCGCGGTTCGCCTACGACAAATGCGATGCGACTGCGCCCCCCGGAGTAACTGTCGGCCTTGGGAGCTGTAAGTCAGCCTCAAGGCGATTCAGAGTCGGGCATTATCAAGCGTCTATGAGTATGCGGACCAGGTGCCTTCCGCCCGCGCAGCACGTCGCAACGATTGCGGCGGCTGCCCGAAGGCGCGGATAAAGGCGCGCCGCATTCGCTCCGGGTCGCGAAAGCCGGTCGCCAGCGCCACGCGCTCGATCGCTTCGCTCGACGACTGCACCCGTTGTCGCGCCACCTCGATCCGCAGACGCTCCACCGCCTTCGACGGCGTGGTGCCGGTCTCGGCGATGAAGGCGCGGGTGAAATGCCGCGAACTCATGCCGGCGCGTTCTGCCAAATGCTCCACCGTCAGCGGCGCTTCGAGATGCTCGCGCGCCCAGGTGAGCAGCGCCCCGAAGCGGCCCGTCGGCGCTTTCAACTCCAACAGCGAGGAGAATTGCGACTGGCCGCCGCTGCGTCGATGATAGAGCACAAGCTGGCGCGCGGTTTGCTGCGAGACTTCCTCGCCGAAATCGTCCGCAACCAGCGCCAGCGCCAGATCGATGCCGGCACTGATCCCCGCCGAACTCCAGATCTCGCCGTCGCGGACAAAGATCCGGTCGGGCTCCAGCTTCACTTTGGGATAGGTGTTCAGAAAATGCTGGGTGCGTCGCCAATGGGTGGTGGCATGACGGCCGTCCAACAGACCCGCTTCGGCCAGAATATAGGCGCCCGAGCAGACGCTGGCGATGCGGACTCCGCATCGGGCGGCCGAGCGCACGAACGAGAGTATCTTTCTCGATTGCGCCGCCTCACCAACCCCCAGGCCGCCCGCGACGATCAAGGTTGTGATCGGAGCGGACGACCGCAAGCCGTGCGCCAGCATTTCCACCCCGGACGAACTGCGCACCGCCCCCCGTGTTTGCGCAAGCACCCTGATCGATGGAGCCGCACCCGCATAGCGGCATGCGATCTCGAACACCGAGATCGGGCCGGCCGCATCCAGCAACTGGAAATCGGGAAATACGAGGACGCCGATCATGAATTTTCCGATGTCCGAAATTAAGGGAAATATGTCATTTCAGACAGAAGAGCACCATGCCAGAATGGCCGTGTCAAGCAGAACGCCGGAAAGCAGAACGTCGAAAGGCTCGTCATGGCAACGCCGCTCAGAATCGGACTGCTGGTATTTCCGAAGGTGACCCAGCTCGACTTCACCGGCCCCTTGCAGGTGTTTTCGAGCATCCCGGGCGCGGAAGTGCATCTGGTCTGGAAGCGGATAGAGCCGGTTGTGAGCGACACGGCGCTGACCATCACGCCGACGATTGCCTTTGCCGACTGTCCGCAGTTCGATGTGATCTGCGTACCCGGCGGCGCCGGCACCGACGACATGGTCAATGACGAGGAGATGCTGCGGTTTCTGCGCGATCAGGCAGCGGGGGCGAAATACGTTACTTCGGTCTGCACCGGCGCACTGGTGCTGGGCGCGGCCGGCTTGCTCAGGGGATACCGTGCCACGACGCATTGGACGGCGATGGACTATCTTGGCCCCTACCACGCTCTGCCGACCAAGACGCGCGTGTGCGTTGACCGCAATCGCGTCACCGGCGGCGGTGTCACCGCCGGCATCGATTTCGCGCTGACGCTGGTTTCCATCCTGATCGACCGGCCGACCGCGGAAGCGATCCAGCTGCGGCTCGAGTACAGTCCTTCACCGCCATTCGATTCAGGCTCGCCCGACACAGCGCCGCCGGAAATCCTGGCGCGCATGCAGCAACGGATTGCGGCGAGCCGGGAATATCGAAGCGCCGCCAACCACCGCGCCGCCGCGCGCCTTGGGTAACGCCGCAAATTGCGATTGGCATGAAGCAGAAGCAATCGGCGCGGAGGCAAAGAAAAAGGCCGCCTGGTTTCCCAAGCGGCCTTTCCTGTCCTACGGCAGCCTCACATTCAAAACGGGCGATCTCAGGATGTTCGCTCCCGGGGGCCTATCTCCCGGTTCCATGCCTGATCGGAAGCCGCTGCTTATCGAGCCAGTCGCGATCCTCTTGCTCGATCCGTCGCGGTGGTTTCCCATCTCCGTAAGATGGCCATATTGAGCCACGCCCTTACGCGGCGCGCAACGGCGCCGCGATCGATGTCCCCGCAGTTCACGTTGTCCACAGGCTGTGCGCTTGCCATTTTCAAGGGCGCGCGGGCAGCGATCGCAGGCTCTGGCGACCTGCACTTCCGCGAATATCAAATCCGCCGCAGTCGCGTTCCTTGAAGCCGGTATGGGCTTGTCGGCGGCAACGAATCATCTAGAGAAAACGCTGCCTCGACCCAAACCGTGCCAATGAACCGCAGAGAACGCCGGGCCCAAAAATCGAAGACACTCGCGCCCGCTGCGCAATGTGAGGCTGGCCATCGCTATCTCCAATCGGGGCAACTTCTCGAAGCCCAGCTTTGTTGTCAGGGATTGCTGACAGCCGATCCCGATCACGCAGACGCCCTGCACCTGATGGGACTGATTGCCTTCCGGGCCGGACAACACGATCACGCGCTGGAGTGGACGGCCCGCGCGATCGCACAAGACCCCAAGCCAGATTATCTCACAAGCCTTGGAACGACGCTGTTGCGGCAAGGCCGGCGTGAAGACGCGCTCAAGGCTTTTGACAAAGCTGTCCAGCTTAAACCGGACGATGCCGCGCTGTGGAAGCAGTTGGGCGACGTGCTTCTTGAATTGCAACGGCGCGATCATGCATTGCTGGTCTTTCAGCAGGTTCTTGCGCTCGATCCGCGCAACCGCGAGGCCGCTTGCAAAAGCGGACTTTTGCTCAATGAAGTCGGGCGGTTCGAAGAGGCTGTGACCTGTCTCAATCTCTGCGACGAGCTATTACCCGATCAGGCGCCGACCTTGCAGGCGCGTGCGTGGGCGCGGCTCAACTTGAGAAAATTTGAAGACGCTCTTGCCGACAACCTGCGAGCGGACACGCTGCAACCTGGCGATGCCAACACCGTCAACAATATTGGTTCGTGCCTGCAATCGCTTGGCCGGGAGGAAGAGGCGCTGGTCTGGTTTGATCGGGCGCTCGAACGCCAGCCGCACTCCATAGATATTCTCAATAACAAGGCCGTCACCTTCGGCCAGTCGCAACGCTTCGAAGAAGCCTTCGCGTTTTACGATTGCATCCGCGCCCGTCAGCTAAACAATGCCACGACGGACTGGAATCTGGCGCTGATGCAGATGCTGCTCGGCGACTTTGAAGCCGGATGGGCCGGTCGCGAGGCGCGCTGGACCATTCCCGATCCGTCACCCTATCCGAAATTCAGCCAGAAGATGTGGCTCGGCCAGGAGTCGATTGAAGGCAAAACCATTCTCGTCCATCTCGACGAAGGATTGGGCGATACGATCCAGTTCATTCGATATGTGCCGATGGTGGCGGCGCGCGGGGCGCGGATCATTTCCCTGCTGTCGCAATTCCCCGGCGTTTCGCAATGTCTTGCTTTATCCGACGAACCTCTGCCCGCCTTTGATATGCACTGCCCGATTGGCACCCTGCCGATGGTCTTCGGCACGCGCGTCGACACCATTCCGGCAGAGATTTCCTATCTGCCGTCGCCTCCGGAGGGCCGCATTCGAGCCTGGGGCGATCGCCTGCGATCCCATGATCGATTGAAAGTCGGGCTGGTGTGGTCTGGCAGCCCAACCCACCCAAACGATCATAACCGATCCCTGCCGCTGCGGACGCTGTCGCGCATTCTCGATGTCGATGCGACCTTCATCAGCCTTCAGAAGGATCCGCGGCCTGACGACAAGGCTGAACTTGGCAAGACCGGCATCATCGACTGGACCGCTGAATTCAACGATTTCGCGGATACGGCCGCACTGGTGAAGTGCCTTGATCTCGTCGTCACGGTCGATACCAGCATCGCCCATCTGGCGGGCGCGCTCGGATGTTCCACCTGGATTCTGTTGCCCTGGACGCCCGACTATCGCTGGCTGCTCGATCGCGACGACAGCCCGTGGTATCCGACAGTTCGCCTGTTCCGGCAAACCGCAACGCGAGACTATGCTGACGTGCTCGATCGGGTACGGGCTGAGCTATTGAGCCTGATAGCCACCGTTTGAAACCGGATTCAGCTGCCCGGCGTCCAGGCCTGGTAATCGCCGGTGGCTTGCGGCCGGCGGCCGCTTGCCAGCGTCGAGCCGGAGGGGCGGTAGGCGGCCGGCGTGCCCGTCATGTTCGGCACGTGCGGCTTTTCCCATTCGCGCGGGGTGTAATGCTCTTCGGTCGGCGGCAGGTCGACGGTGTGATGCAGCCAGCCGTGCCAGGATGGCGGCACGCGGGTGGCTTCGGCCACACCATTATAGATCACCCAGCGCCGCTCGAAGTGGAGCGTCGGATCGATCTTGCCGCCCTTGGTGCGATAGTAGCGGTTGCCCTGCTCGTCTTCGCCCACGAGCTCGCCGTACAGGCGGGTCCACACTTGCGTGCCGAACGTCTGGCTGTTCCACCAGGTGAACAATTTGAGGAAAAACTGCTTCATGACGAGCACTTAAAGGGTTGGAAGGAACGTTATGGCTCTGATGCCACCAAGGGATCGAATTGTCCAGTTCCGTCCGTCGAGAGCCTTTTCGGTTCTGATTGAATCAGAACCGAGGCTCTAATCTTTTGTTTTGACGCGTTTTCTTCACGCGAACCGGTATCCACTTCGCTCGAAAACGCTCTAAGGGATTGACCCTTACGACTGGGTCGCAAGCGCCACCCCCGCCAAGGTGAAGCCGAGTGCTGCGATCTGGCCAATGCCGAGCGGCTCGTGCAAGGCAAGCGCGGAAGCGAGCACGCCGATGACCGGCACGGCCATGGTCCCGATCGCGGCAACGGAGGCCGGCAGGCGGGCGAGAGCCGCAAACCAGCAGACATAGGCGACGCAAAACTGGACCACCGTCGAATAGGCGAGGAGCAGCCAGCCGCCCGCGGAGAGAGTGCTCACGTCGGATTTTTCGAACAAAAGGCCGGCGATGGCGACGGGCAGGCATCCGATCCCGATCTGCCAGGCGGCGGCCGAGACCGGCGGCAGGTTGACCGGCAGCTTCTTGGCGAGCACTGCGCCGACCGCAAAGCCGATCGCGCCGCCGAGAGCCATCATGATTCCCGGCAGTTTCGACAGGTTCGCCGCAAAACCATCGCCGCCGAGAATGGCGCTCAAGCCCGCAAACGCCATGACCAGCGAGATCACGCGCAACAGGTTTGGCCGCTCGCCGAGGATCGGCCAGGCGAGAATAGAGGCCCACACCGGCATGGTGTAGGCGATCAACGCCGCTTCGCTGGCGGGCAGGTAGAGCAGCGCAAAACCCATCAGCACCATCCAGCAGCCGACATTGAGAAATGCCGCCAGCACCAGCCTTCCCCACAATTGGCGCGGCACGCGCAAGCTCTGGCCGCGGAGCAATGCGAGCGCCGCCAAAAGGCTTGCGCCGACGACGCCGGTCACACCTCGCAGCGTCAGCGGCGGCAGATGGCTCAGAAGGAACTTGGTGATAGGCCAATTGAAGCCCCAGCCAATCGAGGTGATGGCGAGGAAGAAGAGGCCCGCAGGCGCAATGCGCGCTGTCGCGCCCGGCTTGTTGTCTTTATTCATGAAGGATCCGGACCGCCAGAGCATGATCCGGAGAAGTGGAAACCGGTTTTCCCTTAGCTGACAAACGCGGAACCGCGTTTGCGCGGAGATCATGCTCAAACAAAAAGATGAGATTAGCATTCCACCTTGCCGCTTCTCGCGGCACCAGACCATCGACAGGACCGCATGCCTGACCGCCGCCGGCCTTTGAGTCGGCCTGAAGAAGCAAGGGCAAAGCCCATAATAAATGTCCGCCCTGTGAACAGCGGGGCAAGGGCGGAAATCGCCGGGAAAAGCGGAATTTTTTCGCTTGGGAATCCCTGAGGACTCACTGATACTTGCCCCCCAACAGCGGCTTGGGGGAGCCCCTGTTTTTCCCGGCTTTCCACCATATTTAGTATTTGATTCAGGAACTCGTACTAATCCTTGACGGGCGTAACGGAGTCGTCCTAGCTTGATCCCGTTCGGCGCGAGTGTGTTTGGGTCCCGCCGGTCGCTCCCAGAAGGGTTCCAGAATGAACACTCCGCCGGCCGTTCGAGGCAGCGGAAACGGGCGTTTTTTGCCCTGAAAATTCTGCGCTCCTTCGGAACGCGAAAAACGAGCCAGACAATGGCTCCTAATGGTGCGGGTGGCGTTGAGTGCATGGGGTCGGGCGGAACTGGGGAGTTCCGTCATGGTCCATGCGGCAGCAGGCCGAGGTGCGGGTAAAGCGCTCGCACCAGGACTGCGGTCGGAGAAAAGGGCCGGAACCACCGGTAACAGCGTGCGGACGCGTAAGGCCAAAGTTGTCTCAACCCTGGCCCGAAAGGTTCGCTCAAGGAAAACATACCGGCAGCCGCGGCGGCGGCCGGCTAAGAAGAACGGGGCAAAGACCATGCGAATCGAACGGCGCCACACCAAAGCGGGCCAGTCACCCTACGCAGAAATTGATTTCAGATTGACGACATCTGAGATCCGCAATCCCGACGGCTCGGTGGTGTTCCGGCTTGAGAACGTGGAAGTGCCGGAATTCTGGTCGCAGGTCGCCTCCGACGTGCTCGCGCAGAAATATTTCCGTAAAGCCGGCGTCGCGGCAAAACTGAAGAAGGTCGAGGAAGAGACCGTGCCGTCGTGGCTGTGGCGCTCGGCGCCCGACACCGATGCGCTCACGGCGCTACCCGAATCCGAACGCTATGTCAGCGAGCTCTCCGCCAAGCAGGTATTCGATCGCCTCGCCGGCTGCTGGACCTATTGGGGCTGGAAGGGCGGCTATTTCTCGAGCGAAGAAGACGCATCAGCCTTCTTCGACGAGCTGCGCTACATGCTCGCCAAACAGATGGTCGCGCCGAACTCGCCGCAATGGTTCAACACCGGCCTGCACTGGGCCTACGGCGTCGATGGCCCCGGCCAGGGCCACTATTATGTGGACTACAAGACCGGCAAGCTGACCAAGTCCAAATCGGCCTACGAACATCCGCAGCCGCACGCCTGTTTCATCCAGGGCATCGAGGACGACCTCGTCAACGAGGGCGGCATCATGGACCTCTGGGTGCGCGAGGCGCGCCTGTTCAAATACGGCTCCGGCACGGGCTCGAACTTCTCGCGCCTGCGCGGCGAAGGCGAAAAGCTTTCCGGCGGCGGCCGCTCGTCCGGGTTGATGAGTTTCCTGAAAATCGGCGACCGCGCGGCCGGCGCGATCAAGTCCGGCGGCACCACGCGCCGCGCGGCCAAGATGGTCGTGGTCGATGCCGACCATCCCGATATCGAGACCTATATCGACTGGAAGGTGAAGGAGGAGCAGAAGGTCGCTTCCCTGGTGACCGGCTCCAGGATCAACCAGAAGCACCTGAAGGCGGTGCTCAAAGCCTGCGTCAACTGCGAAGGCTCGGGCGACGACTGCTTCGATCCCGAGAAGAACCCGGCGCTGCGGCGCGAAATAAAACTCGCCCGCCGCGCGCTGGTTGCGGACGCGATGATCAAGCGCGTGATCCAGTTCGCCCGGCAAGGCTACAAGGACATCGATTTTCCGGTCTACGACACCGACTGGGATTCGGAAGCCTACCTCACGGTATCCGGCCAGAACTCCAACAATTCGGTGTCGCTGAAGGACGATTTTCTGCGCGCGGTAGAGACTGACGGTGATTGGAACCTGGTCGGACGCACCAACAGGAAGGTCACCAAGACGCTGAAGGCGCGCGAGCTCTGGGAGAAGATCGGTTACGCCGCCTGGGCCTCCGCCGATCCCGGCCTGCACTTCAACACCACGATGAACGACTGGCACACCTGCAAGGCGTCCGGCGACATCCGCGCCTCCAACCCCTGCTCGGAATACATGTTCCTTGACGACACCGCCTGCAATCTGGCCTCCGCCAATCTGCTCGCTTTCTACGACGCCACCACCCCCACCCTTCCCTCCTCCGCTACAGGGAGGGGGCGCTTCGACGTCGAGTCCTATGAGCACCTCTGCCGGCTGTGGACCATCGTGCTCGAAATCTCGGTCATGATGGCGCAGTTCCCCTCCAAGGCGATTGCGGAGCTCAGTTATGAATTCCGCACACTCGGTCTCGGCTTTGCCAATATCGGCGGGCTGTTGATGACCATGGGCCTTTCCTACGATTCAAAGGAAGGCCGCGCGCTGTGCGGCGCGCTCTCCGCGATCATGACCGGCGTCGCCTATGCCACCTCGGCCGAGATGGCGAGGGAGCTCGGCCCCTTCTCGGGCTACAAGAAGAACGCCGCGCACATGCTGCGGGTGATCCGCAACCATCGCCGCGCCGCGCACGGCGAATCCCGCGGCTATGAGGGCCTCTCCGTCAATCCGGTGCCGCTCGACCACGCCTCCTGCCCGCAAGGGGACATCGTCGCGCACGCGAGGGCCGCCTGGGACAAGGCGCTCGAACTTGGAGCTGCGCACGGCTATCGCAACGCGCAGGCCACGGTTGTTGCGCCGACCGGCACCATTGGTCTGGTCATGGATTGCGACACCACCGGCATCGAGCCGGATTTTGCGCTGGTGAAATTCAAGAAGCTTGCCGGCGGCGGCTACTTCAAGATCATCAACCGCGCCGTGCCCGAAGCCCTGCGCGCGCTCGGTTATCGGGAGGCGGAGATTGCGGAAATAGAGGCCTACGCGGTCGGCCATGGCTCGCTCTCCAACGCACCCGCGATCAATATTTCCACCTTGAAGACCAAGGGTTTCACCGACGAAATTCTGGCGAAGGTCGAGGCAGCGTTGCCGACCGCCTTTGACATCAAGTTCGCCTTCAACAAATGGACGCTCGGCGAAGAGTTTTTGCGCGACACCCTGAAGCTCGAACCGGAAGCGTTTGCCGCGCCGAATTTCGACCTTCTCGCGGGAATCGGTTTCAGCAAGCGCGAGATCGAGGCGGCGAATGTGCACATCTGCGGCGCGATGACGGTCGAAGGCGCCCCGCATCTGAAAGCCGAGCACTATGCCGTGTTCGATTGCGCCAATCCCTGCGGCAAGATCGGCAGGCGTTATCTCTCGGTCGAAAGCCACATCCGCATGATGGCGGCCTCCCAGCCGTTCATTTCGGGCGCGATCTCGAAAACCATCAACATGCCGAACGATGCAACGGTGGAGGATTGCAAGGAAGCCTATCTGCTGTCGTGGAAGCTCGCGCTCAAGGCCAACGCGCTTTACCGCGACGGCTCGAAGCTGTCGCAGCCGCTGAATGCGCAGCTCATCAGCGACGAGGACCAGGAAGACGATGCGGTCGAAAGCTTCCTGGAGAAGCCGATGGCGGCGCGCGCCGCGCATTTGTCGGAAAAGGTGGTGGAACGGCTGGTCGAGCGCATCGTGGTGATGCGCGAGCGCGAGAAGATGCCGGATCGCCGCAAGGGCTATACGCAAAAGGCCGTGGTCGGCGGACACAAGGTCTACCTGCGCACCGGCGAGTATGACGACGGGCGGCTTGGCGAGATCTTCATCGACATGCACAAGGAAGGCGCGGCCCTTCGCTCCTTCATCAACAATTTTGCGATCGCGGTCTCGCTCGGCCTGCAATACGGCGTGCCGCTGGAGGAATATGTCGATGCCTTCACCTTCACCCGTTTCGAGCCGGCCGGTCCCGTGCAGGGCAACGACTCCATCAAATACGCGACCTCGATCCTCGACTACGTGTTCCGCGAACTCGCGGTGAGCTACATGGGCCGCTTTGACCTCGCCCATGTGGACCCTAGCGAGTCAAATTTCGACGCCATTGGCAAGGGCGTCGAGGAAGGCCGCCCACCGGAGCAGGCGAGCAGCAAGTATTTGTCGAAGGGGTTGACGCGCTCGCGCACCGACAATCTCGTCGTGATGCGCGGCAGCGCCGGCGGCGGCACTGCTTCGTCCGGCGGCGGCGCTACGTCGAGCGCCGACGCGGTCTCTTCTCCCTCGCCCGTTGTGGGTGGGGGGTCGAAAGTCACCTCCCTCGCCTCTTCGCGCACCACCGACCCCACCGAAGGCGCGGTCGCCTTGAAGCAGCAAGTGAGCCACGACCTGTCGCCGACTGAGAAGCTGGAGGCGATGCAGTGGAGCAAGGCTGGCGCTGCTGCAGCCAGCGCGCCTTCAAAAGCCGAACGCCGCGCGGAAGCCAAGGCCAAGGGTTACGAAGGCGAGATGTGCAGTGAATGCGGCAACTTCACGTTGGTGCGCAACGGCACCTGCATGAAGTGCGACACGTGTGGTGCGACATCGGGCTGCAGTTAATAGTTCGGAGCTACCGCACGCGGACGAGGGCCGGCGAGTACCTCGGGGCCATCAAGCCGTTCGCAGTTAGTGACGCTCGGGTTCGCCAGCGGCGAACCCGAGATGGATGGGATGAATTTTGGGGGACTTCTAGGACGGGTGATCGATGTCGACGGACGATTTCGAAGTTGATCCACTGAGGGACCTCGAGGTCCGCGAGCACGCCAAGACTCTCCGGCGTAGCCTGGGATGGGCGAACGCGGAGCGGGTTGATCCTCTGCTTCTCGAGACCGCGACCGAGATCTGGACCGTCCGGGGAAAGCAACCCTTCTCCCTCGAGTTCGCATCCGACGCCGAGATGCCCGGCGATTCCGGATTAACGGTGTACGAACGCTCGAAGATCGTCGTGAAGCTTCCCCGCCGCCTGCGCCACAGGGCGTTCATGGGGGACGGTTACTCCCGATACACCATCGCGCACGAGCTCGGTCACACCGTTCTTCACGTCGACAAGCTGATGGAGGGGGCGGCCCTGCCAAGGCGAAGCGTCGGCAATGTGGCCGTACCGTGGATTCCGAAGTTCAAGTCGGCCGAACACCAGGCCATGGTTTTCGCCGGCGCGTTCCTGATCAACGACGACACGGCGCGCGCGCTCTCCTCGGCGGACGAGGTTTCGGTTCAGGCCGGCCTGAGCTTGACCGCTGCCCGCATCTACTTCGAGCAAGTGCAGGAGGAGTTGGCCAGACCGGCCGCGGCGGCTCGGGTCCGGAAGATTGCCGACGAAGTGCGGGCGGCCTTGGCGTCGAAGCCGGCTTCTTCGCAGGTCTCGTTCCTCAATGAGGTCTGCTCTTGCTGCGGCCAGCAAAAGCTTTTTCCGGTCGGGCACAAGTTCATGTGCCAGGCCTGCGACACCGTCTACGACCGCTTTCAGGATGGAGACGAAGTCCAGTAGCGGAGCGCCGCCTTCGCCTACATCGCAGAATTCCGCGGTACTCGCGGGCGGAACGAAACAAGAATTGAAGCAAAGGTTGTAGAGGAGGGTCGACATGAACTATTCCGATCGCTATCTGCGTCAGATCGCGAGCTACTCCACGGTGGACGTAATGCTCGCGGACGTCGCGATCCGAATCCAGCTCAGCCCGACCGACTACCAACTCGCCGTCGACCACTACCACGCCATCAACGAATGGCTGGAGCGCGAGGACAGCCCGCTGGCGGGAGCCGTCCGCGACTTCTATCCGCAGGGCGGCTTCGCCATCGGCGCGACCGTCGCGCGCCAATCGAGCGACGACGAATTCGACATCGACGTGATGGCCGACATCGCCTATCGCATCGACGTAGATCCCGAGGAGGCGCTCGCGAGCCTGCACGACGCGATCCGCGGCGAGCGCGGCTCGCGCTACTACCTCAAGACCGACCGGATGACCCGCTGCAGCACCGTCAACTACGACGGCATGCACCTCGACGTGACGCCCACCTTCCGCCTCGCGGGCACGACCGAGAAGACGGGATTGATCTTCCACTCGAAGCCCGAGGAACCGTGGGCGAAGAAGTCGCTGTTCGCGAACCCGCATGGCTTCGCACAGTGGTTCATCTCCCGGACCCCGGCGGACCAGGACTTCGGCGCGTTCTTCGAGCGGCGGTCGCTGGACTACGACCGCGAACGCGCGATCCTGTCGAAGCGCGCGGACGCCGCCCCGGTCCCGGAGCTGTGCCCGGCCTACCAGAAGTCGCGTGCAGTCATTGCGCTGCAGCTGATCAAGCGCTGGCGCAACCTGGCCTACGACCGGCGGCACGCAAGCCGGCGACTGCCGCCGTCGGTGCTGCTCGCCTTCTACGTGGCCAGCCACGCCAACCAGACCAAATCGCTGGCGGATGAGCTCAGCTTCCAGGTCGAAAGCATGCTGGCCGTCGTCGGTCAGGCGCACGACCGGGACCAAAAGGTCTTCGCCTGCAACCCGATGTGCCGCGAGGACATCCTGACGGATCGCTGGCCCGCTGACCTGAGCGACCATGCAATTTTCATCCGCGAACTCACCGATTTCGCCGTGAAGCTCCGGCGGCTGCGCGGCGACATCGCCCTCCCCGAAATACAACAGATCCTCGAGGATCTGTTCGGCGAGAAGCCGGCGCGATCGGCAGTGAAGGCGCATCTCCAGCGCGTCGGCAAGGACGTGGGCTCGACCGGCAGCCGCTTCATGCCCGGTAAGGCCGCGATCCCTGCCGCGGTGGCCGGCGGGGCGCCGGCACCGAGCAACGCGAGGTCCGCGCCGGCGCACCGGTTCTTCGGTGATCACCCCGATGACCTACCTAAGCGTAGATGAGCAAGACGCCGCGATCCGGCGCCTCTTTCCCGATTTCCGGCTAACGGCTCACGCCGACTGGATCGGCGTCTGGGAAGGTCCGGTCAGGCCGGCGTCGAAGACCTACACCATCCGGATTGTGTACTTCCGGCGCAGGTTCTTCGACGGCTGGCACCTCTCCAATCAGTACGTCACCGTCCACGTCGTCGATCCGCTGATCGGCGCGTTGATGCTGGACGGCGACGACCTCCCGCACATCTACTGGAACGACCGCGCCCCTCTTTGGCCGGCGCTCTGCCTCTGGGATCCCGAGGAGATGTACTGGGATCCGGAGATGACAATCGCGACGACGATCATTCCGTGGACGTCGGAATGGCTTCTGTTCTTCGAATTCTGGCAGATATCAGGTGAATTTCTTGGACCCGGGCGTCATCCGCCCAGGAGACGCAACGCATGCCCGAAACCGCCCGAGATTTTAGATCGAGCGACCCACGCTCGATGGGAGCGATTCCGCAACGACGAATTCCACAGGATTGGCCGAAAGACCGGCGTTTTCGGATCCTATCTATCGATGGGGGCGGCATTAAGGGACTATTCCCTGCAACCGTTCTCGCTGAACTCGAGCGACGTCACCTCGGCGGGGCGTCCATCGCGGGTTATTTCGATCTGGTCGCCGGCACCTCAACCGGCGGAATACTCGCGCTCGGCTTGGGAGCCGGTCTAAAGGCGTCAGAGATAGCTGACCTTTACATCCATCGTGGAGCGGACGTTTTCCCGCCATTCAACAGAATACGACGATGGTGGCGCGCCGGTCGAAATATCCTTCAACATCAGTACGAGCGAACGGCTTTAGAGAACCTTCTTCTTGATAGTTTTGGCGCAAAGCTGCTGGGCGACTCTATTGTCCGCCTCTGCATTCCGGCATTTGAAGGCAAATACAGCGAGGTCTTCGTCTTCAAAACTCCGCATCACCCCGACTACAAATTAGATCGGCTCGAACCCATGGTGAAGGTTGGACTCGCGACGTCGGCCGCTCCGACTTATTTTCGCCCACTGGTGCATGGAGGCTACACGCTAGTAGATGGAGGCGTCTGGGCAGACAATCCTGTGATGCTTGCGGTCATTGAAGCACTCACTTGTTTTACTCTCGAACGGGATCAAATTGACGTTTTAAGCTTGGGCTGTGGCGAAGACCCCTATGTCGTTTCAGAAGACCAAATAGCTGCGGGCGGAAAGCTCTCTTGGCGCAATATAATTTTCGCAGCCATGCGATTGCAATCGATTGCTGCTACGAACCAAGCTCGCCTTCTGCTCGGACCGCCAGCTGTTCGCCGGATCGACCCGCCGCCAAATCCTATTCCAATTCTTCTCGACGACTTTCGTAGGTCTCTTGAAGAATTAGTTCCAGCTGCACGCTGCGCCGTCGATAGATTTGGTGATCAACTTTCAGCAGACTTACTTATCACACGTGCATCCAGGTACAGGCCTCATCCCATGCCGCCGGCGTGATGAGAGCACACTATCCCGCCGATAAAACCCAAGCCATCTGCTGCGCGCTCAGCTCTCTCGGCATCGGCATCAGAAGGTCGTCGAGTCCTAGTCGTTTCCCTGCGCTCAATCTGTCCCACATAGTCGGTGCCTATATCAGCACGAAACGGATAATGTGGGGCACATGCACACCCTGTTCGCCATATCAGGCGCAGCCCTTAATTTTGCCGCCTGCGTCAGTTACATCCGCGCGATCGTCAAGGGCGACGCGACGCCGAACCGCATCACCTGGTTCCTCTGGGCGCTCGTGCCCTTGATCGCCGGCGCCGCGCAGTTGCGCGCCGGCGTCGGGATTTCGACGCTGGTGGTGCTATCCGTCGGGGCCGGTCCGGCCTGCATCGTGCTGGCCTCTTTCGCTACGAAAGCGGGTTGGTGGAAGCTCGGACCATTCGATTACGCCTGCGGCGGATGCTCGCTCGCGGCGCTCGCGCTCTGGGCCGTCACGGGCGATCCGGTCGGGGCAATCGTGCTTTCGATTGTCGCGGATGCGGCCGCGGCCCTCCCGACCTTAAGGAAGGCATGGCTTGCGCCTGCAACCGAAGACCGCTTCGCCTATCTGATCTCGTTCGTTGGAATGATCCTTGGCATTCTCTCGGTCCGGGAGGCGACATTCTCCGCCTACGCTTTCAATGCTTATCTGCTGGTCGCCTCTGGCGCTCTCGTTCTGATCCTTTATCTGCCGCGCAGACGTTCTCTTGCCGAAACGCTTTGATGAGGGCGCGCAGTTAATGAGCGAAGGCTAAACGGCGCAACAAGTCCTCCTCGTCATTCCGGGATGCGCCGTAAGGCGCAGACCCGGAATCCATGGCGCCATAACATCACCTGGAGAAATGGATTCTCTGATGTGCAATTGCACATCAAAGCTCGCTCGCCTGGCGCAAAATTGATGCTTGCATCAATTTTGTCGCAAGCCTCGCGCCCCGGAATGACGAACGGTGAAGCAAGCCCGGCCATGACGCAAAATCCGCGTAATTCACCATTCATGCGACGTCGGCGCAATACGCTCCCCCGCTACCCGGGATCACCGTTGCCCGACAGGATTTGCGCGGCCCCGCCGGTGGCGCGGCGGAAGGCTTCATCGAAGGTGACGCTGCGGACCTGCCAGCGATGCGTCCCGTCCTGCCGTTCCATCTGCCACTGACTGACCCATTCGAGATCGGAATCGTCCCATTTGAGCCGCCCGACCAAAGCGACTTCCCCACCCTGCTCGGCAGCGTGCGCGGTCAATGCCGAGGGCGGCACCTTCGCAAGCTCGGCACCATCGATGCCCGACTTCGCCAATGTCGCAACATCCGGCAACACGATCGTCATCCCCCGCTTGGCGCTTGCCGCGAGCAGTGCTTCACGCGGCGGCGCAGACTGCGCGGAATCAGCCGCGACGATGTATTTTCTTGCGCCCTGCTCCATCTCGACGAAGACCGCAACGACCGGACGGTGCGAAAGCCAGGGTGTGAGGCCAAGGATTTTGAGAACATCGTCGATTTTCCTTTCGTCGAAGTCGACCATCAGATCGTATGGCCGATCGCGGGTGCCCTGCTCGTCGCGGGTCGGCGTGCCGGACATCTGGTCGTGATAGCTGTATGCTTTCACGAAATCTGCCGCGCGCGATTGATAGGCTGCCAGCCGAGGATCGCCCGCAAGTTTCACCGCGCCGGAAACTTTTATGAGAACATTTTCCAGACAAGCCGCAAAGCCGATGATGCGGTTAGCCTCGCCCTGGCCGGTGACGACAGTCTGCGCCCAATAGAGATCATCAGCCGCGGCCGCCATGGTCACGGTGCAAAACATCAACGTAGCCAAAATCGATATCCGGATCATAAGTCGCCGCACCTGTCCTGCAGAACCGAACTCAAGCATACACCCCCGCATCGCGTAGCCGAAGCCCGTAGGATGGGTTGAGCGCTTGCGAAACCCATCAACCTCGTGTGCGTTCGCTGGGTATCGCGGAGTTCATCATCGGGCGCGCATTCGCGCGACCCGTTGGCTCCACCCATCCTACGAACTAGTTCCTTCCTCGTCTTTCCGGGATGCGCCGTAAGGCGCAGACCCGGAATCCATGGCGCCATAACATCACCTGGAGAAATGGATTCTCTGATGTGCAATTGCACATCAAAGCTCGCTCGCCTGGCGCAAAATTTGATGCTTGCATCAATTTTGTCACAGGGGTCGCGCCCCGGAATGACGAACGATGCAGCAATTGCTCTGCACTTGACATGATTTTGGGCGCCGCACCTGATTTGCCCGTCGTGCCAATCTGTCGCAGCCGGACACCCTTGATCGCTCTCCCAAATCAACCGCATCTTCGCAGCCATCCCGCGCCCGATAAGAGGGGCGTATCGCGATCGTCACGGACGTTGGGCGCGGGATGCGATGGACGCTTTCGGCGACGCGTTGACGAACGGCGCTGATGTGGACGGCGAAGTCGTGTGGGCCTGATATCCCGACGCTGATATCAAGTTCTTGAGAAGCCGACGCTTCCTGACGGAGACAACCAAGCCCGGTCTCCGGGGCGAGCACGAAGGAAACCGTTAAAACCATCGCGCAGGGAATGCCGGACCCGTTCGGTGAACCTGTGGTGACTTTACTTGCGTGCTTGTTTCATTTCGCACGCGAGGCTATGGGTGCATCGCGCACCCGGCATTCCCTGCGCCCTCTAATCCCAGAGGGCACGAAAAGCAAACCTCGTGCGGATAAGCAGCGAGAACGCGGACGTGTGTGTTTTCGTCATTGCGAGCGACAGCGAAGCAATCCAGTTGGCTCACGAAAGATTTTGGATTGCTTCGTCGCTCGCGCTCCTCGCAATGACGCGAGCGCTGTTTTATGGGGTGGACGGCCCCCGCTCATGGCATTGATGTGCCAAAACGTGGTCGTCACAGCGTTTTTCGAGCGAAGTGTATCGCGGTTCGCGTGAAGAAAACGCGTCAAAACATAAGATTAGAGCCTCGGTTCTGATTCAATCAGAACCGAATAGGCTCTAGTGAACGCCACGCAGGTTTCAGGTTCACGCCAGATATCCGGACCGAACTGAAAACACCGTGTTGAGGGCTGCATGTTTCGTGCGCGTGAGCGTGTTATAGTTCACAAAAGACCGACCGCCAGCCGTTATAATCATTTGTCGAGGGAACAGGGCTGCAAACCACCTGCCGCCAAAGCCGGTCTGGCATCGCCTGCCAGTTGAAAGCTCATTTCGCCCGTGGTGCAATGCACTTCGGGCTCGAAAAAAATGACGCCACAAGGCACAGAACAGGAATCCCGGAGCGTGGAATGACGGAAAAAACGAAGCTCCATTACGAAGTGATTGTGGTCGGCGCGGGCGTGGCTGGGATCTACCAGATCAAGCGCCTGGTTGATCTCGGAATCGAGGCAACGGTGCTCGACTCCGCCAACGATCTCGGTGGAACCTGGTACTGGAATCGGTATCCAGGCTGCCGTTTCGATTCCGAGAGCTACACCTATGGCTATTCGTTCTCGCGCGAGCTGCTTGAGGAGTGGCACTGGAAGGAGCGGTTCTCCAGCCAGCCGGAGAATCTCCGCTATCTCAACTTCGTCGTCGACAAGTTTGATCTGCGCAGGCATATGCAATTCAATTGCAAGGTCGATGCCGCGCGTTTCGACGAAACGCGCAATCTATGGTGCGTGAGCGTCAGCGACGGGCGCGAGCTCACCTGCCGCTTCCTGGTCCTGGCCATTGGCCTGCTTTCGGCGCCGACCATGCCGCGGATCGAGGGTATCGACAGCTTCAAGGGCCTCTCGTTCCACACCTATTACTGGCCGCACGAACCGGTAGACATCGCAGGCAAGAAGGTGGCCGTAATCGGCACCGGCGCAACTGCAATCCAGCTCATCGCCGAAATCGCCGACAAGGTCGCTGAATTGACCGTCTTCCAGCGTCGGCCAAACTGGAGCGCTCCGCTCAACAACAGCCCGATCTCGGAAGAAGAGATGGCGGACATAAGGGCGCGCTATGACGAAATATTCGAGGCATGCACGCACACGCCCGGCGCCTTCCTGCACGGGCCGGACCACCGCGGTTTCTACGAAGTCACCCGCGAGGAGCGGCTTAAATTGTGGGACAAACTCTATGATGAACCAGGGTTCGGCATATGGCTCGCCAATTTCCGCGAGATCTTCATGGACGAGGCAGCCAACAGCGAGCTCTCGAAGTACATCGCCGACCGCATCCGCCAGCGTGTCAGCGATCCCAAGGTCGCCGAGAAACTGATCCCGCGTGACCACGGCTTTGGCGTGCAGCGCCTGCCGCTGGAGACGAATTATTACGAGGCCTATAACCGCGACAACGTGCACCTCGTCGATCTCCAGGAAACGCCGATTGAGCGAATTACGGAGAAGGGTCTGAAGACTACCGAGCGTGAGCATGAGTTCGACATCATCGTCTACGCTACGGGCTTCGATGCGATCACCGGCGCGTATGATCGAATTGACATTCGTGGCATCGGTGGCGAGAGACTGTTCGAAAAGTGGAAGGATGGCCCAAAGACATTCCTCGGAATGGTTGTTCGCGGCTTCCCGAATCTCTTGATGCCGACTGGGCCGCAAAGCGCATCGGCCTCGACGAACTTCCCGCGCGGCATCGAAAACGGCGTCAACTGGTGCATGGGCGTCATGCAGTACATGTGGGATCGAGGTTACACCTGCGCCGAGGCGATGCACGAGGCGGAGGAGCGATGGACCGCCCATGTCGTCAAGATGTACGAGATCATGCTGATGCGGAAGGCCAAGTCGTGGTTCACCGGCTACAACTCCAACGTCCCCGGCCACGAGGAGGGTAAGATCCGCTACTTCGTCTACAATGGCGGGACTCCCAAGTTCGTCGCAATCATTAACGACATCGCCGCCAAGGGCTACGAGGGGATTGCATTTTCCTCGAATGCGCCGCCTGAACAGAGTGCGATGTCTTTGCGCACTCGGAATTGCGTGGAATCGTAGCTGCTGCGGTCGGCAATGATGTTGCCGCCCTTTCGCTGCCGGCGGCAAAATGTAGCCTTCCTGCTTACCGGCCTTAGCCCGTAGGATGGGTTGAGCGAGCGTAGCCCGGATGAGCGAAGCGATATCCGGGTTTTCGCATCAGCTGAGGCTCCCGCATGTCGTTTCACTCATGCGGGCTACTTGCTGGCTAGTTCCCATCGTCGTCATTCCGGGATGCGCCGTAAGGCGCAGACCCGGAATCCATGGCGCCATAACATCACTCGGAGAAGTGGATTCTCAGATGTGCAATTGCACATCAAAGCTCGCTCGCCTGGCGCAAAATTGATGTTGCATCAATTTTGTCGCAGGGCTCGCGCCCCGGAATGACGAACGATGCAGCAATTGCTCTGCACTTGACACGATTTTGGGCGCCGCACCTGATTTGCCCGTCGTGCCAACTTGCCGCACCCCTGCCCGCTTGCCGCCCACACCCGAAACACTTCACGTTCGCAGCCATCCCGTGCCCACAAGAGGGGCGTATCGCGATCGTCACGGACGTTGGGCGCGGGATGCGATGGACGCTTTCGGCGACGCGTTGACGAACGGCGCTGATGCGGACTGCGAAGTCGTGTGGGCCTGATATCCCGACGCTGATATCAAGTTCTTGAGAAGCTAACGCTTCTCAGGGATGACGGAGGCAACCAAGCCCGGTCTCCGGGGCGAGCACGAAGGAAACCGTTAAAACCATCGCGCAGGGAATGCCGGACCCGTTCGGTGAACCTGTGGTGACTTTACTTGCGTGCTTGTTTCATTTCGCACGCGAGG
>Ga0210401_10001858_pt1 | contig 23956 bp, 16 predicted proteins | sample IncBWH32MmetaG_FD_150866 | JGI IMG/M metagenome (GOLD analysis project Ga0210401, IMG submission 150866) | Forest soil microbial communities from Barre Woods Harvard Forest LTER site, Petersham, Massachusetts, United States - Inc-BW-H-32-M | ecosystem: Environmental > Terrestrial > Soil >... | reverse complement strand
GGTGACGGTGACGGTAACCAACAGCACTGGGCTGAGCGGGAGCTTAGCGAACGCATTTACGTACCTGGCACCGCCTACGGTGAGTAGTGTGTCACCGAATAGCGGGTCGACGGCGGGCGGGACGTCGGTGACGATCACGGGAGCGAACTTTGCAGCCGGAGCAACGGTGACGTTCGGCAGTGCGGCGGCAACGAGCGTGGTCGTCGTGAGCAGCACAAGCATCACGGCTAGGACTCCGGCGGGTAGCGCGGGAGCGCTGACCGTGACCGTGACTGTGAGCGGGCAAAGCGGAAGTCTAACGAATGGGTTTACTTATATAGTCACGCCCACGGTAACGAGTGTGTCGCCGAACAACGGACCAACGGCAGGCGGTACGGCGGTGACGATTACTGGAGCGAACTTTGCAGCCGGAGCGACGGTGACATTTGGCAGTGCGGCGGCAACGAATATAGTAGTGGTGAATAGCACTACGATCACGGCCACGACCTCAGCGGGCAGTGCCGGAGCGGTGACGGTCACGGTAACGGTGAATAGTCAAAGCGGAAGCTTGGCGAACGGGTTCACCTACGTTGCTCCCCCCACAGTAACTAGTGTCAGTCCGAATAGCGGATCGACGGCTGGCGGTACGGCGGTGACGATCACGGGGACGAATTTTGCGGCGGGAGCAACGGCGACGTTTGGTGGTACGGCGGCAACGAATGTCGCAGTCGTGAACAGTACGACGATCACGGCTACAACACCGGCGGGCAGTGCCGGAGCGGTAACGGTCTCGGTTACGGTTAGCGGGCAAAGCGGGAGTTTAGCGAGTGGGTTTACTTATGTGGTCGTGCCCACGGTGACGAGTGTGTTGCCCAACAACGGGCCAGTGACCGGCGGGACAGCAGTGACGATAACCGGCGCCAACTTTGCGACAGGGGCGACGGTGACCTTCGGGACTGCGGCGGCGACAAACGTAGCCGTAGTGAACAGCACAACGATAACGGCCACGACACCCGCAGGCAGTGCCGGAGCGGTGACCGTGACCGTGACAGTAAACAGCCAGAGCGGAAGCTTGACGAATGGGTTCGCCTATGTTGCTCCCCCCACCGTTACTAGCGTGAATCCGAATACTGGGACAACGAGCGGTGGCACGGCGGTGACGATCACGGGAACCAACTTTGCGACGGGTGCCACAGTGACTTTTGGGTCCACGTCGGCAACAAACGTGGGCGTTGTGAACAGCACGACCATCACGGCGACCACTCCGGCGGCCAGTGCAGGTGCAGTGACGGTAACAGTCACTAATCTTGGATCGCTGAGTGGAAGTCTAGCGAACGCATACACTTATACGACCGTGCCGACGCCGACGGCACCTACTGGTCTGACAGGTGCAACTGGAGGCCCTGGCCCTATCTACGTTAACGGGCAAGGGTACTATAATTCAACGTCGCTAACTTCACACACAACTGCTTCATTCGACAGTACTGGTGGCGACACAATCATCCTGTTTGCCTCTTCGCACGCAGGTGTCACCTTCACTCCGAGTGACAATTTCGGTAATACTTGGATCCCTATCTCTGGGCCGACGAGCACAGTTGCAGGTTTCGATCTAAGGTCAGAGGTCTGGTATGCACGGAATCCTATCGTGGGACCGGGTCATACTATCACGATGAACCTCTCCATATCGCAACCGCTCGTGATGTCGATTGCGGCTCTGAAAGGATCAAATGTATCCTCCCCGATCGACGCAATATCGGTTATCGGCAGCGACAACGGAACTCAAACGGTTAACGTCGCTACTCCGAACGTAAGCACGGCGAGTACGAACGATTTACTGATCGGTTTCGTGAAGACCAATGGTACCGAGACGTTCACGGCTGGCACAGCGTTCACCTTACAATCGACAGCGACCGTGCTGAACCTTACGGCCGAAACGGGACTGGCCACAGCACCCGGTACGTACGACGCGACATTTACATTAAGCAGTGGTGTCACTTGGCAGTCAGTAATCGGCGGGGTGGCCAGCAATCCAAATCAAAGCAGTCTTTCGTGGACGGCTTCTACCGAGACGGGTGGAACGATCAGTCAATATTTCGTGGAGCGCTGCAAGGGCACGGGGTGCGCGAGCTTTGTGCAGATCGGCACTACAACAGGCACTACATTGAATGACACCGGCTTGTCTGCAGCTACCAGTTACAGCTATCGAGTCCGAGCCGAAGACACAGCAAATAATTTAGGACCCTACTCGAGCATCGTATCGGTTATAACGCCGGCCGCAATCCCGTCGATACCAGGGAATATCACCGCGACAACCGCCTCGAGCAACCAGATCAACTTGACGTGGGTTGCTTCCGCAGAAAATGGAGGAACGGTCGCTGAGTATCTGGTTCAGCGCTGCCAAGGCGCTGGCTGTACTAACTTCAGCCAGGTCGGGACTACGGCAGGCACAGCATTCAACGATGTCGGCCTCGCTCCTTCTACAGCCTACAGTTACCGTGTTCAAGCGATGGACTCCCAAGGCAATGTGGGCCCTTCTGCTCTAGCGAGCGGGTCTACAGCTTCGGCCACCGCAAGCATAAGTTTTGTACAGGGCAATTATGCAACGCCACAATCAGCGCAGACATCAGTAAACGTCGCCTTTACTGCCGCCCAAGTCGCTGGTGATCTGAATGTAATCGTAGTGGGCTGGAACAACAGCACCTCAACCGTTACCGGTGTAACTGATAGAAGTGGCAACACTTACGCGCTTGCGGTGGGTCCAACTGTCCAGGCGCCAGTGGCTTCACAATCAATTTATTACGCCAAGAACATCGCGGGCGCTGCTGCTGGAGCGAACATCGTCACAGTGACTTTCTCGAGCGCTGCAGCGTATCCCGATATTCGAATCCTGGAGTATAGCGGTGCGGATCCCAACAATTCGCTCGACGTGACAGCGGCAAATACGGGCAATGGTACGCTGAGCAGCAGCGGTACCGCTACCACGACCTACCCTCTCGATCTGATTTTTGGCGCAAATTTAGTTCAGACCATAACCAGTGGGCCAGGAACAGGATTCACTAGCCGAATGGTAACCCAACCAGACGCAGATATCGCTGAAGACGAAATGGTCTCAAATACGGGTACCTACAGCACCACGGCACCCCTCAGCTCCGGACAGTGGATCATGCAGATGGTGGCATTCCGTACCGCCGCTCAACCGAACAGTCCCCTTGTTAACTTAAGCAGCGGTAACATCAATTTCGGCAATGTGCAGACCGGGATACCCAGTAGCCCCCAACCAGTAACTCTGACAAATATGGGCAGCGCTCAATTAAATATCAGTTCGATTGCCGTTTCCGGCGGCAACTCCGCTGATTTCTCTCAAACAAATAATTGCGGAACGACTTTACAGGTAAATGCGAGTTGCACAATAAACATCACTTTTACACCAACAAATACAAGTGCACGCAGTTCTTCGATTGTGATAACTGACAATGCGCTCGGCACGCCTCATACAATTACCGTATCCGGCACAGGAACAGGATTTACGGTTACACCGGGCGTTTCAGTACTGACGTTTCTGATGACGCAACAGTTTACGGCCAGTAGTGGAAGTGCGACTTGGTCAGTCGACGGTGTCGTAGGTGGTTCGGCTTCTACGGGAACGATTACGGCATCCGGCTTCTACACCCCACCGACCGCGATCGGCACTCACACCATAACCGGAACGGCTTCGTCACAATCGGCGAGTTCAACTGTGTATATCACTAACAATCCCGGAACTTTCACACATCACAATGATAATCTGCGTACTGGGCAAAACCTGAACGAGACAGTCTTGACGCCAGCCAACGTGAACCAAAACCACTTCGGCAAGCTTTTCTCGTATTCATTGGATGGCATCGCGTTCGCTTCGCCCCTATATGTCGCTAGCGTCAACATCCCAGGGAAGGGGACTCGTAATGTCGTCTATGTCGCCACAGAACACGATAGTGTCTATGCATTCGATGCCGAGGGCTTGAACGGCAGCACGCCTCTATGGCATGTCAGTTTTCTGAGCTCTGGCGTCACAACCGTTCCGTGCGGTGATACTGGTGAATGCGGTGATATTCCCACTGAGATTGGAATAACCGGGACGCCTGTCATTGACCCCAGCGGTGGTACGATCTACTTGGTCGCAAAGACGAAAGAGGGTTCATCGACCTACGTGCAACGCTTGCACGCCCTTGATATCACTACGGGTGCAGAGAAATTTGGCGGGCCGGTTGTAATCCAAGCTAGCGCACCGGGAACAGGTGATGGCTCGAATACGGTTACTTTCAAACCGCTTAAAGAAAATCAACGAACTGGACTTCTGCTCAACAACGGTATCGTTTATTTCGGGTTCGGATCTCATGGAGACGTGTCTCCCTGGTACGGTTGGATTCTGGGCTACAATGCGACTACTCTCCAGCAAGTGTTAGCCTCCAATGCAAGCCCCGACGGTCAAGGAGCGGGGGTGTGGCAGAGCGGCGGAGGCTTAGCCACTGATGCCAGCGGAGATATCTTCTTTTCCACCGGTAATGGAGACTTCAATGCGAATACTGGAGGCCGGGATTATGGAGACTCGGTGGTGAAGGTCAGCCCAGGCGGAACCGTTGTGGATTACTTCACGCCGCACGACCAAGCTACGCTGAGCAGCACTAACATTGAGCTAGGATCCGCCGGCCCGGTGTTGTTGTTGGATCAGTCAAGCGGACCTTACCCGCATTTGCTGATAACTGCTGGCAAGAACGGAACGATCTACGTGGTCAACCGCGATAATATGGGGCACTACAATCCAAACAATGATAGTCAGATTGTTCAGTCGCTAGTTAACGCTCTTCCCAACTCAGATGCGGACCATGGAAACTACAGTTCGCCGGCTTATTTCAATGGATACGTCTACTTCGGCGCCATTGGCGATAAGCTTCGAGCGTTCCAATTGGCCAACGGCCTATTGTCGACCGCACCAACTTCTTCATCTGCAGAGGTATACCAAGTCCGGGGCGCATCCTATGCAATCTCTGCGAATGGAAACAGCAATGGGATCCTGTGGGCCATCCAGAACAACGGTGCGGATCCTAATAATGACACCGGGGCTCCAGGCGTGCTTTATGCCTACGATGCCAACAACCTCGCGAATGAGTTCTATAACAGCAGCCAAGCCGGGAGCCGCGACACGATGGACGACGCTGCCAAGTTCTCTATTCCTCTTGTGGTGAACGGCAAAGTGTTCATTGCAGGGCAAACCCAGCTCACTGCCTATGGCCTATTGCCTTAGAAGCAGCGCTGGACCAGAAACTTTGCAGATGTTAGCTCGCTTACGCTTCGATGCGATCTGGGAGAGAAATCGAAAGTAACTCATCGATATAGGTCGGGGAAATCCCTTACGTTCATAAGATCGCAAACCCCCACGACCGATAAAATGGGTTGTGATCAACAATCCGCTCGCGCATTCTGCTTCGAAGAAGAACCAGAGTCCATACGTCGCGTACTTAATCGTGGCCCTGGTATGCTGCTATCGCCCGGCCATATCGATGGCTGCTTCAACCATCCTTTACGTTCAGGGCAACTACGCTACGCCTCAGACACCGCAAACCACCGTGAATGTGACGTTCACGCGATCTCAGACGGCAGGGGATCTCAATGTCGTGGTGGTAGGCTGGAACGACAGCACAGCCACAGTGGCTGGAATCACCGACACGAGCGGGAACGCCTACAAGCTGGCCGTCGGTCCTACGGTTCAGGCCCCGATAGCCTCGCAGTCCATTTATTACGCCAGCAATGTCGCCTCGGCTGCGGCCGCAGCCAACACGGTGACGGTGACCTTTGCAGGCGCCGCGAACTCCGCCGACATTCGGATCCTGGAGTACAGCGGCGCGGATCTGAACAACCCGGTGGATGTGACGGCCGCCAGTAGCGGAAACAGCGGCACTGGCAGCAGCGGAGCAGTGACGACGACCAACGCAACGGATATGATTTTTGGCGCGAATCTGGTGCAGACCTTAACCAGCGGGCCAGGCAGCGGCTTCACGAAGCGTCTGCTAACGCAGCCGGACGGCGATATCGCCGAAGACCGTATGGTAACTACTGTCGGCAGCTATAGCGCCACCGCGCGGCTCAGTTCCGGACAGTGGATCATGCAGTTGGTCGCCTTCCGTACTCCGGAATCAGGAGGCGACACACAGCCGCCGACGGCACCCAGCAATCTGACCGCGATGGTCAGCGGGACGCAGATTAACTTGAACTGGACGGCTTCGACGGACAACGTCGGAGTCACTCGGTATCTTGTAGAGCGCTGCCAGGGAACCGTATGTACAAGCTTCGGGCAGGTCGGGACATCGACAACGACATCCTATAGCGACACGAGCCTAGGAGCGGGCAGTTATAGTTATCGGGCAAGGGCAACAGATGCAGCAGGGAATCTGAGTGGTTATTCCAACCTTGCTACAGGAGCGATTGCGGATACCACCCCGCCCACGGCTCCCTCCAATCTAGCGACAGCGGCTGTTGGGTCGACCCAGATCAATCTGACGTGGACCGCTTCGAGCGACAACGTGGGAGTCACCGAGTACCTGGTAGAGCGCTGCCAAGGAGCCGGATGCGCGAGCTTTGGGCAGATCGGGACTTCAACGAGCACAAGCTACAACGATACCGGGCTTACGGCGAACACCATCCACAGCTACCGCGCGCGGGCAACTGATGCGGCCGGGAATCTGAGTCAGTACTCGAATGTGGCTAGTGCGACCACACCCCTGCCCAGCGCCAATATCACCTACGTGCAGGGCAACTCTGCTACGCCACAAACGCCGCAAACTACGGTAAATGTGACTTTCAGTAGAGCTCAGGCGGCCGCGGACCTCAACGTCGTCGTCGTAGGGTGGAACGACAGCACGGCTACGGTAACGGCAGTCACGGACAAGAGCGGAAACACTTACAAGCTGGCAGTCGGCCCGACGGTTCAGGCACCGGTAGCCACGCAGTCGATCTACTATGCTAGGAACATCGCCTCGGCCGGGGCCGGAGCAAACACGGTAACGGTGAGCTTTGCAAGTGCTGCGAACTCGGCGGACATTCGAATCCTGGAATACAGCGGCGCGGATCTGAACAATCCGGTGGATGTAACGGCGACGAATAGCGGTAACAGCGCCACCAGCAGCAGCGGGTCGGTGACCACGACCAACGCGACCGATCTGATTTTCGGTGCGAATCTGGTACAGACTACAACCTCTGGCCCAGGTGCCAGCTTCACCAGTCGGTTGTTAACGAGTCCGGACGGCGATATTGCCGAAGACCGCATGGTTACGGCCACAGGCAGCTATAGCGCCACCGCACCGCTCGGCTCCGGACAGTGGATCATGCAGATGGTCGCCTTCCGGACCGCTTCTCTGGCCAACAGCCCACTGGTCAGCCTGAGCGGTACGAGCATCAATTTTGGTAATGAGCAGGCTGGGATCACCAGCAACCCACAACCTGTGACCTTGACGAATGTAGGAACGGCACAACTGACCATCAACTCAATTGCCGTTTCCGGCGGCAATTCCGGAGATTTCTCTCAGACGAACAACTGTGGAACGACTTTAGCGGTAAATGCGAGCTGCACAATTAACGTAACCTTCGCGCCAACAGACACGGGTGCACGCGGTTCTTCAGTGTTAATCAATGACAATGCACCAACCAGCCCGCAGACTATTGCTCTATCGGGTGCAGGTACCGGATTTTCGGTTATGCCTCGCGTCTCCGTACTAACGTTCACCGGGACGCAACAGTTCACCGCGAGCAGCGGTAGTCCGACCTGGTCAGTCGACGGCGCCGTTGGCGGGTCATCGTCGACGGGAACAATCACAACTACGGGGCTATTCACGCCACCCAACAGCGTAGGCACCCACACGGTGACGGCAACGACCTCGTCGCAGTCAGCAAGTGTGACTGTTTATATCACCAACTATCCCGGAACATTTACTCATCACAATGACAGTCTCCGTACGGGCCAGAACACCAACGAGATGGTCCTGACCCCCGCGAACGTTAACCAGGTGCAATTTGGAAAGCTGTTCTCGTATCCTGTCGATGGTTTTGCCTATGCGTCGCCACTTTATCTGGCCAATCTAAGTATCCCAGGGAAGGGTTTTCACAACGTTGTGTACGTCGCAACGGAACACGACAGCCTCTTCGCCTTCGATGCCGACGGCTTAAGCAGCAGCCCCCTGTGGCAGGTTAGTTTCTTGGGCTCCGGCGTCACTACGGTTCCCTGTGGTGATACCGGCGAATGTGGTGATATTCCCACAGAGGTTGGAATCACTGGCACGCCTGTCATCGACCCCGGGAGCGGCACTTTGTACGTCGTCGCTAAGACTAAGGAAGGGACAAACTACGTGCAGAGGTTGCATGCCCTCGACATCACCACAGGCAGCGAGAGATTTGGTGGTCCGGTTGTAATTCAAGCCAGTGCATCAGGGATAGGTGACCGCTCCAACACCGTTACGTTCAACGCGCTTCGGGAGAATCAACGAACTGGACTTCTCTTGAGCAATGGAATTGTTTACTTCGGGTTCGGCTCTCATGGAGACCAGTCTCCGTGGTACGGTTGGATTCTCGGCTACAACGCGACTACTCTCCAGCAAGTGTTGGCCTACAACGCAAGCCCCGATGGGCAAGGGGCTGGAGTGTGGCAGAGCGGCGGAGGCTTAGCCACTGATGCCAGCGGAAACATCTTCTTTTCCACCGGTAATGGAGACTTCAATGCGAATACTGGAGGCCGGGACTATGGAGATTCGGTGGTAAAGGTCAGCCCCAGTGGGTCCGTGGTGGACTACTTCACGCCGCACGACCAAGCCGCCATGAGCAGCTCTGACATCGATCTTGGATCCGCCGGCCCGGTGTTGCTTGTAGATCAGAATAGTGGACCTTACCCGCATCTGCTAGTCACGGCCGGTAAGAACGGAACCATCTACGTGGTCAATCGCGACAACATGGGGCATTACAACCCAAACAATGATAGTCAGGTTGTTCAGTCCCTCGTTAATGCACTGCCCAGTTCCGACAATGAACACGGAAACTTTAGTTCGCCCGTCTTTTTCAACGGCTATATCTACTTCGGTGCGGTGAGTGATGTGCTAAAGGCATTCCAATTGACCAATGGACTGTTGTCCAGTGCCCCCACTACACAGTCGGCTGTGACCTATCCCAACCGCGGCGGATCGTTCGCGATCTCTGCCAGCGGTACCAACAACGGCATACTGTGGGCGGTGGAGGACGATTCTCCGAGCAACGGAGTTCTTCACGCCTATGACGCAGGAAACCTGACGAACGAACTCTACAACACTGCTCAGGCCAGTTCCCGCGATGCGCTCGGTGTGGCTAACAAATTTAGTATTCCCCTAGTGGCGAACGGAAAGGCATTCATCGTCTCCCAGAACCAGCTCACTGCGTATGGTCTGTTGCCATAGACTAATGTGGGCATGACCTGGGCGGCAGCCGGTGAAACCGTCCAAGGTATCACGCGAACGCTCCGTCTCCGCACAATCGGCGAAAATGCAAGCTCGTAGCACGATGATTAACGCTTTAGTTGAGTTTTACCGATGTCCGGAAAACTTAGCCACCTTGGCCTCTCCTGAGGCGCTACGTCCCCAACCGGGCTACTTTCAATTTGGTCCTGGCGCTGTCGCTTACGGACTTTCCACGTTCGGTACGCCACCTAAGCTCAATGGCAATCGTCTTCCAGACATGGCTCGATCCGTGACATCCCACGGATCAATGCTTAGATTGCCATTTGACGCCTCTAACGTTATTGATAACCTCCGGTTCGAGCGTTATCCGACAAGTATGGCCGCGGGAGCGAGTGCCCTAATGGCGAGCGAAACGGCGCGGAGGGTGTATTATTTCCTCAGACCGACACTGAATGATTCGTTGCGTAGGATACTACAACGGCGTTTTCTTCAAGACTGGGAGCGTTTACCATTCCCTAATTGGCCGGTTGACACGAGCGTGGAGCAAATTCTCGAGAGACTCTTGGTCCTGTCAATGGGAGCTAGGAAACTGGATAAGATCCCCTTCATTTGGTTCTGGCCGGACGGGGCGTCCAATTCCGCCATCGTTACACATGACGTTGAAACGACGGCAGGCATTAAGTTTGTCCCTGATCTTATAGAGATCGATGATGCATTTGGAATCAAAAGCTCATTCCAACTCGTGCCGGAGCAGAGATACCACGTATCGAGACAGCTGATTGACAACATTCGTAAGAGGCACTGCGAAGTTAACGTCCACGGGCTCAATCATGATGGGAATCTTTTCAGGGATCGGAAGACCTTTTTGAAACAAGCCAAGTTGATCAATCGGTATATTCAGGATTTTGGAGCGGAAGGATTCAGGTCTGCCTGCATGTATCGAAATGTGGAATGGTACGAGGAGCTCAATATGTTCTACGATATGTCGGTTCCGAATGTTGCGCACCTGGAACCCCAGCGTGGTGGTTGTTGCACTGTCTTTCCGTATTTCATAGGTAGTATCCTTGAACTTCCATTAACAACGGTCCAGGACTATTCGTTGTTTCACATTCTGGGAGCCTATTCGATAGAACTTTGGAAGAAGCAAATCGAGCTAATCACTGAAAAGCACGGCTTAGTCAGCTTCATCGTACATCCCGACTACCTCTTGAACGAGCGAGCGTTGTCCCTATACAAGACTTTGTTGGCTTATTTATCGAATCTGCGGAGTGAAAGGAAAACTTGGATCGCGCGCCCTGGTGATGTTAACCGGTGGTGGCGCGAGCGGAGTGCCATGAACCTGGTATTGGAGGAGGGTAGATGGCGTATCAAGGGACAAGGTCATGAACGTGCACGAATAGCTTTTGCCTGCATGAAGGACGATCAGCTTACGTACACGGTGGGACGGAGCTCTGAAGCGCCCGCAGACGCAGGGGCGGCCATGTCCGAGCTGCTGAATGCCTCGGTTCTGAAAGAGGGATAGGATCCATGACCAATGAAATGCCTGAAGTTGAAGGCGACCTGAACGAAACGTTAAACCAGGTACGTAGCACGGCTACCAGACGCCGATGGTGGATATTACTGCCTGCTAGCCTGACGATCTTTGCAACGCTTCTTGTTTTGTCGCGAATTCCTAATCGTTACACCTCAGAAGCGACCCTTCTGGTCGTGCAACAGCAGGTCCCGCAGCGCTTCGTGCTTCCCACGACCACTACAGACATCAGGGAAGCTCTTCAGGCTACGACACAGGAAGTTCTATCCCGCACTCGGCTGCTTCAAATAATCGACGAATTTGGCCTCTACACAACGGAGAGAAAGCGCCTTTCACCAGAAGGTCTTCTTGAACTAATGCGACACGATATTGGGATTGAACCGATCGAAGGTCAGTCGGCACAAAAGGATGTAAATTCTTTTAAGATCTCGTTCATCTCAAACAATCCGCAACTGGCTCAGGAGGTCACCAGCAAATTGACCTCGCTCTTCATTGAACAGAACCTCGTGACACGGGAGCATCAAGCTACGACCACGACCAACTTCTTGCAGGAACAGCTGGAAGCTACGAAGAACAGACTGTCGGAAGCAGAAGAGCAGGTGCGAAGCTTCAAAATGCAGAATCTTGGTGAGCTGCCTGAGCAACAGCCAGGAAACTTGGCGATACTGAGTGGTCTGCAATCACAGCTCCAGAATACAGTGTCCAGTCTGAGTCGAGCACAGGAGCAGCGGGAATACTTGAAATCCCTGAGCACATATCGTGCGCTCACAATCGAGGGTGATCTCGCTCGCCTAAGGGCTGAGCGAGCGACGCTCTTGGGCCGCTACACTCCTCAGTACCCAGCCGTTGTGAAAATCAGCGAGAAAATTGCACAAACGGAAGCCTTGCTCATGACGTTGAGAGACTCGCCGAGTCAGGGAACAGCGAAGGCTCAGGCTTCACCAATATCCTTCATGGGCACCGATCAAGATCCCTCCGCCGCGCTCCAGCTTAAGAGTCAGCTGGAAGCCAATCGATTGGAGATCGAGAACCTATCCGGAGAAGAAGAGAAGCTGAAAGCAAGCATCGAGCAATATCAAAAGCGCCTCAATCAAACGCCAGTGCGGGAACAGCAGTTAGCTGGGGTTCTTCGAAACTACGATCAATTGAAGCAGGACTACGCCGACCTTCTGAACAAGGAAACGCAGTCCCGAATGTCAGCGGATTTGGAGAAACGGCAGGAGGGCCAGCAGTTCCGAATGGTCGATCAGCCAAATCTGCCCACGGTTCCTTCGAGCCCTAAACGCATCAAGATCAGCCTCGGTGGTCTTGCAGGTGGCATTGCCCTGGGACTGGCTCTGGCATTCTTGGTGGACTTTCGGGATCGCTCCTTTCGTTCTGAGAAAACACTCGGCCAGCGCTTTGCAATACCTCTTGTGGTCGGTGTGCCTCTGCTGCTCACGCCAGGTGAACAGCAAGTGCGGACGGGGAAGAGAATGTTGGAGTGGGCTGCTGGATCCGGGCTGGCGCTGGCGGTACTCGTTGCCGAGGTTTATGAGTTCTATCTTTATCGGCACAGTTAGCTACTCTCAAATTCCTTCAGGTCGACCGTTTTAAGAGTTTTTCAACAATGACGCTAAACACTAAATACTCTCCCGGGTCACATTCATGAGTCGTTTCTTCGACCTTGTGCAGAGGCTTAACCACGAAACTGATAATTCATCGGTATCTTTCGCAAGAGTCCCCTCCCAGAGCACACAGGTAGCATCATCCGAACTCGACAAGACTCTATCCGTACTGCTTCCGCATAAGGCAAGCCATCCGTCGAAAACTGAAAACGGCTCCGAGTCCCGCCAGCTATCGTCTATGCTAATGCCCGAAGGCGGGGGGCATCTCGAAAACCCTGAGAAGAGCTCTGAATTCCTGAATATACCGGTAGAGGAAGTGCATATCGATCCCGCGAGCCGCATCGTCTCTTACACCGATCCGAGTAGCCCGGCCGCCGACCGATTCCGATTCCTGCGAATGCGTCTTCGCGAGCTTTGGAATACAAAGAAACTAAGGACCCTTCTGATTACGAGCCCGTTGCCCGAGGATGGCAAGTCCACAATCGCCCTGAACCTTGCGACGGCACTGGCCGAAGGGGGAAAACGTTCCGTCCTTTTGATTGAGGCCGACCTCCATCGCACGCCTTTCACCGGACAACTACGCCTTAAGGACGGACCAGGGTTGGGGGAATGCCTGGAAGGTGGCTTGAATCCGCTGTCTGCGGTACGACGCCTCGAACCGTTAGGCTGGTACTTGCTAACGGCTGGACAACCACAACGTAATCCAACCGATTTGTTGCAAGGTGACGCACTTTCTGTCGTGATACAAAAGCTCTCGCCTCACTTTGACTGGATTTTGATCGACTCTCCACCGGTCATCCCTCTTACTGATGCCCTTTCACTGGCGCGGCAGGCGAACGCCAGCCTGCTGGTAGCAAGAGCTGGACGCACGCCCAGCGAAGCTCTCGAGAAAGCCATCACGCTTCTTGGGCGACAGCACGTCCTTGGCGTCGTTCTCAATGGAGTAGAAGAAGTCGACCGTCTTTATTCTGGATATTATTCATATTCCTGAAGTAATAATGGATCCGTAAGTAGAGGACCGACAGAAAAGCAGAACCGATCGGCAGTCTAAGACGTGGCCAACAAATGGGAAACCACGGGGACAATGAGCATGGTTCCTCGTATGACGTTTTGGTGGCTCGCGACCTTAGCGTGGGCCGCGAAAATCTTCTATCTTTCCACTCCTACCTTCAGCGGAAGCTTTTCCCAATCATATCTAGCTCAATTGTTAGATAGCCTCCACCTGAGTGTCCCCCCAGATATTCTAGACGTATTTGATTCAATTCACCGTAAGTTCGCTCACTTGACTGAGTACGCCATCTTCGGGTTTTCCTCTATGGGTGCTTTGGGTGGAAGCATGGCTTTCTCGCCTAGCCTCCTGGTGCGTGGTGGCGGCGTCTGCATACTCGCTCACTGGTGAGCTGCACCAAGTGTTTAGTCCCGGACGCCACGGTTCGCTGATTGACGGCGGCATTGATACAACCGGTGCCGCGGTCGCGATGGTACTGGTTTACGGATGCTCTCGGTTATCTGGCGCGGTCAATAGCAAGGGCTTCGCACAGTAGGGTCTGCCGGTGGGCCTATTCTAATCAAAAACTCCAGCCAATCGCGCTGGCGAAATGCACTTTCTGGTGAATCCGTATGGTCAATAATCTCCATCCTATTCGAGTTGTCGTTGCCGATGAGCAGCCGGTCTTTCGCAGCGGCTTGCGCAGATTGCTGGAATTCGCGCACGGCCTCCAAGTCTTGGGTGAGGCGTCGGACGCTCCTAGTGCAGTGAAACTGATACGTCAACTCAAGCCTGACATCCTTCTACTGGATCTCCCCTTATCAAGAGGTTTTGAACTCCAAGGGGCGATTAACTTCGCGACTTATCTCGCCCCCGTGCGGACGCTCGTGATGTTGACAGCTATGGAGAGAACCCAGATCGTTGAAGCATTTCGTCTGGGAGCGCACGGGATAGTACTGAAAACATCGCCACAAGAAGTGTTGCTTCAGAGCATTCAGAGTGTTATGACTGGCCATTACTGGCTGGAAAGTGAAAGTGTGGGCATCCTGGTCGAAGCTGTCCGCGATCTTCTAACTCAAAGCAATGGTATAACATCCCGGAAAGAATATGGACTCACTCCTCGGGAGCTGGATATTATTGCGAAGATTGCCAGCGGCCACTCAAACAAGGAGGTCGGAGAAGAGTTCTCGATCAGCGAGCGTACTGTCAAGCATCATCTCACCAACATCTTTAGCAAGGTCGGTGTCTCCAGTCGGTTGCAACTAGCGCTTTTTGCAGTTAATCACCACCTCATGAGCGATCACCAGCCATCCTTGGCTTTACAGCCTCTACAACCTGATGGAGAAGTTTAACCATTCGATCGGGGAGAAGATCAACTAACAATGGTTGGTCAGCACGTAACCGTGGAACATTTGCCCACTCTGTTCGCTAAGTTCGTGGGGCGAAACTTGTGGTTCTTGCTATTTTGGTTTCTATCACTCGTCCCGTTCCACGTACTCTTAACCAGTCTAGTGAGCGTTTCGTTTCACGATGAAAGATACTCCCATGTCGTTCTGATCCCTGTCATAAGTCTTTTACTGCTCTGGCTGGAGAGAAGGAGAATCTTTCTCGCATCCCAATACTGCCCCGTCATCGCGACACCTTTTCTTCTGCTTGGAATGATCGTGTACTCCATTGGTAAAGCCCTGGCGCCCGTTCTCGGCCTGAATGATAGCTTGTCCGTGATGGTATTCGGAATGGTCCTGGTATGGATCGCTGGGTTCGTTCTTTGCTATGGGATGCGATCCTTTCGCGCGGCCCTCTTTCCACTGTTCTTTCTGCTCTTGATGATTCCCATCCCGACTCTTGTATTGGAGAATATCATTCTTGCCTTGCAAAAGGGCTCTTCTCAAATGACCTATGCCCTGTTCAAGCTCTTGGGTGTCCCCGTTTTTTGGCAAGGCTTCAAGTTCACGTTGCCTGGTGTTGAGATCGAGATTGCAAAGGAATGCAGCGGCATACGTTCGAGCTTAGCCCTATTCATCACTGGCATCCTGGCAGCGCACGTCTTCCTTCGCTCCGGCTGGAGAATGGTAGTTTTGAGTCTATCAACGATTCCCCTTGCGATATTCAAGAACGCCGTGCGAATTGTCACCCTCTCGTGGCTCGGAGTCTATGTGGATCGAAGTTTTCTCTTCGGCAAGCTTCACCATCAAGGTGGCGTCGTGTTCGCTCTTATCGCGCTGGCAATTTTTGTGCCGTTGCTTTTTGCACTTCAAAGGTCTGAGAGTCGTGCTCACATAAGACACTTAAGACTGGATTCAAGCACTAACGAGGGAACCGGTCCAACTTCTCTTGAGGGCACGTACTGACTGAGTGCGAAACATTCCAGTATCAGAAGTCCGAGTCAAAAGCCAAAACGTCCGAATTAACGAAAGAGGCTTCAGAGAAAGGGAGATATGCAGGCAGCACTAGCAACTGCGGCGGATACGCTGCAACACAAAATCAAGGCACGCACAGCGCGGGTGGATATCGTCGGTCTCGGCTGTGTGGGGCTCCCTCTGGCAGTTGAATTTGCTAAAGGTGGATTCTCTGTAACGGGCATCGATGTTCTGTTCAGAAGGATAAGTCGAAGACGGGAGATTCCAGGCGACAACGGACTCTTCCGTCGTTGAAGACCTGGATACAATCAATTTTGCCGTTCCCACACCGCTACGGAAGACCAAGGACCCCGATATGAGCTATATCGTGTGGGCTTGCGAGGAAGTAGCGAAGCACTTGGGCCCGGGAAAGCTGGTAATTCTGGAATCGACGACCTATCCGGGTACGACCGACGAGCTGGTCTTACCAATACTTGCGCGAACAGGTTTGGTCGGCGAGGATTTCTTTTTGTGCTTCTCGCCCGAGCGAATAGACCCGGGTAACCCCAGGTATCACACCACCAATATTCCAAAAGTAGTTGGCGGAATCACGCCGGCCTGCACACGGATTGGCGGCCTGTTCTATTCGCAAGCTCTGGAGAAGGTCATTCCAGTCAGTTCGACGAGCGTAGCTGAGATGCTAAAGCTGCTCGAAAATACATTCCGCATGATCAACATTGGCTTGGTAAGCCGATCAGGGGATCACATGTTCATGTGCTAGGCGTAGCCTACAAACGTGATATCGACGATGTACGGGAGTCTTTCGCCCTCGACATTATTCTGCTTCTGGAGAGGAAGGGCGCGCTGATCACTTACAGCGATCCTTATGTTCCCAATATCCAACTTGATCATCTGCAACTCTCATCCGCCGATTCACTCACGATGGCTGAGACGGCAGATTGCGTTGTTGTGGTAACGGATCATGCCAAATTCGACTATCCGGGTATCCTGGAAAGGGCCAAGCTGATCGTCGATACTCGCAACGCATTCCAGAGCGCGTCCTCGGACAAGATTGTGAGGCTATGAATCCGAATAGTTTGACTCCAAGTTATGACGGTACCAGTACAGGGCCGAGGAGCCCCCTACAACCCTGCCAACTAGTTGGAATTCGTTCGGTGTTAGCGCCAGTTTAGGAGAGCAGCGATCTCGCCAGTTTTGTCGTCATTGAGAGCGCCGGTTTTGACGCCGAGGTCGCGGACTGCAGTGCTCAGGTCGGAGCAGTCTAGTAACCAGATTCGCGACCGCCGGCAATCAACGCATGCTCGAACCTCCCGCGTCGTCAAGAGGAACCGGAACGATATAGAAGACGACCGGTGCTTGGTGTCCGCCTTGACCGATTCAACAAGCAGGTAGAGGGTGTTGGCGCTGTTGACTATGCCTGCCATGCAATAGGCTCGGTCTGGAAGCAGCCGAAGGCGTTTGGTGAAGTCTAGCAGCCGATACAAACGTTGAGTGTCACGGTCGAGCATCCGAAGCACGCACGAGCGGCACTACGTCCGTGGGAGCAGGAAAAGAAGATTGGCGCTGAAGTTGAACATGGAGCGGAGAGCGCGGGTACGTTTGGCAACTGTATTCGGGCTCTTCCGCCATTTTGGTTCAAGGTGATGGGCTGAATTGGCCCAAAACACTTTCTGTTCGAAATGTTTTAAGCTGGGAGAGCAGTGGCATCTCCCCCGAGCCATTCGCAGTCAGTTCTTCCCAACTCCAAGATCCTGTTGCTCGAAAGTATTAAACGCGATGAAAATGGATTCATTCTTGAAATTCGGACGTGCCAAAGGCGTGGCTACTTAGCGGGGTGATTGGTGCATGCATTGGTTCTTATAGGTTAAGGGCACCAATCTCGCCCCGTATCTCGCGGTATCATTTTTTGGCAGTTACTCGGCTCTGAGGGCGCCCAGCTGGCTGGCTGCTTTCATCGTTTGGCGATCATGGGGCCCGGTCCGGGAAGCATTACGGAAACTCTGGGAGCTGCGATTATGGATTTGACAGCAAGTGCATTGCGCTCTCGGCCGAACTTGCTGCTGCTTCATCACTCGATGCGCGGCTTCAGCACCTTGAGACGGATCATCATCGCGAACGCCAGTGACACTAAGGCGAAAAAGCCGAGCCAGTCCGAACCGCCCCAAGTCTCGGGTACGGTGACAACTGCCAACACTGGCGCTGCCGGCACAACAAATACCCCAGCCATAACTGACAGCACTAATCTAATTCGCATTGAGGCCTCCTAGGTAACGGTGCGCACGACGCGTCGGCGGAAGAGGAAGATCAGTCCGACCAAGCTCGATAGATAGACTCCGAGCAACGCTGGAGCGGACGGTTCAGGCGCTGATACACTTACGAATTCCTGTGTAAAATTTTGATTTGGTGTAGGCGTGTAAATAGTGACGTTGTATCCCGTCCGGGTCGAGAAGTTAGTAGGCGTAAGGCCGAGGGTTGTAACTTCCTGCTCGGCGTTATACAAGTACCCAGAGGTGTAACCCTCAAGGGGGTTACCAATGGCAGCAAGTTCTGTTCCAGTAAGTGGGTCGGGCGAGCTCAGATCAGCAGCCGGATCGAAAACATCCCAAATTGCGTAACTCATTTCTCCGGCCGCCGTCTGGCCGGCGGCTGTGGATTGGTCGACCTGCATTAACTCCACCGAAAGATACGAGATCACGCTATAATCGAACTGCTGCGTTGCCGCATCGTTCTGCTCGAATTTCACACTAGTTGAGGCAGTTCCTCCGGTTAACGTCCCAAGGTCAGTCGCGGTTGCCATCCAATTCAATCCTTGAAAGGATTCGCTGGTGAAATCATCGCAGATGACAGGGGTCGAGACGCCATCGATCGTGGCCGTGTACGGGCTGGTGTAGACGCCACCCATCGAAGGTCCTGGCGGGGGACCTGTGAGCGTCATGTTTACTTGGCCGAAAGCGCAGGCCGCGCAACAAATTAAAGCTAAAGACAACAACCACGACTTCTGCATAATATGTCTCTGTCCCGAATCCATGGTGTCCATTATGACCGCTTCCAATAAAGTGTCAATCGGACTAAAGGGCAATCTTATGAATGAGGAGGGTTTGGGTAGTACCAAGCGAGTTTCGCTGGCCCGAGCTCTGGGCCAAGAAGTGCTGCCTTCATTAGTCGACACAATATGATCTTTAAGAAGGACATAAAGCTCTTAGGGGACAAGATCCTTATTTTTCCGGTACTTGCGACCGTGCTCTTGATCGCTTGCCACGCCGACCCGAACAAACAGAAGCTAAAGTACTTGGACAGTGGGAAGGAATATTTCAAAAAGAGCAAATTTCAGGAAGCTGCAATTCAGTTTCGCAATGCGGTTCACATCGATCCCAAGTTTGTCGAAGGGCACTATGAACTCGCTCGTGCCTACCTCAGCTTGCGTAACTCCCAAGCAGCCTACCGTGAGTTTCTCGAGACTGTTAGTCTGGACCCAAACAACTCTGACGCACAACTGCAACTGGCCTCAATACTCATCACGCGTCGACAGTATGATCAAGCCCAGGCGGCAGCGAACAGAGTCCTTGCACTGGACCCCAAGAATGTGCGCGCCCACACCATTTTAGGCCAAAAATATACGGCTACGCGCGACATTCCGAATGCTATCTCAGAGTTTCGGAAGGCTGCAGAGCTTGATCCCCGTCAGGTAGAAAATTACGTCGTGTTGGGGGCTATTTACCTCGCTTCGGGGCGGCCTTCCGAGGCTGAAGCCACGTGCAAGAAAGCAATTGAAGCAAACCCAAAGTCCCTTGATGCGCGGGTGGCATTAAGCCAATTCTACTTCTCGCAACAGAAAATGGCCGACGCGGAGGCCGAAATTCGGGCCGCGATGAATGTAGACCCCCAAGCTGTAATGCTCCGATTGTTTCTTGCGCGCATATACTTAACAGCAGGCAAGTTAAAAGATGCCGAGGCCGTCTACAAGGAGCTGAAAAGGATTGCCCCCGACGATCCGCAAGCCTACCAAGCATTGGGAAGATTCTACGCATCGACCGGTCAGAGGGAGAAGGCGGTCGTCGAGTTTCAATCGGTGCTGGCTTCAAAACCCAAGGATCTCTTAGTAAAGGCTTCACTAGTTGAAACCCTACTGGACCTGAACCGGACTAAGGAGGCAAAACTCCTCAACAAGGAGATTCTGGCCACGAACCCAGCCGATCCTCGAACGCTGTTGTCGGATGGCCGCCTCCTGGTCGCAGAGCGCAGATACAAGGAAGCTACTGCGTCGCTTCAGAAGGCGATCAAATCCGATCCCAAATCTGCCGCAACTTATTACTTTCTTGGAGTAGCTCAGAAAGCACTCGGCTTTTCCGACTTGGCGAAATCTTCGTTTGCTCAAGCTCAAAAACTGGCGCCTCAAAGGACTGAGTCAACTGTGGCTTTGGCCGGCCTGGACGCGGCGAGTGGCGAGTTCAACGACGCTCTGCGCCTGGCAAGGGGCGCGCTCCAGATAAACCCGAATTCGTCGCCAGCCCATATAGCGAGCGCACAAGCGTCCCTTGGTAAGGGAGATGCGCGCGAAGGCGAAGCGCAGCTTCAGGAGGCGCTTAAGCGGGATCCTACATCGCTTACCGCCTTGGCAATGCGCCTTAAGCTGGACATCAGCCATGGCACAGCCCAAGAATCGGTGCAGCGGATTTCAACGTTGCTCCAGCAAGATCCGCAAAATGCCGGCCTACATTTCTTGCTCGGCTTGGGCTACTTCAGTTTGAAAGATATCGAGAAATCGGAAGCCAACGTCAGGAGGGCGATTGCGCTTGACCCGAAAACGCCAGACGTATACACGCTCCTCGGCAATATCGACTTTGCCAAGGGTTCAGTGGAGAAAGCCAAGAGTGACCTCCGCACAGCGATTGAGTTTTACCCGCGGAATGTCAACAATTATCTATCCCTTGGAACTCAGTACGAGAAAGAGGGTAACTGGGAAGAGGCCAAGAAGCTTTATGAGAAGGCGCACGACATCGATTCTGCCGCCCCTTTCATAGCGGACGAGCTGGCCTTCATTTATCTCGAACACGGAGGGGACGTAAACGTCGCTCTGTCACTCGCGCAAATGGCAAAGCAAAGAATGCCCAATTCTCCAGTCACGACGGATGCGCTTGGATGGGCTTACTACAAAATGGGAGCGTACGAATCGGCTGCTTCACAACTAAGAGAATGCGTCCAGAAGGTCCCCAATAACCCCGTCTATCAGTATCATCTGGGGATGGCATACATCGCTGCAGGGCACCGGGACTCCGCTGCGCAGTCCCTTCAGAAGGCGCTAAGGAACGATCCCAATTTTCCGTTCGCAGCCAGCGCTAAAGCGACCTTGGGCAAAATCACGAAGGCGCCTGCCCTTTAAAGCTGGGGCACACGTCTTGCCCTTTGGTCCCATTGACACCCTATTCTTTTGCGGCATAATCAATATGTGTTGCGCTCAGGCTGAGCGAAAGGAGAGTTACATGCGGAGGAGGCGGGTATCGGCGTTGGCTGCGACCGTTGTCCTCTTGCCGTTAACGGTTCTTGCCGACTCGGACACCGATTGGTCTCTGCTCGCTGGTGGATCTTACTCCTGGAATGGATCAAGCAGCAGTGGGCTCGTTGGCACAAATATCCCAAGCTCGACGGTACTTGGCGCTAACACGCCGCTCCATAATGGAGCTTCGCTGTCGATCGTCGACGGCTATTTGAACTTTACCAGCGGCCAGTACAACGGTACCGGTTCTAACTGGAGTTGGGGTGCCGGTGCCGCAGGGACACTTAATCTGACAGGATGTATAGCCGGCGTGACAGCCACGGCATGCACAGGATCGAACAACGTAGCGCTTCTCAGCGACGATTTTCAGAGTGTCCAGATATTGCCTGTCTTTAATGCCGTCGATGTAGTTTTTGGGAATATCACTGGGACAATCAACCCCCTTGTAGCGAGTTATTTCGGAGTGCCAAGTGCGTTCGCGACGGCCTCATTCACAACTGCTATTTCAACCACCGGAATTCCGGGTAGAGCCTTTAGCGGTGCCAATCTCCTCGGCACCATCGATGCGGATCCATCTGTCTTGGCGCCGGAATACTGGGGAATTGGAGAATCTCTTGGGTTCTTCGCTCTCGTACTGATCGCGTTTGGTGGGCTGATCTACTCTAAAGTCTTACATCCTCGTTATTCTCAAGCGCCAACGAAGGCCTAGCGCGACATCGGTTCGCGGTCCCATGATAAGGAAGTTCGCCGCCATTGAGCAAGCGGTTTGCCTATTTCTCGCGATACTGCTTCTAGGTTCTTGTTCGACTGATCCTTCCAAGCAAAAACTAAAATATCTGAGTAGAGGAGAGAAGTATCTTGGCCAGAGCAAGTACCAGGAAGCGGTGGTCGAATTTCGCAATGCAGTTCAAATCGATCCGAGGTCCGCAGACGCACATTATCAACTTGCTCGCGCATACATGCGCCTGAAAAATCCACAAGCAGCCTATCGCGAACTGATGGACGTCGTGACCCTGGACCCCAAGAACTCAGATGCGCAACTGCAACTGGCTACCCTGCTTGTCACTGGCCGGCAGTACGAGCAAGCAGAGGCAGCCGCTAAGAAAGTCATCGCTGCGGACCCCAAGAATTCGAAGGCTCACACGATTTTGGGCGCTGAGCATGCCATGCTGGGCGATCTGTCGACCGCCATATCAGAATTCCAGAAGGCCATCGAGCTTGATCCGAAGCAGGTCGAATACTATGACAGCTTGGGAACTCTTTATCTCTCCGCGGGTCAGCCTTCCGCCGCCGAGGCAGTTCACAAGAATGCGATTGAAGCAAACCCCAAGTCCACGCAAGCACGCATGACGTTGGGGAAGTTCTATTTCTTGCGGCATGAGATGGCCGAGGCCGAGGCGCAGATCCGGGGAGCAGTCGAATTGGAACCCGGCGCGGTGGCTCCTCGACTGTTTCTCGCGACACTATACGTCGCACAGAGTAAATTGCCCGATGCGGAGAGACTGTACACGCAGTTGAAGACCGTCGCGCCGGACGATCCGCAGGCATATCAAGCGCTAGGGCTCTTTTACGCTGCCGCAGGCCAGAAGGAAAAGGCAGCTGCCGAATTCCAGACGCTGCTGTCCGCCAAGCCCAAGGACACTGCTGTTAAGGCACGTCTGATCGAGAGCCTGATCGACCTGAACCGGATCAAGGACGCGAAAACCTTCAACGATCAGGTATTGAAATCGAATCCAGCCGATCCGCAAGCTCTCTTATCGAGCGGCCGAATTTCGATTGTGGAAGGTAAGTACCAAGAAGCTTTGGCCGCCTTACAGAAAGCCCTAAAGGCCGAACCCGAATCGGCTAGCGCCCACTACTTTCTCGGCGTCGCCCAACAGACTCTCGGTTTTTCCGACCAGGCCAAATCCTCTTTCGCCGATGCTCTCAAACTCAATCCCCAAATGCCCGAGGCAGCAGTGGCCTTGGCCGCCATCGAAACAAGGAGCGGCGATTACGAGAACGCCCTTCGATTGGCTAACGAAGCACAGAAGACGAACCCGAATCTATCCTCGCCCTACGCAGTCAGTGCGCAGGCCTGGTTTGCAAAAGGGGACCTCCGGCAAGGGGCAGCGCTGCTTCAAGCCGCATTAAGCCGAGATCCCGTGTCGCTTCCCGCTCTCGCGATGCTAGTGAGCATTGATGTAAGGCAGGGCAAGGCCCAAGAGGCGGTCAAGCGCATTTCCAAATTGGTCGAGCAATACCCTCAAATCGCGGGTCTGCGCTTCCTGTTAGCAGTGGGCTATTTCGGTATGAAGGATTTGGAGAAGTCAGAGGCCACTGTCCGGCAAGCGCTGATTCTAGACCCGAAGACGCCAGACGCATACACCCTCTTGGCTAGCATTGATGTTGCCATGGGTCTAATTGAGAAAGCCAAGGCCGACCTCCGCATGGCGATTGAGACCAACCCGCGAAACGTGACGAATTATATGGCTCTTGGCGCTCAATATGAGAGCGAAAACAACTGGGAGGAGGCGAAAAAGCTCTTGGAGCGCGCCCGCGAGATCGA
>Ga0210401_10001855_pt1 | contig 23993 bp, 19 predicted proteins | sample IncBWH32MmetaG_FD_150866 | JGI IMG/M metagenome (GOLD analysis project Ga0210401, IMG submission 150866) | Forest soil microbial communities from Barre Woods Harvard Forest LTER site, Petersham, Massachusetts, United States - Inc-BW-H-32-M | ecosystem: Environmental > Terrestrial > Soil >... | reverse complement strand
TCGCGGTGGTCGGGCGCAACGGCATGGGCAAGTCCACGCTGTGCAACACCATCATGGGCCTGTTGCGCTCGAGTGGTGGCTCGGTCCGGATCCGCGGTGCGGACATCACCCGGTCGAGTCCGACGCGGATTGCACAGCTCGGGGTCGGCTACGTGCCGCAGGGGCGGCGGCTGTGGCGGTCACTCGGCGTCGACGAGCATCTGCGGCTCGCCGCCGGCCTGCGGCGCGGGCCTTGGACGATCGAGCGCATCTACGAGACGTTTCCGCGGCTTGCCGAGCGCAAGACCAACAGCGGCGGCCAGCTCTCCGGTGGCGAACAGCAAATGCTGGCGATTTCGCGCGCGCTGCTCACCAACCCGCACCTTCTCATCATGGACGAGCCGACCGAAGGCCTCGCGCCCGTCATCGTGGCGCAGGTCGAGGATATCCTGGTGCGGCTCGCCCAGGATGGTGACATGTCGGTGCTGGTGATCGAGCAGAACATCGGCGTTGCCACCGCGATCTCGAAGAACGTCGCCATCATGGTCAACGGCCGCGTCAATCGCATCATCGACTCCGCGCGTCTCGCCGCCGATCGCGAGCTGCAGCAGCGCCTGCTCGGCGTCGGCCAGCATGCCGGCAGCGAAGTGGAGATCGAGCCGGTTGCATCGGTGAGTGGACCGGAAATCGAAGCGGCGCCACAGCGTGCACGAAACGCCGCGCCGCTCCGGGTCTACACTTCCAACCCCGCACCGCCGACCCGCTGGTCGCAACCGGTCCCGATCGCGCGCATCGAGGCGCAGGCGCGCACGCGCACCAGCGCGGTTGCCCGGCTCGACGAGGCCGCGCGTCCGCCGCGCGAGCAAGCCGCGTCGATCGCATCCGGGCCACCTGTCGTGCTGGTCGTCGGCACGCTCGACACCAAGGGCGAGGAGCTGCGCTTCATCCGCGATGTCGTCGCAAGCCAGGGCCTGCGGACGCGGCTGGTCGACGTCTCCACCAGCGGCAAGCTCTCCACATGCGATGTCTCGGCACAGGAGATCGCGCTAAATCATGGGCGCGGCGGTTCCAGCGTGTTCGGCACCGACCGTGGCGCTTCCGTCACCGCGATGGCGGATGCGTTCGTCCGATGGCTGCGCCGGCAGAATAACGTCGCCGGCATCATCTCCGCCGGCGGCTCGGGCGGCGCCTCGCTGGTCGCGCCCGGCATGCGTGAGCTGGCCGTCGGCGTGCCGAAGCTCATCATCTCCTCGGTGGCCTCGGGCGACGTTGGTCCCTATGTCGGCCCCGCCGACATCGCCATGATGTATTCGGTGACCGACGTGCAGGGCCTCAACTCGATCTCGCGCACGGTGCTCGCCAACGGCGCCAACGCGCTCGCCGGCATGGTGAAGGCGCGCCTCGACGAAGGCGGAAAAAAGCGCGCTGACACGCCGTTGCGCCCCTCGATCGGTATCACCATGTTCGGCGTCACCACGCAGGCCGTGCAGAAGATCACCGCCGAGCTGCGCGACGACTACGAATGCCTCGTCTTCCACGCCACCGGCGTCGGCGGCCGCTCGATGGAGAAGCTCGTCGATTCCGGCCTGCTCGCCGGTGTCATCGACCTCACCACGACGGAGGTCTGCGACCTCCTGATGGGCGGCGTGTTTCCCGCGACCGAAGATCGTTTTGGCGCCATCATCCGCACCCACGTGCCCTATGTCGGCTCGGTCGGCGCACTCGACATGGTGAATTTCGGCGTGCGGGACTCTGTGCCCGAGCGCTATCGCGGCCGCAAATTCCACGTTCACAATCCGCAGGTGACGTTGATGCGCACCACCGCGGAAGAGAACGAGCGGATGGGCGGCTGGATCGGCGAGCGACTGAACCGGATGGACGGTCCGGTGCGCTTCTTCCTCGCCGAAGGCGGCGTCTCCGCGCTCGATGCGCCGGGCCAGCCGTTTTTCGATCCCGAAGCGGACCAGGCGCTGTTCCGCGCGCTCGAACGCACGGTGCGACAGACCAGCAACCGGCAGCTGATCCGCATCAAGCGCAACATCAACGAGGCCGAATTTGCGTCCGCCGTCGTCGGCGCGCTGAAGACCCTGCTTGGACGCGGCGTGGGGCGTCGGAGAGTGGTGAGGTGATCCATGGCGAGATTTGAACGCGCAGCGCTCCTGAAGAAATTCCGCGCCATGGCCCGCCGGGGCGAGCCCATCGTCGGCGGCGGCGCCGGCACGGGACTATCGGCCAAATGCGAGGAGGCGGGTGGTGTCGATCTCATCGTGATCTACAATTCCGGCCGCTACCGCATGGCCGGGCGCGGCTCGCTCGCCGGCCTGATGGCGTATGGCGACGCCAATGCGATCGTCGTCGAGATGGCCGGCGAAGTCCTGCCGGTCGTCGCCAAGACGCCGGTGCTCGCCGGCGTCAACGGCACCGATCCGTTCCGCGACATGGACGCATTCCTCGACCAGCTCAAGGCGCTGGGCTTCTCCGGCGTGCAGAACTTTCCGACCGTCGGCATCATCGACGGCGTGTTTCGCGCCAATCTCGAGGAGACCGGCATGTCCTACGCGCTGGAGATCGACATGATTGCCAAGGCGCACGACAAGGACATGCTGACCACGCCTTACGTGTTCAGCGAGGCGCAGGCCACCGCCATGGCGATCGCGGGCGCCGATATCATCGTCTGCCATCTGGGCTTGACCACCGGCGGCTCGATCGGCGCGCGCACCGCACCAAAACTCGAACAGTGCCCGGAGGTGATCGATACCTGGGCGTCGGCCGCGCTGAGCGTCAATGCGGACATTCTCGTGCTGGCCCATGGCGGCCCGATCGCGGAGCCGGCCGACGCCGATTTCATCATGAAGCATACGAGCAACTGCCACGGCTTCTACGGCGCGTCCTCGATGGAGCGCCTGCCGGTCGAGCGGGCGCTCATCGAACAGGTTCGAAAATTCAAGGCGATCGGCGCGCGCCAGCGCGCTTGATCGCGCAGGATCGAGGGAGAATGTCATGTCCGGAATTCTGATTGGCGAGTTGATCCTTTGGCTGATTGTCGCGATCATCGCGATCGTCGTTGTCGTCTATGTGGTGAACTGGCTCTATCACCGGTCCTCCAAGGAGGTCTCCTTCGTGCGGACCGGCTTCCTCGGCGAGCGGGTCGTGATCAATGGCGGCGCCTTCGTGCTGCCCTTCATCCACGACTACACCCCGGTCAACATGAACGTGCTGCCGATGGGCATCGTGCGCTCCAGGCAGGATGCCGTGATCACGCGCGACCGCATGCGCGTCGACATCGAGGCCGATTTCTACGTCCGGGTACAGGCGACGCGCGAGGCCGTCTCGATCGCAGCCGCGACGCTCGGACGGCGAACCCTCGAACCCGAGCAGCTGCACGCGCTGCTTTCGGGCAAGTTCGTCTCCGCGCTCCGCTCGATGGCGGCGGAAATGACCATGGAGCAGATGCACGAGCAGCGCGGCGAATATGTCGCCCGTGTCAAGTCCGCGGCCGCCGAAGCGCTGGCCCAGAACGGCCTCGAACTGGAGTCGGTTGCGATCACCGATCTCGACCAGACCGACCTGGAATATTTCAACCCGTCGAACCGGTTCGACGCCGAAGGTCTCACCCGGCTGATGGAGGACATCGAGGCCAAGCGCAAGCTGCGCAACGACATCGAGCAGGACTCCATGATCAAGATCCGCTCGCGCAACCTCGAGGCCGAGCGGCAGGCCCTGGAGATCGAGCGCGAGAGCGAGACGGCGCGGCTGGAGCAGGAGCGCGACATCGAAATGCGCCGGGCGCTGCAGCGCACCGAAGTGGCGCGCGAGCGCGCGCTGCGCGAGACCGAGGCCGAGCAGGCGCAGATCGCGGCCCGTGAAGCCATCGAGAAGGCGCGCATCGCCAACGAGCAGGCGATCGCCGCGGCCCGCATCGCCTCCGAGCGCGAGATCCGGCAGAACGAGATCGAGCGGACCCGCGCGGTCGAGGAAAGGGAGCTGCTCGCCCGCGAGGAAATCGAGAAGGCGCGGATCGCCAACCAGCGCGCCATCGACACCGCCCGCATCGCCAGCGAGCGCGAGGTGCGCCAGCGCGACATCGAGCGCACCCGCACCGTCGAGGAGGCCGAGATCCTGGCCCGCGAGGCGGTCGAGAAGGCGCGGATCCAGCAGGATCGCACCGTCACCGATGCCCGCATCGCCAATGAGGAGGAGACGCGGCGGCGCGAGATCGAGCGGACGCGCGCGGTCGAGCAGGCCGAGATCGCCGCCCGTGAGGCGACCGAGACGGCGCGCATCGCCCAGACCACGACCGTGAACGCCGAGCGGATCGCCTCTGACGAGCGCACCCGTTCGCTGGAGATTGCACAGGTCCGCACCATCCAGGAAGCGGAGATTTTGGCGCAGAAGGCGGTCGAGGCGGCGCGGATCGCGCGCGAACAGGCGCTGTCGGCCGAACGTATCAGCGCCGACCATGCCACGCGCCGGCTGGAGATCGAGCGCAACCAGGCGATCGAGATCGCCGGCATTACCGCGCGCGAGGCGACCGAGGCGAGCCGCATCGCCCAGGAGGAGCGCGTCCGCGCCCTCGAGATCGCGCGCCATCGCGCCGTGGAGGAAGCCGATATCACCTCGCGCGAGGCGATCGAGGCGGCGCGCATTACCCAGGAACAGGCGGTCGCGGAAAAACGCATCCGCGCCGACCGGGAGACGCGCGGGCTCGAGATCGAGCGCTCCGAAGTCATCGAAGCCGCCGAGCTGCGGCGGCGCGAGACGGTGGAGCGGCGCCGGATCGAGGTCGACTTGTCGCTGGAGGCCGAACGGATCGCATCGTCCAGGACGCGCGAGGTGCTCAACATCGATCAGAAGAAGGCGATCGAGCTCGCCGACGAGACGCGGGTGATCGAGCTTGCCGCAAAGCGCTCCGAGCGCATCGATGCCGACCGCCAGGTCAAGGAGGCGGAGATCACGGCACGCAAGCTCGTCGATGCGGCCGATATCTCCCGCGAGCAGGTGCTGGAGGCGGCGCGACTGGCGCGGCGCCGCGCCATCGAGCAGCTCGAGGTGGCGCGCGTGCAGGCGCTGCAGGAGGCGGAGATTGCTTCGCGCGAGGAGGTCGAGCGCGCCCGCATTGCCTCCGACCGCGGCCTCGACGAGGCGCGCATCGGCCGGGAGCGCGACCTGCGCAAGCTCGAGGTCAACCGCGAGATGCAGGTCGAGACCGCGCTGCTCGACAAGGCGATCGCCCTCTACGAGAAGTCGCTGGAGGAGTCCGCGGCCAAGGTGGCCGCCGAAGAGGCGAGGGTGCGGGCGACCGAGGCGGCGGAGCGCGTCGTGACCGCGCGCGAAAGCGAGATCGCGCGGCGCCGCAGGACCGTCGAGGTGATGATGGCCGAAAAGCAGGCCGAGGAGACCCGAATCGCGGCCGAAGCCGAGCGCGTGCGCGCCGCGGTCGAGGCTGAGGCGCAACGGCTGCTCAACGAGGCCGAGAATGTGCTGACCGACCAGGCCCGCTACTCGCTGTTCCGCCGCAAGCTGCTCGACCGCATCGAGGGCATCGTGCGCGAGAGCGTCAAGCCGATGGAGAAGATCGAAGGCATCCGGATTCTCCAGGTGGATGGCCTCAACGGCAATGGCAACGGCAATGGCGGCGGCCGCAGCGCCACCGATGAGGTGATCGATTCGGCGCTGCGCTACCGCGTGCAGGCGCCGCTGATCGATTCCATCCTCTCCGACATCGGCGTCGAGGGCGGCAGCCTTGCCCGGATGCCAGGCCTGATGCGCGAGGCCAGGGACATGCAGGGCATCAGGGAGCAGGCCGGACGAAAGGAGCGCGACGCCAAATCCGAGCCGGGCTCGGGCGAAGCGCCGGGCGGACCGAAGAAGAAGGGCTGAGATCGGATCATGGCCAGGGTCTATGTGTCCACTGTGGTGAACGCGCGCAACGACCGGGTGTGGCAGCGCGTGCGCGACTTCAACGGCCTTCCGAACTGGCATCCGGCGATCGCGGAGAGCCGGATCGAGGGCGGCGAACCGGCGGACAAGATCGGCTGCGTGCGCGACTTTCGTCTCCGCAACGGCGACCGTATCCGCGAGAAGCTGCTGGGGCTGTCGGACTACGACATGTTCTGCACCTATTCGATCCTGGAATCGCCGATGGGAGTCGAGAACTACGTCGCCACCCTGCGGCTGACGCCGGTGACCGACGGCGACCAGACTTTTGTCGAATGGACAGCCGAGTTCGACTGCGCGCCGGAGCGAGAGACGGAGCTCGTCAACAATATCGGCGGCGGCGTGTTCCAGGGCGGCTTTGATGCCCTCAAGCGCGCCTTCGGAGGATAATGGTGCCGCACATCGTCAAGAGCACCATCATTGACGCGCCGAACCAGGCGGTGTGGAACGTGCTGCGCGACTTCAACGGCCACGACCATTGGCATCCGGCGGTCGCGACATCGACGATCGAGCGCGCGCAGGCTTCCGACAAGATCGGCTGCGTGCGCCGTTTTCGTCTGAAAGACGGTTCGGAGCTGCGGGAACAGCTGCTGGCGCTGTCCGATCTCGAACAGACCTTCAGCTATTGCCTGCTCGATACCCCGATCCCGATGTTCAATTACGTGGCCCACGTCCGGCTGCTGCCGGTGACCGATGGCGACCGCACCTTCTGGCACTGGGAATCCCGCTTCACCACAAAGCCGGAGGATGCCGCCGATCTGACGCGGATGGTCGCGGAAGACATTTATCAGGCGGGATTCGAGGCGATCCGGAAACATCTCAGGGAGGCCGCATGACGGCGGAGGCGCTTCATTTAATGGCCCGTCCCTCGAGGAGCATCGCTTGTGCGATGCTCCTCGAGATGAGGTCTTCATTCCGGGCGCCGATGTCGAACCCTCATGGTGAGGAGCCGCGCCTCTTGCGCGGCGTCTCGAACCATGAGGCCTCTCATGTGGAGTCGGCATCATGCCTGTCACGGTGAAGACGTTTTCGACGGCCGCGGAAGCGGCGACCGCGCTGTCGTCCGACCGCGCCGCGTGCTATCTCGGCGGCGGCACGCTGGTGATGCGCGCGCTCAACGAGGGCGATGTCTCGATTGAAACGGTGGTGCGCGCCACCGACCGCGCCTTGAACCGGATCGATGCGTCGGCCGCGCGCGTCGTGATCGGGGCCGGCGTGACCTTCGCCCGGATCCTGGCCGAGCGCGAACTGGCTTTTCTCCATGCGCCCGCCCGCTCGATCGGCGGTCCCGCGGTCCGCAACATGGGGACGGTCGGCGGCAATCTGTTCGCGCAATCACCGTTCGGCGATTTCACGGTCGCGCTGCTCGCGCTGGATACCATGGTGTCCGTGCAAGGTGGCCTCGGTGTACGTGACATGCCAATCGAGGAATTCCTGCAGTCGCGCGACCGGCAGAGCGGGGCGCTGGTGCTTGCGGTCACCTGCGCGCGGCCGGCGTCAGCGGATGCGTTCCGCTATCGCAAGATCGCGCGCATCAAGCCGAAGGGCGGCTCGGTCATTACGCTGGCCGCCTCCCTGCCGAACAGCGGCGGGCGCATCACTGGCGCGCGGATCGCGTTGGGCTCGATGGGGCCTGTCCCGATGCGCGCCCGGGCGGCCGAACGCGCCCTCGAAGGCCGCGCGCTCGATGCTTCCTCGATTGCTGCTGCGGCCGCGGTCATCGCGGAAGGGACAGCGCCCGCCGACACCGCGATCGCGAGCGCCTGGTATCGGCGCGAGGTGATCGGCGTGCATCTGCGGCGGCTGTTTTCGGGCCAGGAGTAGCAGCACCATGGCAAAGACGCCCCTCCAATTCCGTCACAATGGACGCGATGTCGCGCTGTTCGTCGATGGCGGCACGAACCTGTTGGTTGCCTTGCGGGAAATGATCGGCGACATGACGCCGAAATTCGGCTGCGGGCAGGGCGGCTGTGGCGCCTGTACCGTGCTGATCGATGGCGAGGCGCATCTCTCCTGCCTGACCTTGGCCGAGACGGTCGAGGGGCGATCGATCGAGACCCTCGACGGCATCAAGGACGGGCCGAACCTGCATCCGTTGCAGCGCGCCTTCGCGGAGCACTTTGCCGCCCAGTGCGGCTACTGTACCCCGGGCATGCTGATGGCGGCGAAGGCGCTGCTCGATCGCAATCCGCAGCCGAGCCGCGACCAGGTGGTGGAGGCGATCTCGGGCAACATCTGCCGCTGCACCGGCTATGAGCCGATCATCAACGCCGTGCTCGCTGCGGCCACGGGGCTTCGCGCCCGCGCCTAGAGGACGATGACCATGCTGGAACTGCGCAAGGATCTATTTGCCGACGAGCGCGACGACAATCTGAAGGAGGTCGGCAAGGGCACGCAGCGGCAGGACATGCTCGGGCATGTCACCGGCACCTCCAGTTATTTCGATGACCACAAGCTGCAGGGCATGCTGCATCTGAAGGTCCTGCGTTCGGCGCATGCGCACGCGCGGCTGCGCCGCATCGACACGTCGGAGGCCGAGCGTTCGGACGGCGTCAGGCGCATCATTCGCGGCGCCGACGTGCCGCGCAATCTCAATACGCTGCTCAGCCTGATCAATTTCGGCAAGGACGACGAGCCATCGCTCGCCGTCGACAAGGTGCGCTACAAGGGGGAACCGATCGTCGCCGTCGTCGCCGACTCACCGCGCGCGGCCCATGAGGCCATGGCGAAGGTGCGCGTCGACTATGAACCGCTGCCGTCCGTGTTCGACGTCGAGGAGGCGCTAAAACCCGGTGCGCCCGTGGTCAACGAGGTCTATCCCAAGAACACGTTCACCTATCACGAGGTCTATGACCACCAGAAGCTGCGCTTCGGCGACGTCGAGCGCGGCCTGGCCGAGGCCGACCATGTGCTCGAACAACGCTATCAGATGTCGCCGATCGAGCATGCGCCGACTGAGACCAACGGCGCGATCGCGGCGCCCGACACCAACGGGCGCTATGTCGTCTACACCTCGACGCAGGCCCTGTTCTTCTCGGTCGACACCTGCGCCAAAATCCTCGACGTGCCGTCGAACACCTTCCACTTCATCGGCGGCACGGTGGGCGGCGGCTTTGGCGGCAAGGTCGATACGCTGACCGAGCCGCTCGCCATTCTCGCCGCGATGCTGACGGGACGACCGGTGCGCTATGTGTTCGGCCGCGAGGAGGAGATGCTGTTTGGCCCGCCGCGGGGGGCCGAGCGCATCTATATCAGGGATGGCGTAATGCGCGACGGGCGCATCGTTGCGCGCAAGATCCGCGCCTATTTCGACAGCGGTGCCTATACGCGGCTGTCGAGCTATGCCGCGGTCAAATGCGCGGCGCATTTGCCGGGCCCCTACACGATTCCGAACGTCTATGGCGACGTCTACTGCGTGTTCACCAACCGCACGCCGGCGACCGCGATGCGCGGCTTCGGCATCACGGCGATGGATTTCGCGATCGAATGCCAGATGGACAAGCTCGCCCATCTGGTAGGCCAGGACCCGATGGAGTTCCGCATCCTCAATGCCTATCGCGACGGCGACATGAAGGCGCATCGGCGCGAGGCCAAGAACACCGCGCTGATCGAATGCGTCCAGGTCGCGGCCGAAAAGGCCAAATGGCCGATCCGCGAGGAATTCAAGCGGATGTCCTCGCGGAAGGATGGTGGCGGCATCCGCGCCATGGTGCCACTGACCCCGCGCGAACAGGCGCCGCAGCGTGCGGCCGCCGCGCAGCAGCGCACGAGCTATGACAGGGGAATCCCGACGCCTGCGTCGAGCCAGCCACCCCCGCCGCCGGCTACACCGGCGCCGTCGCATGGCGCGACCCGCTTTTCCTCCGTCTTCGGCACCAGGAGGCGCTGACCATGTCGAGACATCGTGGACGCGGCATCGCGTCGATCAACTATCCCATCGGCATGAATCTCGGCGGCGATCCGAGCCAGGCGCTGGTGCATTCCAATCCGAGCGGCAAGTTCACCGTTGCGCTGTCGTCGATCGACCTCGGCCAGGGCATGAAATCGGTGACGCGGCAGATCTGTGCCGAGACATTGGGCGTGCCGGTCGAGGACGTCTATGTCGACACCGCGGACTCCGACACGGGCCCGCACTGCATGGGCTCGTTTGCCTCGCGTGGCACCCATCGTGTCGGCAATGCCGTGATGGCCGCGGCGAAGGAGGCGCGCGCCGTGATGATGGAAGCGGCCGCCGAGGAGCTCGAGGTCAACGCGGCTGACCTGGAGACCGACGGGCGCGGCAACATCCATGTCAAGGGCGCGCCGCATCGTTCGATCTCGACCAAGGATGTCGCCATCGCGGCGCAGTTCAAGCAGGGCAAGACGATTTCCGGCCGTGGCATCTTCCTGGTGCCGCTGTCGCAGGTCGATCCCGAGACCGGAGAGATGTCGCCCGCCACCTGCTACGCGCATGCCTGCCTGGTTGCCGAGGTCGAGGTCGACGACGAGACCGGCGAGGTGGCGATGGTGCGGATGGACTCCGCCTATGAGCTCGGGCGTGCGCTCAATCCGCGGCTGGTCGAGCAGCAGCTCGTCGGCGGCGCCTGGATGGGCATGAGCCACGCGCTCTATGAAACGCCGGAGCCTTATTATCCCGATCCCCGCAACGGTCCGCGCGACTTCGTCGAATATCTGATGCCCGGGCCGGGCGACATCTGCCCGCACGACATCGCCGTGCTGGAGCGGCCGGCGGCGGACGGGCCGTTCGGCGCCAAGGGGCCCGGCGAAATGTGCGCCAATCCGGTGCTGCCGGCGATCGCGAACGCGATCTTCAACGCGGTGGGCGTTCGCATCGATGATCTGCCGATCACGCCGGAAAAGGTGCTGCGCGCGATCAAGGCGCAGGGCGGTGCCCGGCCGCAACCCCGAAGGTAGAGGGACACGATGGTCGTGCGTGGCAGCATCGCTGGCATCGACAGCCCGCAGGCGCTGGAGAAGGCGCTGCGCTCGGCCTATTATCTGGCCGACGAAGGGCTTGCGACCGCCGCCTATCTTGGCCTTGCACTCGGCAAGCCGCTGCTGCTCGAGGGCGCGCCGGGCGTCGGCAAGACCGAGGCCGCGAAGGCGATCGCGGCGGTGCTCGGCCGCCGGCTGATCCGCCTGCAATGCTATGAAGGCATTGACGCGGCCGCCGCGCTCTACGAATGGAACTATCCGCGCCAGATGCTGGCGATCCGCCAGGCTGGCGAGGAGAGCATCGACATCTATGGCGAGACGTTTCTGATCGAGCGGCCGATGCTCAGCGCATTGCGCGCTCCCGATTCGACGGTCCTGTTGATCGATGAGATCGATCGCGCCGATCAGGAGTTCGAGGCTTTCCTGCTCGAGTTCCTCTCCGATTTCTCGATCTCGATTCCGGAGCGCGGCACGGTTCGGGCGGCCGAGCGTCCGGTGGTCGTGCTCACCTCCAACCGCACGCGCGACCTGCATGAGGCGCTGCGCCGCCGCTGCGTCTATCACTGGATCGACTACCCGAGCGCCGAGCGCGAAGCGCGGATCGTGATGATGCGGGCCTCCAGCGTCGCGGAACAGACCGCGCGCGCGGTGGTGGTTGCCGTCGGCAAGCTCAGGCGCGAGCCCCTGAGCAAGGCGCCAGGGATCGCCGAAGCGGTGGACTGGGCGGAGGCCGCGACGCTCTTGCAAAAGGGCGGCGCGCGCTGGCCTGATGCCTTCAGGCGGTCGATCGGCGTCGCGCTAAAGGACGAGGAAGATCTGAGCTTCATCAGGCCCCGGCTCGATGCCCTCCTTGCGGAGGCGGTGACATGAGCGAGCCGCGTTTGCCGCGAGCGGTCGAGATCTTCGTCTCCTTTGTCACGCTGTTGCGTCTCAACGGCTTTGCGGTGGCGCCGGAACAGACCGTGGCCTTTCTTGCCGCAATCGAGCTGCTCGGGCCGAACAGTCTCGATGATATCCATCGTGCGGGGCTCGCGACACTGGCGCCGCCGCCCGAGCGCCGCGCGGCCTATGATGTCCTGTTCGACATTCATTTCCTTGGGCATGAGGCACCGGATCAGCTGAGCGGAGAGGAAGAGGACGTCGTCCGCCTGCAGGAGGAAGGACGCGGTTCGGACGAGCCTCTTTTTGCCGAGGAGCAGAATGAGTCGGGCCTTGCAGCGACGCGCGCCGAAGCGCTGGTGGCGCGCCGCTTCGCGACGCGCGCCACCGGCGATGCGCTGCGGCGGCTGGCGCGCGAGGCCGCCGCAAAACTGCCGCGGCGGCGCGGTCACCGGCGGATGCGGGCGCGCCGCGGCGCCTTTGCGGATCTGCGTCGCACCTTGCGGGAGAGCGTACGGCATGACGGCGAGGTCATGCGGCTGCGGCGCCTGAAGCGGCGGCCGCGGCCGCGCAAGCTGTTGGTGCTGATCGACGTGTCCGGCTCGATGAAGGCGCGCACCGAGCACAACATGCGTCTCGCCCACGCGCTGGTCCAGGCGGCGCCCAATGTCGAGGTGTTCACCCTGGGCACACGGTTGACCCGTGTGAGCCGAGCGTTGCGGCTGAAGCGGCGCGAGCAGGCGATGGCCGCGGCCGCTCATGTGGTCAGCGACTGGGATGGCGGCACGCGGATCGGCGAGGCGCTCAAGGCTTTTCTCGCCGTGCCGCGCTTCTCGACCTATGCCCGCGGGGCGGCCGTATTCGTCATCTCCGACGGGCTGGAGCGTGGCGATCCCTCGGCGCTGCGTGATGCGGCCGAGAAGCTTTCGCTGCGATCCTGGCGGCTGAGCTGGCTGACGCCGCTTGCGAGCGGTCCTGCCTTCAGGCCGCAGACCGAAGCGCTGATGGCGATCGAGCCCTTTGTCGATGACATGGTCGCCGGCGGATCGGATATGGCGATCGTCGAGCACATCCTCTCGCTCGGACAGAGGAGCGCGGCGTGAACCGGATCGTCGATGCGCATCACCACATCTGGCGGCAGGCCGATCTGCCCTGGCTGACCGGTCCAATGCAGCCGCGCATTTTTGGACCCTACGAGGCGATCCGCCGCGATTATCCGATTCGAGAGTATCTCGACGATCTCGCCGGATGCGGCGTGACGCAGTCGGTCTATGTGCAGACCAACTGGGCGAAGGAGCGGTTCGAGGACGAGGCGGCCTTTGTCCAGCAGACCGCCGACGCACATGGTTTTCCGCATGCTATCGTGGCTTATGCCGATATGGACACCGGCGACGTGCGTCCTCAGCTCGATCGGCTGGCGCGCTATAAGCTGGCGCGTGGCGTGCGCATGCAGCTGCACTGGCACGACAATCCGCTCTATCGTTTTGCCGCGCGCCCCGAGCTTTGTGCCGAGGCTCGCATCCGCGCCAACGTCGCACGGCTGTCCGATTATGGCTTCAGCTTCGACCTGCAGGTGTTTTCGGGCCAGATGGCGGACGCGGCCGCGCTTGCGGAGAGCTGCCCGGCGGTCACCTTGATTCTGCAGCATGCGGGAATGCTGGAAGATCTGTCGCCTGCGGGCCGCGATGCCTGGCGCGCCGGTATGCGGCGCCTGGCCACGTGTCCGAACGTCGTCTGCAAGCTCTCGGGGCTCGGCACCTTCGTTCACCGCAACGATCCCGCTCACATCGCCAACATCGTCGAAGAGGCGGTTGCGATGTTCGGCGCCTCGCGCTGCCTGTTCGGCTCCAATTTTCCGATCGAGAAATTGTGGACCAGTTTTGGCGATCTCGTCGCGGCCTATCGCGCAGCGCTCGGCTTTTTGAACGAAAGCGATCGCGATGCGATCCTGCGGGCGAACGCGATGCGCGTTTATCGGGTGGTGCAGACCGCGACGGCAGAATGAGACAACGACAGGGATAGCGGACGGGGAGGTGACATGGCGCTGGAGATCAAGATCCTGGACTATGGCGATATCGAGCTGGAATCGAGTTTCCTCGTGCTTGGCCGCGACTGCGGCCGCACCCGCCGTGTGCTGACGCTCGGCTTTTTGATCCTCGGCGGACCCTATCCCGTGCTGGTCGATACCGGCTATCGCTCCAACCAGATCATGGAAACCCTGGGCATGCGCGGCCTGCAATATCATGAGAACATGATCGAGAACCAGCTCGCGCGCCACGGCGTGCGGATGGGCGACGTGCGTTTCGTCTGCCACACCCATCTGCATATCGACCACGCCGGCAAGGACGATTTGTTTCCGATGAACACAACGGTCGTGGTCAACCGGCGTGAGCTGGAATATTCGGTGTCGGGACTGATGCATCCGCAATACCCGGCGCCCGACATCAAGCACCTGATCGATCGCCTGCACACCAGGAGCGCGCTGCGCTTTCTTGATCTTGAAGTCACCGGCCCCGTCGAGCTGATGGAAGGGGTCTATTGCGAGGCCGCCAACGCCCACACCGAAGGGTCGATGAACATTCACGTCCATACCACCGAAGGAATCGCCACGATCTGCGGCGACGTAATCTATGACATCAACGACCAGATCGTGACCCCGTTCAACGAAATCCACGACGCCGAGCCGCGCACCACCGGCAACCACGGCACCACCAAGCGGGCGGAGAAGGCGGCGATCAAGAAGCTCCTGTCTCAATCGCGCTTCCTGCTGCCGGTGCACGACCGGCCGGCCAAGGTCGAGCGAGGCGCGATCGCAGGAAGGCTGCATGACCAGGTGCCGGGTCCGATCGTGCAGAGCTTGCCGCAGAGGAACTGGTTTCCCGCGTAACTACCGCGAAAAGGGAAAGCCCCATGACGCACGTCACGCTACGCCCCGAGTTCGAGACGCTCATCGATCCCTACGCGCCGGTCGGCCAGGTGGGGACCGGATTCGATTTCACGGAAGGGCCGATCTGGCATCCGCTCGACCAGTTCCTGCTGTTCTCGGATATGCCGGCGGACGTCCGGCGGCGCTGGGATCCGCGGCGCGGTGTCGTCGAGGTCCGCCGTCCGTCGAACAAATGCAATGGCATGACCTACGATGCCGAGCTGAACCTGATCGTCTGCGAGCACGCGACCTCGCAGCTAGTACGCGAGCGACCCGGTGGCCAGCGCGAGGTCATCGCGTCGCATTTCGAGAACCAGGAGCTGAACAGCCCCAACGACGTCTGCGTGCACACAAGCGGCGCGATCTATTTCTCCGATCCCTGGTACGGGCGCATGCCGGTCTATGGCGTCGAACGGCCGCGCCAGCTCGGCTTTCAGGGCGTCTACCGCGTGCCGCCAGGCGGCGGACCCTTGAAACTGGTGGTCGATCGCTATCTGTTCGAGCAGCCGAACGGCCTCTGCTTCTCTCCCGACGAGAAACGCCTCTATGTCAACGACACCGTGCAGGCCCTGATCCGTGTCTTCGACGTCGAGGCCGACGGCGCGCTGTCGAATGCACGCGTCTTTGCGAGCGCGATCCGCTCCGAGCTCGAGCCGGGCCTGCCGGACGGCATGAAGTGTGATCAGCGCGGCAATGTCTGGGTCACCGCGCCAGGCGGCGTCTGGGTCTATTCACCGGCGGGCGAGCTGCTCGGCAAAGTGAGGGTGCCGGAGCTCGTCGCCAATCTCGCCTGGGGGGCTAACGATTTTCGCACGCTGTATCTGACCGCGACCCATTCGGTCTATGCGATCCCAACCAAGGTCGGGCCGCGCCATGAGCCCTACATGAACGCGCAGCATGGCGCGTCGGCCGCAGCCCCGTCGGCCGTGAGCGCACCGAAACTGGCGGGCGCCGACATTCAGCTCGATCCCCGGCGCTGCGCCATGATCATCCAGGACCTGCAGAACGACGTGATCATGGATGGTGGCGCGTTCGCCTCTTCCGGCGCGCCCGCCCATGCCAAGCAGCAGCGCGTGGTCGAGAACGTACGACGCCTCGCCGAGGTCGCGCGGTCGCGCGGCGTCGTCGTCATCCATGTCTGGTTCGTCGTCGAGCCGGGCGCGCCCGGCGTCACCTTGAATGCGCCGCTGTTCGAGGGCCTGGTCGACAGCAAGGCGATGGTGCGCGGAAGCTGGGGCGCTGCACCGGTCGCGGGGCTCGAGCCGAAGAGCGGCGATTTCATCGTCGAAAAGATGCGCATGAGCGCGTGGGAAGGCACGCGCCTGGAGACGATCCTGAAGGCGACCGGGCGCGACTTCATCATCAATACCGGGGCCTGGACCAACATGTCGATCGAGCACACCGCACGGACCGGTGCCGACAAGGGCTATTTCATGGTCGTGCCGGAGGATTGCTGCTCGACCATGAATGCGGAGTGGCACAATGCCTCGGTCAACTTCGCCATGCAGAACGTGGCCGTCGTGACCAATGCCGACGCCGTCGTGAAGGCGCTGGGGTGAGAACGGGGAGCGATGCCAAAGCTGTTTCATCTCCTCTGCTCGCCGCGCGCGGATTCGGAGTCGCTGGCGGCGGCGCGCGTGTTCCTCGATCGCTTCCGGAAGGCGCGGCCGGACTGGGACATCGACGAGATGAACGTTTGGCGGGATCATCTGCCGGAATTCGAGGGCTACATCCTCGAAGCCAAATATGCCCGCATCGGCGGAAAATCCTTCACCGAGTCGCAGCGCGATGCCTTTGCGATTGCCGAGCGGATGGCGGTGCGCTTCGCGCTGGCCGAGCGCGTCCTGATCTCGACGCCGATGTGGAATTTCGGCATTCCCTACAAGCTCAAACATTGGATCGACGTGATCAGCCAGCCCGGCCTGACCTTCCGCTTCGATCCGGCGCGCGGCTACCTGCCGCTGGTGAAGGACCGGCCGACCGTGGTGATCCTGGCGAGCGGCGGCGATTTCGCAACGGGCATGAACCGCGGGCGCGTCGATCTCGCGACGCCCTATTTGCGCGAGGCGCTCCGCTTCATCGGCGTCCGTGACGTGCAATTCGTGCCGATCGGTCCGACCTCGGGTCCGGACGAGCCTGTCCGGATCGCGCGCGATGGCGCGCATCGTCGCCTCGCGGAACTCGCCACCCGGTTTTAGCGCGTGCTGATCTATGGATGAGCTGTTGCCGCGTCGGTGGTCAGCTCCCTCTCCCCCGCTTGCGGGGCCGCGGGAGCAAGGGCTCGCGCTGAGAGGGTTGGGGTGAGGGGGAGTCTCAGGGAACGGAGTTCGTGGAGAGTCGCCCTCACCCGCATCGCATCTATCGATGCGATGCGACCTCTCCCCGCAAGCGGGGAGAGGTCAACCGACGTCACGTCTCCAGTTGCTTGCCGATCGGAAGCGTGCGGATGCGCTTTCCGGTTGCTGCGAAGATCGCGTTGATTAGCGCCGGCGCGAACGGCGGCAGGCCGGGTTCACCGACGCCGCTCGGCGGCGTGTCCGGGCCAGGCTCGACGATGTGCACATTGGTCACGAGCGGCGCCTCGTCGATCCGCAGCAGCGGGAAGTCGTCGAAATTGCCCTGCTGCACCTTGCCGTCCTTGAAGGTGATCTCGCCGTATTTGGCGAGGCTCAGCCCCATGATCGCGCAGCCTTCGAGCTGTGACTGGATGCGCTCCGGATTGACGTAGGTCCCGCAATCGATCGCGGTGTCGACGCGCGGCACCGTGAGCTTGCCCTTCTCGTCGACCGCGACCTCGACGATGGTCGCGATGTAGCTGACGAAGCTGCGGTGGACCGCGATGCCGAGGCCGTGCCCTTTGGGCACGCTCCGGCCCCATTCACCCTTCTGGGCCACCAGCTCGACGACGCGGCGCAGGCGCGCCGTGTCGATCGGATAGCTGTCGTAGGGCTCGCCATAGTTCCAGAGATCCTTCACCGAGGAGAGATCGACGATCCGCGGCGAGCCGATCAGCTCCAGCAGCATGTCCTTCTGGTCGCGGCCCGTGGCGTGCGCGATCTCGGCAGCCATCGACTGAACCGCGAAGGCATGCGGGATGTTGGACACCGAGCGGAACCATCCGACGCGGGTATATGCCGATACTTCCGGGTTCTCGCACTGGATATTGGCGATCTCGAACGGCATGTCGACCAGTCCCATGCCGAGCTCGAAGGCGGCCTCGTGCACCGACTTGGGCGCGAAGGTCGAAAGGATGGTGGGCGCGGCGCTGCGATGGCGCCAGGCCACCACCTTGCCGTTCTTGTCGAGCCCGGCCTCGATGCGCTCCACCGAAACGGTGTGAAGGAAATCGTGCCGGACGTCGTCCTCACGGGTCCACTGCACCTTCACCGGCGCGCCGAGCGCCTTTGACAGCAGCGCGGCCTCCAGCGCGTAATCGCACTTCGACTTGCGGCCGAACCCGCCGCCGAGCAGGGTGACGTTGACGGTGACATTGTCCTCGGCGATGCCAAGCGTCTTTGCGACGTCTTCGCGCGTGCCGCCGGGAGACTGCACCGGCGCCCAGATCTCAGCCTTGTCGCCCTTGACGTCGGCAACCGCGACCGGCGGCTCCATGCTGACATGGGCGAGATGCGGCAGATAATATTCACCTGTTATCACCTTGTCGGCCGACTTCAAGGCGCCGTCGGCGTCGCCTTCCTTGCGCACGACGAGCCCCGGTTTTCGCGCGGCTTCCTCGAGTTCCGCCCGATAGGCGACCGAGTCGTATTTGGCGTTGGCGCCATCGTCCCAACTGACCTTCAGCGCCGCGCGACCCTTGATCGCCGCACCGGTGTTGCGCGCGATCACGGCGACGCCGCCGAGCGGCTGGAATTTGGACGGCCATGGCCATCCCTGCACTTCCATCACCTTTTCGACGCCGGAGATCTTCATGGCCTCGCTCGCGTCGAACGAGACGAGCTTCCCCCCCGTGACGGGAGGCCGCGCGATGACCGCGTATTTCATGCCCGGCAGACGTACATCGGCGCCGTAGCGCGCCGCGCCCGTGGTGATGTCGCGCAGATCCACGATGCTGACCGTGCCCTTGCCGAGATAGCGGAAATCCTTTGCGTCCTTCAGCTTCACGCTCGCGGCAGACGGCACCGCCTCCTTGGCGGCATCGGCTGCCAGCTCGCCGAAGCCGAGTTTGCGGCCGCTCGCACTGTGGACGACCTCGTGATTGACCGCCTTGACCTCGCTCGCCGGCACGCCAAGACGTTTGGCCGCGGCGGCCTCCAGCATCGCACGTGCCGAGGCGCCGATCTGCCGCATCGGCATCAGATAATGCCGCGTGCTGCGCGAGCCGTCGGTGTCCTGGTTGCCGTATTTGACTTCGTCGCCATGGGCCTGCTGAACGCGAACGCGCGACCAGTCCGCCTCCATCTCCTCGGCGACGACCAGCGGCAGGCTGGTGCGAACGCCGGTGCCCATCTCGGATCGGTGCGCCACAATGGTCACCGTTCCGTCCGGGGCGATCGCGACGAAGACGCGCGGATCGACTACGACGCCGTGCGGCATCTTGCCCGCACCGGTCTCATAGGCTGCAAGCGCCGGGCGCGAGAGCACGGGAGCGGCGAGCACGAAGCCGCCGGCAAGTCCGAGCGCCTTGACGACGCTGCGGCGAGAGACGTTCTCGACCCTGACATGCTGCTGAAAGCCGCGCAGGCTCTTCGAATCTGACATGATGTTCATGATCACACTCCCGTCGATGCGAGGTGAACGGCGTTCTCGATACGCTGGTAGCAGCCGCAGCGGCAGATGTTGCCGGACATTGCCTCCCGGATCTGGTCGTGGCTCGGTTTCGGGTTGTCCATCAGCAATGCCGCGGCCTGCATGATCTGTCCGGCCTGGCAATAGCCGCATTGCGGCACATTGATCTGGCGCCAGGCTCTTTGGACCGGGTGATCGCCGGTCGGATGCAGACCTTCGATCGTCGTGATCTCCCGCCCGTCCACGTCGGAGATGGATGTGATGCAGGCGCGCGTGGCGTCCTTGTCGACCAGCACGGTGCAGGCGCCGCACAGCGCCACGCCGCAGCCGAATTTCGTGCCCGTCAATCCCACCTCGTCGCGAAGGAACCAGAGCAGCGGAAGCTGCGGATCACCATCCCAACTCTGTTCCTGGCCGTTGATTTTGACTTTGATCATGATCGTTTCCTCGCTCTTTGTAAGCTCACGATGCCGTCCTCGCAGGCCGCGCCAGAACACATTTCCATTGTTGCGCGACTTGCGGGTCACTCCCCGTCCGCTGGTCATTCGATGGGCGAGATCTTTCGGCCACAAGCACATGGCCGTGTCATCGCTCTCGGACCGTGTCCCGCCTTTGAATCGAATGGACGGCAGCGGCTGCCTTTGAGGCGCCCAAATGCTATCAGAAGCTGTGTGGAACCGACTTCATAAACCTGTGTTCGCAGCAGTTCGTCAAAAAAGAGCCCCGCCGCCGCAACGCGGGGGCGAGGCGCCGATTCAACTGGCAAGTCAGTTTGGGGAGGATCGCTGGTTCGCGGCCGCTCAAGCGCGACGGCTGACCGCCCTCGCGGTTCGGCGCGTTGTCTGGACGTCCCTCGGGCCAAGCCCGAGGGACTGCTTTCCGGCGACGGCCACTTCACGCTCGGCGCGAAGCGGCTTCCGGACTAGGCCGCTTTGGCTTTGGCGACGTGGGTTGCGATCGCATCCATCAAAGCCGGGGACAGGCAATCATAGGGCTCGAGCCCCAATTCCTTGAGGCGCGCGCGGATCCCATCCATCTGCTCCGGTTTGACCCCGGATTCGATCACGGACGAGACGAACGCTGCGAACCCTGGCGCCGCCGAACCGGCCTCCTGGAACAGCTCGGGGTGGATGAAATCGAGGCCGTAGAACGGATGGCCCTTGTTCTCGATGCGGCCATACATATGCGTGCCGCAGGCCTTGCAGGCGTAGCGCTGGATCACCGCCGACGCATCGACGATCTGCAGCCTGTCACCGTTCTCGAGCACGGTCACGTTCTGGCGCGGCACGACCGCGACGACCGAGAAGGTCGCCCCTTCGGGCTTCCAGCATTTCGTGCAGCCGCAGGCGTGGTTGTGCGCCACGTCGCCCTTGATGCCGACCTTCACCGGGCGGTCCGTGCATTTGCAGACCAGGGTGCCTCCGGCAAAGCTGCCCGAGCCTTTCTTTACCCCGCTATCGACTGATGGATGGATGTGAACAGTCATGAGCAATCCTCCTTGTGCTTGATGTCAGGCGTTAGAACACGACGACCGAACGAATCGACTTGCCTTCATGCATCAGGTCGAATCCCTTGTTGATCTCCTCGAGCTTGAGGACGTGGGTGATCATCGGATCGATCTGAATTCGTCCGTTCATGTACCAGTCAACGATCTTCGGCACGTCGGTCCGGCCACGTGCGCCGCCAAAGGCGGTGCCTTTCCACACGCGTCCGGTCACGACCTGGAACGGCCGGGTGGAAATTTCCTTGCCAGCCTCCGCGACACCGATGATCACGGAGACGCCCCAGCCGCGATGACAGGCTTCGAGCGCCTGACGCATCACGGTGGTGTTGCCGGTACAATCGAAGGTGTAATCGGCGCCGCCGTCCAGCAGCTGGACCAGGTGCTGGACAATGTCGCCGCTGATCTTTTTCGGGTTGACGAAGTGGGTCATGCCGAACTTGCGGCCCCACTCCTCCTTGCTGTCGTTGATGTCGACGCCGACGATCTTGTCCGCGCCCACCAGCTTGGCGCCTTGAATGACGTTGAGCCCGATGCCGCCAAGCCCGAACACGACGACATTCGCGCCCGGCTCGACCTTCGCGGTATTGATCACGGCGCCGACACCGGTCGTGACGCCGCAGCCGATGTAGCAACTCGTGTTGAAGGGCGCGTCCTCGCGAATCTTCGCGACCGCGATCTCCGGCAGCACGGTGAAGTTCGAGAACGTCGAGCAACCCATATAGTGAAAGACCGGCTGGCCCTTGTGGCTGAAGCGCGACGTCCCGTCCGGCATCAGACCCTTGCCCTGGGTTGCGCGGATCGCCGTGCAGAGATTGGTCTTGCGGCTCAGGCAGCTCTTGCATTGCCGGCATTCGGGCGTGTAGAGCGGGATCACGTGGTCGCCCGGCTTGACCGACGTCACGCCGGCGCCCACTTCGCGGACGATGCCGGCGCCCTCATGGCCGAGAATCGAAGGAAAAATCCCTTCGCTGTCGAAACCATCGAGTGTGTAGGCATCGGTGTGACAGATCCCGGTCGCCTTGATCTCGACCAGAACTTCGCCGGCCTTCGGCCCTTCCAGGTCGAGCTCGACGATTTCAAGCGGCTTCTTCGCCTCGAAAGCGACTGCGGCGCGCGTCTTCATTTTCAGCTCCTTATCTCGCTCGTCAGCGCCGTAAGACGCATTGGACACGTTGTCGGCCCACGCTTCGCACCGTCAGTGCTGGCCCATGCAGGAATCTTCCGCCTTGGTATAAGCGTCGGTCTTCTCTTCATGTTTGGCCGGGCGCACGCGTCCCACTGCGTCATTGGCGCGGGCGCGCAGATAGATGTAGAGGTCGTCCATGTAGCAGGCCACGTTCGGATTGCTGCCGAAGGCCGGCATCACGTTCTCCTGCGCCGTGCTGACGTTCTTGCGACCGCCGGCGACCACGCCAAGAAAATCGGGGTAGCTCATGGTCTTCAACGAGTCCTTCAGCGCCGGTGCGTAGGTGGATCCCATGCCGTCCGGGCCATGGCAGACGTGGCATTCCGAATGATAGCGGCGGTACCCGGAATAGGTGAACCAGTCCACGGTGCCGTCGGACGCGACCTTGAACGTCGGGTCTCCCTCCTTGTCGTAGTACTCGCCATTCTCGGACTGTTTCACCGCGGTCGGATCACCCGAACCGTCCGCGAAGGCAACTCCGCCTGCCGCCACGAAGAATGCCGTGGCAGCCGTCAGCCAAATCTTGCGCAAAAGCTTGTCCTCGATTTTCGGTCGGCAGGCCAACCGGCGCATGGAGCTTGCTCCATGCGCCGGAACGAGGCGTGCTCAGCTATTGCGGCAGTGCGAACACCGTGAGGGTTCCGCCAAGCGCGGTGTAGTTGGAGAGCGCGGCATAACCGCCGACTGCACCAAGACCCGCGGTCGGATCGGTCAGGCCGGCCGCAAGACCGATACCTGCCCAGCCACCGACACCCGAGAGCACTGCGACGTACTGCTTGCCAGCGTTCTCGTAGGTCGTGACGTTGCCGATGATGCCGGAGGGAGTCTTGAACTTGTAGAGCTCCTTGCCGGTCTTGGCATCGACAGCCTTCAGATAGCCTTCGAGCGTGCCGTAGAACACCACGCCGCCTGCGGTCGCGAGTGCGCCGGACCAGACCGAGAACTGCTCCTTGTCGGACCAGACGATCTTGCCGGTCTTGCCGTCCCAGGCGATGAAGTTACCCATATTGCTGTCGCCCTGGGGCGGATACATCGAGAGCGTCGCCCCGACATAGGGCTGGCCCGCGGTGTAGCTCACCTTGAAGGGCTCGTAATCCATGCAGACATGGTTGGTCGGAACGTAGAACAGCTGCGTATCCGGTGAGTAGGCCGCCGGCTGCTCGTCCTTGCTGCCGAGCGCCGCCGGGCAGATGCCCTTGACGTTGTGATCCTCGCCCGCCTTGTCGGTCGAGGCTGCGTCGAGAACCTTCGGACGGCCATAGGTCGCCGAGTTCTTGTCCATGTCGACGCCGGAGGTCCAGTTGACCTTCGGGTCGTACTTTTCGGCGACCAGCAGCTCGCCCGACGCACGGTCGAGCGTATAGCCCAACCCGTTACGGTCGAAATGGGTGAGCAGCTTGCGCGCCGCGCCGCCGACCTGCTGATCGGTCAGGATCATTTCGTTGACGCCGTCATAGTCCCACTCGTCATGGGGCGTCATCTGGTAGACCCACTTCGCCATGCCGTTGTCCGGATTGCGTGCGAAGATGGTCATCGACCACTTGTTGTCGCCGGGACGCTGCTTCGGATTCCAGGTCGAGGGATTGCCCGAGCCGTAATAGATGAGATCCAGCGAGGGATCGTAGGCCACCCAGCCCCAGGTGCAGCCGCCGCCGATCTTCCACTGATCGCCTTCCCAGGTCTTGGTCGAGGAGTCCTTGCCGACCGGCTTGCCGAGTGCGGTGGTCTTTTCCGGGTCGAGCAGGACCTGATCGTCCGGCCCTTCCGAATACGCTTTCCACACTTGCTTACCGCTCTTGATGTCATAGGCGGTCATGCTGCACTGCACGCCGAACTCGCCACCTGACGTGCCGACCAGAACCTTGTCCTTGACCACCAGTGGCGCCGAGGTGCCGGTCTGC
>Ga0210401_10001850_pt1 | contig 24004 bp, 25 predicted proteins | sample IncBWH32MmetaG_FD_150866 | JGI IMG/M metagenome (GOLD analysis project Ga0210401, IMG submission 150866) | Forest soil microbial communities from Barre Woods Harvard Forest LTER site, Petersham, Massachusetts, United States - Inc-BW-H-32-M | ecosystem: Environmental > Terrestrial > Soil >... | reverse complement strand
CGAAGAAGGCGAGATCCTCGTGCCGCTCCTTGAGCAGCGCCTCGAAGGTGTACTTCAGGAGCCGCTCGGCCAGCGTCGCATCGTCGGAGAGATCGGCGAACGCGATCTCCGGCTCGATCATCCAGAACTCGGCGAGATGGCGGCTGGTGTTGGAGTTCTCGGCGCGGAAGGTCGGCCCGAACGTGTAGACTTTGGTGAGCGCGAGGCAGTAGGCTTCGACATTGAGCTGGCCGGACACGGTGAGGAACGCCTCGCGGCCGAAGAAATCCTGGGCGAAGTCGATCTTGCCCTGCGGCGTGCGCGGCAGGTTGGCGAGGTCGAGGGTCGACACGCGAAACAACGCGCCCGCCCCCTCGGCGTCGGACGAGGTGATGATCGGCGTGTTGACCCAGAAGAAGCCGTTCTCGTCGAAGAAGCGGTGGATCGCCTGCGCGAGCGTGTGGCGCACGCGCGTCGCTGCACCGATCACGTTGGTGCGCGGGCGGAGGTGCGCTACCTCGCGCAGGAACTCCATGGTGTGCGGCTTCGGCTGGATCGGATAGGTATCCGGGTTGTCGACCCAGCCGATCACCTTAATCGCATTCGCCTGCATCTCGAACGGCTGCCCCTTGGCAGGCGACGGCACGATCAGACCAGTCGCCTCGACGGCGCAGCCGGAGGTGATCCTGAGCACTTCGTCGGCATAGTTGGGCAGCGTGTTGGGTGCGACCACCTGCACCGGGTGGAACGCCGAGCCGTCCGAAAGGTGGACGAACGAGATACCCGCCTTGGAGTCGCGTCGGGTGCGCACCCAGCCCCTGACAGTCACCGGTGCATCCTTCGGCGCCTCGCCGGCGAGGATGCTGCGCACGTTGAATCGGGTGTTGTCCACCGGCGAAGAGTAACTCGGCGGCCGCGACATTGTCTAGACGCTCGCAAGGGTTCGGGCGATGCGGGGCCGTTACTCCCGCTCTTTCGGGGTCGGCGCCCATTGCGTCGCCGCCTTGTGGAGAGTGAAGAGTTTACCGCGTCACCGCGGCGATCGCCATGGGTGTGGTCCGGGAGATCGATATGGACGCCATACTTGGCCCCCGTAAATATAAATACTTGCCAAACTTCTGCTCGCCGCAGCACGAGCGCCTAGCGGAAAGGCTCACTCGAGTCGGTAGAGCCAAGGTCCGGCAACTAATCCTTCGGCAACGAGAGCGATCTGCATCCGGACCCCGCTCGGTCTCTCAAGATTGTGAGGACAACAAAGTGGAGTCATGCTCATGAGCAAGGGACCCACTGCTCGCGGTGCACATCGCTCTTCTTCACGGGGCATTGACGCCAACGCGGAACGTTGTCCTTCAGCGCAAGAATTGTCCATAGGGTGCCGCGAGCCAACCTTGCTGACAGCCGCGACATATCCGAACGACCTCAATGCTGAACAACGCCGCGCGGTCGAACTGGCGTGAGGGCGCCGTATGCACGCATCACGGAGGTGAAAAGGTAGCACTCACTCACGGTTAAGCAGCCAGCCCCCTCCCCGTAAAGCCTCATCTTGTTAATGCCGCCGCAAGGACGTCGAATGAAACCCAACCCTGCGGAGGTTGGGCTTCGAGGCTAAAAAGCGGGGCTGTCAGACGTCCAAAGTTCGTGGCAAAGCAGCGGACCTGCCGCGGTCATCGCGGTTTTGGCGCTTTTGACCCAAACCGGTCATCCGATTGAAGTGATCTGATCTCGCCAAATGTGCATAGCGTGGCCGTGGCGGAACAATGTGTCCGTCTCCGCATGTACGTTGCGGCCATCTCCCGATCCAGCGCCAGTTCAGAAATGCTTAAGAAGTTTTTCAGCGCAGTTTCATGACTTCCGGCCGGTCCGGGCTCAGATTGCTACGGCCCGACGACGGACGCTCCGATCATGGTGCGGAAGTGTGACGGAAAAAAGAGGATCGACGACTGCGATAAAGCCAAGAGGAGACAACAATGCCAAACTGCTCCGAAAGTTTTAGATCTGGCAGGTCTGCGCGATGCGCAGTCTGTGATGGCAAGTTTGGTCTCGTCCGACACTACTCGTGGCGAACCCCGCTTTGTTCCAGGAAGTGCGTCGATCGCTTTACGGCTCGCACGAAAAGTGACCGCACTTGGGTGAGATGGCTCCAGATCGCCTTTAGCCAGCTGCCAGAGAACCGTAGCGCCGACGTACTTCGATAGGAGATGGCTGATGAACGGAAGGCAGAACCAGTACAATGTTGGTCTGGACAAGAATGCGGCGAACTACGTGCCGCTGACGCCAGTCAGCTTCCTTGCGCGCAGCGCAACTGTCTATCCCAATCACACTAGCGTGGTGTATGAAGACAGCCGCTTCACTTGGGGCGAGACATATCGGCGCTGTCGTCGCTTCGCTTCCTACCTTTCCAGCAAAGGCATCAGCGTCGGTGACACCGTTGCGGCCATGCTGCCGAATGTTCCGGCGATGTACGAGCTGCACTTTGCCGTCCCGATGGCGGGCGCGGTGTTGAATGCACTCAACATTCGCCTAGATGCGCCCTCCATCGCCTTCCAGCTTGACCATGGCGGCGCAAAGATCATCCTGGTCGATCCGGAGTTTTCAACCGTGATCGATGAGGCGCTTAAGCTGATGAGCGGGTCCAAACCGTTTGTCATCGATGTTGATGATGCGACGTACACAGGTGGACAGCGCATCGGCGAGATCGAATATGAGGCGGCGCTCGCGCTGGGCGATCCCTCCTTCGCGCCGCGCTATCCCGACGACGAATGGAACGCCATCGCGCTAAGCTATACGTCAGGCACGACCGGCAATCCCAAGGGCGTCGTGACCCATCATCGCGGCGCGTATCTGAACGCGGTCAGCAACATTCTCGCAGCGGGCCTCGTCCAGCGTCCGGCCCAATCATCTTTGAAAAAGCAAGAAATTGGTACGACAGAAAGTACGATGAACGGGAACACCGATGTTGAGTTTTCAACCGAATTTCTCGCAAACGATCCGATATACCTCTGGACGTTGCCGATGTTCCATTGCAACGGCTGGTGCTTCCCCTGGACGGTGGCCGCCTCTGCCGGCGTCAATGTCTGCCTGCGCAAGGTCGGTCCCGCTAAGATCTTTGAGCTGATCCCGAAGCACGGCGTCACCCACATGTGTGGCGCGCCGATCGTTTACAACACCATGATTAACGCACCCGACGCACCCAAGGGCGCCAAGGCAAGACCGGTTGTCGGCCTGATCGCCGGCGCCGCGCCGCCGGTGGCAGTGCTGGAGGGCGCCGAGAGCATCGGCATCAAGCTGACGCACGTTTACGGGCTCACCGAAGTCTATGGCCCCGCCTCCGTATGCGCCGAGCAGCCGGGCTGGGATGCGTTGTCGCCGGAAGCGCGCGCGCAGAAGAAGCGGCGTCAGGGCGTGCCCTACCCGCTAGAAGAAGCCGTCACCGTGCTTGATCCCGAGACCATGCGCGAGGTGCCGCGCGACGGCGAGACCATCGGCGAGGTGATGTTCCGCGGCAATATCGTGATGAAAGGTTATCTCAAGAACCAGAAGGCGACGAACGAAGCCTTTGCCGGCGGCTGGTTTCACACCGGCGATCTCGCCGTGCTCGACGAGCACGGCTACGTCATCATCAAGGATCGCTCCAAGGACATCATCATCTCCGGCGGGGAAAACATCTCGTCGGTGGAAGTCGAGGACATCCTGTACAAGCACCCGGCTGTGCTGTTTGCAAGCGTCGTCGCCAAGCCCGATGCGAAATGGGGCGAAGTGCCCTGCGCTTTCATCGAGTTAAAGGAAGGCGCCAAGACGACCGAAGCCGAGATCATCGCTTATTGTCGCAACCACATATCCAGCTTCAAGACGCCCAAGGCGGTCGTATTCGGCACGATCCCGAAGACGTCGACGGGAAAAATCCAGAAATTTCTGCTGCGCAACCAGGTGGAATCCGCCAAGGCGATCTCGGCCGAGGAGTCGCCGAACCCGTCAATTGCGAGCAAAGCGAATCAATGCATCTTGGCGTCTGCAGCGCTATGACATTCCTTCGTCGCTGGCGCGCTCGAAATTGTGACCCCTCCCTCGGAAGGCGATAAATGGGGCGATGAGATGAATTCCACGTCCAGGTACAGAATCGTCGCCGCCGGCATAATCGGCAACGTGCTTGAGTGGTACGATTTCGCGATCTACGGTTACTTCGCGGCTGCGATCGGGCGCCACTTCTTCCCGCACCAGGACCCGGTCGCCCAGCTTCTTTCCTCGTTCGGCGTATTTGCCGTTGGTTACCTGATGCGGCCGGTGGGCGGCGCGCTGATCGGCCATATCGGTGACCGCTTCGGACGGCGTCGGGCGCTCATCTTTTCGGTCGCGGCGATGGCGATATCGACCTTCCTGGTCGCGCTGTTACCTGGCTATGCCACGATCGGCCTGGCGGCGCCTGTCACACTCACCCTGCTACGCATGGTGCAGGGACTCTCGGTCGGAGGGGAATACACGTGCTCGATGGTGTTTCTGATCGAGCACGCGCCTCAACGCCGTCGCGGCCTGATGGGTTCGCTGGCGCCGTGCGCGGCCTCGGGCGGCATCCTGCTCGGCTCGGCTTTGGGTGCATGCTTTGCGGCGGCCATGCCGACCGAAACCCTCAACGCATGGGGTTGGCGCATCCCGTTCCTGTTCGGGCTCGTGGTGGGCATTGCCGGCTACGTCCTGCGCCGGCATATGCAGGAGACCGTAGTGGCGGAGCGGGGCAAACGAGCCCCGATCTTCGAGACCCTGCACGATCACTGGCGGGTCGTACTCCGCATTGCTGGCTTGTCGGCGTTCCTCTCCGTCAGCTTTTACCTGAGCTTCGTTTATCTCGTGAGTTGGTTGCAGATCGCAGACCGCATTGCGCCCGCACGCGCGCTCGAGATCAATTCGTTCAGCATGGTAATCCTGCTGCCGGTCACCATTGCCGGCGGCTGGTTGTCGGACCGCGCTGGTCGCAGGCCCATTCTGCAACTGGCAACGGTTCTCGGGTTCGCCACCGCGCTGCCCTTGTGGCGGCTAATGCATCATCCCAGCGCCGAACTGGCCCTACTGGGACAGCTCGGCATGGTGCTGATCGTCGGTTTGTTCAACGGTGCCCTGCCCGCCGCTATTGTCGAGTATGCGCCACCTAGCGTTCGCTGCACGGCCGTCGCACTCGGCTACAATGTGTCTCTTGGCGTGATTGGCGGCTTGAGCCCGCTAGCAGCCACCTGGTTGGTGGAGCGCACAGGTGACGAAATTGCGCCGGCATTCCTAATCATGGCCACCGCAGTGATTTCATTCCTCGTCATCCTGCGGATGTCGGAAACTCGCCGCGGTCCGTTTGCAAGCGCGGCCGCTATTGCGTCCTGACGATCTTTGTTGCCACTCCAGGTCCGAACGGACCGAGGATGCACGTTGCTTCCGCCAGTTCAGAAACGCTTAAGAAGTTTTTCAATGACTTCCGGCCGGTCCGGGCTCAGTCTGCTACAGCCTGATGGCGGACGCTTCAGATCATGGTGCGGATCGTGCGCCGAGGCAAGGAAATCGGTCGGTGATTGCGACCTCCCGGAGCGGGCCTGCATCGAGCGGAACGTCGCACTCCAAGCTCCTGCAAATCGCCGATACCAGAAGCATCGAGGTGGTTCGTACCGCGCTTCCCATACATCATGAGCAAGCAGACCTTCGTCATCACCCCGAAGAATTACTCGCGCCCGCTCGAGGCCCTCGGCGAGCACGCCGCGGTGCTAGCGTCCGGCGAAGTTGGCTCCGAGCTCTTCCTCAAGCAAGGATCGCGAGGCAGCACTTCGTCCCGGTATCGCCGCCCGAGCGAGAGCGTCCCCACGAAAACCTTCAGCAAGGCGATCCATCGACTGAAAGAGGACGTCCGCAGCTGGTACGAACTACATCGACGCAACGGTGCGACGAATGTCGTCGTTTGGGCTATCTACCTTGAGCTGCTCTTGATGCTCGTCCTGCTCGTTCTTTTGCCATTTGATACTGTGCAAGTGGGAGGCCGCTACCGCCTGATCAAGCCGCTCAATTTTACGATGTCGATGGCTATGTATCTCGCGACGGTCGTGATTTTGCTGGATTACCTCCGGGCATCGATGTGGTGGAAGAAGGTCATCGGCTGGGGAGTCTCAATCTGCATTTTGACCGCCATCACCTGCATCACCATGCAAGCAGCGCGTGGTACGACCTCACACTTCAACAACAGCACGCCCTTCGACTCCGCCGTCTCCTCACTGATGGACATAGTGGATCCTCTCAATGGCGTCTTTGTCCTTGTCCTGCTAATCTTCGCTATACAGGTCAGGTACGATGTCTCGCGGTCATCTCAACTCGGAATCGCATTCGGGCTTTTCCTTTTTCTTGCAGGATCCGCCATCGGGGGGGTGATGGTGGCGCAAGGACAGAGTGTAGTGGGCGTTGCGCCTGGAGGTCCCGGGCTGCCGGTGCTCAACTGGAGCACCACGGGGGGCGATTTCAGGGTCGCGCACTTCTTGGGTATCCACGCATTACAGATTTTGCCGATAGCAGGCTGGCTCATCGATCGGCTGAAAGGTCTGCCCAGACGAGCGAAGCCGACAGCCGTTGTTGCCGTCTCCGCAGGGTACGTCTTGCTCATGGGATTTGTGTTCATGCAGGCCATGAACGGTGCGCCGCTCGTGAGAATGTGAGGCTTCAAGGCAGTCCCGGAGGGCAGGGCGAGGCTTGGAATTGCTCCACAGAGCCGGGACCTGACCGACCACGCAGCGGGCAGCGCCTTGAGTAACGAGGACTCGGTGTACGTGACCATCCTTTTTCAGAACACATAGAAAGGAGGCCGACATGTTGCTTCATCCGCCAATCATAGTCCTGGCCCGACACCGTGCCAAAGCTCGATATTCGATATTCTAAGAGAATGCCGGTTTGAGGGCGAGTCAACGGTTGCCCGGCTTTTCCCTCTTCAGGATGCGATCGACATGTGACGCAGCTTCCTGATGCGGCGCGACTGGGTCGAAACTATAAGACGCCAAGCCCCCATTCGCAGCAAAATAACGAAAGGGATAGATCGCGGCGAGACGCAAATCGGATGCCAACGCAATTATCCTGTCCTGATTTGTGACGATAAGGGGAAACGGTGCCGCGACCCAAAGCCAAATGGCGCGATAGCTACATCCTAAGCCTGCCGGAAGCTGAATAACCCAATGGTCGCGACGATCAACTGCTGCAGGGGTCCAACTGCGTAGACCGACATAACAAGGGAGCCAGATTATCGGCGCGCCAACTACGCCAGCATTCCACATGCTTCAAGCGTTGCAAAATCGTGGGTCACCGCGATGTCGTTGGGAATATCGAAGCGTCATCGACGGACCGGATGTCGGGTCACTCCGGCAATCCTGCCTTGCGCAGGCTCTCAATGAAGCGCACGCGGTCCTCCGCCCGCCGGACCGGCGGCGCTACCCGGTCAAGATTGCCAAGCCTCAACGCAGGATCGACCTCGCGCAAGCGGGCCATCGCCGCTCGGGCCTCGACCATCCGATCCGAAAGAGCATTGGCAATCGCTGCCACCCGCAGTGCCGTGGCCCAGTTCGGTTGCTCATGGAGGGCCCTGGTCGCCCAGGAAATCGCCTCGTCGTAACGACCGGCAAAGACATGCGCGAAGGCCATGCCACCGCAAGCTAAGTAGGTCAACGGATCAAGCGGGCTCAGCCGCATAGCTCGCTTGAAATGTTCAATAGCGCTGGCTGACTCGCCAAGGTACATGCGCACCCAGCCGCTCGCATTCCAACTCGCCGCCAAATTCGGGTTCAGAACCAACGCCCGGTCGATGTACGCGGCGCCGGCCTCGACCTCATTACCCAGATAAGCCAGGCTAAAGGCGCCTGACCACAGCGCGGTCGGATCATCCTTGCCCAGCGCGACCGCGCGACGCGCCAGCCTCACGGCGTCGGCGATCTCACTCTCGGGATCAACCATCCAGCCATAGTTCTTACTGAGCCCGCTACACCACGACGCCATCCCGTAGGGAGAGGCGTAATTGGGGTCGAGTTCCGTCGCGCGCACGAAGAGCCGCACCGCTTCCAAGAGGCTGCCTCTATTGTGCAGATGAAAACTGGCCATCCCGCGCAGGAAATAGTCGTAGGCGTCGAGGCTCCCGGTCGGCTTCCGTCCCGCGCGTTCGATCTCCGCGCGTTGGAGCCGTGGCTCAATGGCCCCCACGACCCTTGCGGTCACCTGATCCTGCAGGTCAAATACGTCCTCCAAGGCACCATCGAAGCGGTCCGCCCAAATGTGGCCGCCGGTTGTCACATCGATGAGCTGCCCGGTAAATCGCACACGATTTCCTGCCTTGCGCACGCTCCCCTCGAGCACGTAACGCACCCCGAGTTCGCGACCGACCTGCTTCACGCCGACGGCCCGGCCCTTGTAAGTGAAGCTGGAGCTCCGCGCGATGACGAACAGCGACGGAAAGCGCGACAGCGCCGTGATGATTTCATCGGCCATGCCGTCGGTGAAGTACTCTTGTTCAGGGTCCCCGCTGAAGTTCTGAAACGGCAGAATGGCGATAGATGGCCTGTCCGGAAGCGTGGGGTTCGAGGAACCGGCGGCCATGGCAAAATTCGCGGCCAGCGACACAGCGGTGGCGGCACCTTGGTCCTGCATGCTGGTCGGGCCGATGAACCGATAGCCTCGTCTGGGCAGGGTTTCGATCCAATTCTCGCCGCCAGTCTCCTCTCCAAACACCCGACGCAGGGCTGCGATCTGCACCGCGAGGTTGCTCTCCTCGACAGTGAGACCGGCCCACGCCGCTTCCATCAGCGCATCCTTGGAAACCGGGATACCCGGTTGCTCCACCAGCACGCGCAGCAATGCAACGGCACGGTGGCCCAGCGAAACGGGCTCGCCGCCACGGAATAATGTGTCCGTCGCCGTATCAAGGCGAAACGGACCGAGGTTGTACGTTGCTGCCATCTCCCGATCTAGCGCCAATTCAGAAACGCTTAAGAAGTTTTTCAGTGCAGTTTCATGACTTCCGGCCTGTCCGGGCTCAGATTGCTACTGACGACGGACGCCTCGCATCATGGTGCGGATCGTGCGCCAAGGCAAGGAGATCGCTCGGTATTGGGACCTCTGGGAGAAAATCAAATGCGCAAGATCAGTTTGCTCGCCGCAATTGCATTAATGCTCGCTGGTGTCGGAGTTTGGGCCACCTCGACCACTCAGGCGCGTGTCAACTTGCCAAGCGGCGCACAGATCAATCCGTTGCAGATCACGATGAGCGCAAGGCACCTGCCTGTTGCCCATTATGACGATTACTCCCTGGAGTATGCGCCTGACGAGCTACCGGACTGCGCCAATTGAGCGCCGAAGGCCTGATGGCGCGTGAAACCTGAACACGGAAATTCGTCACGAGGGTACAGGTCATGTTGAATTCTGTAGCAATCGCACGGCCATTTCGAGTTTCAGAGATGTATCGCGACCCGTGCCGCGTGGTCGATGCCGGACCGAAAGTGGTGAAGTTCCTCGATCGAGTCGGCGATCAGAACGCAAACCCGCCTTCACCACTTAATCGATACATCGAAGGTTGGGCGCAGACCGACTTGGAAAAACTCCTCGATGCGACCGCCCCGAGCTATCGGTTCACTGATCCGTTCGTCGGAAGTTTCGATGTCCGGTCGCTGCACAAATATTTCGATCTCTTGCAGGACAGACTCTCCTGTATAGCGATCAGTCGGCGCGAGCTCGCTTTCTTCCTGCGAGGCCCAATGAAGCTGCGGTCGCATAAGGAACTTCAATTCTGGCGCGAGGCGCCACGGATCGGGCTCACCGGGGTGGCCGAGATCGAAATCGGAGAACGAGGCGTAGTAGCCGAACGCGTTGTATACGACCTCAACTTGGCGTCCGACATATTGTGCCGCGCTCGCGGTGCTGGATCTGGCGAAGCTCCATAAGTTCACTCCTTTAGCCATGAGACCGTCATGACCATTCAGTTCTCGAAACAACCGATAGCCGTGCTTTCTGATGGCCTCTCCAAAATGGGGTCAGGGCTCGTTCGCAGACTCGTTTGTGCCCGGGACGATCCCGGCAAGGAGCGCATCCGCATGTGGCTGCTCAACCTCAATGACGCTCAACTCCAGTCGGGCCTCGGCTTGACGGTGGAAGACATTGCGGTCCTGCGCACGGGTTCGAAAACAGCATCGCCCTTGCGTTAAGAAAAACGATTCTGGGAGAACACGATGTCAAATGAAGGCAGACTTCGGACGTGCAGGGCTTGGAGAGCGGGCATGAATCCTGCGCAACACAGGAAAGTAGATGCCCGGACCAGGCGTTATGCCGAAACCTACGCGCGTTGGCAGTGCGATCCCGAGGGGATCGGTGGTGCGCTCCGTGTGAAGGGCGTGCGCGCTTAACTTCCCGTCATTTCAGGATGCCAGCAAGGGTTTTAAAATGTCGTCCATCACACTCGCAGCCAAAGAAGCGCGTCCCGTAAGCGGTCTAATTCTTCTCACCATGTCGCTCGGCGTGATGATCGCGCAGATTGACACGTCTGTCGTCAATCTTGCGGCTAAGTCGATCGGCACGGATATGAAGGCCAGCGTAACTGAGCTGCAATGGATCGTTGATGTCTACAACTTCGTCTACGCGAGCCTGCTTCTCACAGCCGGAACACTCGCCGATCTGTACGGACGGCGTCGCATCTTTGCGTTTGGGATCGCGCTGTTCACGTTGGGGACGGTGGTGTGCGGGCTAGCGCCTGACGTTCCCACCCTCGTTGCCGGCCGCGCCGTAGCCGGTCTTGGCGCTGCCCTGGAAGTGCCGGCCTCCCTTGCGATCTTAACCATCGCCTATCCGGACACAAAGGAACGCACCCGCGCGCTGGGACTCTGGGCGAGCTGCTACGGGATTGCCATTGTCATTGGTCCGACCGCCGGCGGCGCGCTTGTCGATGCGTCCGGCTGGCGTAGCATTTTCCTTCTGATCATTCCCTTCTGCCTCGTGACGCTTGCTTTAGCCATGACCGTGGTGCCGGAATCGAGTAACCCGCAAGGCCGCCGGCTTGATCTTCCGGGGCAGGCGCTTGCGATTGCCTCGCTAGGCAGCCTTTCGCTCGCAGCGATCGAGGGGCCGCGCTGGGGCTGGGCTTCAAGCGGAAGCGTGGTTGCGTTTTCGCTCTCGGTCGTGGCAGCAGCACTGTTTCTGCGCCGCCAGGCGGGTGCAACCGACGCGGTGGTCCCGTTGCCCATGCTGCGCAACCGCGTGTTTGCGGCTTGCCTTGCTGTGGCTATAACGATGAACTTCGGCGCCTACGCAATGCTGTTCCTCACCCCTCTCTATTTCCAGGCCGTGCGCGGCGCATCGGCACTGCATGCTGCAGTCGCGCTGCTGCCGATGTCCGTGAGCTACATGCTAACAGCGCAGCTCTCAGGCCGCATTGCCAACAAACTCGGGCCTCGCGTTCCCATGACGGCTGGCATGGGGCTGATGGGACTTGGCCTGTTCATGCTGGCCCTGATCCCGCTCAACGACAGCCTCGTACTGATCGAGAGCGGGTTACTCGCCATGGGGTGCGGGCTCGGTCTCAATGTCGGACCGATGAATGCGGTGGCAGTGGCCAACGTGCCGGCGGCCCGATCCGGCACCGCATCGGGTCTCATCAATACCGCCCGCATGATCGGTGCAACGCTCGGCGTAGCGGTGCTCGGCGCGGTGTTTGCAATGCATGTAGCGCAGAGCGCAGGCACGCAGGGCCTCGGGGCCGCCTATCTCGGCGGTGGGATCGGCGAGCTAATCGGAGCGGCCGTGGCGTTCACGTTCATCCGCACTGACTCATTGTGCCGGCCGGCGCAATGAGGACGGGAGTGAAAAAGCGCGACTATGTTTCAGTTTTTGAGGAAACGCCCAGGGAGAACTGCCATGGAACTGGCAATGACGCCGATGACGGAGCGGCAGCGCAAATACCGGGAGAACTACCGCGAGCGCGTCGCGGGCTGGTACAACGGCTGGCTCCACATCCTGCTGATCTACACCATCGGCTTTACCGCGCTGTACGTCTACATCGCCAATCTCCACGATGTGCGCTGGTGGGAATTTCTTGCCATCCCCGTCGTGTGCATGTTCGCCAATTTCTTCGAATGGGCCGTGCACCGCTACGTGATGCACCGCCCATCCAACATCCCGATGTTGCGTGCGATCTATAGCCGCCACACCATGATGCACCATCAGTTCTTTACCGAGCAGGAGATGCGCTTTGCCGATCATCACGACTGGCGCGTCACCTTCTTCCCGCCTTTCGCGCTCGTGGTGTTCACCTTCATGTCGATTCCGCCGGCGATCGTGGCCGGCTGGTTGATCTCGCCGAATGTCGGCTGGCTTCTGATCTCGACCACGACCTCGATGTATCTGATCTACGAGTTCATGCACCTCTGCTGTCATGTCGACGAGAACTGGTTCGTGTGCCATATGCCGTTCGTCAACACCATCCGACGTCATCATACCGCACATCACAACCAGTCGATCATGATGGAGCGCAACATGAATCTGACGTTCCCGATCATGGATTGCCTGATGGGTACGTCCGATCTCAATCGCGGGTTGCTCGGGCATGTCTTCAACGGCTACGACACGCGTTATGTCAAAACCGACATGCGCAAGACCGCGCGGACGCCGCGCGTGACGCCCTCGGCAGTGCCCGCGGAGTAGGACGCAAATCGCGCGCGGGGCCGTTCCACCTTGGTTTGGAGTTTTGCCGGTGAACCATCTCGAGCCCAATCTCGTTGCGCTGTCCTGGTTCACGCTGCTCTGGAGCGTGTGCTGCCTCGGCTTTCTCCAGCTCGCAGGGATGTATCCGCTGCGCGCAGGCGGCGCTGGCGACGCGCGCAATCCCGTTCTACTGGTGCTCGGCAACACCGCATTGTGGCTGGCTCTGCTTGCCGGCACGCTTGCTTTCGCCTCGATGCAGTTGCGCTGGACGACGATCGTGGTCGTCGCAGGTCTGTTGTTCCTGTTCATCCCCGAATTGTTCCAGGCGATCCCGGCCCGTCTGCGGGACGGACGCAAGGGAATGGCGATTGCAGGCTGCATTCTCGCCGCCACGCTCGGTCTTCTGGCCTGGCTTTCGGCCGGAACGGTCGGCGGACCGCATGCGTGAGACATAGGAGGAAAGGATGCCGTTTCGTGTCAAGTTCCTGCTGTCGCTGGCGTGGCTTATGACCGCGGCCGGCGGCTACGCCTTCATGGTTCATCTCGGACAGACCGGGCCGAGCTACGCGGTCGCCTTTCTTGGCGTCTTCGCAGTGTTTGCGATGTGGGTGTTTCCGGAAGTCGCCAAGAAGAATCCGGCCTCGCTGAAGTAGGGTGACAGACAGGAGAAGACGATGAAGAGATACACCGGGGAGCGTACCATCGACGGCATCTCCGTGCTGGTCGACGGCGAGCCGCTGTCGCCGCGCGCCGATCAGCTGAAGCTCACCGATTATGGCTTCGAATGGAGCTATGAGGGCCCCGAGCCTTCGCAGCTGGCCTTCGCGATCCTGTTCGACCATCTCGGCAACGCCGCCGAGGCAAAGGGCCTCTACCCGAGCTTCATGCAGCGGATCGTCGCCAATTTCGACAACGGGTGGGAAATGACGAGCGCCGACATCGACGCCGCAATCGCCGCGTTGCGCGGCGATCGTGCCGCCTAGCTCGCTTTCCGAAAGCGCTCAAATACGACCAAACGATCCGGGAGAATACGATGTCAATGAATGGTCTTTACAACAGCCGATCAGAGTTTGATCCGGGCGCATGCCGCCGAGGCGGCCTCCGGGTTGCAAAAGGGGCCGGCACAGTAGATGCGAATACGAATACAGCCGCCGAGGAGGCCTCGATGGATGCCCGCGGCGGGAGCCGATACGACGAAGTCTACGCGCGCACCGCGCGGAGACGAAACATGAGTGCTCCGGACGCTTCCGGCGAAGCCGATCGGTTGGCCTCCGCGCAAGGCGCGCGCAGCGCGCAGGCCGCCCAAATCGCTAACATCGCGGCCCGCCTCGAACGGCTGCCGCTGACGTCCTATCAAAAGGTCATCTTCGCGATCATCGCCACCGCCTGGTTCTTCGACAGTATGGATCTTGGCGCGTTGACCTTCGTGCTCGGCTCGATCAAGCAGACGTTCCAGCTTTCGACCGCGGAAGTAGGCCTGTTGTCCAGCTTGAGCTTCCTCGGCATGTTCGTGGGCGCAGCCTCAGCCGGTCTTTTGGCGGACCGCTTCGGTCGAGCCAAGGTGTTTCAGACCAGCATGATCTTTTGGGGGCTCGGCAGCCTCGCCTGCGGCCTGTCATCGACAGTCGCCATGCTCGGCGCCTCGCGTCTGTTGCTTGGCTTCGGCATGGGCATGGAATTTCCGGTCGCGCAATCCATGGTATCGGAAATCATTCCGGCGGAACGGCGCGGCCGCTACATCGCCTATCTCGAAGGCTTCTGGCCGCTCGGCTTCATCGCCTCGGGCGTTCTGATCTATGCCGTGTTGTCGGTCGCAGACTGGCACTGGGTATTCATCCTGCAGGCGATCCCGGCGCTGTTCGTACTGGTGATCCGCCGTTACCTTCCGGAATCGCCGCGCTGGCTGGCCGCCCACGGCCACTCCGAGCGGGCCGAAACGGTCATGCAGGAGATCGAGTCCAAGGTCGCTGCGCGGCTCGGCGGCAAGGCGCTTCCCGCACCGAGACCCCAGGCCGTTGCAGCGCCGGCGCGCGTGGACATCGCCACGCTGTTCTCCGGCATCTATGCCAGACGCACCACGATGCTCTGGATGCTGTGGTTCTTCGCGCTGCTCGGCTTCTATGGCTTGACGACCTGGCTCGGCGCGCTGCTGCAAGCGAAAGGTTTCCCGGTCACCAAGTCGGTGTTCTACACCATCCTGATCTCGCTTGCGGGCATCCCGGGTTTCCTGTTCTCGGCCTGGCTCGTAGAATCCTGGGGCCGCAAGGGCACGCTCGCGCTGAACCTGATCGGCGGCGCCGTCGCCTGCTACTTCTATGGCGGCGCCACAGACCAGACCCAGCTCATCGTCGCGGGCCTGTGCATGCAGTTCTTCCTGTTCGGCATGTGGTCGGCGCTCTATGCCTACACGCCGGAGCTTTATCCGACGGCTGTGCGGGCGACCGGAACGGGCTTCGCCTCCGCAGTCGGCCGCATCGGTTCGCTGATCGGCCCGATGGTCATCGGCCTGATCCTGCCGACGGCCGGCCAGAGCGGCGTGTTCGCGCTCGGCGCGGGTGCCTTCGTGATCGCGGCGCTGGCGGTTCTGATCCTGGGCGAAGAAACCAAGGGGCGGACGCTCGAGCACATCTCGCACTGAATGGCGGTTGCGGCAGTGGCTGAAACAAGCTCGTCGCCGGACGGATATCTGTCAAGGACACCCAGACGCGGGCCGGCGGGTCTCGATATCGCCAGGGCGGTCTTTCAAGTGCATGGCTCTGGCCGACGGAAGCAGCGCTTCGACGACAGCTACAAGCTTCCGCCAGTAAGGAAGGTGGTGGGAAATGGGATCAAACGGAAAGGAGACCATTATGAGGGCCACGAGAGAAACAGTCAGACTCGATCCTGCTATCAAAAGAAATATTGGGTCGGTCGCCAAGAAGGCCTTTGCCGCATCTCTGGCTCTCGCCGGCGCCTTGCTGAGCCAATCCTCTGGCGCTGAGGAACGGTTGATTAAAGGCTTCGATGCAGTGCGTGCATGCTCCGGTGACATCGAAAAGCTCTGTTCAGGCATCGAGCCAGGCGACCGGATCAAGGCATGCATCCAGGGGAAAGTCAGTGAACTGTCGACGCCTTGCAAGGAAGCACTCGCCGTGTTCATCGCAAGCGGAGAGATCATCGACGACACCTATGAGGGTTGCGTGGGGTTGCAATGACGCGTGTACCTACAAACCATAGGGAACACGCCGATCGTTCGCCGTTCATGGCATGTGCTGCCGAAGGCATCTCGGATCACCATGATCTAGATCAAGAGCGCGACGATCTGTCCTGAAACGAGGGAACCTACTAATGCACCGTCACCATTTCCGGGGGATAGCTCAGCGCGGCGCTGACGTCGGAGTTTGGACCCATTTCAGACTTGGCGCCCTTAGTCAGCTTCATTGGCCCGGAAATCCGGCGGCCGACGTCGGTTAATGGGATGGTCCGGCCGTGCTCCCTACCCAGCCAGCGATAAGCTGGCCAGAGGCAGCCAGCTAAGGAGCACATCATGTCCCAAACTCTCAGCACGGTCACCGTCATCGGCATCGATATCGGCAAGAACTCGTTCCACGTCGTCGGCCTGGATAGGCACGGCGCCCTGGTGCTGCGTCAGAAATGGTCGCGAGGTCAGGTCGAGGCACGGTTGGCCAATATGGCGCCGTGCCTGATCGGCATGGAAGCCTGTGTCGGTGCACATTACCTCAGTCGCAAGCTCAAGGCGCTTGGCCACGACGCCCGGCTGATGCCGGCGAAGTATGTGCGGCCGTATTCGAAGGGGCAGAAGAACGACTTCCGCGACGCTGAGGCAATTGCTGAGGCAGTGCAGCGTCCGACGATGAAATTTGTGGTGACGAAGACTGCCGAGCAGCTTGACCTGCAGGCGCTACATCGGGTGCGGGAGCGATTGGTCAGTCAACGCACCGGCATCATCAACCAAATCCGCGCCTTCCTGCTCGAGCGCGGCGTTGCGGTCCGGCAGGGATTTCGGTTCTTGCGCGCCGAGTTGCCGCGCATTCTGGCGGCACCGCCCGAGGTGCTGTCGCCTCGCATGGTATGCATCATTGGGGGATTGGCCGAGGACTGGCGCCGGCTCGACGAGCGGATCGATTGCTTATCCGGTGAGATCACAGCCCTGGCGCGCCAAGACGCCGGTTGCGAGCGGTTAGTGAGTGTGCCTGGCGTCGGACCGATCATCTCCAGCGCTATGGTGGCCGCGATCGGTACTGGCGAGGCGTTCTCTAAAGGTCGCGACTTCGCCGCCTGGCTGGGTCTCGTGCCCAAGCAGCTCTCTACTGGAGACCGCACCATCCTCGGCAAGATATCGAAGCGCGGCAATCGTTATCTGCGCGTTCTGTTCGTACAGGCTGCCTGGGTGGTGCTGATCAAGCCACAGAGCTGGGAACGTCATGGGCTTAAGCGTTGGATCGAGGCGGCCAAGAAGCGGCTCCATCGCAACGTGCTGGCGATCGCGCTCGCCAACAAGCTCGCACGCATCGCATGGAGCGTGCTAGCTCGCAGTCGCATCTTCGAGGCCAGCAAGCTTCAAGCCGTGTAGCATTCGCGAGCAGCTCGTTTACCCGCCAAGGTCTGCGAGAGGATGAAAAGGAGATGGAGGTTCGGTCTTCCCGGCGCATGCGAAACCTGGTGACCCAAATGGTCCGTTGAGGCCTGTCGGCTAATGAGAACGCAGGCGCGCTGATATCCATGATGAGCCCGGAGCACGACGCTCTAATCAAAGGCCGGATACATTGATGCAAGACCGCTTGCCACCGTCTCATCGAAATCCCCTTGCATCGCACGGCCGGACCATACATTGGGTCATTCGCGACCGAACCGGCCGATCTTGCCTGCCAATTGATGTCCGCTTCTCTCCTAAAGCGACCTAATTGCTGCGCGGCCGCGAAATGACGCGAAGGGCCAAAACCGGTCGTGAGCAGTTGCAGCAAGGCAGCCCCTTATTCGATCACCTTGTCGGCGCGGAGGAGGATCACGTCCGGAATTTTAAGACCAATCGCCTTTGCAGTTTTCATATTGAGCACAAATTGGAAACGCGTTGCTTGATCCACAGGCAAGTCGGCAGGTACAGCTCCGGCCAGAATTTTGGCGACGTAAACGGCCGCTTGCCGATACTGGTCCGCTATTTCTGGTCCGTACGCAGCGACTGCACCGTCAATTGCCTCCTCCGGCCAGGTATGAAAAGTTGGTATCCGACTGACTAGGCTGAACGCAATAACATCGGCGCGGCGATCATAAAGCAACGGATCCCCTGCTACGAGAAGCGCACTAACGTTTTCCTCAGAGACTTGGTTGAGGATTGGTTGCAGATCTTCCGGTCCGTGCACCGGGAAGGAACGTAACGGAACTCCAAGAGACCTCGCTGCTTGTTCAGCCGACTGAAACATCGAACGATTGCTTGCTACCTTTGCGTTCCAGAGCATGCCCAGTACCGACAGCTCTGGCAGCATCTCTTTGATCAGTTGCACGCGCTTGGGAATAGTCTCGATTGCCAGACTGGATGAGCCGGTAATATTCGTCCCCGGTCGCGCAAGGGACTCCACAAAACCTAACCCGGTCGGATCGGGCATGATTGCCATTACGATCGGAATCGTCTGAGTGGCCTTTTCCGCTGCCGCGCTCGCGGCCGCCGTCACTGCTACAATCACGTCGGGATGGGTATCGACGATTTCGGAAGCAAGCTTAGGAAGGCGGTCAACATCTCCACGGGCTTCGCGAATTTCAAAAATCAAATTATTGCCTTCGGTATACCCTAATTCTCGCAATTTGCGCCAGAATTCCTGAGCTTGTGGGCGCAGCGCGATGGTCCCAGCAAACAGAAACCCGATCCGATATACTTTTTGTGTTTGAGCATTTGTCCGCTGCTGCGAACGCACCGCGATCGGCCACGCGGCCGTCGCGCCGCAAAGCAGAGTGATAAACTCCCGCCGTCTCATGTCGAACATGGAGCTTCCTCCCTGGCCTCCCAAGGGGCGATGAGGGAGTTAGTTCCCGCTCCTACGCTCCAATACGATAGCACATCACGGTCACGTGCGAGAACGCTGCACTGCGGGATTTCAATCCAGCTTATGTCGCATATGGGTCATTCGCGACCAAGGTCGAGCCATCAACAAGCGCGGCCATGTCCGCTATGCCCCGAAAGCGACCGATCTTCGTAGCGCAGGGAAATGTCGCGATGGGCCAATAGTGGACATCCATATCGCGCCAAACTGTGCTCAGGTCACTGGATCAGATATTGAGGTGTTGCCGTTCTTGGCGGAGCGACTGTTGTTAGCCGACTCCGGCTGCTAATCTACGCCGTCACACATAATGTTTCGGACAAACAAGCCGCGGATGGGATCAGTGAAAAGCGATTCGACGGCCCGACTTTCTCCGCTCTTGCGCCGTGCTATAATATTAGCGGCGTTGTTGATCGGATGCGGCATTGTCTATGGTACCATCCTCGCGCGATTTGATTTGTCGAGGGGTCCGGGCGAAGCTGAGCTGGGCGCACCCGCGGGCGAGGCTGGTGTCGCCCTTTACGTGCAACCCATTCAAGTCGACGCTGTTAACGAATCGATGCAGGTGCGCATCAGCGTCATGCCTCTGTCGGACGCGAAGGTAACGATTGCCGATCGTGATTTTCTCCTCACGATTCAGCGCGGCGGACAGGTAGAGCATGTGCAAATACGGGCGGGGCAGTTGCTTCCCGAAATCGCCTTTGGCTTTGATCTGCACGAAGGAGACGTCCGCGACTATCCGTTGGATCGATATGTATCATTGATGACATTGGCGGCGAGCGAAAGGGTACAGGACGGCAACGAGAAATCGCTCCCGATCCATGTTACCGCGTGGGAGGGCGTTCTCGGCTTTGATGTCAGGGCCAAGTCGATCTCCTCGCAACGATCTGAAGAACTTCAGCTTCAATTCGCCGTCAGCCGGACAGGAGCCGTCTCATTCTTTGGTGTCGCAATGTACGGCGCAATGCTCGTGATGATGTTATGCGCTTTGATTATCGGCAGCCTCGTCTTTGTCGGGATCAGACGAATCGAGGTTGCGCTGGTTGGCGCCCTCGCCGCCGTGATTTTCGCCTTGCCTGCGCTGCGAAATGCCTTACCGGGCGCTCCGCCGCTTGGGGTCCGAGCCGACATATTCATTTTTTTCTGGGCTGAGCTCGGAGCCGTCATCGCGCTTTGTCTATTTATCGCGGCATGGGCGCGACAGGGCGCATCACCGTGAAGCCGACATAAACCGGATGGCCATGACCATGTCCGCTTAGGGTAGCAGAAGTGGCGGCGCTTCCCTGCGACTTCGCTTTGCCCCGGCAAACGAACATTGCAGACATATCGCCCGACTCAAATGGGCGGTTGCTCAAGTGAACCCGGGGACACAGATTAGGACGTCCGGCGTCTCCCACGTAGCAAGCAGGCCATGCTCGCACGCCTCGAACACCTTCGACTGATGATAGATCGCCAACGAATCCTCGCCGTGCCCGGCCGAGAGCAGATCCTCGATCGCACTTACGGCTTTCGCGGCGGCGGCCGACAATGAGGTCTCAAGCCATCCGATCTGCGCCGCAACTGCTCTGACCTCGAAGATCGCCTCGGGACGGGACTGCGCTGCAATTGCCTGTTCCTTTGCGATCAGCTTGGGCGCCATCAGCGCGCGGTCGTGCTCTTCGGCTTTCAAAATTTGAGCGGCATGCCAATACAGCTCAAACGAGCGCTCGGCCGCGTCATCGTCAGTGGCTGTAAAGAGAGGAGGGACAGTCCAGAACCTTGCGGTCCCCATCTGCATCAGATCGCCCAGCGGATACCGGCTCAGATGCTCGAATGCACGCGCTGGACTTTCCAGCCATTTTATAACGGGTCGACCGTGCTCCTCGGAGACCTCGTCGATGATGCGCTCCACGCGGGGTCGGTCCAATCGTTGTCCGGCTCGACCGGCGCGGTCGAGCAACGAACTGGTCAACGGGTGCCATCGATGATCCGTCGAGACCCGCATTTCGTTCGCGGGAGGACCTTCGCCCTGGGAGGGGGCCAGTCTTGCGAGGCTCAGGCTCGCTGCCCCGGCCAGTAGCTCCCTTCGTCCGATCTCCACGGCTGATCCCCGCCCCTGCCGAGAGCCTCAGTAAATCAGGGTGCCATGCCGGTACATGTTCAACCTGACGGGATTGGGATGACCTGTGAGTTCGGGAGACCCGGGACAGGATTATTTGGCCTTCCTCCTAGAACCGGACCGAACGGGTCGGCGGAAGAACTCGACCGGGTCTACTTCCAGGACATCGGCCAGCTTCCCGATGATCTCCAAGCCCACATAGGTCACCGCCCTCTCAACCCGGCTCATGTAGGCCCGGTCGACTCCAGCGTCATGGGCCAGCTGCTCTTGGGACAGCTTCCTTTGATGGCGGAGTCGCCGAAGATTGGTCGCAAAAAGTTGGCGTAAGTCCATGTACCCAGCCGACCAACATGTGGTTTAACAGCCCACGGCTTTAAAGCCTCAAACGCATCAGTGAACACCGGCCGCGGCGATCGCCACACGGTGGGTCAATTTGGGGGAACTCGGAATGTTCAATTCCATATTTGCGAACTGGAACGGATGGACGGTCGTCCAAGTCGCCGGAATGTTGGCCCCTGCGCTTGTAGCAGTCTGGATCATCATGACCGTGACGGCCCTTCACAAGCGGGAGGTTTATTTTTGGAGCCTCGGTTCGACTTGGGCCAGTGTCATCATCTGCCCCATCGCACTGGGGATAATGAGCCAAAGCGTCTGGAGCCAGCTACACGATCCGAACGCGCCTCTATTTCAAGCCCCGATCATAGCTGGCGCCATCCTCTATGCGTTCGCCTTCACATACGCGATCATCTATAACTACAACGCTACCAAGTCGGCGGCCTTGGCCCTTAGCACGAGTATTCTGCAGCAGCTAGCCGTGGTCGGCGCGATATTCCTTTTCCTCCGTTGGAGGGGCGAAGAGGTGAACCGCGGCCGTTGAGCATTGGTGCAGTCATTGGTTTTACCGAGTAAAATCGGATAGCCACGAAGATTTTGCCCAGTTACTGACCGGGTATACCATAGAGGCACAGAGAACGTCGACGTGATAGCGAACCGTCATCGCATGGTTCACGCGAAACGACCATGGTTTGATTTAGAAAGGCTGCGGAAGCTGCTTCACTCGAGAAGCTAATGAAACCAAATTTCCGATGAACAAGCTCTCGCCGAGACAGAAGGCAGCCTCCAAAACTGCTGCAGCACAGCGGAAACTGTGTCTCGATTGGTTGCTCTTCATTATGAGCAAGTCGTCCGTAAAAATGCGGACTAAGGAGGACCTTCGGGCTGAGGCTATCGTGCTTGGACCTGGGCGATCGAGCAAAGTGGCAACAGGCACTGGTACGATCCTTTACCAAAGTCAAGAAAGCGAACTGGTAAAACTCTGCTGTCTTAATTTGCCGATTGCGACTAAACATTACGCCTAAAAATGGGAGTTGGCGGATATTGCAACGAAGGAATTCGAATGGCTAAGAAAGCTGCAAAGAAGGCGAAGAAGAAGCGTACGCGGGTCGGATATACTAAAGCTGAAGTTCGGGAACTGCGTGTTCACTCGAAAGCTCGAACGCCTGTGAAGAAAATCGCTAAAGCGATGAAACGTACAGAGGCATCACTACGGCAGAAGGCATTGCAGCTCGGTATTGGACTTGGGCATCGGCGCTAAGATGCTACCAAGTTGTCGCCTGTAAGCATCGAAAGGGGCCAGAATGTCCTATGTCTATAAGCCAAACTCTGACGTTCGCTACCTCGCTCAGGGACCGAAGGGTCGAAAGGTCGTTGAGCAGATAAACGTCTATACCGTCATTCGGCAGATACCCATTGAGGCGGATGGACGCGTCCGATATCGCATCAAAAATCAAATGGACAAAACAGAGCGCGTGGTGACTGAAGAGGAGCTTGTCGAACTCAATTGACTTAGTCTGATCGGACCGTGAAGAGAATGTAACAAGCAACTTATGCCTCCGTTTTTTGCGGGAAGGATCAAACTTCTTTACGTGCGATTTCACCGTCTTAAACCATGAGCGACAATTGATCCTGATAAACGCAAACGGACGCTCCTTGGGCATAAAACCCAAAAGCGTCCGCTTTTTGCATTGAGAAAAGATCTTTTTATCTCTGAGAGAGAGCTTCCTCAATGTCAATTAGCCTAACCTGTATCCGCTGCGGCGTCTTTGACTTGGATCAAGGATCGTTGCCGCACCAACATTCACGAACATCGACGGTAGGGAGCATAGTCATGCTCAATGATAGAGAAAAAATTCTGAGTGCGCTCCGCGAGAAACCGCTCAAAGTCCACGAGGTCATGAAACGCGCCAATGTGGCGAATCAGGAAGCCTGCCAATCCCTCCTATTGAAAATGCGGGACGAAGGCTTGGTGAAATTCGACATTCACAAAGGAGAATGGCTCATCGGATAATTTGCGGCCCGTCCTGCCAAACGATTTACCTAGTGTATAAACGACGGGAAAGGGCCGTACGGCTCAAGCGCCGCCTTGCTTTGGGCGATCAGGAAGTGCCGAAGCTGGAAGCCGCTCGTTCCACAAGCCCATTGCCACTATAATGGGATGGCTGCATGATTACCGCATGGGTAGCGGGCGAATTGCACCGATGACACCTGATCTGCTCTCTTCGGCATCGCCGCAAGAGACTGCTATTCGGTCGCCAAACCCAACTGCCAATGCTGTTCCGCGTCATGTTCTGCCAAGCGATTTGCCAGCGGCGATCAAACATCTCAGCGATCAAGAGCTCGAGCAGTTGCTAACTGCCGTGACGGCAGAACAGCAGCGGCGCGGTAAGAATTTAGCCGCGCCTGATAAAGCTCCGAGCAAGCGGGTGGAGGCTCACTCAGTTTCTCTGACACCTGGTAAGATGAATGCGGTCCGTGCCGCCTTCAAAGCTGGCGTCTCGATCTCAAGAATAGGAAAGCAGTTCGGAATTCCTCAATCGGAAGTTCGGAAGGCATTAGGCAAATGATGGATGTTCAGAGATCTGACAGTAGATGACCATTCCTGAGAATCAATTTTTGATGCGCCCCGCTTCTCGCTTTTGGTTCAGTACGGCGTGCAAATGACGCGAAGGGCCAGAAGCGGTCATTGAGGCCTATTCAATCACCTCAGTGGCGAAACCTAAAACTGATGTTGGGATTTCTATGCCTAGCATCTTTGCTGTCTTTAAATTCACGACAAATTCAAACCTGCTGGACTGATCAATTGGCAAATCGGCGGGCTTGTCCCCCTTCAGTATTTTGTCCACATACGGGGCCGCCGCTTTGTAGCTATCAAAGA
>Ga0210401_10001849_pt1 | contig 24010 bp, 18 predicted proteins | sample IncBWH32MmetaG_FD_150866 | JGI IMG/M metagenome (GOLD analysis project Ga0210401, IMG submission 150866) | Forest soil microbial communities from Barre Woods Harvard Forest LTER site, Petersham, Massachusetts, United States - Inc-BW-H-32-M | ecosystem: Environmental > Terrestrial > Soil >... | reverse complement strand
CCTATCCTCTGCGTCGCATGGGCGTCGTCACCTAAGGCAAGAGCCGGATGCGGGAAACCCGCTCGTCCGGATCCGTGGAGGGGGTTGTGAGAGATCATGATCTCTACTCCGACTCTGCGATGAATCGCCCTGTCAGCTGACTCACAAATTCAAAGACAGCGTCAAAAGAGCCCAGCTAGGGTTGGATGCTACGGTGACATGAAGGGCGGCAAATATTTGACTGCTGCATAGTTCAACTGCTTTCAGTGGGATTGATTCGAACGCGATCGGTGAGTGGCGTGCTGTTGTGCGGAAACAAGTGTGTTGACGAAACGTCGCGGTGGACCGACTATCTTTGCCGGCAATTCTGTTTGCGAAAATGAACTGGGGTGATTCAGGAGCCTTGAACATGACCCGTTCCCCGCGTTACGGATTGGATTTCAGAAGAACTTTGAGCGCCGCCGCTTTTGTAGTGGTGTGCGCAAGGTTGGCGGCGGTTGCGGTGATCGCAGCTTCGGCTGTGCACGCTTCGGCGCCGCCTGCGGCGGGGAAGGCGCTGCGGATTTATTTTGTGGACGTGGAGGGCGGGCAGGCGACTTTGTTTGTTACGCCTGAGGGGCAGTCTTTGCTGATTGATACGGGGTGGCCGGGGAACGAGGGTAGGGACGCGGATCGGATTGTGGCGACGGCGAAGAGCGCGGGGCTCAGCAGGATTGATTACGTTTTGATCACGCATTTTCATGCGGATCACGTGGGCGGGGCGCCGCAGCTGGCCGCGCGGATTCCGGTTGGGACATTTATTGATCATGGTGAGAATCGCCAGAGTGGCGATGCGCCGACGGTGCAGGGATGGCGGGCTTATCAGGCTATGCTGGCGACGGGAAAATATAAGCGCATCACGCCGAAGCCTGGGGATGTGCTGCCGATTCAGGGAATGCGTGTGGAGGTGATCAGCGCGGATGGGGTTTTGGTTGCGAAGCCGCTGCCGGGAGCGGGGCAGGAGAATGCGGCATGCAAGGAATCGGAGACGCGTCCCGCGGACAAGACGGAGAATTTGCGATCGCTCGGAGTGTTGATCACTTTTGGGAAACTGCGGATTTTGGATTTGGGCGATCTTACATGGGACAAGGAAATGGAATTGATGTGCCCGGTGAATAAATTGGGGAAGGTGGATGTGTACATTGTGTCGCATCATGGCTGGGGGCAAAGCAGCAGCCCAGCGCTGGTGTGGGGAATCGCGCCGCGGGTGGCGATTATGGATAACGGAGCGAAGAAGGGCGGGACACCTTCGACTTGGGACATTATTGAGAAATCGCCTGGTTTGGAAAATTTGTGGCAGCTGCATTATTCGGAGGAGGGCGGGGCGGCACACAACGTTGCGCCGGAATTTATTGCGAATCCACAGGGGACGGACGCGGGGAATTATTTGGAATTGATTGGGTATGCGAATGGGGGCTTCGCCGTTCTTAATCCGGGCATACACAAGATGACGAACTACTCCACGGCGGTGAATTACTGACGATTATTTTGACGCGCCGGTACTCGGTTCGGGGATTGGTTCAATGCGGCCTAGACCGAAGATGTAGCCGGCGATGCCTGTCAGCAGAAACGTGGTGGCGACCACGAAGGCCCAGGCGAATTCGTGAGTGGCCGCTACTACGTACCCGGTGACGATTGGCGCGACGATGGCCGACAATTGATTTCCGAAATTTAGAATTCCACCTAGGGTGCCGACGCTTCCTTCTGGAGCGATCAGCGACGGGATGGACCAGCCTACGGGCGCGGCAGCGGAAAGACCACCGATGGAAACACTGATCTAGAAAAGCGCGCTGGTGGGAGTGTGGGCGTGCGCGGCGCCGAGAATGCCGAGGCCGAAGGCTGTGCCGGTGACCAAAACAATTTGGCGGACCAGCGACGCGTCGCGGCCGCGATGGATGAGCGCGTTGACGAGCCAGCCGCCGATTACGAGATCGGTGAAAGTGGCGAAGAGCCAGGGCACGCCGGAATAGAGGACGGAGTGCAGCAGGTTCACATGCAGGACGGAGGAAAGATAGCTGGGCATCCAGGTGAGCAGCAGATAAAAAGTGTAATTGTAGGAAGCGTAGCCGAGGACGAGGCCTTGGACTTTGCGTTGGCGCAAGAGGTAGGCGAGCGAGCGGGCTTGTTTAATTTTGGCGTGGTCTTCGGATTGTGCGCCGCCTTGGTGGATGAATTCGCGTTCGGCGGGCGTGAGGGATTTATCATCGCTGGGATTGCGGTAGATCCAGTAGAAGAGGACGAAATAAAGAAAACTGAGAATGCCGGTGGCGGCGAAACTCCAGCGCCAGCCGAAATGGATTAGCAGCAGGCCGATCAGCGGGACGCCTGCGGCGGGACCGAATTTCGCGGCGGCGTCGAAGATGGCGGTGGCGAGGCTGCGTTCGCGTCCTGGAAACCAGTAGCCGACGGCTTTGGAATTTCCCGGAAAGGTGGGGGCTTCGCCGACGCCTAGCAGTAGGCGCGCAGCGAAAAAACTTCCCACGCCGGTGGCGGCTGCGGCGCCGAAGGATGCGACGCTCCAGAGGAAGGTGCTGACGCGGCCGATTAATTTTACGCCGAAGCGGTCGAGCAGGACGCCGCAGGGGAGTTGCAGCGCGGCGTAGGTCCAGCTGTAGGCGCTGAGCAGGTAGCCGAATTGAACCGAGCTGATGCCGAAGGCGGCGTGGAGCGCGTCTTGGGAGACGGAGATGTTTACGCGATCGAAATAATTTATCAGGACGCCGAGGCCGAGGACGCAGGCGATTACCCAGCGGCGTCGGGGGATGGGTGTGGATGCGATTTGGTCGGGGATAGTTTCAGCGCGGGGATGATTCATTTTGGGGTTTGGGGCGCCGTCACCGGCGTCGCGGGAGATTGTAGTCGAGCGCGCGTGCTCGCGGGGGAAAATGGTGTGCGTGATAGGCATCAGCGCACATGCCGTGGCGAGCTGCGATTCGCGTTTCGGGTGGATTGTGGTATTTATCGAAGAGGGGAAGCGAACGGATATATCATTGTGGGCGCTTGGGGTTCGACTCTGCTCCGGCCTAATCAAATATGAATCGAAAAGATAGAGTTTTTCCTTCGGTGGACCTTGCGGTGGCGGATATCCCCGATGGGGCGACTATCATGTTCGGCGGATTCGGCGGCGCGGGATTTCCGAATAATTTAATTCAGGGTTTGGCGCGGCGGGGCGCGCGGAATTTGAGCGTGATCAGCAATAATTGCGGCACGGGGGATGGGGAGCTGGGGATTCTTTTCAAGAACCGGCAGATACGGCATGTGGTGGCGGCGTTTCCGGGGCCGGGCGCGACATATTTTCAGCAGCAATTCGATGCGGGGGAGGTGGAGCTGGAGCTGGCGCCGCAGGGAATTTTGTGCGAACGGATGCGCGCGTTTGGCGCGGGGATTCCGGCGTTCTATTCACCTGTGGGCGTGGGGACCGACGTTGCGAAGGGCAAGGAAGAGCGCGTGATTCGCGGGAATCGATATATTTTGGAGCAAGCGCTGGGCGCGGATTACGCTTTTATCAAGGCGCAGCGCGCGGATCGCATGGGGAATTTGGTTTATCGCAAGGCCGCGCGGAATTTCAATCCGATCATGGCGACGGCGGCGAAGGTCACGATTGTTGAGGTGGACGAAGTGGTGGAAATTGGGACGTTGGATCCTGAAACGATTGTGACGCCTTCGATTTACGTCGATCGCATCGTGGTGGCCAAGGGAATTCACAATGCCTAAAGCGCGGCTGACACGCGAGCAGATCGCCGAACGCGCGGCGTTGGAATTGCCGGACGGGGCTTATGTGAATCTGGGGTGGGGGATTCCGAATTTGATCGCGGCTTACGTGCCGAAAGACGTGGTGATTTATTTTCACAGTGAAAACGGAATCTTAGGGATGGGGCCGCGCGCTAAAGCCGGCGAAGAGGATTACGATCTGGTGGACGCGATGAAAGTGCCGGTGACTTTGGTGCCGGGCGCGGCGTTTTTTTCGCAGGTGGATGCGCATGTGATGACGCGTGGCGGGCATCTGGACATTTGTATTTTGGGCGGATTGCAGGTTTCGGAGCGCGGGGATCTGGCGAATTGGCGGGTGCCGGGTGCGAAAGGCGCGGGCGGGATTGGCGGCGCGATGGATATTTCTGTGGGCGCGGAGAAATTGATTGTTACTATGGAGCATAATGCGAAGGATGGGCAGCGGAAGATCGTGAAGGCCTGCAGCTATCCGCTGACGGCAATTGAATGCGTGAACACGATTATTACGGATTTGGCGGTGATTGACGTGACGGCGGAGGGCTTGGCGTTGCGCGAGGTGGCTCCGGGATTCACGCCGGAAGAAGTGCGGGCGCAGACCGAGCCGAAATTGGTTTACCGTGGGAAAGTGCCCGAGATGGCTTTGCGGAAGAAGTGAGCCGTTTTTTGGTTGCTGCGAAATCGGAGTATGATTCTCTGATTATGGAAAACGGTTCTAACGAACGGAAGAAGCCGCCGACCTATTGGATCGGCGAAGGCGGCGGGTGGTTGCTGCGCCACGTCGTCAGTGGACTTGCGGCTACGGGCATTACGCCGAACATGTTTACGTTTTTGGGGCTGGCGGTGAATTCGTGGGCCGCGGCGCTTTTTGCGATGGGGATGTTCCGGCAGGCGGCGGCGGTGCTTTTTCTTGCTGGATTTTTGGATATGGCCGATGGGCAGGTGGCGCGGCGCGTGGGGCGGGTGACGGCGTTTGGCGCGTTTTTGGATTCGACTTTGGACCGTTATTCGGATTTGGCTTTGTACATGGGATTGGTGGTGCACTACACGCTGATTGGGCGGCCGTTTTACATGGCGCTGGCGGCGGTGGCGATGGCGAGCTCGTTCATGGTGAGTTATTCGCGGGCGCGGGCGGAGTCGATTATTCCTTTGTGCAAAGTGGGATTTATGGAGCGGCCGGAGCGGTTAGTGCTGCTGATTATGGGCGGCGTGTTTAATCGCATGGCGCAGGTGCTGTGGGTGATCGCGGTGGTTTCGACGATTACGGTGATTCATCGCGTGGTTTATACGTGGCAGGAATTGCGGGCGGGGCGGTCGTTGCCGGCGGCGAATGAGACGCAGATTTCTTGAGGCGAGGCGCGCGGTTGGGCGCAAAAGTTCTTAGAATTTCTTCACTGGATTTTCCTTCAGGGATTCTTCTACTGGGGTTGACACGATTTCTTGCACGCGTTGGCGGAGCGCGTCTATGTCGGCGCGCGGGATCTTCGTCGTGTCAATTGTATCGTGCAGATAGACCGTAATTTTTTCGGGGTGCAATATCCAGTGGCCGGTTTGAAAGAATTGGTAGGAGCCGACCATGCTTACCGGGACGATGGGAATTCCGAATCTTTGCGCTAGGTTGAAGATACCTTTTTTGAAGGGCTGCACGTGACCGGTGCGGGTGCGTGAACCTTCGGCGAAAGCAAGCAGGCTGACGCAAGATTTGAGCGCGGTTTTGGCGCGTTGCGTCATGATTTCCAGGCCTTCGCGGCTGGGCGCGTCTGGGACGGGAATATTTCCGAAGCGGCCCATCATCCAGCCGTACACGGGAACTTTGAAGTGCGATTCGAGTTCGAAGCCGCGCAGGAATTGCGGGACTGCCGAGTAGATCACGAACGGATCGAAAAGATTTACGTGATTGCAGATGAAGATGCTGGTGCGAGTCGGGTCGAAACCCGGGGCGCGGCGGACTTCGAAGCGGGCACCCGCTAGACGGAGAATATTGCGGAAGAAAACGCGCTGGGGCCAATCGTTTTTTCTTGGATCAACGACGGCGCCGAGTGCGATGAGAATTGTGCCGACTAGCGCGAAGTGAATGCCGCTGATCGCCCAGAGGATTGCGGAGCGGACGGTGAGGTAGGCGTGTTTCATACGATCACGTCCAGCGCGGCCGGGAGAATTTCCAGGGACTGACATTCCAGGCGCATGCTCTCGCCGTCCACCATTACGTTTACCGGGCCGGCTAGTTCGAAATCTATGCGCTTGGTGGCGGCGCGAGTGGCTTTGCGATGATGGATGTGTGTGCCGGTGAAGAGGCGCGGCAGAGTCCAGATTAGGCCGAGGCGGCCGATGGGGCTCCAGCGGACATATTCGATCAGGCCGTCGGTGGGATCGGCGTTGGGAGCGATCATCATGTGGCCGCCGGTGAATTTGCTGTTGTTGAAGGAGAGGAAGAGAGCGGGGTGGCGATCTAGTTCTTTTGCTTCGGCTAGGCGGTGCGGAAATGCGAGATGCTCAAGCTGCACGAGGCGCGTGAAGACGCCGAGGATGTAGCCGAGTTCGCCCCAGCGTTTGAAGCGGCGGTTGGTGGTTTCGGCGACGTCGGCGGGGAAGCCGAGAGTGAGGAGATTTAGGAAATAGAGTTCGCCTTGGGCGTGGCGGAGGCGGATTACGTCGCAGGCGCGGCGATTATTTTTTTTAAGCGCTTCGATGGTGTGTTCTACGCCGTGTTTGGTGAAGTCTTTCAGGAAGGAATTGCCGGTGCCTAGCGGCAGCAGGCCCAGCGTGGGGCGATCGTGATTTTCGGCTTCCGGGAAAAGACCGTTGATGATTTCGAACGAGGTGCCGTCGCCGCCGACTGCGAGGAAATTGCGAGTTCCTTCGCTGTAGGCTTGGTGCGCGAGGTCGGTGGCTTCTCCGGTGCGGGTGGTGTGAGCGACGGTGAGCGCGATTCCTGTTTGGCGGACTCTTTCTAACATGCTGGCGGCGAGTTGTCCGGATTTGCCGCCGCCTGCTGCGGGATTCACGATGGCGAGAAATTTTGTGCTCACTGGGGCGAGGGCTCCGGCGCCGAGATGGCGACGTGAATTATAGCGGCACCACGGCGGAACGTTCGCGATTTTGGCGGATTTGTTCGGCTAGCTCGACGCGTTTGATTTTCAGGGAGGCGGTTAGCGGGAAATCGCGATCCCAGGGGAGATAGCCGCTGATGCGTTTGTAATTCAGGAGGCGGCGATTGCGTTCGGAGACTTCTTTCACTAGCGCTTCGGCAATTTCTTGCTCGGTTTCGGGGTGTAACACGAGGACGAGTTGTTCGCCGACCATGGTGCGGGCGGGCCAGAGGTAATTTGCCGCGAAGACGCAGAATTCCTTTACTGGAAGGCCGGAGAAATAGGTTTCGACGTCCTCGGGATAAATATTTTTGCCCTCTTCGGTGACGATCATGTTTTTTTTGCGGCCGAAGAGTTGCAGATGGCCAGAGGGATCAAGCCGGCCGAGGTCTCCGGTCATGAGCCAGCCGTTCACTATCGTCTCGGCAGTCATTTCGGGATCGTCGAGGTAGTGGGACATCAAAGTTTTGCTGCGCACGGTGACTTCGCCGATTCCTTCGGCGTTGGGATTTGTGATTTTCACTTCCATGCCTGGCAGAGGTTTGCCGACCGTGTCTCGTCGGAACGGTTTCAGATCATTGACTGTAATTACCGTGCCGGCTTCTGTGCAGCCGTAGCCGTTGCCCACTGGTATTCCCAGATCGTAGAAAAATTGCAGGGTTTCGGGCTCGGTGAAGGCGCCGCCTACGAAGAGGGCGCGAAGTTCGCCACCGAAGGCTTTGTGAACTTGGGGTAGTAACGCGCGGCTGATTTTCAGATGAGGGCGGCGGCGCGTAAGGGCGCGGTTCGTGGCGATCAGAGCATTCAGGATTTTTCGCTTGCCCGACGGGATATCCGCAAATCTTTGGCGCAGGCCGCGTTCTAGATTTTTCAGGATCATGGGCACTAGCGCCATGTAGGTGATTTTGTACTTGGTGAAAGCCTCGCGGATGAATTCGGGTCTCAGGGTACGGAGGTGCACGACCGTGGCGCCGCAGGTGAATGGGCCGATAAAGCCGACCATGAAGTCTATCGCGTGATTCGTGGGGAGGATGCTCAAGTAGTGGACACCGGGCCAGAAGGGATAGAGGGAAGTGAGCGCGACGCATTGTTCGAGATAATTTTCGTTCGTCATGACGCAGCCTTTGGGGCGTCCGCCGGTGCCGGACGAGTAAACGATGCAGGCGGGGTCGTGGCATTTGCGCGGTGTGAATCTGGGCTCACCTGCGGCGCGGAAATCTTCCCAGCGATGCGCGCCATTAAGATCCGCGTTCGCTGGAGCTTCGGTGACGAGCACGGTGCGGGCGGTGAGACTTTTGAATTGTTCGGATTGGATGATGGCGCGCCAGAGGTGGTATTCGATTATGAGAAATTCCGCGCGTGAGTGGGCGAGAAGCTGCAGCTGCTCGGCGGCGGTGAGTTTGTAATCGAGCGGGACGAGGACGCCGCCGCAGAAAAAGATTGCGTAGGCGGAAATCAGCCACTTCGACTGATTGGTCATTATTATGGCCGCGCGGGTGCCGTCTTTCAGTCCTGCGCTCTGCAGTGCGCTCGCTAGTGGCAGCGCTTGTTCTTTGAATTGGCGATAGGTGAGGTGCGCGTTTTCGCGATCGCGATCAGCTTCGATCAGGCAGATTTCGTTTGGCCAGCGATCTATTGCTGCACGCAGCGCTTCGCCTAGCGAATTGTATTGGCGGAGATCCAGCATTACAGGCGTGATTGTATCCGCAGGGCCAGGGTGCGGAAGTCGGTTACGCCCTGGAGTTCGTAGTCGGGGAGTTCGATGTGGAAATGCTGCTCGATGCGGGTGAGGAGATCGAGGGCCTGGAGGCTATTGATGCCGAGCTTTTTGAAGAAATCGTCGTCAGGGGAGAGCTGATCGCGCTGAACTTTGAAATGTTCGGCGGCCAGGCGCAGGACTTCGTCGGTGGTTTTGTCCAGAGTGTTCATATCTTTCTATCTTGCCACAATTGTGGTTGGGTCTGCATGGTTGGTGCGTCGCGCTACGGGAGATAGGGTTGCGCGTCGGTGCTTTCGACGAACTTGCGCAGGCCAGCGTCCACAGTGGGACGCATGAAAAGGTCGCAAAAGATGTCAATTTCGCGACGGAGCTCGTCATGGGGGATCGGCTTGATGAATTTCTTCGCAGCGATCGCGGTGTTGCGATCGAATTTTTTTATTTGCGCGGCGGTTGAGCGTGCCACGCGCAAGGCGTCACCTTCGGCTGCCACTTGGCTGACGAGGCCGACGGATTGGGCTTTTGCGGAGTTGATGCTGCGGCCGGTTAGGAGCAGGTCGCGGACTACGGCGTTGCCGAGATCGCGTTTGAGGCGTGGGATGCCGCCGAAGCCGGGAATGAGGCCCAGGCGGAGCTCGGGAAAACAGAAGCGGGTCATTTTATCGGCGACGATGAGGTCGCAGACAAGCGCTAGTTCAAAGCCGCCACCGAAGGTGACGCCGTGAACGGCGGCTATGGTGGTGAGCGGAGCTTCGTCCAGGGTGTTCATCACGTAATGGATGCGTTCGAGAAAATCGCGCAGGGCGGCTAAACGTTCGTCTTTCGGGAGCGACTGGGCTACGCGGTAGGTTTCGCGAAGATCGGCTCCAGCGCAGAAACCTTCTTTGCGGGCGCTGGAGATTATTAGCGCGTGGGCGTCGCGTTGCAGCGATGGGAGTGCGGCGATAAATTGTTCAAGATCGGCAAGCGTGGAGCGGCCGATTTCGTTGCACGGGGCGCGGTCGAGCGTCAGCTCAATCGTGCCGTCGAGCAGTTGCCACGAAAGTGTTTCGCCTTGGAAAGTGTTCATGAGGATTTCTTCTGGTAGAGCGCGTTTATTTCGGCTGCGAAGCGCGCGGTGATGGCGTCGCGCTTTAGCTTTCCCATGGTTGTTAGCAGGCCGCTTTCCGTGGTGAATGGTTCGGGGACTACGTGGAAGGCGCGAACTTGTTTGTAGTGGGGTTGCGCGGCGTTCACGGCTTCGATGGCTGATTGAACTTGTGCGTCGGTCAATTTGTTTGCGCCGTTCGCGCCGTTTGGTGTTACGAGGGCCACGAGGAAACTGCGCTGATTGCCGATTAGGACTACTTGTTGAGCCTCGGGCAGATGTTGCGCGAGTTTTTCTTCGATGGTCTCGGGCGCGATGTTGTGGCCGGAATTGAGGATAATCAAGTTCTTAATACGGCCGGTGATGCGCCAGTTGCCGTTTTCGTTGGGTTCACCTTGATCGCCGGTGTGGAACCAGCCGTCTTGCAGGGCTTTTGCGGTTTCCGCGGGGCGCTGCCAGTATCCGGCGAAGATATTTGGGCCGCGGACCAGGATTTCGCCGTCGTCGGCGCGTTTCATACCGACGCCGGGGATTGCAGGGCCTACGAAGCCGGGTTCGACGTGGCCGGGATCGTCGGCGGTGCAGATGGCTGTGGTTTCTGTGAGGCCGTACACCTGCAGGACCGGGATGCCGAGCATCGTGAAGAAAAGTTGAGTTTCGACAGCTAGCGGAGCTGAGCCACAGATGAGGGCTTTCAGATTGGGGCCGATGCTTTTGCGGATTGCGGGGAAGATCAGGGAATAGCCTAGCGCGAGCCAGAGGGAATCGCCGAACTTGGATTGTTTGTTGTGACGGCGGACGAAGGCTTGTTGGGCGCGGGGAAAAATTGCTGTCGCTAGGCCGCCGCGGTCTTGCACGGTGGTTTGAATTCGGGCGCGGACGCGTTCTAGCAGCGTGGGAACGTTGAGGAAATATTCTGGGGCGGCTATTTTTAGCTCGTCGGAGAGTTTCGCCAGGTCGGTGGAGAGCGCGAGCAGGCTGTGGCGTGAGAGCGCAGTGAGCAGGAGGATCCAGGACGCGGCGAAGCAGAAGGGGGCGTAATGGAAGATGCGATCTGCTTCGGTGCGCGGGCCCATTAGTTTATCGAGGCGTGAATTTGTGGCGCTGACGATGTGGTTCACGTTACCGGCGGTGAGGACTACGCCTTTGGGCTCACCGGAAGTGCCTGACGTGTAGATGATCGAGACGACGTCGGAGTCTTCGTGGTGCATGGGCGGCGTGGGGGCGCTTGGTTCACCTGCATACGCGCCTTCTAGCAGCGAAATCTGGGGGGCCTGCGGCCAGAGTTTTTTTATTTCCGAGGCTATCGCAGCGTCGAGGCAGAAAATGCGCGAGGGCGCGGAATCTTGCATCATCGCGACCAGCTCAGCGGGTGCTTGGCGGGCGTAGAGCGGCACTACGACTATGCCTTCGGCCATCAGGGCAAGGTCGAGCGCGGCCCAGCGGACGCTGTTGGGAGCTAGCAGCGCGCAGCGGTCACCCTTTTTCAGGCCGCGGGCTACGAGGAAGTGGCGGGCTTGCTGGGTGATCGCGAGCAATTCGCTACCGGTGACGGAGTGAATTTTTTCGCCGTGAATTTCCTGAAGCACCGGTTCGGTGGCGGATTTTTTCAGCTGGGCGAAAATATTTTCGAGAAATGTCATGCGGCGACGACTCCACTGTGTTTTTCGAGCAGCTTCACGAGGCCGGGGCCAAGCGGGGGGAGATAATCTTCCCAGCCGAGCACGCCGGAGCGAACGGGGAATTGCGGATAGCGGCGGGCGACTTGTTCCTCGAAGTACGTTCCCATGCGGGCCATCAATTGCAGGTTGCGGGCCACGGTGCGTTCCATCGCGTCGGGAATTTCTTCGGCTTGGGAATCGAGCGCGCGGAGGGCGGCGACGATTTTGTCGGCCAGGTCGGATTCATCCACGCGCATGAGGAGATGTTCGTGGCCGCGTTCGCGCAGGAGATTGCGGATGCGCTCGTCCATGGTGACACCGGCGGAGGGAATGCCGGCGGGCATGGTGGTGACGATGGCGTGGTAGCGCGAAGAAAGCAGGCGATCGCAGGCGCGGAGGATGCTGACTAGCTCGTACATGTTGAATTGATCGGAGGCGAAGACTGAGGCGCCGCCTAATTTTTCCGCAATGCGTTCGCAAGCGTCGCGGTCGAGCATTTCCATCGCGACCATTACGGGGAAAACTTTGCGAGATTTTTTATAGTCCGCGACGCCCGCGGCCATTTCGCTGAGATATTTTTCGTAGGCGGCGTCCACTTGGGAGCCGGAGCGATGAAAATAAATTGTGCGGTAGTAACTTTTTTTGTAGGCGCCTGCTACTGAGTGCGCGAGCCACTTCGCAAGCGATGCGCTGACCGGCCACCAGAAAGGATTGATAGGGCAGACGGCGAGGACGGGAGTTGCGCCGTCCCAGCCTGCGTCGCGCAGGGCGTTGCGGCCGTATTCCGGGCCTAGCGGTTCGAAGGTCCAGGCTGTGTCTGTGCCTAGTTCGGTGGGAACGCCGAGTTTGCCTAGGACGGCTTGGGATTCGACGTTGCGGGTGATGATGAGGGAATCGCGGCAGTAGCGGCGCGTCATTTTTTGCAGGAGCCGGTCCATGGCACCTGCTTCGGCACCGTAGGCGATACTTAATTTATTTTGTGCGGAGGCGATGCCGAGCGCGCCGATCATCATTGTCGTGAGGGCGTTGGCAAATTTGCTTTTGAACATAGAGCCTTCGCAGGCCACTACGCCGTCATTCTGGCGAACTACTTTGTGCAGAAACGGCGGGAAGACGTCCGGGAGATGGACCTGACGCGCGTCGCCGAAATATCCGCGGGTGAAATCGAAATTCTGCGACATGACGCTGAGGGCGAGATTTTCGTCGCCGAGGATGCGGCGGACCTGGCGAATTATTTCTTCGACGCGGACGTCGGAGCCCGTGTTGCGCGTGCCGTTGTAGCCGGCGAAGAGGAGTTTCAGTTTGGTGCCGGGTTGCCAGGCGTGACCGGCGCCGAGCATCCATTCGAACTTGTTGAGCTCGATTAGGCCGCTGACCCAGGTTTCGAGCAGCAGATCGGTCATTGGCGCGGATCCTGGGATGCGTTCGCGGCGCGTGAGGCCGCGTGGACGGGCGCGTCGGCGGGCCATTCGCGATATTTGAAGACGAAATGATTTTCGCGGCTGAAGCGGAGGAGAGGCAGGCTGTATTGCGAGAAAGGCGCGGGGTGACGGCCGAGTTCTTCGACGACGCGAGTGTTGTCGAAAACCGTGTTCCACAAAAGATAGGGGAGAAAAACTTTCAGGAGCGTGGCGAGCCCACCGATTTTTCCCGCGCGGCCTGCGAGGGCATTTACGATTTTCTCCGTGGATTTTTCGAAGCTGGGGACGAAGACCGGACCGCGCTTGCTTTGCGCTTTGGAAAGCGACTCGGTGAGTTCGATAAATGTTTCGGCCTCGCGGCCGGACGAGAGATGGTAAATCTCGTGCGCCGGATTTTCTTTTTGATGCAGCTTGGAGACGGCGTCGGCGACGAAGTCCACGGGGACGATATCAATGCGGTCGCCGGGGCGGAAGGGCAGCATGGGAAGGCCGGCCAGGAAGACGAAGGCGCGGACCATGTCGAACTGATTAGTTTCCGGGCGGCGGCTATCGCCGAGGACGATGCTCGGGCGAAAAATGGTGCGCTGGACGTCTGGCAACAACTGGCGGACCATATGCTCGCAGAATTTTTTGGTGCGCGCGTAGGGATCGTAGTCGGCGCGATTCCAGTCAATGGCGGTGTCTTCTTGGACGACTTCATTCGAGCGCTGTCCGGCTACGGCGACGGTGCTGACATGGCTGAAGCGGCGGAGGCCGTGCTGGTCGCGGGCGCGCTGGGCGAGTTGGATGACTTCGAGCGTGCCGCGGAGATTTACGTTGAGGCAGCTTTTTTCGGATTTGCGATTCAGGGATGCGGCGCAGTGGATTACGGAGTCTGTGGAGAGGACTAGTTGCGCGTAGTCGTCGTCCGCGAGGCCGAAATGCGCGTCGGTGAGATCGCCGCGAAAAATGCGGATGCGGTCGTGCAGCAGTTGATCGAAGCGCGCGAAATCGAGATGTAGCTGGAGAGCGCGCCAGAGGCGTTCCTGGGCTTCCTGTTCATTGCGCGCGCGGACGAGGAGATTCAGCGGGTCGGAATGGCCCGTCAGCAAATTCGACGCGATGTGCGCGCCGATATATCCGGTGGAACCGGTCAGGAGGATGGCCACAGTGATTGAGTGTCAGGATGCCGTTGCCGGACCCGAGCTTGCTGATGCCACATCCGCGGTATTGCGCGTTGCCAGCGGCACCGAACGCCGGGGACGCGATTCCGGCTGGCGTCCTTCGATGAGAGGATAACACCACTTGCGCAGAGCCGGAATGTGCACGTTGATCCAATAATCCCACCAATCGAGGGCGCGGGAATCGTAACCGAAATCGGCTTGTTCGTCGGGCGGAAGCGCGGCGCTGAGGCGCTCGACGTTGGCGGCTTCGAAAACGTGATCGTTGTGAAGGATGAAGGGCTCGAAGAGCGAGATGAGCTTGACAACTTTTTCGAGTTCGCGTTCCTGGCGGGCCAGCGGAGGTTTTGACGCGAACGGTTCCGTGGCGCGATTGATGGCTTGCACTACAGCCTTTTGCGCTGGGGCGGAGATAGCTTCGTAGCGCGTTTTGGAAACGGGGATGGCGTCGAAGCGGAGGCGCATGCGTTGCTGAATGTCGGCGTGCGCGCGATAAAATTTGCGATGGCCCAGCCCCGTGAGCTCGATGGAGCGGCGCATGTTGCAGGCGTTCGCTACCGAGGTGGCGAGTTGATAGACGCGCTGGTGGCGGCGGGTTACTAACGCGGCGGAGATCAGGGTCATCCCGCGGCAGACTAGATCTACCGGGATGAGGTCGAGACATTTGGACTCGTTGGTGGGGAGCTGGCGGAAAAATGTGCCCAGCAAATACGAGAGCGAGGCGGAGGTGTTGATGCCTTCGTTCCATCCGAGGAACGGTTTTTCGAGCGAGGATTCGACGATGGCGGGCCGGACTACGGCGATTGCCGCGGCAGGATTGGCGTCGAGGAAATCTCGGATCAGTGATTCGGAGATACTTTTGGTGAAGGTGTAGGTGTTGGGCCAGCCGAGTTCGTTCGCGCGGCGGGAACCTGCGTCGGTGAGAGTTTGGCGGAGCCAGCGGACGCGATTTTTGCGGATTTGATTTTCGAGCGCGGGGCCCTGGAGATCTTTGGCGGCGTGTTCTTTCTTCTGCGCGGCGCGGCGGAGTTCTTCGGTTACTTCCCGGGATTCGGCGCGGGTTTCTGTTTCCTTGATCAGGTTTTCGAGCGATTGCCATTCTTCTACGGCGTCGTAATTGGGGATGCCGCGCGGCGTGTAGTTTTTTGGCAATTCTTCGAGGACGCGGCCGTCGCGTTGGCCTACTACATAGCAGGTGGAGACATGCAGGAGCGAGGCGTGCGCGCATTCTTTTAGAAAATCGAGGACGTAGGACGTGGAGCGGACGTTTACTGCGAGGGCATCGCGCAGGTCGGGGTTGAAGTCTGTTAGGCCGGAGCTGTTGGCGATTACGTCGAGAGTGCCGGAGAGCTTTTGGTGGTCTTGGGGGCTCAGGCCGAGACCGGGTTTGCTGACGTCGCCGTCAACCACTTCTATGCGGGCTTGGAGAAATTGTGCGAAGTGATCGCCGTGGCGTTCGGCCAGCTTTTCGAAGACTGGGGATTCTTCGATTACGCGTTGGAGGCGTTCGAGGGAGGTGTTGGCGCGATTGTGGCGGACTAGCAAGTAAATGCGGCCGATTTCGGGGAGGTCGGTGAGCAGATTTGCTAGCCAAACTTTTCCGATGAAGCCGGTGGCGCCTATGAGGAGGATATTTTTTTCGCGGAGCGCGGCGCGCACAGAAAAGGCTTGGTGGCCGTTGCGCGATTCGTAGTGGACTACCGGGACGTACACTTTTGGCGCGGCGCGTTCGGCTGGTTTAATGGCTTCGTCGAGGATTTGCGGATTTTTTTCGAAGCCTAGAATGCTGATTAACTTTTCGCGGGGGACGCGGCCGTCGGGTTGGCTGCCGGTGAAGCGGGCGAAGGCGCCGCGCGGACGGATTACGGGGTCGAGGAGGCGTCCTGTGGCCATGCCTTCGCGGAAATCGAGGCGATTGGAGATGATGCGCGCGATGCCCAAGTGCTTGGCGAGCGGGCGCATGATGTGGTCGAGGCCCTGACTGACGAGGACGATTTCACCGCCCTCGGTGAGCGCTTCTTGCAGTTTCGCGATGCCTTGCTGCTTCAGGCGCGGCTTCAGGAAATATTCGAAGAATTCTTCGCCCAGGAGATCGAGGCGGTCGCGGCTGACTCCGCGGAGGACGGTATGGAGGAGGCGGGTGGCGAAGACGCGGTTGGTGATGTAGAGGAAGGGGCGAGCCACGGCGAGCGTGGCCATGGCGCCGCGGCGGGTCCAGCGTTCCAGGAAACTTTGCGAATTCCATGCGAAGAAGCCGACAGGGCGGACCGCGGTGAGGTTGAGCAGGCTGCCTTCGACGCGCCAGAACACGGGATCGCGCGGGGGTGCGGAGGCGTGTCGCGCAGGCCCGATGATTTTCGAGATTTGAACGTTTGAATTAGACGACGACATCGTTGAGTGAGTTATAGCACGTGCTTAGGGAAAGACCGAAATTATCACGCTATGTAGCGGCAAGCAAGCGGACCGCATGATTGGTGGTGGGTGAGGTACCGAGTAGCCAGGCGGCCTTGCAGCCGCCCGGCCCTCTCAGAACTGGGCGTGAAGGTTTCCCTTCACCCAGCTCAAGCCCTTCGAACACCTCTTGGGAGGAGACGCGGTTTCGAAACGAGAAGACGCTGACGAGGAACCCGGTCATGGCACTTGGGATGAAGTAAAACGGAGTTCGTGGCAGCAGGGGAACCGCCCTGCACACGGGGGACGCAGTAAAGCAGGCGCCAGCCTGTGATCCGGGTGATTTTGGTATTGCACTGCGTGCAGAGTCCACATTGTTCATACCAGAGATAGCGAAGCGTACAGGTTCCCCGAATCGTTTCCACCATGTGAGCCCCTTCGCGTTCTTCGAAGTAAGGTTCATAGGTTGCAACATATCGGCTTGGTGGCTGCTAGTTTGCGGGCCCGGCAAACACCAGCAGATTCCCATCCGGATCTTTGACGATGAAATTCTTGGCGCCCCAAGGCTGCTTTTTCAGTGTCTGTTGAAACGTAACCCCAGCGGACTGAAATTCAAGAAACAATAGCTTGATCTCGTCCGCTGTGGCGACGGTCATAGATACCGACAGCAGTTCCTCACGATCGCGGACCCTCGAGTCGATTACGGGCCCCTCGACACACCTTAGATTGAGACGCGCCGCATCGCGACCCACCTGTGCATAGTAGGAAGGTTCGCCGTAGCTGAATACGAGCGAAAAGCCTAACTTCTGCTGGAAGAATTCGCATGATCTCTTGATATCGGCAACGAGCAGTTGCGGCTCTGCAGAGACAATCGTCGCTTTGGACGGCGACAAGTTCACTCTGCGCGACGTGGCGGAGAGTCCAGCTTTCAGGGCCTGCCAACCATCGAAGCCGTGCTGCCTTGCGACCATTTCTTGCGCATCGCTGAGCTTAAAGTTCGCCGCCAGAATCTCGGAGTCGGGCGTATTCACGAAACGAGGCAAAAGTCCGCGGATTTGGGCGGCGACGGGATAGTGCTGTTCACGATGCCACCGCAATATGAGCTTGGCTTGCTTTTTGAGGTTTTCTAGATTGGGCATGTAGGCCTCCACGATGAGATCGTAGGTGGGCATTGCCCTTCGGCGATGCGCCGTTGCTTCCTACATGCGCAGAAGGCAGTATCTGCTGCCCTGTCGGTAGCTGTCAACGAGGAACGACGGCAGAATATACGTTGGTCAGCAGCAGTTAGGGATTCTTGTCGTACGACGGACTAACCAGAACTTATTGCGGGCCGGAAGTCCGCTTCTGAGAAGGTTTCAGGTTTCGATAACGATTGCTGCGGTTTCGGCCTTAGTGGAATTTCTTTCCCAGAGCCGGCAGTGCTTCGATGAAAACGTGGCCGACGATTGCGAGGCTGCGCGGGTCAACCTTGTCTAGCGTGTCGTCTGGAGTGTGCCAATAGGTTGCCTGGACGTCGAAATCGATGATGTCGCAGCCGGGAACTCCGCGTCGGATGAATGGGAAATGGTCGTCACCACCTACCGTGGTGCTTTCGTTCACGAATACATTCCCATAACCCAAACGCGCGGCGGTCGTCCAAATAAGTGCCGTAAGCCACGGCGTGGAGCCGGTGTCGCGCTTGATCTTCAGATCGGACGGACCAATCATGTCCGCGAGAATCATCGCTTTGACATGTTTGAGGTCGCCCGAGAGAGCCATACTCGCGGCCATGTCGCGGCTGCCAAAAGTGCTGTTGGTGTTGGTCCACTGGACGCTGTTCTTGTCGGTCCATTCGTTCTGCGCTTCTTCACCGTCGAAAAACACAATCCACGTGTTGAGAGTGCTCCTGGTCTTGCGAGCGCAGAAGATTCGAGCCAGCTCGAGCATCGTGCCGGTACCCGAGCCGCCATCGTCAGCGCCGACGAAGTTCGGCAAACGCAGGGTGTCGTAATGCGTGGTGTAGAGGACGATGCCGCTGCCTGTGCCGGGAATCTTGGCGATAATGTTTTTCATCGCGATATCGCCGAGCGGCGTCGAGCCGTGGAAAACTTGCTCCTCGACCGGGCACCCAAAACTCTTTAGCCGGCTGATGATGTAGGCTTGCGCGCGATGAATTCCGTCCGAACCTGGCGGGCGTGGACCGATTTCGACTAATCGGCGCACATGTTCGAAAGCTTGGACGCCGTCGAAGCCACCGGTAGCGGACGGAGGGAGAGCTGCGGGAGGATTCGCCGCCTGTGTTATTGCTGAGGCATTCTCTATCGGACCGCTTACGTTCGATGGCTGGCTGTTGCAGGCGACTGAGAACAACAGCACGAGGCTCGGTATGATGATTCCACTTTTGCGCACCTTGAACCTCCCGAATGCACGGCACCGACTGCGACACGTCAGTCAAAGTTCGAACTACATTCGCTGCGCCGTCCGGGAAAGTTGAGTCTAAGCCTGCCCGCTTCGTCTCGAAAGGTGCCGGGCGCAAGCGGCGCTTCTACGTGCGGCAGAGGTGCGATCAAGCTTCGGCTTTTAGGGTTGCAGGAACTTGCATAGGGATAAGAAAGTTGCTGGCGAGAAGATAGGCAAACAAGTGTCCAAGAGGCGGCGCGTGCCGCACCTGGTCGGCAGAAACCATTCCGTTCGTCTCACTCCATTCCCAACCGCTAGCCGAAAGACCCTTCAGTTTTTCCCGCAGCTCCGTCGAGCTCATCGGATAAGCGTAGATGCGCACGTTCTGTGCGAGAAGACGTGCAAGTGCCTCCAGAAGTCTCCCTTCCAGATTGCCGTAAATGCCCTCAAACGCTTGAATCATCAGGGAAATACCGACGACGAAGCGGACAGGCGCCTGCGTGTAGCGGTTTACAAGAGCCTTCATATTGTAGAGCTCGCTTTGGCGAAAAAGCAGCACATCGCCGCCAGCAGCGAGAAGAGCATCAATACGACGAAGCAAGTCGCGGACCTCCGGCATCGGTTCGTCCCGCGTGATCGGAGCAGCCGTCAGGCAAAAAAAGCCGGCGGGGGCCACCTTTGGTTCGCCGAGCTCCTTCTGAAGCTCCTGAACAGCCGCGGCCAACAATCGCATGTGAACTTGCGAGTGAGATGGATCTCCGTGACTAAAGTATCCTGGGGCCAGCACTACCGTTTTCTTGTAGAGAGCCTCGGTAGGAGGAACGTCGGGGCCCTTAGAGGGGAAATATACAGCCTCGGCGAATCCTCTACTCACCAAATGCGCTATCAGGGCACGGCGATCCCAACCTTCGAATGCTGGCCCGCGAAGTTCTATGTAGTCAATCTCGATTCGCTCCTTGACGACGTCTTCCGCCAAGCCTGCCAGAAATAATTCCTCGGTTTGCAATTCATAGAACGCGGTGTAGATGAGATTGACGCCCAGAATACCGATGGCTTCCTGCTGCAGGACATTGGAAGGGTCGCGCATATTGATGTGCAGCAGGACGTCGTTTGCAGGGCCACCGGGCTGCAATTGAAACCGGAGTCCGACCCAGCCATGCGCGTCGTTAGTCCCGGCGAAATTACGCGCGGAGACGGTATCAACAAAGGAGAAGAAGCGCGTGTGCGGCCCACGGATATTGCTTAACTGCGCGAGAAGCTGGGCCCATTCCTTGTCCAGCATTGCCTCGAGTCGCTGCCTGGATACGTAGCGCGAGCCGGAGCCATAAAGATCGTCGCTGACTTCCTTGTCGTAGGCGGAAACAGTTTTGGCGACCGTGGCGGAGGCGCCTCCAACTACAAAGAACCAGTGCGAGACTTCCTGTCCGGCGCCGATTTCGGCGAAAGAGCCGAAGGCGGCTGCATCGAGATTCAGTGTGAGAGCTTTATGGTGAGTGTCGAGTTTTTCAGTAGGAGGCATAGTCAGGCTCCTCTCGGGCGCGACCTTGCTTGCAAGAGGCGCGTAGCATCCGTCACGAGCTAGCGATACTCGGCGCGCGGGGACGATTTTACCCGAGATTTTGTTTTTGATTTCGAAAATAGCGAAGCCTCTACAACCGTTTTGTCCTCGTACGCGAATTGCAACCTATTTTTCGGGCTTCGGATAGTTGAAGCGGAAGGTTTCACCAGCTGGGCCTGCTACGCCTCTGGTGTTGTAGTTCAGCATGTAGTCCAAGTGCTGCTTGTCTTCTGGGTACGCTACGCCGTCGGGATATGGGTACGGGACATTTGTATGGAAGGGTAGCGGAGTTACGGTGTCGCCGTGGGCGGCATAGAAGTCCATGTCTTTGGCGAAGCCGTTGGCGTAGAGGAAATAGTCGCGGGTCCAGCCGTTGGGAATGTCCGGCAACTTCGTCGAGTCGAAATCTACTGAGACCTCGTCCCCGGAGCCGAAGATCACATATTCGTCGTCGGTTTTCTGGACCAGATCGGTTACATCGCCGTAGCGGGTGTAATTTCCGATTTGGCGGGCGTAGGGGCCTGTGGCGCTGACCTCTTCGTAAATGTAGGAGAGATCGTTCTTCGGATTGCCCTCTACTACGCGCGGGTAACCGCGGAATTGCAGCTTCGCTTCGGCGAGGGGAACTTCGGTGAGCTTGAATTCTATGTCTTCGGGAGAATTATCAACGCGGATGCGATCCCAATAGACGCGGAGATTTGTCGAGATACGGATGAAGCGTGCTCCCGGCGGAATTTTCCCGGTGAGGTCAGCGACCATGGTGCGGTAGAGGCCGGCGGGGAAGCCCATGTCGTCAATCACCTTCACCCATTGTCCGGAACCGTCTTGCACTTCGACGTACGGCGGGACGGGAGTGATTCCGGCTTGCCAGGCGGCGTACATGGAGCTGGCGCTGAAGTAATCGGTGAAGCCGTCCATTAACAGGCGGAGCGGCCGCGAGGGATCCCAATCGCCGAGGTCGAGTTCGATCCAGTGCATTTCGGCGAAGCCTGCGTAGGGCGCAAGCGCGAAATTCGTGACGTATTTGTGATCCTGCTCGCGGAGGAGCGGGAGCAGATCGCGGCTGTGATCGTCCCATGCACCGACGGGGAGATGCGCGTCGCGGCTGGCGATTACTTTAAATTGTGGGAAAGGTAGCTCGCTGGCGAAATGTTCGTTGGGGTAAACCTCGACGTCAATCGGGTGATCTACCGCGAGCAGGCGGGCTTGATCGAGATAGTCTAGTTCTTCCATTGGCTCGAGCATCTTGAAACGCAGGCGGCCTTCTTGCGGCTGCGCTAGCGAGCCGGTGACTTTGAAATATTCGGCGGGGTTGGGAATGTTGCGCTGGTTGGGGCCGGTCCAGTGGCCGACGATGCCGGGGCCGATCATGTCGGCGAGAAATTCGAATTTTTGGCCGTTCCAGACGAAGACGATGGGGCAGGAACTGCCGCGGCGATCAATTTCGGTGATGAGTTCTTCTTTGTGGGCTGGGATTTCGAGTTCGTCTTGGAGTACGCCGGTGGGCCAGAGGAGGCGGATTACGTCGGCTTGGCGTTCGGCGCCTAGACCGGCGACGATTGGGGCGGGGCCTTGTCCTAGATAGCCGGACGCGCCCGGGACTTCCCACTTCTGTTGCAACGCACCTGCGTACATTTCTACTTTTGTGCCGATGGCGGATTTATTGTCGTTCTCGCCTTTCAGCGCGATTTTTAGCCAGTTGTAGCGATTGCCGCCGTCGTTTTTTAGGAGTACTGGCGGAAGATTATTTTGAGTGATCAGGAGACCGGTGGCGCCGTCGCCATCGAAATCGAAGGCGATTATGGCGCGCGGATTTTTTAGCGTGATTTTGTCGAGGCCCGTCGAGGTGGTCACGTCGCGGAAACCCGCTGTGCCTTCGTTGCGGAGCAGGACAATGTGTCCTGCGCCGGAGAAATCTTCGCCGACTGCTACTAGGTCAATCCAGCCGTCGTCATCGTAATCAATTGGAGCGAGGCCCCAGCCGCGCATCCAGTCGAGGTCCGGTAGATTCACTCGTTCGAAAGATTTTCCGGTGTTGTTGCGCCAGAGGCTTAGGCCGGGGGCGCCCCAGTGCGTGAAGGCCAGGTCCATCCAGCCGTCTTTGTTGAAATCGAGGGCGACTACCCCAGCGGTGGGCGCGGGCATGTCGCTGCTCCAGGGAGTGGTGGCTTGGAATGCGCCTTCGCGGGGATTGAGATATGCGATCGGGGATTTTTGCCAGCCGGTCACGACGAAGTCTATGGCGCGGTCGTTGTTGATGTCGCTGGCAAGGGCGCCTACGGATGGCGCGGCGCCTGCGAGCGCGGTTTCGGTGGTCCAGTTGGTGAATGTGCCGTTACCGTTGTTGCGCCAGAGGATGTTTCCCGGCGCTGGGACGTCTGCCGGGAAATCAAACGGAGCTGCGGAATTGGCTAGAGGGAAATTGTTGAAGCGCGTGACGTAGAGATCCAGGTCGCCGTCGTGATCGAAGTCAATGAAGGTTAGGCCGAGGGCGAGAGTGTCGGCCGGGCCGTCGGTGTCCATGCCGGATTCTTTGGTGACATCTTTGAATGTGCCGTTGCCTTCGTTGTGGAAGAGGATGACTTTTCCGTTGGTGCTGACGGCCAGGTCGGGCTTGCCGTCGTTGTCATAGTCACCTACGGCGCAGGCCATTGGTTGACCGTGAAGTTCGAGGTGGGCTTCGCGGGTGACGTTTAGGAATTTTCCTGCGCCGAGATTTTTGTAGAGGGCGGAGTTGCCGCGGCCGTCGGCGTCGGCTAGGAAAATGTCGGGTTTGCCGTCGCTGTTGTAATCAATGATGCAGGCGCCACCGCCGAGGAATTCGGCTAGGGAGCTTGGGGGAGCTGGCGCTGGGGGTTTCGGGCTTCGGGTTTTTCGCGGGGTGATTGCGACGTTGGCCGATGCGCCCGTCGTCGTGTCGAGTGTGGCGTTCACATGCGCGGTTGCGATGCGTGGTGCGGAGGCCGGCAAGTTCGCGAACTGAGTGACGTTGACGAAATGGACCGGCATCGCTTGCGGGACTGGCTCGGGGGCTGGTTGCATGATTTCGGCGAGGGAATATTTGCCTTGCTCGCCGTAGATGAAACTGACCGGCTTGCCGAGTTTTTGCGAGGTCATGTGCTGGAAGCGGTCGAAGTGTTGCTTGGCTTCGGCGGTGTGGCCGCTGCGTTGCAGGGCTTGGGCCATTCCGAATTCGGCGGAAACTTGGAAGGGATTTAGCTCGAGCGCGCGCTGGAAGGCGGCGATGGCTTTGTCGTATTGCTGCTGCTGGGAATAAATCAAGCCGAGGAAATATTGGGTGTCGGCGTCGTAGGGATCAAGCGCGGCGACTTTCTGGAAATCAGCGATGGCGGCCTCGGCGTCGCCTCCGGCTTTTTCCATGAGGCCGAGGTTGAACCAGGCCCAGGGATTGCGCGGGTCGCGCTGCGCGGATTTCTGGAGAATTTCCCGGGCTTCGTCGAAGCGCTGCATGTTGAGGAAGGCGATGCCGGAGTTGAGGCAGCCGATGTCGGTCTGGGGGTCGAGGATGCAGGCGCGTTGAAATTTGCCGAGGGCTTTTTCGAATTGCTGGCGATTCATCAAGGAGACGCCGAAATTGTTTTCGCGGATTACGTCGGCGCGAGGGTTTGGCGGTTCTTGGGGGGCGGAGTCGTCGTCGGTTTTTGCGGCTGCGGGGCGCGTGTGGGCGTTTGTGTGATGCGGTGTTTGCTGCGGCTGCGATTCCGGCTGGTCTTGTTGCTGCTCTTGGCTGGCTGCGATTAGGGTGCAGGTGAATAGCGCCAGGAAAATTGTTGCGCGGGTGA
>Ga0210401_10001847_pt1 | contig 24016 bp, 26 predicted proteins | sample IncBWH32MmetaG_FD_150866 | JGI IMG/M metagenome (GOLD analysis project Ga0210401, IMG submission 150866) | Forest soil microbial communities from Barre Woods Harvard Forest LTER site, Petersham, Massachusetts, United States - Inc-BW-H-32-M | ecosystem: Environmental > Terrestrial > Soil >... | reverse complement strand
ATTGCTTCGAGTGCTCCAGGAGCGCCAATTTGAACGAGTGGGGGGTAGCCGCGTCATTTCCTCTGATGTTCGAATCATCGCCGCTACCAACCGCGACTTGGCGGCGGCCATTGCTGCAGGAGCATTTCGCGCCGACCTCTTCTACCGGCTGAATGTTTTCCCGATCCACGTGCCGCCTCTTCGGAACCGAAAGGAAGACATTCCGATGCTGGTGGAGTACTTCGTGAAGCGCTACGCGGAGAAGGCGCGAAAGCAAATCGGCAAGATCGACAAAAATACGCTTAAGCTCTGCCAGTCCTATCCTTGGCCGGGAAACATTCGTGAGCTGCAGAATATCATCGAGAGATCCGTAATTCTCTGCACCGGAGATACCCTTTGGATCGATGAGGCCTGGCTTTCAGCTCAGGGCGTAGCGGGCCTCGAGTCATCAGGTCCTCTCACAGAGACCCTCCAGAACTATGAGAAGGAACGCATCGAAGCGGCTCTTGCAGAAAGCGGTGGAAAAGTTGCTGGGTCAGATGGTGCCGCTGCCAAACTTGGAATTCCGCGGTCGACGCTAGATATGAAAATCAAACGACTCAAGATAAAGAAATACAGCCTCGGGTAAGGTCCCTCTTTCAAACTCCCCAAAATCCAGCATTTCACCCAAATTGCGTCACTCGATTTTCCGTTTCGAGCTCTGTTTTCAGTGAGATCCAATTGGCTACTCGGTTGCACTTCTCCAGATCGGTGCTCGGATGTCTATTCATAGATGCTCAGGAGAAGGAGAATGCCCATGAAAAACGCGAAGGGACTCATGCAATGGTCGCATGAAAAAGAGAAGTCACGCATGACCGCACTCGTAAGAATCTTTTTAGTTGCGATGTTATTTTTCGCCTCAACGGAGGGGCTTATGTCACAAACGAATCAGGACCAGAAAGTGCGGAATGTTGTGCTGGTCCACGGAGGTCTCGTGGACGGATCCGGATGGGAAGGCGTGTACAACGCCTTGAAGAAGAGCGGATACGCGGTGACCGTCGTTCAGGAAGCGACAGCGTCGTTCGCCGACGACGTCGCCACCACTAAGCGCGCGATTGCTGAACAGAACGGTCCGGTGATTCTAGTCGGCCACTCATACGGTGGCGCTGTCATCACCGAAGCCGGCAATGATCCGAAGGTCACTGGGCTGGTATATATCGCCGCCTTTGCGCCCGACAAGGGTGAGTCCGTATCCACACTGATCAAAAATACGCCGCCTGGCGCGCCGGTGCTACCGATCTTGCCCCCCGTGGACGGCTACTTACTATTCGACAAGGCCAAGTTCCCCGCGTTCTTCGCCGGCGACGTGAGCCGCGAGAAGGCCGCATTCATGGCCGACTCGCAAGTGCCGTGGGGTGTGAACGCGTTGAACGGCACGATCAGTGAACCGGCATGGAAATCGAAACCTAGCTGGTACCTGGTTACGACCGAGGACAAGATGATTCCACTCGACGCCCAGCTGCAGATGGCCAAGCGCGCGGGCGCGATGATGGTCGAGGTCAAGAGCAGCCACTCGATCTATATATCGCAGCCACAAGCGGTGGCTACTCTGATCGAAAAAGCCGCCAAAGGCGCGCTGCTTGCAGCAGCACGTTAATTCTTGGAACGTGCGCCGGACAATTCCCCAAGTGGAAATTGCCCGGCGCGCTCAGCGCTTAGAACATCGCTCGCTGAAGGAGGGACAACCATCATGCGTGCAATGAGGGCAGAAGGATTTAGCGGTTACAAGGATTTGAAGCTAGTCGACATTCCAAAGCCGGCACTCTCGGATGGCCGGGTACTGGTAAGGATTACAGCAGCTGGGGTCACGCCACTTGACCACACCATTTTGTCGGGCGGATACCCACGCGCGAAAGCGCCCTTGGTCTTGGGAGGAGAGGGAGCAGGCGTAGTGGAGGAGGGAGGGGGAACGGCGTTTCCCGTCGGTTCACGTGTGATGTTTACCGGGCCGTATGGTGTTTCAGAGAATGGCACCTACAGTGAGTGGCTTGCAGTCCGAAAGGAGAACCTTTGCCTGGTTCCCGACAACATCGACGATGTTTCTGCCGCCGGTATTCCCGTCGCTTATCTCACCGCTCAAATGACGCTGAGCCTCGCCAGATTTGCGAAGGGCAAGACCGCGCTGTCGCCCGCGATTGGAGGATCGGTCGGAAACGCAGTCACTCAGTTGGCGCGGGCGGAAGGGGCAAAACACGCGATATCAACGACGACTAACCATGCCAAGGCGGAACATGCGCGCTCTCTGGGCTTCGATGAGGTGATCGACCTTTCTGTGGAGAAGCTTAGCGACGGCGTTCGCCGGATCACGGAAGGTTATGGCGCCGACATCGTGATCGACGCGATCGGCGGAGAGATCTTGAGCGAGGCGCTCGGCACGCTGGCGATTGGGGGAAGTCTGACAACATTGGGCTACTCCGCGGGCCGCAAGGCAACCATCGACGTCACGGATCTGATCTGGAAGCGCGCGAGCATGAGGAGCTTCTCGCTATTCTCACAAACTGTGGAGGTATGGAGCGCCGCATGGAGCCTCATTATTCCATTGCTTCAATCTGGCGCGGTCAAGCCCATCGTCGCCAAGACGTTCCCGCTGTCCGAAGCGGCGGATGCTCTGCGTTACCTGGTTGAAGGCCGCCCCTTCGGCAGGGTCGTAATCACAATCTGACCCCCTGATCAGTGGAGAGAAATACATGAGTGAGTTAGGGCTGGAGGTTATACGAATTTCGCGAAACGGAGTCTTGGGTTACCAACACTTTTGGCGACCGTGTTGTTGAACGGAGCGAATCCGCGAAGTGCTGTTCATGGGCCGGCTGCCAGAGTGCACGCCGAGACCTCCAGAACTATGAGAAGGAACTGATCGAATCGGCTCTCGCGGAAACCGTTGGAAAAGTTGCTGGGCCAAATGGCGTCGCTGCCAAACTCGGAATTCCGCGGTCGACGCTTGATATGAAAATCAAACAACTCAAGATAAAGAAATACAGCATCCGGTAAGGTTCCCTCTTTCAACTCCCCAAAATCCAGCATTTTCCCCAAATTGCGTCCCGCGATTTTCCGTTTCGAGCTCTGTTTTCAGTGAGATCCAATTGGCTACTCGGTTGCACTTCTTGTAATCGGTGCTCGGATGGAGGGAATGCGGTGCAGCACAGTCACGAATGTGAGGCCTCCCGGCGAACTGCATTACGGCGGATATTCTTCGCATCGAGGACGGAGTTTTTGTCGAGTCGGGATTCCGTGGGATGTGATCCAAGACGAGGCAACGCGCGAGCGGTCAAAGAGCGGCCTGCCAACGTTCGGCAACACATTTCCCAAGTGGCACTTCAATTCGTAACAGTAACCAGTTCCAGATCGTTCGCCGTAAGGATTTTCCCTTTCGCGTTTCGCACTTCCAGTCTAGGGGGTTTTCGGGTTCGTTTGTCCAGAACTTGAAGACGTTTCTCGCCGCGGGAGAAAAGATAACTTTCTCCCCATTGGCGCAAAGCAACGATGACCGGGAATAATTCTCGGCCTTTTGGGGTTAGAGCATATTCCTGGTAGGCACTGCCATCCGAAGCCGGCACCTGTTCCATGATTCCGCACGCGACCAACTTCCTAAGGCGCGCGCTCAGGACGTTCTTTGCCAATCCCAAGCTCCTCTGAAACTCGGAGAAGCGTCGTATGCCAGAGAGTGCGTCACGAACGATGAGCAGAGACCACCATTCGCCGATGTTATCGAGCGAGCGTGCCACGGGGCACAAGTTGGCTTTGAAGGATTTGTGTCGCATAGCTCCTCCTATCCAATCGCCAGAACATCTAGTTGCATCATTATACCAGATTCGGACATCCTATGAATGGTTGCATCATGCAACCAGAATAAAAGAAGACACCCAGATCGATTGATCCGCTAGGAGCAGCCGAAATGCAATACGAGAGCCAAATTGAAACTCAAAGGAGAGATACATGCCAATGAAAAGCACAGGCAAAGCAGAGGAAGTCGCCGCACAGACGACCAGAAACGTGCTTAAGAGAAATTCGGTGCGCTTCGCCGCCGTTCTCCTGGCAGCGCTGACGATCTTTGTCGCGGGTCCGAACCCAGCTCTGGCGGCCGCACCCCAGCATCATGATCAGGTGCCGGGGTTCTACCGCCTGAAAGTCGGCGATCTCGAAGTGACGGCCCTATTCGACGGGCCAGGCGTATTCGATGTGAACTGGCTAAACGAAGAGAAGACGAGAGATGGTGTCCGAAAGGCACTGCAAGACGATCCGCACATGCTGGATGTCGCCGATACGGGCTACCTTGTCAACACTGGCAAACAGCTCATCCTAGTCGATGCGGGATCCGGCACCTGGTTTGGTGGGGGCAAGTTCGGGCATTTGGCGGGCAACCTCCGCACCGCAGGATATACGCCGGAAGAAGTCGACATCGTCCTGGTCACGCACCTCCACTCCGACCACATCGGCGGCCTGACCACTCCGGACGGAAAGATCGTCTTTCCAAATGCCGACATCTACGTCGCAAAGGCAGATAGCGACTTTTGGCTGTCGCCGGAAATCGCCGTCAAGGCTCCGAAGGATGCGCAACAGTTCTTCCAGGGTGCACAAGGCATCGCAGCGCCATACATCAAGGCCGGAAAGTGGCACACGTTTAGCGACTCCGATCAAATCGTTGACGGCATGCAAATCGTACCGCTCCGCGGTCATACCCCGGGACATACCGGTTACGAATTTTCGTCTCAAGGAAAGAAGATTCTATTTTGGGGCGACGTCATGCACGTGCAGCGTCTTCAGCTGCCAGACCCAAAAATCACAGTGGTATTTGATGTCGACCCAACTGCGGCCTCAGCCACGCGGGATCAATTGCTTCGCAAGCTCGCGGGCGAGGATGTTGTGATCGCGGGGCCGCATATGTTGTTTCCTGGCCTGGGTCGCTTGCACAAGGAGGGGAGTGGCTATAGCTGGGCGCCAGTAGCATTTACCGATCAATGGGCCGAGAAATAGGAATGCTGCGGAGCGGGCCGACAGGTCAAGTTGGGACCATCGGAATTGGTGGACATCAGCGAATAATCAAGATAGGAGAACTTATGGAGCGTTTTGCTGTTTGGCCAGCGGTGATCAGTCTCTTATTTCTAATTCCGGGTCCGTCTGCATTTGCGGGTGGTCAGCACGGTTTTTCAATCAAGGTGTTCACTTCCCTCGACGATCAGTTTTGGGTTAACTCCGTCATTATCGAGGGAGCAGATGAAGTGATGTTGGTCGATGCGCAGTTAACAAGTACCAATGCTGAAAGAATATTGCAGGAAATCAAAGAAACGAAAAAGTCGCTGTCTATTATCTACATCACTCATGAGCACGCCGATCATTTTCTTGGCCTCGAGGTTTTTAAGGAGGCATACCCGAGAGTGAGGATTATTGCGAATTCTGCGGTAGCAGACCGAATCAACAGCGTCTATCAAGACAAAATAGATAAATGGAAAACGATCCTGGGCTCAAGTGCAACCTCTCACGTTGTGGCTATCGAAAAATTCGACGGCAACTCTATTACATTTGAGAGCTCGGAAATAGAGGTCCTTAAAAACATCCAAGGCGACACCGACGAAAACACGATGCTTTGGATTCCTGGACAGAGAATTCTGATTGCTGGCGACGTTGTGGTCAACGATATGCACGTTTACACCGCGGAAACGGACAGTGAAGCTAGAGCGAAATGGTTGAACTCAATAAATAGAATCAGAGAATTGAAACCTTCCATTGTTATCCCTGGACATAGCAAGGTTGGAGCTCCCCTTGACGCGAGTACCGCCGTAGATTTTACGGAAAACTATTTATTAACTTTTGAAGAAGAACTTAATAAAACCAAAGACCCCGATCGCCTTATTGATGCCATGAGGGAAAGATTCCCATCCGCCGACTTCTTCTTGGCACTCGTACGGGGGGCGAAGGCTAACGTTAAACCCTGACAAAACAAACTAACAATTTGGTAGACCGAGCCTTTGTCGCAGGATAGGCAGGGCCGAATCAATAACCGCGGAATGGATGCCAATGAAGAAGTACAAAATCGCTATTCTGGACGATTACCAAAATGTGGCCCTTGAGAGCGCCGATTGGTCGGTCCTCCGCGATCGAGCGGACATCGCAGTATTTCAGGACCACCTCGCCGATCCGGACGCCGTGATTGAGCGGTTGCTGCCTTTTGATATCGTTTGTGTCATGCGCGAGCGTTCCCCGCTGCCCCGAAATGTCATTGAGCGCCTTCCCAATCTCAAGCTTATTGCCTCGACGGGAATTGGAAATGCGTCGATCGACGTGGCCGCCGCGGGCGATCACGGGATAGCAGTGGTTCATACGGGGTATAGGTCGGACCCAACGATCGAATTTACCTGGGCGCTGATCTTGGCCTCTGCGCGACATATCGTGAAGGAGAGCAACTCCGTCCGATCCGGCGGCTGGCAGCAAACGGTGGGCACGGATCTCCGTGGAAAGACCTTGGGCGTTCTGGGACTTGGGCGGATTGGATCACAGGTCGCGCGGGTCGGGAGCGTTTTCGGAATGAATCTGATTGCCTGGAGCCAGAACATGACGACCGAGGCCGCCGAAGCCGCGGGAGCAATCCTGGTTTCCAAAAACGAGCTGTTCAAGAGGGCCGACATCTTGACGATTCATTTGGTGTTGAGCAGCCGTACCCGCGGCCTGGTAGGGGCCGTGGAACTGGAGAGAATGAAGCCAACAGCCTGGTTGATCAATGCCTCGCGCGGGCCGATCGTCGAAGAGCGAGCTTTAATCAGCGTGTTGAAGAACAAGCAAATCGCCGGCGCTGCGATCGACGTATTCGATACTGAGCCGCTCCCTCCGGATCACCCCTTCCGGACACTGGACAGCGTACTGGCAACACCGCATATCGCCTACGTATCGGATGGTCTTTACAAGACGTTCTACGAGGATACTGTCTCGAATATTCGGAAGTGGCTCGACACCCATTAGGCCCAGTGCGCGGAAAGTTCGTTAGAACTCGGCAAGAAACAGAGAAAGACTCATGTCCAAAAGACTCGAAGGCAAGACCGCCGTCATCACCGGCGGGACAGAAGGGATTGGGTTAGCTACGGCAAAGCTTTTCGTCAAAGAGGGCGCCTACGTCTTCATCACGGGCCGCCGACAAAAGGAACTGGACGAGGCCGTGAAGGCAATCGGCACCAACGTTTCTGGCGTTCAGGGGGACGTCGCCAAACTGGCTGACCTGGATCTTCTTTACGAGGCCATCTCTAAGGTGAAGGGGCGAATCGATATTGTTTTCGCCAACGCCGGCGTTGGCGAATTTGTTCCCTTTGGAGCCGTCACCGAAGAGCATTTCGACAAGCTATTTAACATCAATGTGAGGGGAACGCTGTTCACGGTGCAAAAGGCCTTACCGCTACTTAATGATGCTGGTTCTATTATTCTCAACGGCTCTGTCGCGAGTGTTAAGGGTACTGCAGCCTTCGGCGTCTACGCTGCGAGTAAGGCTGCCATCCGCTCTTTCGTGCGCACCTGGACTACCGATCTGAAGGACCGTCGTATTCGCTCAAACGTTGTTAGTCCTGGTCCGATCAATACGCCTCTGGCGAGCCGGCAATCTGCAGACGTGATCGCACGGATTGTATCCACCATCCCGATGGGACGCATGGGGCAACCCGATGAAGTTGCCAAGGTAGCGTTGTTTCTGGCTTCGGATGATTCCAGTTTCGTCACGGGCGTCGAACTGTTCGTTGACGGAGGCAGAGCCCAGATCTAACCGAAAGGAGACCATAGTGACTTCAAGACGTAAGTTCCTATCGAATGCCTTCGGAATCGCCTTCGTATCGGCCAAGAGTTGGCCGATCGGAGCGGACCAAGTCCGTTTAACGCAGGGGCAATCCAATACCAGTAGGTCCAAGGCCGGACAAACAACTCGAACAACATCCCTGAGCTGGGACGTATTCTTGGCTCCCAGCATACCTGCCATCACGACCGATTTGCCTCCAGGCGAAAAACAGCGGCCGTGGCCGCCGATCTCGTCAACCCTTATTTCTGGGGAGCGGGACGCTGTGCTGGTCGATACCCCTATTACCGTCGAGCAGGCGCGAGCGCTGGCGAATTGGGTTGCGGCGCGTGGAAAGAATCTGACAACGATCTACGCCACTCATGGCCACGGCGATCATTTCTTTGGCACCAATACAGTTCTGGAGCGATTTCCACGTGCCCGTTTCGTCGCGCGGCCGGAGGTGATTAAGATTATGCGCGAGCAAGCATCGCCAGAGTTCCTCGCTACGTTTTGGAATCCGCGCTTCCCCGGCCAGATTTCTGGCCATCTTGCAATCGCCGAAGAGCTGACCGGGAATGTCATTGACTTGGAAGGCGAGGATTTGGTTAGCGTGCCGCTTGGATTCACTGATACCGCTAGCACGACCTGCCTTCATGTTTCGTCCATCGGTTTGGTCGTGGCGGGTGATGCCGCTTATAACGGCGTTCACCTGCATCTTTCAGAGTCTCCTGATCAGCAGAAACGCGAAGAGTGGATTGCTGCCCTCGATAAGATGGACTCGCTTAAGCCGCGCGCCGTAATCGCCGGACATAAGCGCGTCGGGAACGATGACAGTCCTAAGATCCTCGGTGAAACGCGGAGATACATCCGCGATTTCGAGCGCCTTGCCATGCAGACGACGACGGCGCTGGAACTGTATGACCAAATGCTGAAGCTCTACCCTGATTGGGGCAATCGAGGTGCGCTCTGGAGTTCAGTCAGCGCCATAAAAGCTTAATCCGTGCTGCCGGGGCCTTGACGCGACGCAAAACCTCTTAGGGTGGAGCCAACGAGATGATGAAGATCCAAGCAAGCACGACTTTGCGAATTGAACCCATGAGGACTATCCAGAACATTCTGTTCCCTGTGGACTTCTCGCCCTCCTGTGCTGCTATGGCCGCCTTCGTGAAGAGGGGGGCCTCTATTTTCAGGGCCAGGGTTACGCTGGTCCACGTCTTCGATCTCTACAGTCACGCGGTCCAACTCTACGTGCGGCCACCCTCCGAGGTAGCCGAAGAACAGGAGATCCTTGCCCGACAGAAACTCGACTCGTTTCTGAAGTCTGAGTTTCCAGTCGGCGAGTGCCCGAGAATCTTGTTATCGGACGATGCAGCAACACAAATCGCCCAGCTTGCCCGGACCAACGGATTCGATCTCATCATTATGCCTACGCACGCCGGTGTCTTCCGCAGGACGTTGCTTGGTTCCACGACCGCGAAAGTATTGAACGATACAGATTGTCCGGTATTGACCACTCAGCACGCGGAGACAATTTCACCGAGACAGCTCGAACATCGGGAATGGGTCTGCGCCATTGACCTGAACGCCGATTCGGAAAGGGTTCTTCGATTTGCTAGCCAAGCTGCGAAGGATGTCCATGCGAATCTCACGCTCGTTCATGTGATTCTCGCGAGTGGGGCTGAACTGCTTGTCCAATTGGATTTGGAGGAGCGCCTGCAGTCAGCAAAAAGAGAAGCAGCCAGGCGCCGCATCGAGGAGTTGCAAAGCTCCGCTGGTTCGAGCGCTCGCGTCAGCATCGGCATCGGCGCAATCAAAGACATGCTGACCGAGGAGGCGCGCAGGTTGCGAGCGGATGTGCTAGTGATCGGAAGAAGTCCCCATTCCGGCGTCTCGGGCCGCTTGCGTGATCTCAGCTACGCGGTGGTGCGTGACTCTCCTTGTCCTGTGTTGAGCGTCTGATAGTGCGAGCGGCTCTCGCCGGAACAATGCGTAGGTGCCAGAGGTTCTACATTCTCATAGAAGCAAGACTATTCGGGGCGGTGCCGAATGCTTAATGCTAAACGCTCCAGTGTCCACAAATCGGCATTCCCGGATACCCCTCGCTCAACTCCCGTAATTCTAGCAAGTCCCAAGATTTTGACACTCCGACTTCTTTTTACAGCTTTGTTTTCAGTGAAATCCAATTGGGTACTGGGTTGCAAAGCTGAAGTGCGGCATCGTCGCGACTGCGCCGCGACGAGCCACAACCGAGGTTAGAGAAGTTCGCTATGAGCCACGAAAGGATCGACGCGACTAGTCGGGCAGGGGCGTGGGCTCGGTCGAGGGCGCACCTGCTGGCCTCGGCTGAGAGGGAGTTGGCTGCGTTTGTTACTGCGGTTAACGAGTTGTTTGACTCCGAGCAGGCGCGGCGGGCGGCGGAAGACTGGATAGAGGAGTTGGCGGGCATGGATGAGCCTTTTGAAAGCCCGGTTAGTGACTTTCGCAGGGTAACCATTGCGGCAGCGGCTAAACTTGCCAGGGGCGACAAAGGACGACTCTCGAGAAACTAGGCGGAAGGGCGTGTTCGAAAAATGCTTTAATCCCGACTGCGGTTTGCCGTTTGACTACCGCGAGGGCCGACTGATTCGATTCTCTTCGGCAAACTCAAAGTCTTCCGCAGAACAACCTACCGTAGAGCATTTTTGGCTCTGCGGAAAATGCTCGGAACGGTATGTGTTCGCGCACGAACGCGGAGCGGGCATAAAGATCAGGCTACGCGCCGTCCCTTCCTTGAGCTCCCAACATTCTGGCAATTCCCAATATCCCGACACCCCATCTTCCATTTAGTGCCCCATTTTCAGTGAATTCCAATTGGATCTTCGCCTGCATCTTCTTCTCATACGGGAAGGAAGGAATGCAGCGCGGCATTGCCGCACCGGGATTTGGGTTCATCTATGACTTTTAGGATTGAGACCGCGGCGCGAGGGAGATTCACAGTGTTCACCCTGAGCGGTCGAATCGAAACACAGGCGATAACCGAGTTGAAGAGAGTCTTTGAACGCCAAACAAACTACCACGACATCGTTCTAGACCTGAAAGATGTAAGCCTGATCGATCGCGACGTGGTGAGCTTTCTCGCAAGTTGTGAAGATGACGGCGTGAAGCTTGAGAATTGCACGCCATATATTCGCGAATGGATGGAGAGAGAAAAAGATTGAGGTTGGAATCGAGGTTGCGTTGAAGCGCTCGTGGTTCAGCAAGAATCAACTACTTGTTCCTTCCTTATCAACTTTCAGCAGCCGTTTTGCCATGATTTGTCACAACTACTATTACGTTTTCATGACCAACGGCCACTTCCGGTCGGTTGAAAAAACCTGTATCCAAGCTGTACCGTTAAACATCTCATAGTGAGTTGACTGACTCACAATGAGAATCGTAAAACCACAACCCGACAAGCGAACGCGGCTGATTGAAACTGCGATGAAGCTGGCGTATGAACGCGGTTTCCGAGAGACCAGTCTGGCGGACATCGCCGAGGCGGCTCGCGTTCCGGTAGGGAATGTCTACTACTACTTCAAAACCAAGGAAGAACTTGGAGAGGCCGTTGTGGAGCGGCGCCTGGCGCAATTTCGAGAATTACGGCAGGAGATAGACCGGTTGAGTTCTCCGAAGAAGCGGCTGTTTGCTTTTGTGGAAAGCATCCATGGGAACCGGGAGCAGCTTGCGCGTGGGGGATGTCCGCTCGGCAGCTTGTGTTCCGAGTTGCGGAAGGAGGGCGGCGCTCTCGCGAAGAAATCCGCGGCACTCTTCACCGAGCCAATGGGCTGGTTCGAAGAGCAATTCCGGGCGATCGGCCATGAAAAGGATGCACAAGAACTTTCCGCGCATCTCTTCTGTGCTTATCAGGGTATGGCTGTGGTGGCACACGCCGCTAATGACCCCGACTTGGTGATGATGGAAGTAAAGCGCTTAAAAGATTGGATCGGCACGCTGTGAGACGAAACGATGGAGCTACAGGTGACGGAGCAGTTGACGAATTTGAGCGGACTAAAGGGAGGAAACATGAAAGCGTTGCTTGATAAGCAGCAGTTCGGGCCGTGGGCGCTCGTCACTGGTGCCTCGTCCGGAATAGGCGTCGAATTCGCACGACAAATCGCGACGGCCGGGATCAATCTCGTGCTGGTGGCGAGGAGAGAGGCATTGCTTAATGAGGTCGGACGCCGCATCACAAGGGACTTTGGTGTTCAGTTCCGCGCCCTCGCGATGGACCTCTCGCAAGAGGGCTTCGTCCCGATGCTCGCTGAGCATACGAAGGATCTGGATATCGGCCTTGTCGTCTCGAATGCGGGTACGGCAAACGCGGGCGAGTTCCTGAAGCTCGATCGCCAGCTGCTCGAGGAGACCTTGCGACTCAACACCATGTCGCATTTGGACATCGCCCATTACTTCGGTCGGAGGCTCGCTGAGCGAAGGCGGGGTGGCTTGATCCTCGTGGGGGCAATGGGTGCGGAAAACGGCATTCCGTGTATTGCGAATGATGGAGGCGCGAAGGCGTATGTACATAGTCTTGGCGAAGCTCTTCACTATGAGTTCAAACCTCTAGGTGTCTACGTAACTGTACTGGCAACCGGGTTTGCGGACACACCGGTGCTTGAAAAGTTGGGCTTCGATCCGAAGACCATGCCGCTGAAACCGATGAGCGTCGAGCAATGCGTATCTGAGGGCCTCAGCGGTCTGCGCAAAAATCGCTCCAGAATCGTTCCAGGTCGGCTGAACCGCATCATGAACGCCCTCGTGCCCGCTTCTTTTGCGCGAAAGATGGAGGCGGACATGCTCGGTAAAGGGCTTGCCAGCAAGCCCGCTGTTGCAACTGCTCGCGGCGAGGCCTAGCGGGATTGTTGTAGGTTAGCGGGGTAACCGGAAGTTTGCTTCGGCGAACAGTAGTTTTCGAAGTTACTTCCCGGTTTCCGCCGGTTCCGCCGTTTGATGGAGGCCTTCTCCAAATCATGCCGTGGCCGAGTCTGAAAGACCTGTCCGACCATGAAATCCGCGCAATCTACGAGTATTTGAAAGCTGTTCCATGCATTCAGGGAAACTATCCGGGCGAGCCCGCTGACCGGTGCGCCAGTGAGAGACGGTCAACTCAGGTAGCCCACAAGAACGGCGTCGCCCCAACCACTCGCGCGGGGGAAATCGGGGAGTGTCGTCCCCGCTACGCCCGCGAAGCACAGTAAATCGCGACCGTCGCTCCACTCCCCGGTTCGGAGGAAATCATATGCGGCGTCGAAACTGCTATTCTTGCGGTAGCTCAAAGTCCCTATAAACCGAAAGCCGCCTGCGATTCGATCCCGCGCTGCGTTTTGGGTGCGCAACACCTGCGTCAGTGCCCTACGGGATTCGCATCGCGCCCTATGCTTTGGGCAGACGAAGGTCCAGAGATCGACCGGGCAGCAGGTGAAGAATTAGCTCCATGCGGAAGACAAGCCACGGTAACCTCTATGACCATAAACGCTTCGTTGGGCGCTGAAAGCTGTAGCGCACGCGCCGTCGCGTCCGCACGGGTGGCGAAGCATTCCCGCCACCACTCCGGCCCCCTCTACTGAACGTGGAAATGGGTCCCCGAACCATTGCCGTTTGTGTCCAATCGGCTGGCCGACCACTGAAACTGCTCTGACGGCATGGGCATGAACGCCGCACTCTAAGAGCGTTCCAGGGAAATGAACATCAGGCTTTTTCTGCACTCCGACGCGAATAAGTAGGTATTCGTCCCCGTATGGCATGAGTACCGTAAATTGGCAGCGCGTCTCACGTAACGCCAGAGGGGTGATCCGCGTTGCGAATGACCTTGGGCGGGCGGCCCGCGCCAAACCGCTCACGCGTTGGAGCGAACATAGGCCAAGTCTGATAACCGGCTTATCGGCAACTAGGAATTGGTCAAAAGCCATTCCGAGAAGCCGTCTCGGGACTTGGACGATCCAGGAATTCTCCACAAATTTCTGCCTCACTGGCGAGCAAATATCGTCTGAGGATAACTTCCGGCTGGCCGACGAACTGGAAGTGGCGCGGTCCGGTCAACCCTAGAATGCACTGCTCACCCAATACTCTCGCTGTGGAAACGTTTTTCTAGGGCGTTGGTTCAAGCGCAGCGGAAACGATCGTAAGGCCATCTGGGCCGGTCGTACCATGGCCTCAGCCGTGCGCCTGGGTCACAATATGTATGCGCCAACGATCCCAGTGTCCACGTGTCCGGTTGCTCAACGATGACTAAAATAGCCGCAGAAACAGTAAGACGCTTCCTCGTCCAAGAAGGAAGCATCGGAGTTGTGGACCGTGCAGGTGTAACGAGGATGCTTCACCCTGGGTTGCCACCCGAGTATCTAGACTTGGCTCAAACAGCGGATCGTTTGTGGTACAACAGAAAGTGGCACTCGCGCGAGGAATTCTTGCAGCTATGCACAGAATGTCGAATTGAGATCCAAGGAAAGCCTCCATTCAAATCTGGAGACGCTGAGCCTACACCAACAACTTGCGCCGCCCTTGCGCGGTGAGGCGTTGCTACGGTAGAGGTCTGCGGTTCGAGTCCGCACGGGCCTACCATATTTTTCAGTGACTTAGCGTCCACAACCTTTCCCGATCAGGCTCCAATTGGCTCCATTAAGGAAGTCGTCCGCGACTCCGAAGGGTCTTCACGTCTGGGCGCGCAAACAGTTGAGAAGGGCGCGCCTGCCTAGTGTGCAGGACGCCTGCCCTAATCGAGATCGTCAGTTCAAATCAGGCCGCCGCAACCATTCGTATTTTTTGGCTCGCAAGGGCTTGCTCGAAAAGGGCAAGCCCTTTGCCTTTGGGTTCACTACCCAACGGTCTGCAGCCGAGGCAAATGGGCTCTTTTCCAGACAAACTGAAAGTCCTCTTGGGAATTGCAGCATTTTGAGAGCGTCGGAGTCGCGCACTTATCGAGATTACTGCAAAAACTCTCAGAGAAGGCCGCAAGAAGTCGAAAGTGTCGAGGAAGTCGAAATAGTCGAAACTGTTAAAATGGTGTGAAGGCTACAAAAAAGGAGTGCAGCAGCTCTTCGGATGGGCCCGACCCTTCGCATCGATGCCAAATTTTCTCATTCGAGACGGCACAGTCTAAGGAGTACGGCAACGCTACGACTGTTCGGCTGGGGTTCGAGATGTTGGTGCCGTCGCGCCACCGGTTAGTTCTAACCCATGAAAAATGTGTCTGTTCGATAGTTCGAGTCAACTGCAGTTACTCAGATCTGCCAAAGAAACTCTCGCACCACGCACTTGCCAATCCGCGAGCCTAGTGATAGCTCGGTGGGCATCATTGTTCGGAATCCAGAATAGGCGGCCGAGAATCTAGTTAATTGTAGTGACATGGCAGCTGAATCGGAAACCGCCAGACGTGGCAACTCAAATGCATCCTCCAACATAATGAGGCAGCAATAGCCGTCCTCAGGAGGAGACCATGAGACAGCCAGCGCGAGAACCGAGACGAGATCGGCTTTCAACTCCACACGAACTCGGCGAAGTGATTGGCCTGCTGATTGTGGATGATCAGCTTTCGGTGAGCGCTTTGACGGCTCTTGAATCGCAGGATAGCCGATTTGAAGGGAAAGAGCTCGAGTTGTGGGCGGAAGCAGACCGTGATCGTTTGCGTGAAGCGGCGGATATTGGTCGCCTCACAAATATTATTCTCGGCCGTCCGCAAGAGACTCAATTGAACTCTTGTGAATAACGAGGTCAACGTCTTGCTGATCCGCGAGCGGCCGCAGGGGGTCACTCATTTGGCTCAAAGGCTCGAACAATTGGGTTGCGGCTGCACCTTTCCTCGCAACACGGGGGAAGTAAGCTCGCTGCTTGAAAACCAATCATTTCGATTGGTGCTGAGCACACGACCTGTAACGGAGGGCAGCGTTCTCATGAGCTTGCTGCGCCGAACAAGTTGCATCATTTTCTACTCATTTCCCATTGAAGACGGTTACTTATGGTTTCAAGCCCTACCCGAACCCGGTGGCCGGCAACCCGGGTCGGTTCTCCGTCCGAGTGAATTTATGTCGATCTTAACTGACCTCATCGGTCGCTTGCGAGGGGCTCATGCTGGCAACAAGTTTTCGATGGCAGCGCGCTGACCCATATGCAAATAGTGGATTGCATGAGGTAGACTTGGTCCCGAAGCCATCTGGGTGCCTCAACATGAGCACGGAAGCGAAACTTCAGCGTCAAGACGAGCGGCTTGACCTGCTCCTGAATCTAACGAGCCGAATCACCTCGAACCTCGACCTTCGAGAACTGCTGCGCGCGACTTCAGCGAACATTCGAGATGTTGTGGAAGCAGATGCCGCGGGCGTTGCGTTTTTCGATGAGGTATCGAATAAGAGCCGGATTTATGCTGTCGATTTTCCCGACGCGAAAGGATTCGTTGCGGAAGACCTTGTGGTCACGCCAGGCCGCGCTCTCAAACGAGCTTGGGAAAGTTCTAAAGCGGTAATCGTAAACACAAATGCTCGTGAGGAACTCGGGCCCGAAGTATACGACTTGGTTGCCGCAGAGGGCCTGGACGCCCACTGCCTAATACCACTCGTAAGCCACAGTCGTCCAGTCGGGCTCCTGATACTCGCACGTAAAGGACAGAATTTGTTTACGTCCGAGGACGTCGATTTCCTTACCCGAGCGTCAGGTCAGATAGCAATCGCAATTGAAAACGCTCTGGCGTTCAAACAGGTGTCCGGATTGGGAGGCCGGTTGCAGTTGCTCCTGAATCTGACGACCCGTATCACATCCAGCCTCGACCTGCGGGAGGTTTTGCGTGCGATTGCCGCGAATATACGCGAAGTGGTGCACGCCGATGCCGTGACCGTTTCACTCTACGACGCGGCGCCAGACAAATTCAGGGTATTGGCGGTGGATTTTCCGCATGGCAAGGGAGTCATCAAGGAAGAGTTGCTCTGTACGCCCAGCGCCGCTGCCAGGAAGGTGATGGATACCTTGAAACCAGTAGTCATGCACACATGGGACCCTGAAGTCGCGGCTGATCTGCATGAGATCGTAGCTGGGGAGGGTTTAAAGGCCTTTTGCAATATTCCACTTTTAAATCACGGCCGGTTCCTCGGAATTCTATCGATGTTGCGCACGACCGAGACTCCGTTTACGTCGGAAGATGTCGATTTCCTCAGCCGGGCGTCAGGTCAAGTAGCAATCGCAATTGAAAACGCGTTGGCGTACCGGGAGATTTCCGAACTCAAGGACAAGCTGACGCAGGAGAAAGTGTACCTGGAAGAAGAATTTCGCAGCGAGATGGGTTTCGAGCAGATCATTGGGAACAGCTCGGGGTTGAAACATGTTCTGCAAATGGTTGAAACGGCTGCTCCCAGTGACGCCACCATTCTGTTGCTCGGTGAAACGGGAACGGGGAAAGAGCTGATTGCGCGCGCCATTCACGACCGAAGCCGCCGCAACCAACGGACATTCGTGAAGCTGAACTGCGCTGCAATTCCGACTGGGCTGGTGGAAAGTGAGCTCTTTGGCCATGAAAAGGGTGCGTTCACCGGCGCCATTGCCCAAAAGATTGGGAGACTGGAATTGGCGGACCAGGGCACGCTCTTTCTGGACGAGGTGGGAGATATTCCACCTGAGATTCAGCCAAAGCTGCTGCGGGCCTTACAGGAGCGGGAATTTGAACGTCTAGGCAGCACGTTTACGCGGAAAGTGAATGTCCGCTTGGTAGCGGCAACGAATCGCGATCTCGAGGAGATGGTCGCGAAAAAGGAATTTCGTAGTGACTTGTTTTACCGCTTGAATGTGTTCCCGATCCGCATTCCTCCGCTGAGAGATCGCAGAGAAGACATTCCTCTGCTGGTTAGTTATTTCGTCCAAAAGTTTGCCAAGGAAATGCAGAAGAGCATCGAAGCGGTTCCTGCGGCAGCGATGAAGGGACTGACGGCGTGGGACTGGCCCGGCAACATTCGTGAACTCGAGAATTTCATTGAGCGAGCCGTGCTGCTGACGAGAGGGAAGTCGCTCGAGGCTCCGCTCGCCGAACTCCGAAAAACAACAAGGATGGAAGGCTCCCCGGATACCGACCTGCGTCGAGTTAAGCAAGTCGCTGGAGAAAGAACAAATTCGCAAGGTGACGAAACCAGTGTTGCCGACGAATATGCAAGAAAGCAGCGCGATCAGATCGTACAGGCACTGGCGGCATGCAAGGGACGCGTGGGTGGCGCCGATGGCGCTGCCGTGCGCCTGGGAATGAACCGCACGACTTTTCTCTCTCGAATGAAAAAATTCGGCATCTACGCGAAACAGTACGCCTAATCTCGCTCCCGCCTCTTTGCCATCGCGTCGCCCAATACCTTCCGACAGTTTCGACGGTTTCAACCTGTTCGGCTTCGACATCTTCGACTGCTGAGGGTGTTCTCCTGAAAATTCATGGGGTTATGAGCTTGTGAGTTTGGCCCATGGTCTGCCTGTTTATCCAGTGCAACGTACGACGCGCGGTTTGGCTTGGGAGCTAGCCTCGCGTTGCGGGAGGTAGGAAATGCTCAGTTGTAAACAAACGATTGAAAAATCAACCGTAAGCCACCGCGGCTTGAAATGCGTCTGGCGCCTGGTTCGCGAAAAGAATAGCGATCGGCTCGTTGCGACTTGGATCCATTTCAGGATCTAAGCCTTCGACTCTCCTGCCTAGCACGTATGGAGCAGCGTCTCCTGCAGGAGATGCCAGTGGCTGTCGATTAAAAATTAGCAAGGGTATAACGAAAACTTTGGTGCAGATCACGAAAACGGAAGCTGAAGGAGACACAAATGCGAGCAAGACGAAACGATAAGTTCTTTTCATCAGCGATGGTCGCAGCGTTGCTGGTAGTGACGGCGGGGACGTTAGCCGCGCAAGACGTGCGCTATAACTTTATGCCCGGAGCAGATTTCTCGAAATATCGTACGTATAAGTGGGTGAACACTGGCAACGCTCATCCCGATCAGATCATGGACGCGCAAATCAAGCAGGCCGTGGACTCACAACTGGCGTCGAAAGGGATGACCAAAACTGATGACGACAAGGCGGATCTCTATGTCGGCTACCAGACCTCCGTCAACCAGGAAACACAATGGGATGCCTGGGGCTCACGAGCGTTCGGCATGGGCAGGGGATCTTGGACTAGTTCGACGATCAGGGTCGGAACTCTCGTTCTTGACATGTATGACCCGGGAACGAAGCAACTCGTCTGGACTGGAAGCGCGACCAAAACAATTGACCCCAGCTCGAACCCGGAAAAAAACGTGAAGAACTTGGACAAGGCCATGGCGAAATTGCTGAAGAACTATCCACCCAAACAGAAGTAAGGAGGTTGGGCCGTGCCTCCCAAAGGGAAATCAGTGTCGGAATCGTCGTCGGATACTGAGTCGGAAATCTTTCAACTTTTTCAACTTCGACGTTTTCAACCTTCCCACCGGTCGTCTCTGAAAATTCAGCGACCGACGATTCGACGAGTGTGGTGTGGGCCTTGCCTCTGTGGCGAGTGTGCCAGCGAAAGGCGAGAGCAGACCTGAATGGTTGTGAGCTCACGATGGATGTGAAGGGCTGCACCCCCCATCGCGGAACTGCGGGCCTTACTGGCCTTTCGCTAGCAGGGATCGCCTCACCTGCGACCATGCGGTTGAGGCAAGTGCGAAGGAAGACCGCTACGGTGACGGTTCTATTGATCGCCATATTGGCGATCCTCGGATTTCTCAGCTTGACTGACTCCGACGGTATCGGAGGCACAAAGCGTCGCTGAATAGCGGTTCGGCGTTTGAAATCAGACGCGAGAGGCTCGTATGTCGGCCATCAACAATAATCAAAATAGCTGGGGCCTGGAAGAGCCTGAATCAAGTCGCCTCAATGTGATTAGAGACCTCGTGCGACGGTTCGCGGTTTGCTGGGAGGCACACCCGGAGCAAGCCGTGGTGACGGTGCTGGATCCGAAACAGAACGAGCGTCGTTTCCGCAGAAAGATACGAGAAATCGGCTTTTCGCTTGAACTCTGTGGAACGCCCGAGCCGTGGGCCAAAAATGTATCACCCGGAGGTGACGACTTCCGCAGAGTTCAGTCGGCTCTCAAAGAAATCGCTGAGTGGATATTGCCGCGCGAGCAACGAAAGTGCATATTCCAGATAGAGACGGAGCTTCCATCTCTACACTATTCACCCGTGCGGAAGAACCGCCCAGACGTTTGCGTCACAATTCAGATCCTTCACAGAAACAATTGGGACCAGCCAATCGACGAATGTGAAGAAAGCTGCCTGAACGAAATGGAGCGCGTTCTCCACCAGCTCGGAGCATGCAAGGGCACGTGGAGGCCGCTGTTATGCAAACCGGTCGACGTGGGATCGCACTTTGGAGAAACGGGTGCCTGCCCGAAGGAGGGCAGTGCCTAAAGCATTGGAGCCCTATAGCTGCGCGAGTTTCAACCGAAAGATCAACAGGAGGAGATCGCTGTGTGGGAGATATTTCAACGAAACTGGGCCGCGAGGGGAATTGTAGAAATCAGCGCAGCGGATCTTGCAGTTCTGCTGAAGCCCCTCTCCAGTAAGCTCATGATTTTAGATCTGCGGCGGCGAGATGAGGTGGAGGACTATCCGCACATCATTCCGGGAGCCCTGCTCACTACGAAGACGGATGTGCCTAGCTTGATCGGCTGGTTGCCTCCACGAACTTGGGTCGTACTTTATACAACAGATGACATTCCGAGACGCTTCTCTAATCTCCATCTGTTGCGCAACGATTTGAATTTCTATGCATTGAGCGGCGGTTTGCGAGCCTGGTGGCGCGACGATCTAGAGATGGAGTCGGTAGATCTCTACGCAGGCGGCTTACGCCTCCGAGATTAGCCCGCCTGGAAGCCGGGAAAGCTTCATCAACCTTGGCACTTCTTTACGGCGACCTTCGACCCCTCTTGCGCGACTTGCCCGATGTAAATTCCGTTTTTCCCAACCAGTTGATTCGATTTCCTAGACTTTAACCCTACACGGGCTTTGTGCCGGTTCGTTTGGCTGCATTTCGCTTGCGTCGCTCGATGTACGCAATCCCCGCCCTCGCTGTTTATCCCACCCCCCAATCTCTTCGACAGTTTCGACAGTTTCGACGTTTTCCGCTTCAACATTTATGACTTCTAACAGCCCCCTCCTGAAAATCCAACGACTTAAGGTTCTGCAAGTTTGGCATGGGCCTTGCCATTATCGGAGTCGAGGACAAAAGCGATGTTAAAGATCTCCATTCTCGACACCCAGAGTCGCCGTCGGTTGGTCGTCGAGGGCAAACTCGTCGCCCCGTGGGCCGCCGAGTTGACGAGCGTGTGGCGGATGGCGACGGCAGATCCAGACGGCCGGGACGTTGTGATCTATGTGAAGTGCCTTACGGCCATCACCGAGGACGGAGAAAACGTACTTCTGGAGCTGATGAAAGAAGGAGCCAGATTCCACTCCTCGGGCGTGTTCACGAAGCAGGTCCTGAAACGTCTCGCCCGCAGGATTCGCGGAAATGTCCAGGAGGAGAAGTGATGAGCGACGATATCACGTTTCGGGTGACTCGACTCCGTTCGCCTCGTTCAATTTTAGTGATGGCAGTCATCTTCTGTTGCGTGATCCCGGCGGCGGGTCAATATCCCGCTGCGAGTGCCGGGGCAGGCCAGGCGAGCTCACTCACAGGAAGTGTCCCGAGTGGTCCCGCAAGCAATGAAGTCCTGCCTTTGACCCTGCGGGACGCCATCAGTCGCGCTCTCCGTTACAACTTGGCGACGATTGAGAGCGGAGAAAACGCGCGCATCGCGCGGGGCCAGCGACTGCTCGCGCTCAGCAGGCTGCTGCCGCAGGTCAGTGCCGGATTTTCAGAGAGTGTTGACCAATTAAGTCTCGCAACGTTCGGGTTACAGGGGATACCGGGCATTCCTAATATCGTCGGGCCGTTCAGCTACACCTCCGTTGACGGAACGGTGAGCCAAACGCTCTTCAGCTTTGAATCGATCCAGCGTTTTCGTGCCGCACGCACCGCCGAACAAGCAGCACAGCTAAGTTACCAGGACATTCTCGATGCGGTCACGCTCGTCGTTGGCAACTCCTATTTACAAGTAATCGAGGCTGATTCGCGCATTCAGGCCCAAGAGGCACAGGTACGGAATGCAAGGGCTCTTTACGATCAGGCACTCGACGAAGTGCAGGCGGGGACGGCCCCGCGAATTGAAGCGACGCGCACCGAAGTTCAGTTGCATACCGAGGAGTACAACCTCAGCGTCGCGCACAAGAATTTTGAAGTCGCAAAACTCGCTCTCGGGCGCGCCATCGGACTGCCGCTTGGACAACAGTTTGAGCTTGCCGATCAAGTTCCCTATTCAGAAATCAATCCCCCCAGCGTCGACGATGCGCTAGCGATCGCCTACAAATCGCGTAGCGACTTCCGTGCAGCGCTTGATTTCGAAAAATCCGCGGCGCAGACGCTTTCGGCTGCGCGGGGTGAGCGGTATCCCGTAGTGGCTGTGAATGGTGATTACGGGGACATTGGTCCAACCCTCGGTCAGTCGCACGGAGATTTTACGTTTCAGGCTGGGATCAGCGTTCCGATTTTCACCGGCGGCCGGATTAAAAGTGAAGTCATGCAAGCGGAAGCGGAATTACAGCAGCGCAAGGCCGAAGCGGAAAACGTTCGCGGTCAGGTTGACTACGATGTGCGGGCAGCCTTTCTCAATCTCAATGCGGCCAAAGAACAAGTCGCGGTCGCAAAGCAGAACATCGACCTTGCGAACGAAACCCTCGCTCGTTCAAAGGACCGCTTCACTTCCGGGGTGACCGATAGCGTCGAGGTAGTGCAGGCCGAACAGTCTCTTGCCGGCGCGAACGATCAATACATCACCAGTCTGTACGACCACAACCTCGCCAAACTTTCGTTGGCTCGCGCTGTCGGAGTAGCGCGCACAAATTACGAACAGTACCTAGGAGGAAAGTAATGCCGAACGAGAATGGGACCCGAACTATCGACGCCGATCAAGAGCAAACGGCCGCACTTGTGGATGACGAAACTCTCGGTTCGCCGTCGAAGGAGAGCCGCAGCAAGCACTCGACACCCCACCGCAAAAGAATCCTCATAATCTCGTCCGCGATGGTGGTCGCTATTGCAGGCGGCTATTTCGCGTGGAATGCGTTCCGCTACGAAGACACCGACGATGCGCAAATCGACGGTCATGTTATGCAGCTGAGTACGCGAATTAACGGGCAGATCAAAGACGTGTACGTCGTTGAGGGGCAGCTCGTTCACGCCGGCGACGTACTCGTAGCTGTCGATTCTCAGGACTACAGGATCGCGGAGATGCAGGCGCAAGCGAACCTGTCCGATGCGCAAGCGACGGCAGCGAGTTCCCACTGGAAGGTGCCAATCACCTCTGTAACAGTTCAGAGCAATTTGGATTCGGCGAAAACCGCGGTGCTCAACGCAGAGGCTGCGGTCAGGGTGTCTGAACAGAACTACGAATCCGCTAAAGCCGCGCTCGTCCAGGCCCAGGCAAACGCTGCAAAGAGCGATGCAGACCTGCAGCGCGCCACGCAACTCATCGCGAAAGAGGATATCTCTCGCCTGCAATACGACCAGGCGGTCGCCACCGCAACAGCAAATGGAGCGGCAGTCGTTTCGGCACAGGCGGGTGTGCATGCGGCCGAACAAGCCGTGCAGCAAGCTCAGGGGAAACTCCTTCAAGCCAGAAATGATTTGCAGACTGCGGAGACTGCGCCCCAGCAGATTTCTCTGACTCGCGCCAACGCGCAGGCCGCCGACGCCCAGGTATGGCAACGAGAGGCTCAACTTGCGCAAGCAGAGATGAACCTCAGCTATACCGTGATTCTCTCTCCCGTGACCGGAATTGTTGGCAAGCGAAGCGTCGAAATGGGCCAGAACGTGAGTATCGGACAGGAACTCGTGGATGTTGTGCCTCTAAATGATGTTTGGGTCACAGCCAATTTCAAGGAGACGCAACTTGCGCACATGCGCCCCGGTCAGCCCGTCGAGGTCAAGGTGGACGCATATGGCCGGAGGTGGAAAGGCCGCGTAACCAATCTGGGCGGCGGCACCGGCTCAGTATTCAGCCTATTGCCTCCCGAAAATGCCACAGGTAACTACGTGAAAGTCGTGCAGCGTGTGCCGGTGCGAATCGATTTCGATCGAACTGTGGGACAGCAGTTCAACGCCGAAGCACTGTTGAAGCCGGGGCTGTCCGTCGAGCCCGAAGTGAGGGTGCGATGAGCACCGCA
>Ga0210401_10001846_pt1 | contig 24017 bp, 22 predicted proteins | sample IncBWH32MmetaG_FD_150866 | JGI IMG/M metagenome (GOLD analysis project Ga0210401, IMG submission 150866) | Forest soil microbial communities from Barre Woods Harvard Forest LTER site, Petersham, Massachusetts, United States - Inc-BW-H-32-M | ecosystem: Environmental > Terrestrial > Soil >... | reverse complement strand
GATGCCGCCTATCAACTTCATCCGGAACGCTTCGTGCGAAGCGCTCCAAGACCTCCCGCCGTCCCCACCGAGGCGTGGATCAACAAACCAGTCCAACTAACATGAAAAAACTCACTAAATTCCGTGAACATCTGCCTCAAGGTCGTTGACACGCGCCGGAATCGATTTCTGATAAAAACTCCTTCCAAGGGGAAAGAAGTGGAATAGCTTCTTTTAAATTAGAGTCAAGCATATTGGAGATTTTCCGGCTTCAAATCAGTCAGTAAATTCCAATGTACTGCTTCGTCCGATCGGTTTTGAGCAAGCCACTGTCTTTCACTGTCAGTCTTTGGCGGCCGATAAAAGACATCCTCTTTAACAAGACGACTTTCATCGAGTTGAGACCTGAGTTCCCGAAGAGCTTGTACTTTAGCGCTGTCATAGACAGCGGTTCTTTCGACCACTTGGAGAGCAAGGCTGACAACAAAACCCAAACGGTTTTGAAGGTTAAATTTCCTCGCCTGCTCGACTAGCCAATTTGACCCGCCGTGACTGTATTGCATTGCAACCCAAGGAAGAGCCTCTGCGACCCTTCCTTCAAGTTTGTCCTGCCCCAGTGCCGTCAGAAGAACCTCGGCAGGATTCTTTGTCTGTACGTGACTCCGCATGTAAGCAAACCCCGGATACCCGAGTTTGGCCAACGACTCAGTCAGGCGTTGGTCATCCGTGCGTGCCAGCACGAATTCTTCTGAAACGGGTAGCTCCTCAGGAGAAAGACTGTAAAGCGTGGTCAGTCTACGAGTAAGCCCAGGGGTTAGCCGTCTTTTTCCATTTTCCAGCATATTCACGTAAGCCTGCGAGACGCCTAGAGACGTAGCGACTTGGTCCTGGACAAGACCCTTCCTTAGACGAGCGGCCTTCAATTCATGGGGTTTCATAGCTCCTCATTTATAACAAGCGTGTTATATTTTGTCAATGGCTAAGATTAGAGCTTCTTACCTGTCCCTATGGACTGTACCGGCCCTTAAAAAGCTAACCGACCAGGAAAATCAACACCACGACCAGCACGCCACCCCACGTTCATGGACGGCGTCACGCCAACGGGATCGACGACGATGGCCACGATGGCCATGGCGATGAACGGTACTAATGAAGCGAGCGCTGGTGGTGCGGGTGTTGGTGGAGGCGCTGATGTGGCCGCCGGTGTTAGGGGAGCCACCCAGGCGTCGGCGACGACGACGACGTTGGCGACGACGACGACGTTAGCGACCGACGACCATGATGACGACCAACGACTATGATCACGACCGCGGCGACGATGGCTGTGCCTACGTCTTGTTCATTGCAAACCAGGTCGTCAACAATTGAACCCGCTGGCAATATGGGACAAAGAGCCTGAGGTGAGAATAGACTGCATCCCGACCTGGCTGCGCTCCAATGTGCCTTTGCGTAGGTTTCGATAGCTCTCTCGCCGACGAGAGAAGAGTATCGGCGTTGGCAATGCAGGCCTCGAATATCGGGCGAATCTTTTCGAGCTTGGACATACGAGCGGTTCCGCTCCCGCTTAAACCTTCGACTTCTGTCTTCGTTTTGTCCCCGAACGAATGAAAAACACCCGAGAACAGTCAAACGGAGACCAGCGAAGAGAAACAGTAATGCTCTTTGGAATCAGGCGTTTACTGATTTTAGAGGGGTTAGCGGATCCCAGGGTTTGGATCCAAGGCTGGTGTCCTACCAATTAGACGACCCCGGAATTGTTGTAGGAGCTATTTCGCTGAAATGCGGAATACCTGGTGGATCAGCGAGAAATAGCAACCGTATTCGTCAGCTTCTAAATCTTACCTGATTGCCAAAGGAGTGAAAAGCGCAGAGGCATTGTTTCTCCGAAAATTCGCTCCTAAATCAAGACAACTCAGTTCATAAAGCAGATCGCGTTCACCGACTGGGCGGCGGACTTCTTTGTTCGGCGAGGACGCTCATCGAGCAAAGTCTGAAAATTCGACGGCTTTCTTGTGACGACGAACACTGGCGGATACTTCTTTTCCATTATTGACCCTAATTTCCTGGCCCCTATAATCGCGCCACCGTTGTGATTTCGAGCGTGCATCTCCGCTGAAAATGTGCGGATAGGCGGCAGGTCGTGGTGTGTTTGTGCGCTTCTCTGAAAAACCATAAACGAAATCAAGGTCGAGCGAGGGCGGAGTTCTAATGAGGAATCTCGGAGTTCGGTTGTGCATTCTTGGACTGGCGCTGTTGTGTGGCTGGCGTGCTTCTGCCCAGGAAATTACCGGAAGCATCCGCGGAAAAATTCTGGATGCCAGCGGCGGCGCGATGTCGGGTGCTACGGTAACGGGGGTCCGCTCGGAAACGGGACTGGCGCGAACGGTGCAAAGCGACGCGCAGGGAACGTTCGATCTGGTGGAATTGCCCATCGGGCACTATCGGCTGGTCGCGGAGGCGAAAGGATTTCAGAGATACGTGCAGGATGGAATTACGCTGGATGTAAATCAGACGGCGGTTGTGACGATTCGCCTCACAGTGGGCGCAGCGACGCAGCAGATCGAAGTGCGGGCGGACGCGCCGCTGATTGAGGGCACGATTACCAGCCTGGGAAAGACCGTCGAAGAGCGCGAAGTACTGGATTTGCCGCTGAACGGGCGAAATTTTTCACAGCTGGGATTGTTACAGCCGGGAGTCGTACCGATTACGCCGGGATTGGCGCAAGCCGGCGGCTCTTTGCGGAACGGGCAGCCTTATGCGGTGAATGGGCAGAGGCCGGAGTCGAATAATTTCCTGATCGACGGGGCGGATAATTTTAACAGCGTGGACGGCGGTTTTGTGCTGCAGCCGCCGATCGACGCGATAGCGGAGTTCCGCATTCTGACGCACACGGCGAACGCGGAGTTCGGGCATAGCAGCGGGTCCACTACGAACATCATTACGCGATCCGGGACCAACGCGTTTCACGGAGCGGCGTGGGACTTTCTGCGGAACGACACTATGGACGCGAAGAGTTTTTTTGCGCAGGAAGTCGAGCCCTTGAAACGCAATCAATTTGGCGGAACATTGGGCGGACCGATTCGCAAAGACAAGACCTTCTTTTTCGTATATTACGAGGGTTTGCGGAACCGGCAGGGCGAGACCGAGAACGCGACCGTGCCTTCACTGCTTGAGAGACAGGGAAACTTTTCGCAGACCGTCGATCCTTCGACGGGCCAGGTCGACCCGCTGATCAACGAGATCACCGGGCAACCGATACCCGGGAACCAGCTGCCCGGGATTAACCCAATCTCGCAAAACCTGTTGCAGTTTTATCCCCTGCCCAATCTGGGGACGAATGGATTCGTCACCACACAGACTTTGGATCAGAACAACGATCAATTCGGAATTCGCCTAGATCACTATCTGACCGCCCGCGACGTGCTGAACTTCCGCTACATGTTCAGTCAGGGCGACGCGACCGATCCACTGTCCACCGCCGGTGCCAATGTGCCGGGTTTCCCGGTAGCGGAGAACCAGCGAGTGCAGAATTTTGTGGCGCAAGAGACGCATACGTTTTCGCCGACGCTGGTGGGCGTCGCGCGCTTTTCGTTTATGCGCAACAAGTACCTGTTCAACGAAGCGGTGAACCACACCACACCGGACAGCCTGGGCTTTACATACGCGCCGTCACTGGACGTTGCGATTGGTCCTCCATTCGTGCAAGTGGGCGGGTACGCATCGATTGGAGATCCCATCACCGGTCCGCGCAACACGTACGAAAATGCTGTGGACGTATCTGGATCGGTGACGTGGATTCATGGGCGGCACGAACTCAAGTTCGGTGGAGGTTACGGACACGACCAAGTCAACGTATTGTTCGGGATCGCATCGAACGGATTCTTCGTGTTCGCGCCGGCGCCGATCAGCAACGCGTTGGCCAGCTTCCTGATAGGACAGCCCGTGTTTTTCCTGCAAGGGGGAGGCGATCCGTCGCGCGGGCTACGGGGAAACAACCTCAACTTTTATGGACAGGACACTTACAAGATCACGTCTCGATTGACGTTAAATGCGGGCCTGCGATACGAACTGCCGTTCCCTTATACCGAGATACGAAATCGTCAGAACCTGTTTGAACCTGGCGTGCAATCGGTGGTTTTTCCGAACGCGCCTCCAGGGTTGGTGTATCCGGGTGACCCCGGAGTGTCCGCCGGCCTGATTCCTACACAGAAGGATGCGTTCGCGCCGCGCGTCGGTTTGGCTTGGGATCCCACGGGCAGTGGCCGCTGGCTGGTCACCACTGCATACGGCATCTTCTACGATCCCTACTACACCGGGCAAGGCGGCCCGCTGCAGACGCCGAGCAGTGCGCCACCCTTCCTGCAGACGCCGCAGATCAATTTTCCCAATTTCGCTGATCCCTTCAACGGTGTGAATCCGTTCAACGAGTCCTTCGCGCAGCCGATGACGTTGCTGACCCTGGACAAGAACTTGCGCCTGCCCTACGCACAGGATTGGAACCTGAACGTTCAAAGATCGTTCGGCTCCAACTGGTTGTTCGAGATAGGTTACGTGGGGACGAAGGGGACCAAGCTGCCGCGTTTTATCGAAGGCAACCCGGCGGTCTTTGTTCCGGGTGAATCCACAGAGGACAACGTCAACCAGCGGCGGCTGTATTCCGGGTGCACGCTCGCGGATCCGGCAGCGCCCTGCAACTACGCATCGGTAGGGATGATCGCGGGTATTGCGAATTCAACCTACAACGCCATGGAAGTGAGCTTGAGGAAGCGCTTTAGTTATGGGCTTTCGTTCCTGGCGTCCTACACGCTGTCGAAGACGCTCGACGATGTATCTACATTCAACATCACGGGATCGGCTTCGCAGAGCGTCGCGGGGGAAAACGACCTGGCGCAGAATCCATTTGATTTGGCCGCGGAGCATGGAAGATCGATGTTCGATGCGCGGCACCGCTTGGTCGTGAGCTACAACTGGAGCATGCCCTTCTGGAATCATCCACAAAACTGGTACCAGCAGATTCTGGGCAACTGGCAAGCGAATGGTATTACTACGTTTATGAGCGGGACGCCATTCACGGTTTATGACTCGCAGGACGTTTCGCTGCAGGGAGGAGCGCCGGAAATCTCGGGCTTTTCGAGCAACCGGCCAGATTTGATCGGCAATCCAAACTCGGGTCCACGCACTCCGCAGGAATGGTTCAATGTCAGCGCATTCCAGCGGCTCGATCCGGTGGCGCAAGCGGGTCAGTTCGGAAATGAAGGGCGCAACGTAGTCGAGGGGCCTGGCTACCAACAGTGGGATTTCTCGCTATTCAAGGATATTCCAATCAAGGAAGCGAAGCGCTTACAATTCCGGGCAGAATTTTTCAACGTGTTCAACCACGCGAATTTCCGATTGCCGGATAATGACATCAGCTCACCAAACTTCGGACAGATCCAGAACGCCTTGCCGGGGCGCGAAGTTCAGTTGGCGCTGAAGTTCCTCTTTTGAGCGGCGTGAATCGCACCTGCTCTCCTGTAGGGGCTCAGCGCTGCCGAGCCCCAGCTTGCCCGGACCGAAACATCAGGACATGTGGCCAGGAAGCCAGCCACCAAGTCCTTGTCGTCCTTAGGTTCGCGGCATCGGCTCTGTTACGATGCCCCGCTATGATTGAGCCTCGAGTTGAAAACGGCGGGGCGGACTTGGCGCATTCCACCGAGGTCGTGGAACGCGAGTCTGGACTGCGTCGCGAACTGAAGCCCCACCAGGTGGCGATGATTGGCCTGGGCTGCACGATTGGCACGGGGCTGTTTCTGGGTAGCGCTATTTCCGTGAAACTGGCGGGTCCCTCGGTCATCGTGAGCTTCTTGCTGGGCGCCTTCGTGGCACTCACGGTTATGTGGGCGCTGGCCGAGATGTCCGTGGAGCATCCCACGGCGGGCGCGTTCGGTTTGCACGCGGAGATGTATCTGCATCCCTGGGCGGGATTTGCGATTCGCTACACATATTGGCTTTGCCTGGTTGTGATTATTGGTAGCGAAGTGGTGGCGGCGGCGATTTACTGTCAGTATTGGTTTCCCAATGTGCCCGCGTGGTTGTGGATTGCGGGATTTTCGCTGGCGATGATCTACGTCAATACCCTAAGCATCGAGAATTTCGGGACTCTGGAATATTGGTTCGCGATGATCAAGGTCGTGACCATTGCTGTTTTTCTGGTGCTGGGTGCGGCGCTGCTGTTCGGTTTTGGGTTTCCGCGCATCGGGGCGGGGAACTACACGGCTTACGGCGGCTTCTTTCCTGGCGGATGGTCCGGAGTGGCGCTGGGCGTGACCATGGCGATTTTCAGCTATCTGGGGCTAGAAATTGTGGGCACGACTGCTGGTGAAGCGGCTGACCCAAAAATCGCGGTGCCACGCGCGTTGCGGCGCACCCTGTTTGTCTTGGTGCTTTTCTACATCGGTAGCCTAGCCATCGTTGTGGGCATCGTGCCGTGGAATCAGATTGATCTGGGTAAGAGTCCATTCGTTCGCGTATTTGAAACTGTCGGAATTCCCGCCGCCGGGCACATTATGAACTTTGTGGTACTGACGGCGGCGCTGTCTGCCGCGACTTGTAATGTCTATTTCACGTCTCGATTGCTGTTTTCGCTTGCACGAGGAGGATACGCACCTTCAGGATTGGGGCGCCTGAACAAGCGTGGCATGCCAGTTGCGGCAGTGCTGGTTTCCAGCGTGGGCATGGCCGCAGCGCTGGTTCTGTCCCAGCTATTTAAGAACACGGCATTTGTGTTCATGATTGGCGTGGCTTTTTTTGGCGGGCCATTCATCTGGATCATGATTTTGGCGACCCACTTGGCATTTCGGCGAGCCACCGCACGGGAGAAGAGAAACATTTTGCGTGTCGCGCCGCGCGGGCCGTGGAGTTCCTTATTTGGTCTGATCGCTTTGATAGGCGTCTTGATTTCCACCTGGTGGGTTCCCAGCTTTCACATTGCGCTTCTTGCCGGACCACCCTGGCTCATTTTCATCACGTTGTGTTATCTGGCTTGGAGGCGTGCGAACCCGGTTGGGGCTGCCATCCCCCCGAAATCGAGCCGGGATGCCCTCTGATACCGAATCTCTTCCAGCCGAACCGATAGGGAAGAAATTGCCACCTTATGGAAGTCAGAGCGGACTACCGCACCGTCCGGGAGGAGTCACCATTTTGGGTCATACCTTGCGATGCCGTAATTCTACGGAATGGTGGCCGCGCTTTCGTTTGAATAACTGCTTTCGGCGCCGGTAGTGTCAACGGCGGTGGTGACGTAGTAGTAGGTCGAGCCGGACTGGACGCTGGAGTCTGTATAGGAGGTGCTTGGAGTCAGTGAGGGATTAATTTTGGCATAAGGCCCGCCAGTGGTGGCACCGCGATAAACGTTAAAGCCAGACAGCCCCGTGGACGAATCGCTCCAGGTCAAATTCACGGAACTAGACGTCACCTGACTAGCCAAACCGGAGAGCGCGATAATGGTTGGAGAATTGGTGGCGGTGCTCGCGACAGAAATGCTGCCAGAGAGTGATCCGGCGGTTAATGGAGCGAAGAGGACCGAAAAGTTGGTGAATTGGCCTGCAGCCAGATTTAAAGGCAGAGACAACCCTGTAACACCGAACGCGGTACTCGAAGAAGTCAGCTTTGAAATGGTCACCGCGGCATTTCCCGTGTTTGACAGCGTAACGGTTTGACTGGCGCTGCTGCTGCCGACGGCGGTGCTTGCAAAACTGAGCGAAACGGGGCTAGCAGAGAGCTGAGACGTCTGAGCCACGCCCGATCCCGAGAGCACAAAGTTCGCTGGTGAAACCGGGGCGTTGCTGACGAGCTTTAGCGTGCCGGAAACCGTGCCCGCCCCCGCAGGTGTATAGCTAAGCGTGAAAGAACTCATAGTGCTTGGAGCAACATTGAGAGGAAGCGTCAGACCCGTTATTGAGAAGCCCGCGCCGCTGACGCTGCTTTGCGAAATATTCAGGGTCGCGCTTCCGGGGTTCGAAATTGTCATCGTCTGGGTGTTTGTTGAACCCACGGGCACGTTGCCGAAGGCCACATTGCCCGGTTGCAGTGAAAGCTGCGGTTGAACGCCCGAGCCCGCGAGACCAATGGATGCAGGAGAGTTGGTTGCATTGCTCACGACGGAAACGCTGCCCGTGGCCGCACCTGTCACCGAAGGATCAAAGCTAACCATCAACGTGGCCATTTGCCCAGGAGTGAGTGCCGAGGGTACGGGAATTCCGCTCGCGGTAAATCCGCTGCCGGTCAGCTTGACTTGTGAAATGCTAACCGAAGTGTTGCCGGTGTTCGTGAAGGTCACCGCGCTGGAACTGCTTGTCGTGCCCACGAGAATATTCCCGAAATTTAAGTTGCTGGCACTGGCGGAGAGTTGCAATGTTTGCGCCGTACCCGCGCCACTCAACGCAATCTTTGCGCTCGGCGTATTCGCGGCGTTGCTGAGAACGGTGACACTGCCCGTTGCGCTGCCAGCGGTAAGCGGCGAGAAGGAAACCGCGAGGGATGCGCTTTGACCGGCAGGAACGGTCACGGGCAGCGCGAGCCCGGTGGCGGCAAAGCCCGTTCCTTGCGCACTGATCTGCGAGATGCTCAGGTTCGCCGTACCGTTGTTGGTCAACAAAACAGGCTGCGAGCTGGTACTGCCAACCAGCACGTTGCCAAGATTCAGCGATGCGGCACTCAAGGAAATCTCGGGGACGGGGCCTTGTGGCGGCGGTGGCGGGGCGAGCCCGGTTCCTGACACAGGGACCTTTCTTGATGCGTCCCTCCCTTGTATCGAAAAATTGATACTGCCGGAAAACTTTACTGCTGCATTCGGGGTGAAAACCACAAGAAAAGACACTCCCTGGCCGGGGGACACACTGACGGGCAGGGTGGGGCCGGAGATGGCGAATTGTGGGATGCTGCTCGCGGCTTGCAGGATTTCCATGTTCCGGTTGCCGGTATTAAGCAGCGTAATCGCTTGAGATGAACTGAGGGTATTGACCGGCACAGAGCCAAAATTCAGCGATATCGGGCTGGCCGTGAGTCTGGACTCTGCAGCAGCTTGCTGGGTGAAGGTCCCAAACAGCAGCGGTCCCAAGATAAGAGAAAATAGAAAGAGAAGGGACCTCTCCGTTCGCTTCATCAAGATCTCCTGGATTGCGGCGATGAATCCGGCGGGAGGGGGGAACCGGGTCGGTGGTTTTCACCTTGAACTGCTTCACTGCAATCTCAGAATAAACAAGGCATCGCGGCTGAACTACTGGTGCGAGGAACAGTTTTGGTACAGGTCTGTGACACGGAGGAGGTACAGGATGGCTGGGGGTTTGACACGTCCGGTAAGGCCGTTAACCAGGTAGGGAGGAGGGAAGGCTGGCTAAGTATCGAACCCCTTCACGACTTCTAGAATAGGCAATTTCGAGCGGTGTTAGCCAGTTCAGCGGAAATACTCGGACTGTCCGGGACCGCGCTCCAGCGTGGTAACAAGGTCTCAGGAGACAGCCACGGGCGCAACGAACTCTCGCGTATTGGATTAGAGATGAGCAGATGTTGCGTAGGGAGGCGCTCCGCCAGGCGATAGACAGGACAGCGAATGGCGCGCTAAAACTTCGTTCACGTGTTTCTGGCAGCTGCATCAAAAGCACCGTGGCATCCTGGCAAGATGCACGTCGCGGTTCATACCACAAGTTTGCGGCAAAAGAAGCCTTCAGCATGGCCGCTGGGGGCGACGCATTCCATCCCGCGCAGGCGCATCAGGGAAAGGAATGTTTCCTTCTCAAACCATTGCTTTGCGCGCTGCGTTTCGAAGGCTTCCATAATGTAGCGAACCTTCTTCTCGTAAATCTCCCGCTCAAGTGGTACGAAAAAGTTAGGCTGCCCTAAGTCCCCATCGTATTTCGGAATTTCATATTCCAAAATCAAATGGTTTCGGAAGGTATTCCAAGTCAGCTCCGCGATTAGGCGGTGGTCTTGATGTGCGTCCCTTCGGCTATGAGTAAAAATCAAGTCAGGGACTGTCTTTTTCAGGTCTTCAAAAAAACTCTTGATTTCCGCTCCATCGAACGGAAAGAAGCCGTCTCGAAAGTTCTTGACGATAATCTCCTTGCGCCTTGCCTGACTCAGGAAAAGCTCTGCGCTTATGCGCGCCTCCCGTTCACGTTTGCTATTGGAGCTAAAAACGACCCACACGATATCCAGTTCCCGGTTGCTAAGCAGCCGCAAAATAGTCCCGCCGCAGCCGATCTCAATGTCATCAGAGTGGGAACCCAGACACAAAATCTTGAGAGGTCCGGTTTCACTTTGGGGCAAATTTAGGGCAAGCATAAGAGTCGGCGGCCTCAGCGATTTCCGCTGTAACCGTTGGCCTTCCATACTTCCCAGGGCGCGAGACCGCCGGCCCACATGCCCTCCAACTGCTGCCTGTCTTTGAAGGTGTCCATGCTTGCCCAGAATCCATCGTAAGGGTAGCCAATCAATTGCTTCTCCGCCACCAGCCGGTGAAACGGCTCAATCACCAGTTCTTCCTTGTCTTTCAAGTACTCGAAAATCTTCTTTTTAAAAACGAAGAACCCCCCATTGATCCTCACATTCCCGTCGTTGATTGGATGAATTTCAGAGACCAAACTGCCGTTACCTTGGTCCAACGCAACGAGATGGTAGCTTAGGTTCGGGCGGACGCAAAGAAAACTAGCGATCTTGCCCTGCTCGTGAAAGTGGTCGAGCTGTCGTGTAAGGGGCAAGTCTGTCAGGCCATCGCTATAGTTCGCGAGAAATTCGTCCTCTCCGTCCAAATGCTTTTCAACGGCTTTAAGGCGTTGCCCAATATTGGAATTGATTCCCGTGTCTGCGAAGGTTATCCGCCAATCGTGGATATCGCTATTGAGCAAATCGACGTTCTTGCCACCACCCGAAAGGACAAAATCATTGGAAGCGCATTCGTTGTAGTTGAGAAAATAATTTTTGACGGCTTCGGCTCGATATCCCAAGCACAAGATGAAGTCCTTATGCCCGAAGTGAGCATAATATTTCATGACATGCCAAAGAATTGGCCGGTACCCGATCTGCACCATAGGCTTGGGAATATCTTCCGCATCACGTATGCGTAATCCCAATCCGCCACAGAAAAGAACCACTTTCATATGTAAATCCTCCGCGGTACGCTCAGTTTAGGCGTTTACGCCGGCAAGTTCCTCCAACCAGGTTTCCCCTCGGAAGCGGCGATATTGCTGTGCCCGAAGCTGGTCGGCCAATCGATTGGGAGGAAGAATGACGTCTTCGTAGGTGATGACAGCATCTTTCGGGATATCTCGTGTGAGGACGCAGCCTTCGACTAGACCCTCTGGGAGGTAATGGTTGCTGCACATCTCCTGGGAGTTCACCGCCTCACCGTAGGTCATGTACATGCCGTAGTCGTCGAGAACCTCTCCACACCGCAAGTCGCGCTTGGCCACAGCGCAAACCTCGACCACCGGGCCGCCTAGAGGTTTGGCGACCGAGTCTCGGAACAGAGCGACGCGAGCAATCGCTGAAGGCACTTCGAAATGCACCAAATGATAGGGGGTGAAGAACGGATACAGAGGACCGTCTCCCATCTTGTACAGACTAAGATAATGTTGTTGTTTAGGATCCGCATGCTCGGCCAAAATGAACACTTTTGTTAGCGGCGTGCCAACCACATAGTCTACGATGCCGCCTACCTTGCGGATCTCTTCAACATCATAGATCTTGGCAATTTTCATGACATCGTCTTTGTATTCTGCGCCTCTCGACATACCCCGGGAACGCACCACAAATCCGGTCGCGTTAGCGACAATTGCTTGTTCAAAGCTGATCTTGGAGCCGTCAGCAAAGCTGGTCACCATCGCGGGGTTTTGTCCCCACTTCTCGGCAAACCCCTTTTGCGTGGTGGGATTTCGGTACGGGTCCTGCAGACCTTTGATGTTGCCAATGACGCGAGGGGTAAGTCCAAGTCCCTTTACCCAGCGATACAGATTGATCTGCAATCCGGGTTCGTCACCGTCGCATGCCGATAGCACCACTCCATGTTGTTGCGCATAGACTTGTAGAATCGGCCCTATGGTCGCGTCAATTTCCGCGTTTAGCAGGACGACGTCCTTTTTATTACGAAACGCTTCCAGAGCCACGCGCGCGCCAAAATCAACCGAGCCCGTCACATCCACGAGAACATCCACTCCCGTCGAGCGGGCCAGCATATACGCGTCGTCGGTCGCTACGATTTTTCCCCCTCGGATCGCGAGGTCAGCTTCTTGTTGCGTGGCTGGACCGACGACGCCTTCGACACCAGCATACTTGCAGAGATCAAATGCACGCTGAGGATGCCGATTGAAGACGCCGACCAAGCGCATCCCGGGGGTGGTGTGCACGATGTGGTTCGCCAGGCCCTGAGAAATAAATCCAGCGCCGAGCAGTGCGACCCGGATCGGTCTACCCTCAGCCTCGCGAGCCCGCAACGCATTGTCGACGATGATCATTGGTTATGCCTCAATGAGAGATTCAGCTAGCCAGCCACCTGCACCGGCTCCGCTCGCATCCGCTGCCTGATTTCGTCCTCTTGTTGATCTAGCGTCTGCCAATGCCGGTCCTTTTCTGAAATCTCCTCGACTGGCAGGGGCCACTGCAGTCCGAGCCGCGTATCGTCATGCAGCAGCCCGCCCTCGGAGCCCGGAGTGTAGAACTCGCCGACCTGATAGCTGGTCTCGGTTTTATCTCGGAGCACCTGGTACCCATGCGCGAAACGCTCCGGAACGTAGAGGGCGCGACCATTGTCTTCGTTCAGTTCGACGGCGACGTGATGGAGATAGGTCGGACTCTCGGGCCGCAAATCCACGATGATATCGAGAATTGCTCCCCGAGTGCAGCGCACCAACTTCGTCTCCGCCGCAGGAGGGAATTGGAAATGCATTCCACGTAGAGTGCCCTTTTTATGATTAAAAGCGATGTTCCCTTGGGCAATTGTGGGTTTCAAGCCATGGGCTTGGAATTCGCGCTGGCAAAAGCCTCGCGCGAAAAAGCCCCGTGAGTCCTCCCTGCGTTCGATATCGATTACGAACGCCCCCTTTAGCGTCGTTTCTGTGAAGATCATGAAGATAGAAGCTCCTTTCCTTCTGTTTCGCTAGGCCTAGCTCGCTGTGATCGGCGCCGTCAACGTTTCTTCTGGGCCCTGGGCCTTCCAGTGAAGGGAAGCGTCTAGCTTCCCTTGCCCCAGGAGTCGTTGAATGCTGTGGATCCGGAAATAGCGCCCAGAATTCATGTCTTCTGCGGTAAATCCATGAGAACGATAAGCATCATAGAGTTCCTGCGCGCCTTTGCGAGCGGTCCATTGCGGCCGGAAGTTGGGTAGCACACGCCCGATCTTGTCGCAGTTTACGCGATAGCACCGCTTATCCGGTCCGCCGCCAGGAAAGTATTCGATATGACATCCGGGGACCGTTTCAGCGACGATGTCCGCGAGTTCGCTGATTCTGTAGTTTTCCGACGTCTGGCCCACATTGAAGGTCACGTTTTGTACGACGTTCACTGGAGCCTCTAGCACGGACAACATTGCGCCGATTATGTCCCGAATGTGCACGATCGGGCGCCAGGGGGTACCATCGCTCTTGATCAGAATCCGGCCGGTTGTAAACGCAGACGCCACGAAATCATTCAGCACCAGATCCAACCGGAGACGCGGAGACACGCCGTACGCAGTTGCATTTCTCATGTACGTCGGGCTGAAGTTCTCATCCGCAAGCGCAGCCAAGTCGTGTTCGACCAAGACCTTTGACTCACCGTACGGGGTCACAGGGTTGAGCGCTGCGGACTCTTCGAGAAACTCATCACCGGCCGAGCCGTATGTGCTGCAGGACGAGGAAAACACGAAACGTCTCACGCCTGCTTGTTTGGAAAGTTCGGCTAGCTGAACAGAGGCCTTGTGGTTGATTTCGTATGTGAGGCTGGGATCGAGATTGCTAACCGGATCGTTCGATAATGCGGCCAAATGTACTACGGCTTCGAAGCCATCCAGGTCTGCGATCGTTACGTCACGAATGTCTTTGCGTACCTCGGATGTTTCTGGACCTGGCCGCCCGAAATCACAACCCGCGTATAGGTCGGTGTCGAGGCCAACGACTTCGTGCCCCGCCTCATGAAACATTTGCATCGCAACCGCACCAATATAGCCCTTATGGCCAGTCAGTAGTACTCTCATCGTCTTGCGGCTCCCGTTCGCAGGATTCTTGCCAAGAAGCACATCGCGAACACAATTCGTATACTCACATTGACTAACCCATGTGCCTGTAAAATACGCTGCCCGCTGTGGAGAAGAAAGCGTCCGGCAAATCGCACAGAATTTCGCGGAAGCCCCGCCATTGCCAAGGCGCTGTTTCTCTTCGTCCTCCGACATTTGTGTATCGATAATACGTCAGCAACCGCTTGCTCGCCCCGAGCCGATCCTTAAAAACAACTAAGCCCTTGTGATCTAGTTCCGAACGGCCCAAGTCGATCTTTTCTATTCCTGATAATTTGCACTCTTCGATGAGCCGCCAAAACAAGAACGGAATGCCGCCGAGGTTGTGAAATGCCGCGTTGGAGCATCCGTACTTGAAAACGACAAGCGAGCGGTCTCGGAGGGTTAGCATCGCGGCGATTGGAGCACCAGACTTCCGGGCTATCCGGATCTCCGCTTTGTCACCCATACATTCAACCAAGTTTATAAACCAACTTCGCGGCTGCGGGAGCAGGTGATGGCGCCTTCTAGTCATTAACAGTAGCTGGTAGAATTCGTCCACAAGTTGGCGAGACCGGCCCACTTCATACGAAAGCCGCTCTCTCTCGGCTCGCCGGATCTTTCGCTGAAAGGAGTTCTTGTGTAACCGACAGAAAATTTGCTCCAGACCGTAGCCTAAGTCTAGCTCATGGAGCCAGTAAGAACCGGTTGGCTTTAGATCAGACTCGGTAGTCTGAATTTCCGATAACGGACGAAGCTCCACGTACTGCTGGCGATTGCGATCACACTCGTCTCGCAACCACTTGGTGAACGTTCGTGTCTCCGAGGGATCGTTCAGCAGGGGTTCGCAATGATCTGTAAAGGGCAGCGAAACCAACCGGGTGCCCGTCAGGCTGCTCGAGACTCGACAGACGACCATACCGCTCTCCAAGGTTGAGCCGGCTGGCGAATTGGTCAAGACCAGCGGTTCGTATCCATAAGTACGCGACAGCGCTTCGAGCCAGCCCCGGTGATGGAACACCGATGCATGTCGGTGGCGAGCAACAAGATCATCCCAGCGGCGGTCTGCGAGCGGATGTAGGATGTAAACGTTCAATGTTTTCGCGGTTCGGAACGGTCCAGGCACGCTCTTGGGAGCCAAGGCAGCGTACCCTGTCGGACCGTACCCCGCGACGTTCGTGGGCGACAAATCCTTCAGCATCCGCTAGCAATCCTGTAATTACCGCTGCCGTCCTGTATTCCTTCATTGCCCGCAGAAACATTCAACCGCCTGCTGGAAAAGCGGAGCGGGGAATCCGTGCGGCTTGGTTCGCGATTGGTCACGAATAACGGAATGACAGGCACGCCCCAAGCCAAACCACACAATTGCACTTATCCACTCGCGGCAATCAATTTGCCAGTCCGCTCGGATTATCACATCTAGATGGAATTAGCTTGGGTTAGCTAAGCTGTTTAGCAACAATTACTTACAAGTGACAGGGGAGTTGGAGAGCTCCGGACCTTGATGATCTGCTCCCGAGCGGCGGGAATGGGGAAAATTGTTACCAGGTTTTGCGAAAGCGTTTCCTGTCAAGCCCAACCTCACCGCCTCCGACACAAACGGCGATCTAAGGTCACTGGTTCAGAAGCGCTCCGATAATCTTTCGGCGATTTAGGACCTTGATGGCTCAGCTGGTCTTTGCCGCGCCACGAACTGGCTTGGGCCCCAGATCCGCTATCTGGCGGACGGCGTCGAGTAGGGACCGTGCGAACAAATCGGCGGTTCCGGTCGGGACTTCATCGCATTTCAGTATTCGAACCGTTTTGCATCCAGCGCTTTTGCCAGCTCCGATATCGACGTCGGAGTCTCCAATCATCCATGACGACGGTAGATCAATTTCATGTTCAATTGCGGCCTTCAAGAGCAGACCCGGAGCCGGCTTGCGACAACCGCAGGGTGGATGTTCTTCGTGAGAACAATAATAAATCCCATCTATCAGAGCGCCGTCCGAAGCAAACCCTCTGCGCATACGCTCGTGTATCAGATCTAAATCGTCCGCCGTCAAGAGCCCTTTTGCTATACATCTTTGATTGCTAACCACAACTACATGGAATCCAGCTTTGTTAAATGAAGCGATGGCTTCGACCACGCCGGGAAGGAACTTCATCTCTTCCCAGCACGTCACATATTGACCTTCCGGAAGCTTTTGGTTTATGACCCCGTCACGATCGAGGAACGCAGCTTTTCTCATGGAACATTTCCTATTGTACCAACTGAGGCTCCTGTCTTGCGGCAACTACCTCAATTCGTGACCGTCTGATCCTGCACCAACGAATCATCACCGCTGGGCGCGGCCGTTTCCCCAATCCGAGATGCGCGGCATAACGGACCAACCAGTCTTGCCAGCTTTTGTCGAGAGGCTCCGGTCCCCAATAGTTCAGGGGCCAATCTCGCCGTAAGCTAGGATCGCCATCGTGAGGCTCTTCCAATCAACGAATTAGCGGCGAAAGCTTGACCCAGTCTCGAGGTCCGGTGATTGGCTGAGCGACGATTTTCGCTCACGCTTACTGAACGCCCGCTGGTAAGCGGCAAGGAGGTTGGGTACGGAATATTCCCAAGCAAGCTCTTCCAAGACTCGTTTGCGTCCGAATTTCCCCATTCTTTCTCTCTCCTCTGGATGTTCGATCAACCAGAGGATTTTGGCGGCAAAATCGGGCACCTGATTCTGATTGTCACTGTAAACCGCGGCTTCCTGGGCGCTGAAACGGCCTTCCTTCAGGGAGAATTGGACAATAGGCTTACCCAGCGCCATGTACTCCATGATCTTGATCATCGTGGAGATGTTATTCATTTCACAGGGTTTGTCCGGATTGACGCAAATGTCGGCCGTGGACAAAATCTCCAAGAGCTGTTGATCGGGAATCCTACCGGTGAAATTAAACATGTCGCCGAGCTGCTTGTCCTGCAACATTTTCCGAAGCCCGGACAGTCCCGGTCCCCCGCCGACACAAGTGAAATGAATGTCGCGACGCCCCAAGTTTTTGAGGTGGAGTGCCACATCCAAGAGAATGTCCAAGCCTTCCTGGACGCTGATCGTCCCAACGTACCCGACCAAGTAAGGCTTGCCGAATTTGAGAGCGGGATTGGGCTGAACGGGTTTAAAGGTCATGAGATCGGGCCCGTTTCGAACAATGAAAACGTCGCGAGGATCCATGCCTCCTCTGGATACAGCGAGTTCCCGGTAGCTGTCATTAGTGGCCATGACTACGTCGCAGAAACGGTAGGTCTGGTTTTCGAGCCAGACCTGGGCCTTGTAAAGGAAGTCTTTTCTTTCAAACTTGGATAGGTAGAGTTCCGGGTTCGCATCGTGATGATCGAAGATGTATTTCACTCCCAAGAGTCTGAAAGGGAGGGCAACCAGAAAAATATCGTCCGGGGGATTACAGCCCTGAATGACATGGAAACCGTGCCGAAAATAAATCCACCAGGTGTAGAAGAACTCCCAAAACAGTGCGCAGCCGAATTCGAGGAGATACCCGAGAGGACTGTTTCCCTCTTTCGGCATCGGGTGCCGATAAACGTGTATCCCGCTGAGAATTTGGTGGCCCGCAGCGTAGCCCTTGCCTCGGGGACACAATACGGTGACGTCGTAACCGTTCGCGGACAAGGACAAGGCTTCCTTCCATACGCGTGAGTCGAAGGGGACGGGCAGATTTTCAACGATGATTAGGACTTTATTTTTCATGTAAGCGGTTTCTTAAACCGAGGCCATGGGCCGAGTTGAACGTCCATCAGATACATAGGGCAGGCCGAGCGATTAGCCCGCGGTCACGACCGGCGCAAGACCTCGTCACGGCCGAGAAACGCGGCTCTTTTCAGGGAAGATTTCCTTCTCAACCAGTTTTGAGAGGATGTGGCCGATCAGAATATGGCACTCCTGAATCCGGGCGGTATCCTCGGAGGGCACGCAAATGCAAAATTCCGCGCTCTTGGCGAGAGTTCCTCCGGATGCCCCCGTCAATCCGACGGTCCGCAAACCCATTTGGCGGGCGGTCAAGACGGCCTTGACCACGTTCGCTGACTTTCCGCTCGTCGAAATGCCCACAGCGACGTCGCCAGCCTTTGCCAAAGCCTCGATCTGCCGGGAAAAAACGTGATCAAACCCGTAGTCGTTGCCGATGGCAGTAACGCAGGAACTATTTACAGAAAGAGCTAATGCGGGCAAGGCTGGCCGATCGAAAGCGAAGCGTCCGACTAGTTCCGCAGCGATGTGTTGCGCGTCCGCCGCGCTGCCACCGTTGCCGAACAGAATCACTTTGTTTCCCTGCCGCAATGATGCGACTAAGATTTCGGTAACCTTGGCGATCGTCGCGACCAGTTCAGAGCTACTTAGCATGATTTGCTTTGTGGCAATCGAAGCCTTCATTAATTCGGTTACTCGATGGCCGAAATTACCCGTTTCTTTCATCCACCCTCCACATCGAAGTCTGGTCAGGAAACCAAATCAGCATCCCTCGAGTATCTGCCGATTGCGTTTTCGCAGTTGCAAATCATTCGCCAACACCGCAAAACGAACTCAGGATACAGCGCACGCTCGAATCAGTGCAGCTTCTCATCACCAGAACCGGGTAGTCTCTTTACGCGGGCCGCATCATAAAGCCGATCGGAAAGTCCTTGCGCTCGCGCATAGTCTTCCGGAGTGCCTATGTCGATAAACACTCCTTGCTGTTCTAACGCATAGACGCCCTGAGTCAGCAGCTTCGGGAAGACATCCCGCTCCAGACTGGACGGTCCTTCTGGAATGTGATCGAGAACTCTTCGGTTGAAGACATAGACTCCCGCGTTGATCAGCCCGTTTGGATCCGCATTCGTCTTCTCTGCGAAACCGCTTACCACTCCATCGGGTTTCACTTGGACTGTCCCGTATCGCATCTCATTCCTGGTTCGAAACACGGCCATGGTTGCGATGCCACCCGATTTTCGATGGAAGCAAAACAGCTGTCGGAAATCCATTTCCATGAACGAATCGCCATTCATCACTAGAAAATCGGAGACCTCCCGGAGGAACGGTTCTGCGAATTTCACGGCGCCCGCCGTGCCAAGGGCTTCCGGTTCCCTGGAATACTCAATCGTTACATCCCAGGAATGGCCATCGCCCAGATCATGGTCGATCTCTTGGGCGCGATAACCAGTACACATTACTAGCCGGCGGATGTCTTGATGGCGTAGTTGCCGAACCAGCAATTCGAGGAATGGCCGCTCACCGACCGCGGCCAGGGGTTTGGGCGTACTCGGCACCACAGATCGCAGCCGTGTTCCCAATCCCCCTACTAGCAGAACAGCTTTTATATCGCTGTCGGACGGACTCATAAATGGTCCCTTTGGCCGCTCGGTTACAAATCTCGATAATTTTCAGGAGGAATACTCGAACAGTTCTCTCGATTCTATCGGTCGGATTCGAATGCCTTGTCCCAGTATGCCAGCATCGAAGCCAATGTTTGCTCGATTGACATCAGCGGTTTCCAGCCCGTGTCCCTACGGATCTTATCCGTGCGGCCGAAGATGATTTTCTCGTCGGAGGGCCGCATCAAGCGAGGGACACGCCTGACTTCTACTCTTACGCCCGACAGCCGGATTGCGGTGCCTAACAGCTCGCCAATCTGGAACGTCTTGCTCGCGCACAAGTTGTAGGCCTCCCCCCGCTTTCCTTTCAAGGCGGCCAGGTAAAAACCGCGGACCGTATCATGGACATCAAGAAACGCGCGGCGAGGGGTCAGGTTGCCGACTTCCATGACGGGTGGCTGCATTCCCTTCTTAATCCGAGCCAGTTGGCGGACAAAGTCTGATGGAGCATCGTTGGTCTTGCCTGGGCCTGTTGTATTGAAGAGCCGGATGTTGGTGGCCGGTATTTTGTAGTCCAAGAAATACTCGCGGGCCAGAAGGTCGAGGCAAACCTTGCTGATGCCGTAGGGGTGAAGTGGCTGCAGTGGTTGGTGTTCCGTGACGGGAATCGCGGCGGGCGGAACATGTCCATACTCTGCGCTCGAACAGGCCGACACTATAACGGGTGGCCGCTTCATGTAGCGCAGCGCCTCGAACAAATGTAGAGAGCCCATGATGTTTGATTCGAAGGTCCCTACAGGATCTGCCCAGGACACCGTGGGCAGGCTCTGTGCGCCCAGATGGAAGACGTGAGTCGGTTCGTGCTCATTGAGAATTTGGGCCACCCTTTGGCCGTTCCGTAGATCACATTGCACGAAGTTCAGCTTGGGCAGTTCTGGAAAAGAATTCCTGCCGTGGAAGCAATATCCGCCGATGACTTTCCACTGCTTGGCCTGGAGGAACCTCACCAAGTGAGATCCGATGAAGCCCTCGGCGCCAGTTACGAGTGCGATCTTCCTCTGCATTCTTGTTGTCATAATGTGAAAAGAATCTTCCGGGAAGGCAACCGTGATTGAGACATTCGCTCTAGGCGCTAGATGTGAAAGGGTAACTTACCCAACGCATGATTTGGCCAAGGGCTCTTACTCAGACTTGCGTGGGTCACCCGAGTTCCCGAATGCAGGGGGGAAGCAACCACAAGTGGAGGGGCAAAGCCCGACGTGCCTAGGAATGCTCAGTCTGCGCGTAGACCTCGCGGCGTTCGCGCGTTAGACCTTCGTCGTATTCTCCCTCCGGCTCATACACAATGACTTGGCTCCCTCGATTAGAAAACGCAAAGGGTACGCACAAAAGCTTTTTTAATCGACGTCGCACATCATCGCGGCGTTCGGGGGGCACGTAGAGCAACAAGAAGCCGCCACCGCCGGCTCCCAGAAGTTTGCCGCCGAGAGCGCCTGCGTCGAGTCCGGCCTCGTAAATTTCATTGATGTCCGAGTTGGTGATTTTTTGCGTCAGCGACCGTTTCACTTTCCATCCCTCGTGCAGCAAGCGCCCGAATTCATCCAGAGAGCGATGCGGGTTCGTCACGATGTCCTCCGCCTCGCCCACCATTTGAAACATTGTTTCCAGCTCTTTCGTCCTTTGAGGCGTCACTCTAACTTGCTCCTGGGCAATTTCCGAAGCGATCCTCGAAAAACCGGTGAAGTAAAGAGCCAGGTTCTGCTCGAGTGCTGCAAGTCTGGCCGGCGCGGTCAAGACTCGCTTCACTTCGAAGGAATCATCCCGATTGAAGTTGATGCGATTGAAGCCGCCGTATGCGGCGCTTACCTGGTCCTGTGACCCCACGGCTTCCCGAATCAGGTTTTGCTCCACATGGAGAGCGTCGACGGCGAGCGCATGCTTGTCACGCATTTGGTTCTTCAGAGCATACAAACCGAGCAGAAGTCCCACAGTAAACGCCGAACTAGTCCCCAATCCGGTTCGGGCAGGCAGATCGGCTACGTGATGGATCTCGACCCCACCGTTGATGTCCAGGAATTGCAGGCACTCGCGCGCTGAAGGATGCTCGATCGTGCCATTGTCATTTACGTTTTCAATTCGCGAGTATGACACGCGGCTTTGATACTCGAAAAAGGGCGGGAGCCATCTGGACGTAATGTAGCAGCACTTGTCGATAGCGGTGGACAGCACAGCGCCGCCGTGCTCGCGATACCAGACGGGATAATCCGTGCCTCCCCCGAAGAACGAAATGCGAAGCGGGGTACGAGTAATGATCATGTTTCCATCCTTCCGATTGTGTGTTCAGGGAGGACCCAGGGGTTCAGCCGCACGCCATTCCAATCTCGACGTCAAAAAAACGCAGGCTCCACGATAGCGTCAAGCCTACAACGGGGCTAAGAGCAACCAATCCTGGGCCTGAATCTGGGGCCCGAATCGATCCAAGCGAGCCACTTCACGCTTGAACAGGGCGAACGCCAGCTTGCGCCGGAATCATGTTCTGTAAGAAGCCTGCGATTTCCCCGACAACCCGTTCGCGCTGCTCCGCGCTGAGCTGTGGAAACATCGGTAACGATACGATCTCGGGCGCTATTTTCTCCGTCACCGGAAAGTCCCCGCGGCCATATCCCAATCCTGCATAAGCCTTTTGCAAGTGCAGTGGCACAGGGTAGTGAATTCCTGTCCCAATCTTGGCTTCGGCCAGGTGCTTCTGCAGCCCTTCGCGATCTCGAACGCGAACTACATACAGGTGATGAACTGCTCGCGCCCAGTCCGGGCTGTAGGGCCTCACCACTCCGTCCACGTTCGACAGTAGCCTGTCGTAATGCCGGGCGGCTTCCGCTCGTTTCCGGTTCCATTCCCCTAGATGTTTGAGTTTCGCAGATAGTATGCCCGCTTGGATCGAATCCAGGCGGCCGTTATAGCCCTCGATATCGTGATAGTACTTCTTGGATTGCCCATGGTCGCGAAGCATCGACACTTTTTTCGCCAGCGATTCGTCGTTCGTGGTGACCGCTCCACCTTCGCCGCACGCTCCCAGGTTCTTTCCCGGATAGAAGCTGAATGCGGCGGTCTTACCCATCGACCCCGCGGTGCGCCAGCGGTTTTCCTTCTTTGAGAAATACTCCGCGCCGTGCGCCTGGCAGGCGTCTTCAATCAGAATCAGGTTGTACTCCTTCGCGATCTCCAGTAGCGCATCCATATCCGCGGTTTGTCCGTACAAATGGACGGGAACGATGGCGGTGACCGGCTTTCCGGTCTTGTTATCAATCACCGCTCCCACTTGTCCGTCGACCGTGCACGACTTTTCCAGGTACTCCCGCACCTTAGCGGGATCCATGTTGTACGTCCGTTCGTCGACATCCACGAATCTGGTTTCGGCTCCGGCCTGTGAGATCGCTTCCACAGTCGCGATGAAAGTGTTTGGCACGGTAATCGCGACGTCGCCGGCTTTCACACCCGCAGCCGTTAGCGCGAAACGCAGTGCGTCGGTTCCGTTGCTGGCGCCGACGCAATAGTTCACGCCGCAGAAATCCGCGAACCCACGCTCGAATTGTTCGACCAGCGGGCCGCCGATGAAGCTGGCAGTGTGCAGCGCGCGCTTGAAAACGTCGGTAAGTTCCTGTTCCAGCTCGACGTGCGGTGTAACAAGATCAAGAAACGGAATGGCTTCCTTGGGATTCACTTTTGGTCTCCCGGTATGATGGCCGCGGCAGTATCAATGGACCTCATCACTTGCGCGGGATTTCCAACGACGATGGCATTGGCGGGTACATCTTTCGTGACTACGCTTCCCGCACCCACAATGGCATTTTCGCCGATGGTCACATTGGCCAGAATTGTCGCTCCCGAACCAATCGACGCGCCCTTCTTGACCAACGTGCGCTCAACCTTCCAGTCTTTTGCAGTCTGCAGGTGCCCGTCCGACGTGACTGCGCGAGGATAGGAATCGTTTATGAATGTGACGCTGTGCCCCACGAATACGTTGTCTTCAATCGTCACACCTTCACAGATGAAGCTGTGGCTTGAGATCTTGCAGTTCTTTCCCACGCTCGCATTTCTCTGAATCTCGACGAAGGCCCCAATCTTCGTGCCGTCGCCTATCTCGCAGCCATATAGATTGATGAACTTCGACAGACATACATCCTTGCCGAGTTTCACATCAGGAGTGACGCAGCAGAAGTCGCTCATAGCTCGAAAATTTTCCCTTTCTGTTGTAGGGATTTATCGGCGGTCTCCAGCATGCGCACTACCCGCAGACCGGCTTGCCCATCGTTGAACGGTTGCTTATGTTCGGTTATGCACTCGATGAAATACGCCGTCTCGGCTTTAAGCGCCTCCACTTGCTCAACCTTGGGCGACCACATGTCGCCAGTTCGATAGCTCACCAGTTGCTGATAAACGGCTTCACCGGTCGTAAACTGCACGCCTTTATCGTAGACCTTGATCTTCTCGTCT
>Ga0210401_10001841_pt1 | contig 24039 bp, 19 predicted proteins | sample IncBWH32MmetaG_FD_150866 | JGI IMG/M metagenome (GOLD analysis project Ga0210401, IMG submission 150866) | Forest soil microbial communities from Barre Woods Harvard Forest LTER site, Petersham, Massachusetts, United States - Inc-BW-H-32-M | ecosystem: Environmental > Terrestrial > Soil >... | reverse complement strand
GGACGTCGAGGCCGATCTGATGACTGATCCCGTGAATGAAGTAGCGCCCGAGCGTGCGGCCTTCCTTGTCACGTCCGGCGGAACGGTCGATGTAGTCCTCGGCGATCTGCTGCAGATTGTGCTGGCCGCCGTACATTTGTACGCCCGGTTTGATCGCGGCGAGCACAGCGTTTTGCGCGCCGAGGACAATGTCATAAATTTCGCGCTGCCGCTCGCTGAATTTGCCATTGGCAGGAAGAGTGCGCGTGATGTCGGCGGCGTAGCCGCCATATTCGCCGCCGACGTCGATCACAACCACGTCACCCTCTTTGATTTCGTGATCGAGCGGGCTGTAGTGCAACACGGTTGAATCAAATCCCGAGCCGACGATCGGCGAATAAGCCTCGCGTTCGCAGCCGCCCCATTCGTGAATTTCCTTCATGCGCGCAGCGATCTGATATTCGAAAAGGCCGGGACGCATCTGTTTCATCGCGTCGAACTGCGCATCGACGGAAAGATCGATGGCCTTCTGCATCAGCGCGAGTTCGCCCTGGGATTTCACCAGACGCATTGCATTGAGAGTGTCGGTCGCGTCTTTCAGAATTTCGCGCGGCGCAGCTTTCTGGATTGCAGCGACCGATTCGGTGAAATGGGGATAACCGTCTTCGGGCGAGGGCGGCATGACTGTGTAAAAACTCGGATAGGCTTTCGCAATTTTTTCAAGATCGCGGTCGAGCTGATTGGTGGAACGGACCGCTTCGAATCCAGTGGTTTCGGCGATATCCGGATCCTCGGGGCCGAGCTTGGGGCCCTCCCACTGTTCTTCGTTGCGATTCCGCGGAGGCAAATACAGGATGTCGTGCGGGCCGTCGACTTTTTTGCCGGGAACATCGGGAATCAAGATGACGACCGCCCCCGGCTGGTCATGGCCGGTCAGATAATAGAAGTAAGGTTCCTCGAAAAAAAGCGCGACTTCGGAGGCGTCCTCCTTGCCTGTGTAGCCGTAGAGGACGAACGGTCCGTCGATCGCAGCGCGCAGCTTGGCGCGGCGGGCCTGGTATTCTGAACTCGGCTGGCGAAAACGGGCTCCGGCGCCCGCGCCAAGGACGAGGATGGAACCGAGCACCGCGACCAGATTTCGCCATTTGTTTCGAAGCAAAGTGATTTTATCTCCACGGGAAACCGACTTGCTTTTGTGCGGAAAGAATGTAGACGCATTTCTGGACACCAGAGCGTCGATTAGAAATCGAGCCGAGCGAGCCCAACTTTTCTGGGTTTCACGTGCCGTTTGAGGCTCCCGGTTCGTATTCATCCAGCAAATACTTTATCACGCGCGACAAACTCAAAGGCGTGCATGGCGCTCGGCATAACATAGTCCAAAATGGACTTAGCCAGCAGCCATGATCGGTCGAGGTCCCTTTTTGCATTTCCGAGACCGAGCGGATTGGCAGGTAGGCGCGGCGACGGGGCCGGTGCCGTTCGAAGTTATGCCGCTTCGCGGTCGGAGGGATTGAGCCGGCCGAGAGTGCTGAGCACTTGATTGACTACGTCGGAGATGTCTTTGTCACGCTGCTCGAACCAGGACTGAAAGATTAGGGACAGAACCGAAAGCGTTAACCCTGCGATGATGGCCGGCGAGAGTTCTTCTTTGGAATGTTTCGCGACGCGGCGCGCGTAGGCTTCGGTTACGCGCACCTGGAGTTCGGGCGTGCGCGAATGATGAGCCTCGCGTGCAGCCGGATATTTCGCGGCAATCTCCATGATTTTTCGGGTGCGCGGGTGCGCGGCGCATTCCTGAGCGGCTTGCAAAACCGTCTTGCGGAAAATTTCAGCCAGCGAGTCCTCGGGAGGAAACCCGTCGATGGCATCGGACAGATACGCAGCGTAGCCAACGATGCCGTGGCCCATCAGGTCGGCCTTTGAGGAGAAGTAGCGAAAGAAAGAGCGCCGGGACACGCCGGCTTTTTCGGCGATGTCTTCGACGGTCGTTTCGTCGTAACCCTTTTCGAAAAACAGGTCCGTCGCTGCGTCCCAAATCGCGGTTCTGACAACTTGCTGCTTGCGCTCCTGGATCGTGGGTGAAGCGACAAGGGGACCCCGTTGTTTGCGGGCGGCTGCCGAGCGAGTGTTTGCCATCGCGGAGGCATACTAACACGGTGCAGCGGTAATTGCACGATGGTGTTGACAATGGCACTTGGTGCCATATATGCTTTCGACATTCGCTTCTTGTGCAATCTGACTTCAGAAAGGCGACACGATGAGGACTTGGCTCGTATTTCTTTTTGTGGCTTTGGCTGCTATCGCGACGGCGGCGGCCGACACCGCGACGCTCGAAGGCAAGTGGTCGATTCACGCGTCGGTTGGGGGCAGCGATAGCGAAGCGCTTTGCACGTTCACGCAGAAGGAGACGGTTTTGACGGGCAACTGTGCCGACAATGCCGGAACGTTTGAGCTGAACGGTAAAGTGGACGACAAGAAAGTTACGTGGAGCTACAAGACCCTGTACAACGGCTCGCCGCTTCTGGTCGAGTACGAGGGCACCTGGGATCCGACCGGCAAAATGTCGGGCACCGTGAATGTTCCCGACTACGCCGTTTCCGGGGAGTTCAGCGCCACGCAATCGAAGTAACCGGAATACGGCTGGCAACAGACAGGCCCGCCAGCAAGACGGCGGGCAAGCACAGACAAGAAAGTCTTAATTCCAGAAGATCGCTTGCGGCGCGAGTCGAGGCCATTTGCGCAGTTAGCGGGGCTCGAGAGGCTAAGCCGTCGTGCCGGCGGTTGCCATGTATCCCTGCCAAAGCTCCGCCCCAAAAGAGGGGACACCCAAGCGAACCTTCACGCGGCGACGCGCTCGATCAAGTGCCGGGAGTTTCCAGAACGGCCAAATCCAGTTCACTGAGCCGGGCGGGGTCGGCGACGACATCGATCTGCGCGATTTTGCCATCGGCAAACGCAAAGCTGAGGACGCGGAAGAGTTTTCCACGCGGCGCGATAACCACACCCACGGTTCCGTTGACAAGCGCAACACGCGCAAATCTTGCGCCGCGCGCTGTGGTAAGCGCCTGCCGCGCCCAATATTCGGCGCCGCGAACTTCGGCGGAAACGCCGGCGAGAGCCGCGATGGCGTCCGCCCGCACCGAAATATCCGGATCGAGCACGGCGACCAGGCCTTCAAAATCGCCTGCCCGTAAGGCTCCGAGAAACGCATTGACCAGCTTTCGCTGCTCGTCGAGATTGCCACCGGGCGCGGCATCGGCTCCCTGCACGCGGCGGCGTGCGCGACTGGCAAGCTGGCGCGTTGCATCCGGAGAGCGGCCAACGATTTCCGCGATTTCTTCGAACGGTACGGCGAACATATCGTGCAAGACAAAGGCCAGCCGCTCGGCCGGGGCAAGACGGTCCAGGACAACAAGCAGCGCGAGGCCGACCGAGTCGGCGAGCAGAGCCTCTTTTTCGGGATCGACCGCGTGCTGAGTCGAGGCAACAGCTGGCGCGACTGCCGGCTCATCGAGCGACTCTTCGCGGCGCGATTTGCGAGAACGCAGCATATCGAGCGAGACGCGCGCGACAACCGTTGTGAGCCAGCCGCCGAGATTTTCGATGGCGCTTGCATCGGAGCGATGAAGGCGCAGCCAGGCTTCCTGCACTGCGTCATCGGCTTCGCTCGACGAGCCGAGCATGCGGTACGCGACGGCTTTTAAGTGTCCGCGCTGAGCTTCGAATTGTTCGGCGAGAAGGTCCCGATCGTCCATCGTCGCATTCCTTCGCTCTGATCCTAGATATTAACAGTGACGAAGGGCGCGGCGTGGATGTGACAGGTTGCGCGAACATTTAGCCGCTGGCCTTTACGGAAAACAGTACGCCGAGCGCGCGGCCCAGCGGGCCGAGCGTTCAGAAGACGATTGCAAAGAGGTCGTCACCCAATAAGCGATCTGCTTGGTTTTGAAGGTGTTCCCGCTTGCCGCTGCGCTTTGCCAGTCACATTTCCCCCCAGCGCTTCGTCATCGTAGTGACGAACAAAAACCGCCGGATGTGGCACGGCGCGACGTGAGCGCCCAGGCACGGACCGACGCGACAAATGGAGGAAAGCGACATGCAAGCAAGAATGAAGAGTCCCGTGATGGTGATTCCCGAAGCGATGCAGGCGATGTTTGCCCTGTCAAAATCCATTGAAGGCCGTGGACTGTCGCCACAAACGGTGCAGCTTGTGCATTTGCGGGCCAGCCAGATCAACGGTTGCAGCGTTTGCGTCGACATGCACTGGCGTGCGGCAAAACAGGCAGGCGAAAGCGACGAACGAATCTTCGCCGTGGCGGCCTGGCAGGACGCTCCTTACTTCACCGATGCCGAACGCGCGGCGCTCGCGCTGACCGAGTGCGTCACGTGCCTGGCCGACCGGTCCGACCCGGTGCCCGATGCCGTGTGGAACGAAGCCGCACGCTACTATGACGAAAAGGCTCTCTCCGCGCTGCAGATTTCGATCGGCATCATCAATATGTGGAATCGCCTCAACATCCCAACCAAACAGGTTGCCGGCGAATGGATAAAGTCGCAGGAAGCGCGGAGCTGGGTGGAAAAGCACGCGGCGGGGCATTGAGAAAATTCCGTCCCTCGATTTTCAGCAAGCCCTCTTCGCCCGCGCAGCATCTTTAGGGTCGGGAGGGTTTTGCTGAAATGAGAAAATGGATCGTAACGATCGTGGCGATGGGGATTCTCTGCGCAGCGGCCTTTGAGTTGCTTCCAAGAAAGACGGTGAAGGCAGCGGCGCGTCCGCAGGAAGCTTTCGGCACCTGCGTGTCCCGCGTGCCTCAATCGTGGGGCGAATATAAAGGCGGCTCCGAACAAACCGGCGTGGCGTTTGAAGACTCACACGGCACTCTGCGCTTTGTGACGAGTTTCCCTTGCAGTGGGGACGTGCCGACGGCAGCGTTGGTGGTCGAGCGAATACCGGGAAATTAAGCGGCGAGTTTCCGATCGAGCGCCGAGATTTGCTCAGAATCCCGGTGCGCCGGTCGAGGCGGGCCGCGCTTCGGCGGCCATGTCTGTCGAGGCCCCCGCCGCGCCTAGCCGCAGCCGCTCGAAGTACACCTGACCGAGCGACATCACGCCGGTGTAGAGATAGCCCCAAACAAACAGCAGAAGGAACGGAATCGTCGCGTAATTTTCCATCTGTGCGGCGTAGAGTGTGGCGGCTGCGAAATAGACGCCAAGAAGAATTTCGATGTAGGGATAGATGCCGCTGCGCTTGCGATAGGTCTTCTTCTTGGCCCAGGACTCGCCCGTTTTCACCTTCGCTTCGACCCGGTATTTTGGAGTGCGCACGAAATCGGATTTCACTCCGAAGATTGCTTCGAGCACGGCCACCGCGTTGCGCACGGAAAGACCGATACCGAGCGCCATCACAAAAGGCAGATACAAGAACGTGCGCCTCCACGTTTTCGGGTAGAACGCGCGTTGCGCGGCCAGATAAAACGAAGAGATCGAACAGGTCGAGGCCAGGAAGAGCGGCAGGTCGATCAGCAGCACCTGAAACCATCCTTGATAAAACCGCACGATCATTGCGGGCAATAAAATCAGCGACATGAAAACCATCAGCGGGTAGCTGATGTTGGCCGTCAGATGGAAAACCGCCTCGGACTTCACGGCGGACGGCTGATCGGACTTCAGAACGCGCGGCAGGATTTTTTTCGCCGTCTGCATCAGGCCCTTGGCCCAGCGCGCCTGTTGCGATTTAAACGCATTCATTTCAACAGGGAGTTCCGACGGGCACTCGATTTCCGGCAGATAAATGAAGCGCCAGCCGCACATCTGCGCGCGGTAGGAAAGATCGGTGTCTTCGGTGAGAGTGTCGTGTTGCCAGCCGCCCGCGTCTTCGATCGCGGAACGGCGCCAAATGCCCGCGGTGCCGTTGAAATTGAAAAAGACGCCGCTGCGGAAGCGCGAGGAATGCTCGATGGCGAAATGGCCGTCGAGCAGGATGGCCTCGCATTCGGTGAGCGCCGAGTAGTTGCGATTGACGTAAGTCCAGCGCGTCTGCGCCATCGCGAGCTTCGGATCAGCAAAGTACGGAACCGTGCGGCGGACGAAGTCGGCGGGCGGGATAAAGTCGGCGTCGAAAATCGCGACGAACTCGCCTTCGGAGGATTTCAATCCTTCTTGCAGCGCGCCGGCTTTGAAGCCCTCGCGACTGTCGCGATGAATGTAGCTGATGGGCACGCCGAGTCGGCGATAGCGCTCGACGCAGTCGCGCGCGACGGTTTGCGTCTCGTCGGTCGAATCGTCGAGCACCTGGATATCGAGCAGCTCGCGCGGGTAATCAAATGCGGCGACCGATTCGATCAGCCGCTCGATTACGTAGCGTTCGTTGTAAATCGGCAGCTGCACGGTGACGCGCGGCCATTCGGTTATTTCGGGAGGGGGGCCGGCGGCGTTTTTTCGGTACTTGTAGAAATTGTAAACCAGCGCGTAGCGATGCAGGCCGTAGCACGCCAGGATCGTCATCACCAAAAAGTACGGAAGCATGATGCTGAGATCGAAGGCGTTGGCATGGTACAGACCGCGGAAAGTGGGGTTCAGTATGCGGTGCCAATAGGATGTAAACGCGTTACTTTGCAGGTAGATGAGTGCCAACTCGCAGGGCGCTGTCAGTTGCATAGCTGGAGATTCCGCCTCTTAGGGTCGTGAGCGGGGCATGCACACAAGGTGCCAACCGGCGGGCCGGAGTGAGTATTATACGGGGCCTGAGCAGGGTGTCAACGCGGTGGACCGATTATAACGGGCCGGGACGTTCGGGCATGGAAGGTGGCCGATTTCTCCGGGAACTTCGGCTGCACAGACAGCGTAGTAAAGGCTAAAGGAGTGCGCGATGGATAATTTCGGCAGCCAATTGCGACAAGTCCTGCGGCGATTCGGTCGTGCGCCGGCATTCACGTTGATCGCGTTGATCACGGTGGCGGCGGGCGTCGGTGCGAACACGGCGGTTTTCAGCGTTCTTGAAGGGGTGATGCTCAAGCCGCTTCCCTACCCGCACGCCGATCGGCTTGTGGGCGTGTGGCACACCGCGCCGGGCATCAACCTGCCGCAGCTCAACATGGCTCCTTCGAACTACTTCATCTATCGCGAACAAGGTCGCTATTTCGAGGACGTCGGCATCTATCAGGGCGACGCCGTGAACGTCACGGGCACAGGAAAGCCGGAGCGAGTGAACGCCCTCGACCTGACCGACGGCGTCCTTCCGATTGTGGGCATCCAGCCGATGCTCGGGCGCTTGTTCACTCGCGAGGATGATTCTCCCAATGCGTCCGACACTGTGATCCTTACGTACCGTTACTGGCGTCGAAAGTTCGGCGGCGATCGTTCCGTCGTTGGCCACACGCTCAACGCGGATGGCAAATTGCGTCAAATCATCGGTGTGATGCCGCAAAACTTCGAATTCATGGACATGCCCGATCTCGATGCGATTTTTCCGATGCGACTTGACCGCGGCAAAGTGTTCCTCGGCCAGTTCAGCTATGAAGGGATCGCGCGCTTGAAGCCGGGCGCCACACTTGTCGAGGCAAACACGGACGTAGCGCGCATGCTCCCGATTGTCTTGAGCAGTTTTCCGCCGCCGCCAGGATTCAGCTTGAACCTGTTTCAGCAGGCCAGAATTGGTCCCGATATTCACCCCCTGAAACAGGATGTGGTGGGCGACGCGAGCCAGTTTCTTTGGATCCTGATGGGCAGCGTCACGCTGGTGCTGCTGATCGCTTGCGCCAATGTGGCGAATCTTCTGCTGGTTCGCGCCGAAGGACGGCAACAGGAACTTGCGATTCGGTCCGCGCTCGGCGCGAGCCGCGGACGCATCGCCGGCGATTTGCTTTTTGAGAGCCTGGCGATCGGATTGACGGGCAGCGTTCTGGGGCTGGGTCTTGCCTATGGCGCACTACGAATCCTGGTGGCGATGGCGCCGGCGGGACTTCCTCGCGTCGAGCAAATCGGCATCGACCTGCCAGTGCTGTTCTTCACGCTCTTCGCTTCGCTCGTTGCGAGCTTGCTCTTTGGGCTTATCCCCGTGCTGAAGTATGCGGGAAGCCATTTGGGTGCCGGACTTCGCGAAGGAGGGCGCACGTTGAGCCAGAGTCGCGAACGGCATCGCGCGCGGAATACGCTTGTTGTCGTGCAGGTGGGGCTTGCGTCGGTACTTTTAATCTGTTCGGGGCTGATGATCCGGACGTTTCGCGCTTTGATGCAGGTGAACCCGGGATTCTCTGTTGCGGCTGACACGCAGACGCTGCGCATTACCATTCCAGAAACTGAGGTAAAGGACCCTGAAGCCGCCACCCGAACCGAGCAGGCAGTTGCGGACAAAATCGCCGCCGTCCCCGGCGTTTCGACCGTGGCTTTCGGCAACGCGATTCCGATGACCAATAACCATTGGCACGACCCGGTCTTTGCGCAGGACCATCAATATAAAGACGGGGAGATGGCGCCGCTTCAACTTTTCCGCTTCTCAAGCCCGGGATTTTTCCAGGCGATGGGCACGCCGCTGCTCGCGGGCCGGGACTACACGTGGGACGACATCTATCAAAGGCGTCCGGTCGCGATTGTCTCCGAAAAATTTGCCCGCGCGTATTGGCAGAGTCCGACCGAAGCGCTGGGCAAGCAGATTCGCGTGAGTACGAAAGACGATTGGCGGCAGGTGGTGGGCGTCGTGGCCGATGTCTATGCGGACGGGACGAGCCAGGAAGCGCCGTCGACCGTCTACTGGCCGATATTGATGAATCACTTCGAAGTCGGCGATGTTCAGGTCACGCGTTCGGTTTGCTACGTGGTGCGTACCCCGCGTGCGGGAGAGCAGAGCCTGACCGACGAACTTCAAAAAGCGGTCTGGTCGGTTGACGGCAATTTGCCGGTGGTGGAGATTCATACGCTTCAATATTTTTACCAGAGATCGATGGCGCGCACATCGTTCACGCTGACGATGATTGCGATTGCCGGAGCGATGGCGCTGCTGCTCGGAATGATCGGGCTCTATGGTGTGATCGCGTATTCGGTGTCGCAGCGAACGCGGGAAATTGGCATTCGCATCGCGCTCGGCGCGCAGCGCGAGGTCGTGACGAGCATGTTCGTGCGCCAGGGGCTCGCGCTCGCCGCCGTGGGCGTCGCGATCGGACTGGCAGGCGCAGCGGCGACGACCCGTTTGATGGCGTCTATTCTCTTCCGGGTGAGCCCCGTGGACCCGATGACTTATCTTTTGGTTTGTGCCGGACTGGTCGCGATCGCCGCATTCGCAAGCTACATTCCCTCGCGGCAAGCGGCAGTTGTCGATCCCATTGAAGCTTTGCGGACCGAATAAGATGTAAAGGATGCCGGGAGGCAAGCAGAAAGGGCCTCCTCGCATGCGTTGTATTCCCTTCGATTTTCCCGCTTAACTCGCGCCAAAAGCCTGTGTTTCGGCCCTTTCAGGGCCTGTTCATTCGTCGCTCGCCTGTGTTCGCGGCGCTGTTAGCGGTTTCGCAACTGTGCCCCCGCCGTGTTGAAAGCCCTATACCCGTGTGCTAGATTTCAAAATCGGACGGAAATTTTCCCGAACATGGGCGATCGCTGTGAGTGACAAGCCGAAAATTTCGCGCGTCGAGGTGTACTGGCACACGGTGAAGTACCGCACTGTGTTCTTGTACGGCCTTGTGATCACGGTCATCGTCCTTGCCTGCTTCTATCTTGTGTTCCCCGGGCTTTCCAACGTCGTCATACAGAAACTGGACCAAACGTTTGTCGAACCTCCCACTCCTGCGAGCATGGCCAACGCGCGCCAGGCGCGCTTTGTGAACCTTGACGGCAAGGTGCAGGTGAAGAAGGCCGACTCGGTCACGTGGGTGAACGCCGATTTTCAGGTCACGCTTGATAAAGGCGACCTGATCCAGACCGGCCCTGAAGGCGTCGCGCGCATCGCGTTTGCCGACGGCACGCAGTACACGGTCAAAGGCGATACCCTTGTCACCGTGGAAGAGAACCTGGTTTCGTCCGAGACCAACACCACGAAAGTCGCGGTGCACATTACGTCCGGTCAAGTGGACCTGAACACCGGCGGATTGACACCCGGATCGAAGGCCGAAGTTTCGTTCGAACAGGCCGTGGCCGACGTGCATTCGAATTCACACGCAGCCGTCACCAGCGATCCGACAACGCAGCAACAACAGATCACGATCTCTACCGGTAGCGCAGAACTCGATCGCGGCGCCGTCCACATGGCCATCGGCCAGTCCGAGCGCGCATCGTTCCAGACCGGCCAAAACGAAATTACCAAGACGCAGGTACTGGCCGCACCGCAGCTGGCCGAGCCACTCAACCTGGCGCCAAAATTTGTGAGCGATCCGAAGACCGATCCGGTTCACTTCTCCTGGAAATCCGTGCCCACTGCTAGGATGTATGATTTCCAGGCGAGCACAACGTCGATGTTCAATCACGTGGTGAAAGACGTGAAGACGGCGGACACGAACCTGGATGTGGCGGGCTTCCAGCCCGGCGATTATTTCTGGCGGGTCCGCGCGATCGACGACAAGGACCAGCTCAGCGATCCAAGCGATACGTTTAAATTTACGCTCGCCGTGCAGGGGAAAAGCCAGGAGATGTTTCTCGCGATCGACGGAACGCAGCTTGAGGGCAATAGCGTCGAAATCGTGGGGAGAACCGAACCTGGCGCAATCTTGATCATCAACGGCGAGCAGGTGGCGGATATTTCCGCCGACGGCCATTTCCGATATTTCACCCAGCCAATGACGTCCGGAAGCCACCACATTGTGATCACCGGGCAGAACCGCCGCGGTGACACGACTATAAAACCGGTGGACGTCGTCATCCCGTGACCGGCTTCGCGTCGGTTTGGTCCACAGCGCTGCCGCAGTGGCGCACGCGGGAATCTGAGGGAGAAGAGCTTGTCAAATAAAAACGGCTATAACATGAGGTCGGTCTTTAGTCTCCTCTCTTCCGACCTAGCCATCGATCTCGGCACCGCCAATACCCTGGTTTTTGCGCGCAGCAAGGGAATCGTCGTCAACGAGCCTTCGATCGTCGCAATCAACAAGAACAGCGGAGAAGTGGTCGCAGTAGGCCGCGAAGCGAAAGACATGCTTGGGCGCACACCGGGCAACGTGGTCGCCATCAAACCGATGAAGGACGGCGTGATCGCCGACTTCAAAGTCACCGAAAAGATGCTGACGTATTTCATCCAGAAGGCGCACAACCGGCGCGTGCTGGTGCATCCGCGCATCGTGATCGGCGTTCCCAGCGAAATTACACCGGTGGAAAAGCGCGCCGTGCAGGACTCGGCCTACCGCGCGCGAGCGAGCGAAGTTTATCTGGTCGAGCAGGCCATGGCCGCTGCGATCGGCGCGGGTCTTCCGATCGAAGAGCCGTCGGGCAACATGGTCGTCGATATCGGGGGAGGCACGACCGATATCGCCGTCATTTCCATGAGCGGAATCGTCTATTCGCGTTCGGTCCGCGTGGCCGGCAATGAAATGGACGAAGCCGTGATGCACTACCTGAAGCGCAAGTACAACCTGCTGGTCGGCGAACGCACCGCGGAGCAAATCAAGATGGAGATCGGCTCGGCCTATCCCCTCGAAAAGCCCCTGACGCTCGAGGTAAAGGGCCGCAACCTGATCGAAGGCGTGCCGCGTACGATCACCATCGACGACAGCGAGATTCGCGAAGCGCTCTCTGAGTGCATCGCCACGATTCTCAACGCCATTCGCGTCGCATTGGAACGTACGCCGCCCGAGCTTTCGGCAGACATCAGCGATCGCGGTATCGTGCTGACCGGCGGCGGCGCGCTCATCAAGAATTTGGATAAGCGCATCCGCGAAGAGACGGGATTGCCGGTTTCGATTGCTGACGATCCGCTCGCGTCGGTCGTCCTCGGTACGGGCAAGATGCTGAGCGATTTCCGGCTGCTGCGGCTTGTTTCGATCGACTGAGCGAAGCGAACAAACGGATTTGCGACGAGCCTGAGGCCCCAGCCACGAGGCTGCAACGAAGCGGTGGGGTACAAGTTTCTGGTCCTTGAATCATGATTGACGCCTTATCACGCCACCGTTCTCTGGCCCTGCTCGCGAGCGTCGTGCTCGCGCAGGTGTTGCTTCTCGCCTATCAGATCCGCAAGGCCGACAGCAACGTTCGACTGGTTCGTTACTGGAGCGTCGAAGCTTCGATGCCCGCAGCGCGAGGCGGCACGTGGTTTTTCTCACGCCTGGGCGGGTTTTGGAGCGGATACATCGATCTTCACAACGCCCGCAAGGAAAATGACGATCTTCGTTCGCAGCTCGGCCAGCTCGAATTACGCAACCGCGAGCTTGAAGCGCAAGCTGCCGAAGCAAAACGACTCGAAATCCTGCTGAATTTCCACAGCGCCCATCCGGAAGCGCAGATGCTCGCCGCACAGGTAATCAGCGCCAGCGCCGATCCGGCCTCCGACACAATTTTTATCAATCGCGGCGAACAGGACCGCGTGCGGCGGAACATGGGCGTGATCACACCGGACGGCATTGTCGGCAAGGTGGTCGAGGTTTTTTCGACCAGCTCGCAAGTGATGCTCATGACCGACAGAGACATGGGCGTCGGGGCGATGTTTGCCGACACCCGCACGCACGGCGTCGTGAAAGGTACGGGCGACCCGCAGCCGATCATGGATTACATCGTGGACGACGAAAAAGTCGCGGCCGGGCAAACGATTGTGACATCGGGCGAAGACCGGATTTTCCCCAAGGGATTGCTCGTCGGTACGGTTGCTGCTGCCAAGGAAGGCAACCCGTTTCAGAAGATTCAAGTTCGCCCCGCAGCGCGGCTCGATCGTCTGGAAGATGTGATCGTGCTCGTCACGCAGCAGGAGCTTGCGCCGGGAAAGAACGGTGATGGCTTCGGCGTCTCGCCAGCGCCCCCGCCACCCGCTCCGCCTGCGGAAGCGACTTCAAGCAGCACAACCTTGCCGGCGCCTGGCGTAACGACGCCGGCACGTTCGATCGCATCGCAGCCAGCGCAGCAGGGGGCTCCGGTACACTAGCCATGGCCACGATGCTGAATACAGGACTACGCTCCGAGCAGAACGTCGAAGTTCACAAGTTCTACAGCGGCTCGGCGCTCGTTGTGAGCTTCCTCGCGCTGGTGCTGCAGGCGTTTTTTCACAAGTACGGGCGCATCGGGGATCTGGTCGACGTTCCCTTGCTCGTGGTGATCTATTTCAGCGTGAGCCGGCGCAATCCCGCGACCGGGTTGTTGCTCGGCGCGGCAATCGGCATTTTTCAAGACGCTCTCAGCCATGACAATCCGATCGGTCTGTACGGGATCGCGAAAACACTTGTCGGCTATCTGGCTTCGACAGTCGGCGCGCGCCTTGACACCGAACATCCCGTCGCGCGCTTCATCCTTACGTTTCTTTTCTTCCATTTTCATCAAGTCGTGCTGGCCATCATGGAGCGTGTGCTGCTGAACGAGCATATTCCGCTTTTCACGCTGCGCCTGCTGATCGATTCCCTTGTGAGCGCGGGTGTTGCCGTAGTCCTGTTCGCACTGCTGGACAGGCTGCGGCGGCCTTCCTAGCGTCATGTCCGTTTTCGAACTCACCGCGGTTCTCATACTTCTGGGAGTAGCTTGTTCTCTGCTTCTGATGGGATTGGGATTCCTGATGATGGAATTCCTGCAGCTGGAGCCTTCGCCGCTCGAAGCTTTTGTGATCGGTTGGGGAGTGCTGATCGGAACACTCGAGCTTTACCACCTTTTTCGCCCCGTCGAACTCGCCGTATCGCTTGCGGTAGGGACAGCCGGGCTGGTCGGTCTGACGCGGAAACTTTTTCGCTTGCGGGAATTCGGGACGGAACTCCGCTCGATCAACGTGGCCGCGGCTGCTTTTTCGCTTCTTTTGATCTTCGTCATCGCCCTGCGATCGACCGGCCCCTGCGTCCATTACGACACCGGACTCTATGGTGTCAGCGCTGTCCAATGGCTGACTTCATTCCGCGTGGTGCCCGGCATCGCGAATTTGTACGGGCGGCTGGGATTCAACTCGTCATTTTTCCTTTGCATCGCGGCATTGCAGTCGATAGGACTCGGTCCGTTGTCCTATCGCTTGTGGGAAGGAGCCCTGCTTGCCTTGACCGCCGTGTTGGTAGTTGTGTCGATCGCAGGGATTTGCCGAGGGAGTCAAATTCGGCCTTCTGCATGGTTCAACGTCATCCTCATCGTTCCGCTGGTCAGCTACATCGGTTACAGCCAGCTGGTTGGCGTCGACACGGACTTGCCGTCAACACTTTGCTGTTTTCTCGGAGTATTTCTGCTGCTCCGTGAATGGGAAAATCGCGAGGGTACGGTCGCCGCTCGACAAGCGACTCTCATCGCAGCGTGCGTCGTATTTGCTATGGCTATTGTCACAAAGCTTTCGACAGCGGCATTTGCTGGGCCGTGCTGTCTGCTGTCTCTCTGGAAACTTTCTTCTGTGCATGCGGCCCCACAGGCAAGCCGGCGCGCCAGGGCGGGCTGCTTCTTCTTACTTGCCGAAATCTTTGCACTGTGGGTTTGCGCGGGCTACGTGGAATCCGGATACCCCCTTTACCCGAACGATCTGTTGGGCCTTCCGTTCAGCTGGAAAGTTCCTGATGCGTCCGTGCGCATGCTGGCGGGGATCATAAAGTCGTGGGCACGCGTGGCCTTTGTCAGCCGCCATAAGACCGAGGGCTGGCGTTGGCTGACGGTCTGGTTGCTGTATGCTCGCGAGGATCGGATTCATTTCTGGGCGCCTCTGGTGACGATCGGGGTCGCCGTCGTGCTGCTCGTACTGGTATCGAATAAATCGGGCTATTCATTGCGCGATCTTTGGCCTGTCTTGCTCTTTGGCCTTCTGAGCGCGGTCGTGTGGTTCTTCATGGCGCCTGATCTTCGATTCGTTCAGGGCCCGATTTGGGCGTTGGCGGGGATTATCGGCGGCATTTCTTTAACCTCCCTAAATGCACGAATTCGGCCGCAGTTCGCGCTGCTTGTCGTTCTTGTGATTCTTTTCTTTTCGGTTTTTTTTGCGTACCCCAGGGTCCTGTGGCAGCAATTGAACGCGCCGATGCAGATTCAGTATCCCGAAGCACTGTTCCCTTCGGTACCGGTCGGCACGTTCCAAACGCGTTCCGGACTACTGGTGCAAGTTCCGATGGCCAGCGATCAGTGCTGGGATGCACCGCTCCCCTGTACGCCATATTTCAATCCGAATCTCCAGCTGCGCCGCCCGCCGTCGTTGCAATCGGGATTTCGATCCGCGGATTTTGTCGAGTACCAATGGATGCCTTTTCCCTGATTGTCCGATACCGGGCCAATCCCCGCACCTTCCTTTCTCTGCGCCTGACCACCTGAGCCGGCCGAATCAACTCCCTTTTGTCATATCGATGGGTCTTTTCTCGAGCCTTGCCCGTATTTGTCTTCAGAATGGCTACCGCATACCAGTGGGCTGTATCTGAAGCGACGGTGGGGCGGATGATTGCGGCGATGTCCGGTCCGGCGCTAATGTTTTCCGCCGTGACCCAGGATGACAGCCTCAAAGCTCTGGCCGCCGGATTGCGCCGCCGTGATCCGAAACTGATCGATCGTCTGATCGAGCAGCATCAATACAGACTCTTTCGCTACCTGGTCTACCTCACGGCGAGCCGCGAGCGAGCGGAAGATTTCTTCCAGGAGACGTGGATCCGGGTGATGGAGCGCGGCCATCAGTACGACGGCGAGTCGCGCTTTGAAACATGGCTGTTTTCGATCGCGCGCCATCTTGTGATCGATTGGCAGCGCCAAAGGAAAATGCAAAGCCTCGATTCGCTGCTTGAGCCCGAGTCGGGCACGCGGGCGGAATTCGCGGACGCAGCCTCGCCGTCGCCGCTGAACCTGATCCTCACGAGCGAAGAAGCGACGGCGGTGCAGTCGTCGCTTGAGCGGCTCCCTATAATTCATCGTGAAGTCCTGCTGCTGCGTTTTCAGGAAGATTTGCCGCTCTCCGAGATCGGACGCGTGCTCGGAGTACCACTCGCGACGGTGAAGAGCCGCCTGTATCGCGGCTTGGAAGGACTGCGAGCATTGATCACGGGGCAAGCGATATGAACGGCGAAGCGATTCACTCACGGGCCGAGCAATTGATCGGGCAGGAATTCGTGGAAGGAATTTCCGAAAGCGACCGTCGCTGGCTCGAAGAGCATTTGCGCGAATGCGAAAAATGCGCAGCCGCTGCCGCTTCCACCGATCGTGCGCTGCGGGCACTGAAAGGCGTCTCGGTTCAAGTTCCGGCGGGGCTCGCCGAGAAGACCAAGTTCCGCGTCCATCTGCGGGCGCAAGAGCGGACATTTGCCGAGCCAAGACGCGGCATCTTGTGGATTGCTTGCGCCGCGTCTTGGACGTTCGGCGCGATCACGGCGCCGTTCGTGTGGCGCGCGTTGCATTGGGTGGGAGACCAGATGGCGCTGCCGCGCCTGGTGCCGGAACTCGGATTTGGTTTGTGGTGGGCGCTTCCGGCGATCGTGGCAGGCGCGATCATTCTCGCCGAGAACGCGAAATTCGAACGTCAGCGGGATGGGCTCCGGCAGCAGCACTGGGACGCGGAGTAAGGAAAAGAGGCCAGAGAAGCCATGGGAGATTTTCCGAAAAACGTCGGCACTTCGTGGAACGAACGGATGCGGCTGATCCGCTTCCGCCGCAAGCGCGAAAAATTCCGCTTCTGGGATGAATTTCAGGTCGTGCCGCGCTGGCTGGTTGGAACGATGATCACGCTGTACGTAATCGCTTTAATCACCGTGATCACCGCGAACGCGCTCACTTCCGGCGCGATGGCGCCTTACGACATCCGCAACAAGCACGCGCTGATTCCGTTTGCGCTCGCGGGCATCGTGACGGCTGTCGCGATCTTTGTGTCCTCCATCTTGTTCCTGATTGGCTACGTCTATCGCGACGCCAAGCGGCGCGGCATGAGCGCAGGGGCGTGGACGTTTCTGGTGATCGCGCTCATGCCGGCGTATTTCGCGCTCGGATTTATCGTGTATTTCGTGATGCGCGAGCCGCTGCCGTTCGACTGCCCGCAGTGCGGGACAAAGGTCGGCGCGCGATTTAACTACTGCCCCAATTGCAAATACAACCTGCACCCTTCTTGTCCGCAGTGCAAACGCGAGGTCCTCGATAGCGATAGGTTCTGCTCGTTTTGCGGACAATCGCTGACAGATCACCCCGCGGGTGAGCCTCCGGCCGGCCTTGTCGAACGTCGATGAGCGCCTGCGTCAATTTTTTGTAAAAATCGGCGCGGGCTGGCCGCTTCGTCTTCCCTTCAAGCGTTCAGCTCAGTATATTTGACCGGAAATTGCGGGGGGCGAGCGTGAAAGCCTGGAAGGCATTCGTTCTTGCGCTGCTTTTGGTCCTCCTGCTGGCCGTCGCGGTGGCCGGCCTCTGGATCCATCGCGGATTTCGCGCCACAAACCAGCCTTCGCGGATTGAAACCTCCCTTGCGCGGGCGGCTCGCGACTTTGCAATTCCGCGCAGCGCACACAACGAAAAGAACCCGCTGGGCGTGACGCCAGAGAATCTCGGACACGGCCGCGAGGCTTTCGCCGCGCACTGCCAGAGTTGCCACGGCTTCGACGCGGATGGCGCAACCCCAGTCGGCCAGTCGCTTTACCCGCGCACACCCGATCTGCGCTCCGAGCGGACGCAGGAACTGTCGGACGGGGACCTCCACTACATCATCGAAAACGGCGTCGAACTCACCGGCATGCCCGCTTGGGGAAATCTTGAGCATGGGCGCGAGGACGAGATCTGGAGGATCGTTCTCTACCTGCGCGGCTCTCGCGCACTCGATCCGTCAGAGAAGGCAGAGCAGGCGCAAACGGCCGCTTCGGCGCGTTACGTTGGTTCTCAGGCGTGTCAGAAATGCCATGCCGATACTTACGAGCATTGGCAGAAAACACCGATGGCCAACGTGGTGCGCGATCCGAAGCAACATCCCGACGCGCTCATTCCGGACCTCGCCACAAACAACGTCTTCAAATTTTCAAAGGACCAGGTCGCTTTCGTCTACGGCAGCCTGTGGAAGCAGCGGTATTTCACCAAAATCGGAGACGATTACTTCCCGCTGCCTGTGCAGTGGGAAGTGCTCAATCACAAATGGAGCAAGTATCAGGTTCCTCCGGGCGGCGGCGACTGGTGGGCCGCACATTATCCGCCCGACAATATGCAGCGCCCGACAGGCCCGCTGTGCGACGGCTGCCACTCGGTCGGCTATGACATTCACACCAAACAGGTCGCCGAGTGGAACGTCGGCTGCGAGCGCTGCCATGGGCCGGGAAGCGATCACGTCGCGCATCCGACCCGCGGCAACATCGTGAATCCCTCGCACATGGACTACGTCGCGGCGAGCGATACCTGCATTCAATGCCACTCGCAGGGACAACCTCTCGCCAATCCGATAGAAGGCAAGTATTACGATTGGCCGGTTGGCTACAACGTCGGACTGAAGCTGTCGGCTTTCTGGAAACTCGAGGACCACACTCTCGGCGAACCGCAGAATTTTCTCTATTTCCCCGACGGTACGGCGCACAAAAACCGCATGCAAGGCAACGATTTCGTGCAGAGTCTGATGTATCGCCGCGGCGTGACCTGCTTTGACTGCCACGACGTGCACGGGACCGGAAACTACGCGCAGCTTCGCAAACCGGCCGATCAACTTTGCCTCGATTGCCACGGGCCGTCGTCGCCGAACGGTCCGCGAACCGCGACGATCGAACAGCATACCCACCACAAGGACGGAAGCACGGGCAGCCAGTGCGTGGCTTGCCACATGCCCGCAATCGAAACCGAAGGTCCGCAGGGGACGTTCGTTCACGCGCACAGGTTCGGCTTCATTACGCCGGCGATGACCGAGAAATACAAGATTCCGAACCCATGCACCTCATGCCATTCGGACAAGACGACACAATGGGCGACCGACGAAATGACCGGCTGGAGCGAACGCTCGCCGTGGAGGCTGGCGGGGAATCCAGCCTCATACTGAGTTCTGCCCGCTGGCGCGCCATTTTTCCTTAACGAAAAGCTCCCGTCCGCATATCCCGCGCAAAGCTCTCGAGTGCGTCTGTATCTTCCTGCGGCAACGGCTCCGTGCTGGCGCTCGCTCGGAGCGCGGATTGAGCGGCCTGTTCCGGAGTCCACGCGTGGCGGAAAACGGCGTCCCGCATGTAGCGGATTTTTTGCAGCACCGGGTCGCTGGCGCCAGCATATTTGCCGAGCTGGGCGACGAAAAAATCAAACAGAGGCTTTGGAAGTTCGAACGTATCAGCCACGTCGCGCCGCGTATATTCGTAAATCTGTTTTTGCGTCCACGGATTGAAGCTTTTCGTTCCAAAATCATCGTTCTCGCCGAGGAAAATCTGTGATGTGGGGATGACGACCCGCACAGGCGAATTCGGAGTCGGATGAAGCACCCAGACGGCCACCGTGTGATTCGGGTAAGGCCAGAAAAGCCCCACGCCGTGGATGCCTGCCCGTCTCGCGAGAAACGAGTAGAGCGCCGATAACTCGTCGCACTCGGCGGTTGCAGTCGGTTCTGTGAACCAAGGTTTTTTCTGAGCGGTCCACTGCCGCCAGATCAGATCGGAATTGGGCGGCTTGTTGGTGATCGACCAATGCAAGCCCCAAAAGCCAGCATCGCGGGTGGCTTGGTAGACCAGGCGAGCGACCACATAGTCCGAATACCGGACGCTTGCGGGCGCAAGCTTGTAGTCCGCTGTAAAGGATTGAAATCCGCGCTGCATTCCCGAGCTGTTTGCGAGTGCCCCGGCATTTTGATTGATTGCCGCAACCAAATCGGCGACGTTCGGATTGGCGGCCGAGGCTCGGCATTCAAGAGCGTCCCCGCAGACGGCAAGAGACAAAAAGCAGACAAGCAGCGAAACGGCCGACGAGCGGCTTGGCGCTGGTTGGGACATGGGACCCGACGTCTGTCTTGGACACCGCAAGCGGCAAGCGGGTGCCGGCCCGCTTTAAGGCTTCGCCTCTTTCGCCTGCTCATATCGCCAGTTATCGAAAAGGACACGCACCTTGCAGCCGTACTCTCACGGTGTTAGGTTGAATTATCGCCCTTTCATTGAAGGCGGAATCGTATTGCGCGCGGCGGACTGCGTGATGGAGCGCCAGCCGGCCGGTGGCATGCAGCAGCGCTGGAGTCTCGGTGGCACCGTGGAACGTTAGCGATCAAAAAATTCCCCAGGGTCGTTTGGCGCTGGTTTCCTACGTATCGGTTTTCTTCGTAGTTCTCCTACTCGTCGGATTCTGGAAGCTGGAAGTCGTCCAGTCGGATCATTTCTCCGATCTCGCCGAGAAAAATCAGGTGCGCTCGATTCCGATCATCGCGCCGCGCGGAGCGATGCTCGACCGCGAAGGGCGCGTGCTAGTCGACAGCTATCCATCATTCAGCATTCTTCTGCTACGCGACAACCTCAAGCAGGACGAAAAAGCCTTCTCCTTGATCGAAGAGGGGTTGGGAATCGAAAAAGAAGACCTCGAAAGCCAGTTCGAAGCCGCCCGCTACGAGCCGAAATTCGAACCGATTATCATCAAACCGGCCGCGACCGAAGCCGACATTGCCTTTGTCGAATCGCACCGCGCCGATCTTCCAATGCTCGATCTGATGATGGTCCAGCGGCGGCGCTACCCGCACGGCGAGATGCTGGCGAGTGCGATTGGCTACGTCGGTGAAGTTTCGCAGCAGGACATCGACAAGTTTCCGGATCGTTACCGGCCCGGCGACATCGTCGGCAAAGCCGGACTCGAAAAGGAATACGACCAGCAGATCGAAGGCACCGACGGAATGCGCCGCGTCGTGGTCAACAGCGTGGGCAAAGTGATGCGTACGCTCGACGACGTCGAGGCGATTCCCGGCAAGCCGATCCAGCTGACGATTGACGAAGATCTTCAGGCGGTTGCCGACGCGGATTTCGACAAATTCGGCAAGTCCGGCGGCTTGATTGCCATGGACGCGCGTAATGGCGAAGTCCTGGCCATGGTGAGCCGCCCGACGTTTGATCCGAACGATTTCGCGGTGCGAATTCCGCCGAAAGAATGGGCTTCGTTAAACGCCGATCCGGATACGCCCCTGCTGAATCGCGCGATCCAGGCGCAGCTGGCACCGGGGTCGGTGTTCAAAGTCGTCGAAGGCGTCGCCATGCTCGAGTCCAAGGCGATTCCGGCTTCTTATACGACCTATTGCCCCGGTACGGCCACGTTTTACGGCCACCTCTACCATTGCGACCACGCACACGGTGAAATCGATCTTCACAGGGCCATCGTTGCTTCCTGCGACGTCTATTTCTACAACGTCGGCAAGATGCTGGGGATCGACCGCATCGACCAATATGCGACCGGCCTTGGCCTCGGCTCGCGGACTGGAATCGATTTGCCGGGCGAAGAACCCGGCTTGATTCCTTCCGAGGAATGGTCCGAGCGCGTCAACCACCACAAGTGGTATCCAGGCTCCACAATTTCTGTCGCCATCGGCCAAGGGCCGATCACGGCGACCCCCGTACAACTTGCGCGCATGATCACCGCGGTTGCCACCGGCGGCACGTTGATCCCGCCGCACCTTTTGAAAGATGCGCAAGGTCTAAGGTCTGGGTCTTTCCCGATTTCTGACGGCACCGTAGAGCAGATGACCGACGCAATGTGGGGAGTCGTCAACGAGCCGGATGGCACGACGTCGGGAACCGTAAAGCTTGTGGACGTTGATTTCGCCGGCAAGACCGGCACCGCCCAAACCGAAAGCTTCGCCTTGCAGGCCAGGCTCGGAAAGCACATCAAAGAGAACGGCTGGTTCATTGGCTTCGCGCCGCGCCGCAATCCGGAAATCGTGGTCGCCGCGCTGGTTCAGGGCGCGGGCTGGGGCAGCTCGGTCGCGCCGATCGTCCGCGACGTGGTGAAGGCCTATTACGATAAGAAGGAGGGCCACTTCCAGTTGCCGCCAGCTCCGCAAACGGCCGGCGCACCTGCCGTTCGGCCACCTGCGGCCGGCGGCAAGACACCCCCGGCTGCAGCGAAGCCTGCGTCGGCGGCGACGCAACCGGCCAAGGCGCCTGTGCGGTCAACATCGGCCGATGCGCAGCCAGAAGAGACCGCGCCGGCGCACACGACACCTTCCTCGGTCGTAGCTGACGTGGGAGCGGGAGCACCAGATCAATGAAAGACCGGCCCCGGGTTCAAGATTTCGACTGGACACTTCTCGCGATCGTCGCCGCCATCAGCACGATCGGCGTGTTCGAGATCTACTCTTCCACGCATGCCAGCGGCATGGCCGGCATGCAATGGAAGCAGCTGATGTGGATCGGCATCGGCGTCGTTGGAATGTTTATAGTCTCCCGTATCGACTACCACACGCTGCTCGATCAAGCCCCGGTGCTCTATGTTTTTGGGATCGTGAGTCTGCTGGTCGTGCTGGTGATTGGGTTGTCGCGCCTGGGGGCCAAGCGCTGGATACCGCTGTTCGGGGGTTTTGATTTACAGGTGTCAGAAATTATGAAGTTGATTATAATCATAGCGCTGGCCCGCTATTTGAGCGAAGTGCACACCGACCGGTTGACGCTGCAGGATCTGGCCAAGATCGCTCTGCTGACCATCGTTCCTGTAGGATTGATTTTGAAGCAACCGGACCTTGGAACCGCGATGGTGCTGGTTCCGGTAGCGCTGGTGGGGGCTTTCCTGGCCGGAATTGAATGGAAGCACGCTGCAATTGGCTTGCTCGCGCTGGTGATCTTGATCCCCGTCGCCTGGGGTATGCGAACCCATCTCAAGCCGTATCAACAGCAGCGTATTCAGACCTTCCTTCACCCCGAAGAGGATCAACGCGGCGCGGGCTACCAAATTTTGCAGTCACAGATTGCAGTCGGTTCGGGTGGGTTTTGGGGCAAGGGTTTCGGCAAGGGCAGCCAGAATCAGTTGGGCTTCGTGCCCGTCCGCTATTCTGACTTCATTCTCGCGGCCTTAGCCGAGGAACAAGGTTTCATCGGCGTTTGCGTCGTTTTGCTGCTATATCTCGGCCTGATTCTGCGGCTCGTAGACAATGCGCAGAAGGCGAAAGACAAAGCCGGGATGTACGTAGTTATGGGAGTGACAGCGATCCTGGGATTTCACGTGCTGGTCAACTCCGCAATGGTGATCGGGTATATGCCGGTCACCGGCATTCCGTTGCCGCTGATGAGTTACGGCGGCTCGGCAACCGCTTTTGTGTTTTTGTCGTTGGGATTGGTGATGAACGTCCGCATGCGGCGTTTCGTCAACTGAGCCCGCGCAATTTTTAGTGCCCGCGCGGCGGCCTTGGCGCCCCGGCGGGATATCAGAATTTGAGTTTTTGGATGCTTCGGAAGAAGGAATTCATCCCGCAACAAATTGGGACCTTTCCGTCGCGGCTGCGAGCAGGAATCCTCCGCTCTCGCCCACCCCGGACGAGCGCATGTGTGTGCGCCGTCGCCCTCCGTCGCGTCAATAGGAGTTTCAATGTCAAAGGAAATGGTTATATCGGTGAACCCGCACGAGACACGGGTCGCCATCCTCGAAGAAGGTCAGCTTTGTGAGTATTACGTCGAGCGCGAAAAGGAATTTGCGCTAGTCGGTAGCATCTATAAAGGCCGTGTGACGCGCGTGCTTCCGGGCATGCAATCGGCTTTCGTTGAAATCGGCCTCGATAGCGACGCCTTCCTCTACGTCAGCGACTTCATGGAAGAAGTCGAAGACCTCGACACGGTCGTCACGACCACCGAAGAGAAGATCCAGAAGGTGGAAGATCAGGGCGGACATCCGTTCGCCGAGAATCAGGCACCGGCCTCACCAACGATGGAACCGGTGGACGTTGAGCCGCTCGCTTCAGACGAAGCCTCAAACGGTGGTGTCGCCGAACACCACGCCGCCGAACAAGAGTCCGCGCAACACATTGAGCCGCTGCCCGGCGAAAGCCTTTCTCCCGTTAAGCCAGGCGAGACGCGGATTGCGCCACCTTCTTCTTTCGGGGGAGGGCACGGGCGTTTCGAAGAGCGC
>Ga0210401_10001839_pt1 | contig 24049 bp, 23 predicted proteins | sample IncBWH32MmetaG_FD_150866 | JGI IMG/M metagenome (GOLD analysis project Ga0210401, IMG submission 150866) | Forest soil microbial communities from Barre Woods Harvard Forest LTER site, Petersham, Massachusetts, United States - Inc-BW-H-32-M | ecosystem: Environmental > Terrestrial > Soil >... | reverse complement strand
GCGAAAAGGCGATCAGCCTGATTGCGATCCACGCCCATGATATTCCGATGGCGTTTTCGCGCGACGCGATGCACGAAGCGGAGGAAGCCGAGCCCGCGACGCTGAAAGGCCGCGAGGATTGGCGCGAGCTGCCGCTGGTCACGATCGACCCGCCCGACGCGAAAGACCATGACGACGCGGTGCATGCCGGGCCTGATCCCGATCCCAACAACAAGGGCGGCTTCATTATCCATGTCGCCATCGCCGACGTCGCCTTCTATGTTCGACCGGGCTCGGCGCTCGACCATGACGCGCTGATCCGCGGCAACTCGGTCTATTTCCCCGACCGTGTGGTGCCGATGCTGCCCGAGCGCATCTCCAACAATCTCTGCTCGCTGGTGCCGGGCGAGCCACGCGGCGCGCTGGCGGTACGGATGGTGATCGCGCCCGATGGACGCAAGCGCTCGCATACGTTCCATCGCGTCTTGATGCGCTCGGCCGCCAAGCTTGCTTACGCGCAGGCGCAGGCCGCGATCGACGGCAAGCCCGACGACACCACCGGCCCCCTGCTCGATCCGATCCTGAAGCCGCTTTATGCGGCTTACGCGCTGGTGAAGCGCGCCCGCGACGAGCGCGATCCGCTCGAGCTCGACATTCCCGAGCGCAAGATTTTGCTTAAATCCGACGGCACCGTTGACCGCGTCATCGTCCCCGAACGGCTCGACGCGCATAGGCTGATCGAGGAGTTCATGATCCTCGCCAACGTCGCGGCCGCCGAGGCGCTGGAGAAGAAGGCGCTGCCTCTGATCTACCGCGTCCATGACGAGCCGACCTTGGAGAAGGTGCATAACCTCCAGGAATTCCTCAAGACGCTCGATATCCCCTTTGCCAAGGCCGGTGCGCTGCGCCCGTCCCTGTTCAACCGCGTGCTGGCGCAGGTTTCAGGCCAGGACTACGAGCCGCTGGTGAACGAGGTGGTGCTGCGCTCGCAGGCGCAGGCCGAATATTCGTCGGAGAATTACGGCCATTTCGGCCTCAACCTGCGCCGTTATGCGCATTTCACCTCGCCGATCCGGCGCTATGCCGACCTCGTCGTGCACCGTGCGCTGATCAAGGCGCTTGGTCTTGGCGACGGCGCCCTGCCCGACGACGAAACGCCGGAGCATTTGAGCGAGGTCGCCGCGCAAATCTCGCTGACCGAGCGCCGCGCCATGAAGGCCGAGCGCGAGACCGCCGATCGCCTGATCGCCCATCACCTTGCCGACCGCATTGGCGCGACCTTCCAGGGCCGGATTTCCGGCGTCACCCGCGCCGGGCTTTTCGTCAAATTAAACGACACTGGCGCTGACGGGCTGGTGCCGATCAGATCGCTCGGCACGGAATATTTCAATTATGACGAAACGCGGCACGCCCTGGTCGGCTCGCGCAGCGGTGCCATGCACCGGCTGGGGGATGTCGTCGATGTCCGTCTGGTAGAAGCTCAACCGATCGCCGGTGCGCTGCGTTTTGAGCTATTATCCGAAGGCCAGTCCATTCCGCGCGGCAGAAATCAGGACCGGTTCGCCCGCGGCCGGCCCAAAGAGCAGCCCGGTCGCAGCCCGAAGCGCCAAGAAAAGAACAAGAGAAAGCACAAGGCTAGGAATAAGCCGGAGAAGAAGAAGTCCGGCAAGTCAAAGCGAGGCAAATCATGGAAACCATGACCCCTGCCACCAAGGTTTGGACTCGCGAAACCGGCGTGACCGAGAAGCGCGATGTCTGGACCTCGATCAAGCGCGGTTTTCGTGGCCGCTGCCCGCGCTGCGGCCAAGGCAAGCTGTTTCGCGCCTTCCTCAAGGTCGACAATAACTGCTCGGTATGCGGGCTCGATTTCACCCCGCACCGCGCCGACGACCTGCCGGCCTATCTCGTGATCGTCATCGTCGGCCACATCGTGGTGCCGACCGCGCTGATCATCGAGACCGATTATTCGCCGCCGGTCTGGCTGCAGCTTTCGATCTATCTGCCGCTCACGCTGATCTTGTCGCTGGCGCTGCTGCAGCCCGTGAAAGGCGCCGTCGTCGGCATGCAATGGGCGCTGAAGATGCACGGCTTTGACGACAATCCGCCGGAGGGCATTCCACCGGTCTGACATTCAAAAACAAAAGACAAAGAAGCAAAATAAAACGGGACGGAAATGAACGATACCGCGCAGGCGACCCAGCAAAAACGACAAGAAAAGCCGGAAGAAAAGGAAGCCGATCACCATCCCTATTATCGCCCGAAGGACGCGGCGACGCTGATCCTGGTCGATCGTAGCAGTGCCGTTCCGAAAGTGCTGGTCGGCAAGCGCCACGACAAGGTGGTGTTCATGCCTGGAAAATTCGTCTTTCCCGGCGGACGCGTCGACAAATCCGATTACCGCGTGCCGGTCGCGGCTTCGATCCCGAAAGAGCTGGAAGAGAACCTTCAAAAGGGCAGCCCAAAAATCAATGCCGCGCGCGCAAAGTCGTTGGCGGTCACCGCGATACGCGAGGCCTGCGAAGAAACCGGGCTCTGCCTCGGCCGCAAGACCGAAGGCGCCGCGTCAAAGCTCGACGGCGCCTGGAAGCCGTTTGCGGACGCGGGCCTGCTGCCCGATCCGTCCGGGCTTTATCTGATCGCGCGCGCGATCACCCCGCCCGGCCGCATCAAACGCTTTGATACCCGCTTCTTCACCGCGGACGCCTCCGCCATCACCCATCGCGTCGAGGGCGTGATCCATCCCGATGCCGAGCTCGTTGAGCTGGTCTGGGTCGAGCTCGGCTCAAAACCGCTCGCGGATTTGCATCCGATGACCAAGAATGTGCTGGGAGAACTGGAGCGCCGCCTCGCCACCGGACCGCTGCGGCATGACGCAGACGTGCCGTTCTATCACTTCTATGCCGGCAAGATGCACCGGGATAAACTCGGTGAAGGCAAAGGCGCCTGAACGATTGGAGGGTCTGACAATGCAGTTTGCGAAACCCCTGCTCGTCTCCGTCGCGCTGTGCGCTCCTTTGGCCTCGCCCGCTTATGCCGAGCTCGACGTCGCCAAGCTGAAGAGCACGATCGAGGCTTCCGTCGAAAACGAGTATCCAAAGCTCGACGAACTCTACAAGGATATCCACGCCCACCCCGAGATCGCCTTCCAGGAGGTGAAGACCGCGGCCAAGCTCGCGGCCGAGATGCGCGCCATCGGCTTCGAGGTCACGGAGAATGTCGGCAAGACCGGCCTGGTCGCGATCTACAAGAACGGCGACGGCCCGACCATCATGGTGCGCACCGAGCTCGATGCGCTGCCGATGGAGGAAAAGACGGGGCTGCCCTATGCTAGCCGCGACAAGGCGATCTGGCAGGGCCACGAAACCTTCGTCGATCATAGCTGTGGCCACGACATTCACATGGCGAGTTGGGTCGGCACCGCAAAGACGCTAGTCGGCCTCAGGGATCAATGGCACGGCACGCTGATGTTCATTGCCCAGCCGGCCGAGGAAGAGGTGTCGGGCGCGAGAGCGATGCTGAAGGATGGCCTGTTCACGCGGTTTCCGAAGCCGGATGTCGGCTTCGCCCTACACGACGGCGCTTTCGCCTACGGCAATGTCAGCTATCGCTTCGGGATCGGCTCCTCCACCGTGAACGGCCTGTTCGTCAAATTCCACGGCCGCGGCGGTCACGGCGCGATGCCGCAGACGACCATCGATCCCGTGATGATGGCGGCCCGCTTCGTCGTCGACGTGCAAAGCGTCGTCAGCCGCGAAAAGGATCCAACCGAATTCGGTGTGGTCTCGATCGGTGCGATTCACAGCGGCAGCGCCGGGAACATCATTCCTGACGAGGCCACAGTCGTGGGCACCATCCGCAGCTTCAAGCCGCAGGTGCGCGACAAGATGCTGGCGGGGATCGAGCGCACGGCAAAGGCAGTGGCCGCGATGGCGGATGCGCCGCCGCCCGAGATCAACATGGACGAAGGCACCAAGGCCGTCGTGAACGATGCCGCTGTCGTCGGCCCCGCCGAGAAGGTGCTGAAGGCCGCATTCGGCGACAAGTTCAACACGTCGCCGCCGGGCACGGCGAGCGAGGACTTTTCTGAATTCGTCAATGCCGGCGTGCCCTCGATGTTCTTCAACATCGGCGTTTACGACCCCGAGCGCGTTGCGGCTGCACGCAACGGCGGCCCACCGCTCCCCGGCAATCACTCCCCGCTGTTCGCTCCGGTGCCAAAGCCCACGATCGAGACCGGCGTCACCGCGATGACGCTCGCGGTGCTGAGTGCGTTCGACCAGCGGGCAAAGGGGCAGTAGCTCTCTCCTGTCGTTCCGGGCGCGCGAAGCGCGAGCCCGGAATGACGACGTTGATATATTCCGCGCACTACTCAGATCGCCGCCGCACCGCCATCGGCGAACAATTCGACGCCGGCCACGAAGCTGGAATCATCAGACGCTAGGAACAGCGCGGCCTTGGCGATTTCGTCGGCTTTGCCGAGGCGCCCCATCGGCACCAGCGATTTCAGCTGCCCCTTCACGTCGTCACTGGCGTAGATGTCCAGTCCCGGTGTCTGCACCGGCCCGGGGCTCAGGACGTTGACGCGGATGTTCTTCGACTTCAGGTCGACGGTCCAGCTCCGCGCGAAGGAGCGGATCGCGGCCTTGGTGGCACCATAGACCGCGTCGGCCTCAAAGCCCTTCGAGCCGGCGATCGATCCGGTCAGAATGATCGAGCCACCCCCGGTCATCAGCGGCACCGCCTGCTGCACCGTGAACAGCGCGCCCTTCACATTGATGTTGAACATCCTGTCATAGTCTTGCTCGGTGACGGTGCCGAACGGCGTGAACTCATAGACGCCGGCGTTCACATACAGCACGTCGATGCGGCCCTTGGCGGCCTTCACCGTCTCGAACAGCCGCGTCGCGTCGGCGATGCTCGAAGCGTCCGCCCGCACGGCTGCGGCATTGGGACCAATCTCCTTCACCGCCGCGTCGAGCTCCGGCTGCTTGCGGCCCGTGATGAACACGAAAGCGCCCTCTTCGGCGAAACGCTTGGCTGCGGCGAGGCCAATCCCGGCGCTGCCTCCGGTGACGACTGCGACTTTTCCTTCAAGCTTCCTGGTCATGGCATCCTCCTCGTTCGATGAAGCGGCGAACCGCGATGCCCCGCAATTTGATCCATTTGAGAAATACGGGTAGTCAACATCATCTGATATGATTTATCTGCAAAATGGATAAATAGCCGAGGACGGATCGAGGAATGGCCGTCCAAGGTGACGCCGCAAATCGCAATAATCTTCTGGTGCGGCCGTGATGCCGCAGCGCCCACGCATCCCTATGTCAGATCAAAACCTCGAACCTGGAAATTGGGTCCATGACACAACGTCAACTCAAACTCGGCGCCTTCATGCGGCCGGTCTCCCTGCATACCGGCGCGTGGCGCTATCCTGGGGCTTGGCCGGACGCCAATTTCAATTTCCAGCATTTGAAGACGATGATCCGCAAGCTGGAGGCGGGCAAGTTCGATGCCTTCTTCATGGCCGATCACCTCGCGGTGCTGAACATGCCGATCAATGCGCTCAAGCGCAGCCACACGGTGACCTCCTTCGAGCCGTTCACCCTGCTCTCGGCGCTGGCCGGCGCCACCGAGCGTATCGGCCTGATCGCGACCGGCTCGACCACCTTTGACGCACCCTATCACGTCGCCCGCCGCTTTGCCTCGCTCGACCACATCTCCGGCGGCCGTGCCGGCTGGAATATCGTCACCACCTCGAACCCCGATGCGGCGCTGAATTTTGGCCTCGACGAGCACATGGATCATGCCGAGCGCTACAGGCGGGCGCGCGAGTTCTTCGACGTGGTCACCGGGCTCTGGGATTCTTTTGCCGACGACGCCTTTCCGCGCGACGTCGAGCAAGGGCTCTATTTCGATCCTGCGCGCATGCATACCCTCGACCACAAGGGCGAATATCTGAAAGTGCGGGGGCCGCTCAATATCGCCCGGCCCATTCAGGGCTGGCCTGTCATCGTGCAGGCCGGCGCCTCCGACGACGGCCGGCAGCTTGCGGCCGAAACGGCGGAAGCGGTGTTCACCGGCGGCAGTCCGCTGCCGGATTCCCAGAAGCTTTATGCCGACATCAAGGGCCGCATCGAGAAGGTCGGCCGCGATCCCGAGCACTGCAAGATCCTGCCCGGCGCCATGATCTTCGTCGGCGACAGCCTCGATGAGGCCAAGGAGAAGCGTGCCAGGCTCGACAGCCTCGTGCATTACGATTCTGGCATCGCTTCGCTCTCGATCGCGCTCGGGACCGACGCCTCCGGCTTCGATCCGGACGGACAGCTGCCGCCGATCCCTGAATCCAACGCCAGCAAGACCAGCCGCCAGCGTCTCGTCGATGTCGCCGCGCGCGATCACCTCACCGTGCGCCAGCTCGCCCAGCGCGTCGGCGCCTTCTCCGGCCTCTCCTTCATGGGCTCGCCGAAAGCGATCGCCGACCAGATGGAGGAATGGCTGATGAGCCGCGGCTGCGACGGCTTCAACATCATGTTCCCCTATCTGCCGGAGGGGCTGAACGACTTCGTCGACAAGGTGATCCCGGAACTGCAGCGGCGCGGGATTTTCCGCAAAGAATATGAAGGGCGGACCTTGCGCGAGAATCTCGGCCTGCCGCGGCCGAAGAACCGCTTCTTCGAGAGCTGAGGTACGAGTGGCCTATGGCGAGGCCGCTGGCGTTCCGAATTACTTTCGCTTCTGAATTACTTCCGCTTTCGGCGGCATAGCCGATATGATCGGATTTGCCGCCGGGGCGCTCTTCACGGCCTGGACCCGAAGCGCAGGAGGCACCGTTTCAGTCAAAATTGACTATTCTGCACGTTATAGGTTGACGTCAGCAACCCTTACAACCTAGTGACGGCACGGGCGGTTTAGCTGCCCGCCCGCGAGCGACGGGGAGGTCTGATCAAACCCATGACCCGAAATTTTTCTCTCCTTCAAGCCGTGTTGTTGAGCATCGGCGTCTTCCTCTTAGCCGTTGCGGGCTCCGATCTTTATCATTGGTACGAGACTGGAAACCTTTGGTATCCGAGCAAATATAGCCATGGCTTTTACACGACGTACGGCCAAGCGCCGGGAATGTTCGTAGCCGCGCTTGTGAAGAATTTGCTTTTAACAGTAGGGGCTATTGTAATCATTTTGGGAGGGTTCATTCTCCCCTCGCAACTTCGAAGAAGGCAGCAGGCGCACCTCGCAGCGATTAAACCACCATCGCCGCCGTACCCGTGGCCCTCCCGACCGAAGGGGCCTAACTTAGATCGACAGCGGTGAGTACGCGAAGGATTTGACCATGGTGCGTGGTGCGGACGGCGACGCCCGACGTCAGCTACTGGCCTATAGTGTTTTTTCGCCGCGCTTCGGCAAGACGTCGGCTATCGGGAAACAGCAGACTCTGGCGCGACGTCGGCCCGGCTAATTTATGCGTTCACGGCTAGTACTTCTCCTCCGCGTCGGGCTCGGTGTCGACAATATCCTTTGCCGGCAGCTTGAGCACGGTGGATAGCTCCTGCGCGAAGCTGTCGGCCTCATCGCGCTTTCCGAACGAGCTGAACTGAATCGGGGTCGTTCCCCGGCCGCCGCAGAGATTGACGTTGTACAGCCGCGAACGTGCGCGCTCGTCGCCGTCATCGGTGATGGTGAGCAATTTGAAATCCGCGAGCCGGCGCAGGCTGGAAAACCTCACCGGTCCGAACTGCCTGGTGACGATGACCTGCTGCATGATCTGGTCGAGCTCGACGAAGTAGCGCAGCGTGGCCAACGCCAGCCCCGGCAATCCAAGACACAGCGCAAAGACGACGCACAACACGAAGCTCAGCCAGTCATCGCGAACACTGCCGTAGCCGAACAGGTCCTGTTGCGCGATTTCTGCCGCCGCGAAGCCGAAGAACAGGCTGGCCGCGAGTAACGGCAGCGACGACAGCCGCGTGTACCAGCGGATCAGCCATTCGACCCTGATGCGTCCGTTTTCCTGGGTAACAGCGACCGCCACGGCGCCCTCCTGCAGCTCGGCCCGGGCCGGCTGCCGGGAACTGGCGGTTGTCGGCATGGCTGCCCCGCAGGTTCGAGAAAATTGTCGATTTCGTCGTTAAAATCGCCCCGTTTGGGCCGGATTTGCCCCCGAAAACCTTGACTTTAGGGCGTTTGCGGCTAGGTTGCCGCCAACTCCGAGCCGGTTTGGCCGGCGCCTACCCCCATTCTCTTAAGGTTCAAGAACATGGCCAAAGCGGTCACCATCAAGGTCAAGCTCGTGTCCTCGGCCGACACCGGCTTCTATTACGTCGCCAAGAAGAACTCGCGCACCATGACCGACAAGCTGGTCAAGAAGAAGTACGATCCGGTCGCGCGCAAGCACGTCGAATTCCGCGAATCCAAGATCAAGTAAGATCGCGGGATAATCCTGACTTGGACGGGGCCTTCATGGCCCCGTTTTATTTTGTGGCGTGGGATCGCGGCCTGTAGCTTGCATGTTAGCAGGCGACAGGTTTTCGCATGATCGCACCCGTGGATGAAGGCAATGTCGGTGGCTATTCGGTCGCCTACAGCCGCGACGACACCTACTTTCCCGTCTATGTCACCGCCGCACTTGCCGCGATCTTCGTCACGGCGACCTGGATCACCGGCGCGCTCTATTGGCTGATGCCGGCGACCGCCGCGGCCGCGTTCACCTATTACAACATCCCCCTGCTCGAGACCGGTCGGCCCACGATCGGCGCCAACCAGTACGGCATCTTCCTGCAAGCCTTCGGGCTGATCCGCTGGCGCGCCATCGAGCGCATCGACATCGCCGAGATCGCCGAGCGGGCGATGACGGTGCATGAGCTGCAGCTCGTGCTCTCGGTTCCGCTCGGCAGCGCGCTGGTCGTCGACTGGCGCAAACAGCCGCGCTGGCGGCTCCTGATGCGGCTGCCCTGGCGCATGAACCACAACAACATGGTGCGGGTGAATCTGGAGCCGTTCGACCAGCCGCCCGAAGTCATCCACCGCACGTTCCTGCGGATGTGGCGATTTTACCGGAGCTAGCTCTACCTTCTCCCTCTCCCCGTTCTTACGGGGAGAGGGTTGGGGTGAGGGGCTGCCTCGGCATCGGGACTCGCGGAGAGTCCCCCTCACCCGGCGCTGCGCGCCGACCTCTCCCCGCGTGCGGGGAGAGGTGACGACAACATCACGTTCTCACCACCAGCTGCGCATACACCTCCGGCTCCATGCCGTAGGTCCACGCTACCGCCTCGCGCGCGGTCTGGAAATTCGGCGGTACCTGCAGGAAATAATGCTTCCGCGTGCCGTCCGGCTCGGGTGTGGCGTTGATCACCTCGACCGCGGCCCAGGCGTCATGGGCGAGCCAGGTGCGCCGCCACAGGATGCCGGTTTCGTCCTCGGCGACGCGTTTGGCACCGCCCTCCGTCACATAGCGCCGCGGCGTCATGATCTCGATCATGCAGCGGCGGATCTGGACATTGGTCTCTCCATCGATCGCAGCGAGCGTGATCCTGTCCGGATGTTCGATCAGCTGCCGCGGCACCTCGACGCCGCGCCAGGCAAAGACCGAAAACCCGTCGCGAAAACGCAGCGCCGGCCCGGTCGGATGATGCAGGCGGTCGTTCACGTCGACGCACAACAGCTCAGGACGCTCGCAGAGCCAGCACGTCTGCGCATGCGGCTGCATCCAGCCGGCATTTCCAGCCAATTGCCAGAGACCGAGCAGCGGCTCGGTCTCTGCTTTGAGCGCCAGCACACCGCGCAGAAATTCAAAAGTCGAAAGCCACGACAGATCATCGGGACCGGCCGTCGCATGCCGAAATCCTTCGCGGCCGGATAACGCCAGCAGCACGCAGGTCAGCGACAGCGGCTCGCCGCGACGGGCGCGCGTCAGCAAGGGCAACGGCTCGCGCTCCGCAGCCTGCACCACGGACTCGGTGAGAGACGCCGTCAGCCCGTCGACGGGATTGACTGCGGCCTCCACCTCGGCGAGCAGCCGCCGCGAGAGGTGTTTCCTGATTTGCGCGGTCACGTTCCGCCGCACGCGATCGATCAGCGCCCACCGGACATTCGGCCCATCACCGCGCGAAATCTGCTGCGTGCGGCGTGACAGCTCGAGCGGGCTGCCGCACCAGACAAAACGCTGCGGCGGCGCAAACCCCGCTGCGCGATAGGCAAGCCGCGCACCCTCCTCCGCCCCGTCGCGATCGGCGGGCTCGGTCGAACGGCGGATCGCGGACCATCGCGCGCGGTAGCGGCCGAGCGCCTTCTTCTGCTCGGCCGTGAGCGTGACGTCCTCAGTCCGGGAGAACACGCGCGTCCCGCGGCCCAAGCTCGCGCTGCCGCCGCACACGATAGGTGCCGCGCGGCAGCGTGATCGGCGCATGCTCGTCATGGGTCAGGCGCGCATGGGGCGAAGCGACCTGGAGGTGGCCGATATAGAGCCCCTCAGGAATGTCGCGCGCCAGCTCGTCGTCGCGGAACATGGTGACGCGCTCGCAGACGGCGTGACGGTGTCCACTCTCCTCGCCTTCCGCCAGCACCAGCGCCGCGCCTTCGATATTCTCCTCAATGGTCCCGGATGGCGCAACATCGGCCACCCGTTCCAGCAACAGATCACCTTGTGCGAAGATTTCAGCCATCGCTATCTCCTCGTGCCCGGCGCACCGGCCGCCTGGACCAGGCGCTCTGATTTCCCCCACTCATGGAATTATGAATTGGATCGCCTCCCGCAACGTCCAAGCGCGCGGGAGGCAATCATTATTGGCGTGACGCTACTGCACCACTTCCCCGTGCAGTGCGAGATCGAGACCTTCGCGCTCGGTATCTTCCGCGACGCGCAAGCCCACGACCATCTTAAGCACGAACAGGATGATGAGGCTCACCACGGCGTCATAGACGAAGACCGTCCCGACACCGATACACTGGTTGAGGAACTGTCCCGGGTTACCCTCGAGCACGCCGGCCGTTCCGCCATACTGCTCCACCGCGAACACGCCGGTGAGCAAGGCGCCGACGATGCCGCCGACCGCATGCACGCCGAAGCAATCGAGCGCGTCGTCATAGGAGAACATGTGCTTCAGGCCGGTGCAGCCCCAGTAGCACACCACACCGGCGGCGACGCCAATGGCAAAGGCGCCGACCGGCCCGACAAAGCCCGACGCCGGCGTGATCGCAACGAGGCCCGCGACCGCGCCCGAGCAGATGCCGACCACCGTCGGCTTGCCCTTGAGCGCCCACTCCACCAGCATCCAGGTGAAACCGGCCACCGCCGTTGCGATCTGCGTCACCAGCATGGCCATGCCGGCCTGCATCCCTGCGGTGACGGCGGAGCCGGCATTGAAGCCGAACCAGCCGACCCACAACAGCGAGGCGCCGATGAAGGTCAGCACCATGTTGTGCGCAGGTCCGGTATCCTTGCGCGGCCCCAGCATGATGGCGCACATCAATCCGGCAACGCCTGCGTTGATATGCACGACGGTGCCGCCGGCGAAATCGAGCACCTTGGCCCAGGCCGCATCGTTGCCGGAGTTGAAGATACCGTCAGGTCCCCAGACCCAATGCGCGATCGGCGCATACACGAAGATCGCCCACAGCCCGATGAACCACAGCATCGCCGAGAATTTCATGCGCTCGGCAAAGGCGCCCGCGATCAGGGCCGGCGTGATGATGGCGAACGTCATCTGGAAGCAGATGTACACGGCTTCCGGGATGGTCGCGGCCAGCGGATTGGGATTGCCGATACCGCCCTTGCCGATGTCGCTCAGGATGTCCTTGAGGAACATGCGGTCGAGCCCGCCGATGAAGGGCGAGCCGGAGCGGAACGCCATGCTGTAGGTGAAGGCCGCAAACAGGATGGTGACGAGGCAGGTGACGGCAAAGCTCGTCATCACGGTGTCGCCGACATTCTTCTTGCGCACCATGCCGCCATAGAACAGGCCGAGCCCCGGCACCGTCATCATCAGGACCAGCGCGACGGATGTCAGCATCCACGCGGTGTCGCCGGAGTTCGGCGTACACTTTTCGAGGATCTTGCCGCCGCAGGCGGGTGGACCCGCATCCTCGGCAAAGGCGGTGCCGCCCAGAGCGAGCCAGAGGAGCGCGATCCCCAATAGAACAAGCGCTGATGTCACGAGCCGGTGGCGCGCGTACGTACCTGTCTGCATTGTCTTCCTCCAAGTCCCAGGTTGTGCTTCGTCAAACTCCAGATGCTAGCGGTGCTGTTGAACGTGCTGCGAATGGGCGGCCGACGCGCGACGGCGATCCGCGCGGGCGGTTGTGCAAGGCACAAATTTCCGGATGCTCGGCGTCGCGATGAAGCCGTCGAGTGCGGTCGGCTGAAGATCGGCAGTCAAATGCCTCATCGGCCTGCCTTCCCTGGTGTCCCATCCAAGGTGGAAAGCGTCAGTGACGATTTCCTATTTTCTAGCCAATGATGTTCAAGATTCGTGCCATTGAAGACCGCGCGACAAGACACTGAATCATTGTCGAATTCGTTTTGAAAACACGACAATGATTCTGACCATTGCTATCAGAGGTAGCAATGCCGATCAAAAATTAGGCAGGCGCGGAAAGCGGCTACGCCGTGCGCAGCACCGGCGGCGCGGCGGTCGGGCGGATCAGCGCAAACGCGACCTGGATGATTCCGGCCGAAAGCCCGACGGCAACGCCAATGCGCCAGGCCATGTTGTAGGAGCCGAGCGCGTCGTAGATCAGGCCGCCGCCATAAGCGCCGAGGAAGCTGCCGAGCTGATGGCTCATGAAGGCGAGCCCCTGGATCATCGCCTGCCATTGCAGGCCGAACAATTCGGCGACCGCGCCCGCGACGAGCGGGCCGACGCCGAGCCAGAGGAAGCCCATGAAGGCGCCGAACACCAGCGTCGTCGCCGGCGTCGGCGGCATCATGAAGTAGACCGCGAGCACGATCGAGCGCGTGATGTAGATGCCCCCGAGCAGCGCGAGCTTGTTCCAGCGTTGACCGGCCCAGCCGAAGAACAGGCTGCCCAGCACATTGAAGCCGCCGATGACGCCGAGCGTCTGCGCGCTCAGCATCGGGTCCATGCCGCAGATCGCGAGATAGGACGGCAGATGCGTGGTGATGAAGACGAGCTGCATGCCGCAGACGAAATAGGCGCAGGTCATCACCACGAAGGACGCGTTGCCGAACGCCATCGATACCGCCGTTCCGGCCGTGACATTGCCGAGCTGATCGCTGGACGGCTTGGGCAGCGGGACTGCGTCAACCTTGCCGGCAAACCACGCCGCCGGCAGCATCGCGAGCGACAGCACCACAAAACCGGTCAGCCCCGCCCGCCAGCCGAGATCCTCGCTCAGCACCTGCCCGATCGGCGCCGACAGCAGCGCGCCGAGCGAGCCCGCCGCCGAGACCATGCCGAGCACGGTCGAGCGCACCGACGCCGGAACCGCACGCGCCGCGACCGACATCGCAATTGCCGCCGCCGTGCAGGCCAGCGAAGTGCCGATCAGGACGCCTGCCCCGATCATGATGGCCAGGAATCCATGCGCCTCCGCCATCAGGATCAGGCCCGCAATGTAGAACAGCGAGCCCACGATCATGACCGGGCGAAACCCGTAGCGCACCGTCCAGGCGCCGGCGAGCGGCTGCAAGAACCCCCAGGCGAGGTTTTGCACCGCAATCGCCAGCGTGAATTCGGAGATGGTGATGCCGACGTCATGCGTCAGCGGCTGCATGAAGATGCCGAGCGACTGCCGCAGGCCCATGCTGAGCGTCAGCATCAAGGAGGCGCCGATCAGGATCGGAAGCGAGGGACGAAGGGTTTTGAGCAGGGCCATGTTTCTTGTTCTCCCTCGTTTTTTGATCGTTTCCTGTCGCCTGTTGAACGGCTACAGCCTTGATTACACAGGTCGGTGTAACTAGAATGGAGTGGTCACCGCTTGTCAAGCGAAAAGTAAACAGGTCTGTGTAATGCCGTCAGCCGAAAAAATCGACATGAAGGAGCGGATTTTGCAGACCGCCGACCGGCTGTTCTATCTCGAAGGCATCCGCGCCATCGGCGTCGACACCATCGCGGCCGAGATCGGCATCAGTAAACGCACGCTCTACAACCACTTCCCGTCCAAGGACGCGCTGATCAACGCCTATCTGGAGCGCCGCTTTGTCAAGGCGCGGCCGTCGGAGCAGTCCCCGGTGGAACAGATCCTCGGCTATTTCGATGCGCTGGAGCGGCGGTTTTCCGCCAAGGACTTTCGTGGCTGCCCGTTCGTCAATGCGGTCGCCGAGCTCGGCCCCAAGGACCGCGCGGTGAAGAAGATTGCGGTCGCTTTCAAGGAAAGCCGCCGGCAATGGTTCCGCGACCTGCTCGACGAGCTCGGCGTCAAGGACGCTGATTCGCTCGCAACCCAGCTTCAATTGCTGGTCGACGGCTCGATTGCGCTCGACCTCGTGCGCGACGATCCCGCGATGGCCCGTGCGGCAAAGGATGCGGCAACCGCGCTGTTGCAGGGCGCCGGCGTACGCATGGCCTCATAGAACAAACCAGACCACGCAAGCCGAAAGCGGGCGCTTCCGATCAACCCCTGATATGGGGGAGAAACATGATGGTCTTCACCGCAATAATGCCGGCGAGCAGACCCAACATGAACAGCACCGCCAGGGTACGCGCACAGACGCGCTTGATCAGCGCCCAGCGCGCCATCGAAAGCGTTGGCGCTTGCCAACGAGGTGAAGCGAAGCTCCGCTCGGAACGATGCGTCAGCAACGACATTTACGGAATTCCCTGATACGTGCAGGCGGCACAAGACGGCCGCCCTTTCTCAGCGGTAATGATGTGTTGCGATGCATAGGAAAACGAGGGCGTCCGCGGCGCGATTGCATAGGAGGTTCATAAAAGCGGGGCCGCCGCTGACCGATTGACCTCCGCGGCCATCAGTAGAATCGATCACAAGTCCGCGCCCGGTGTCCCTTGTTCACACCACGCGGTAGTGGCAATCTGCGGCTTCGGAACGCGAGCCATTTTCCATGCCAAAACCCGCCGCGACCTCGCTGCCACAGCTGAGCGTTCGCATCGACATCGACCACGAGGACCGGATCGGCCCCGGCAAGATCGTACTGCTGGAGAAAATCCGCGAATTCGGTTCGATTTCGGCGGCCGGCCGCGCCATGGACATGTCCTACAAGCGCGCCTGGGACCTGGTCGACGAGATCAACCGCATCTGCCGGCAGCCGGCGGTGGAGCGGCAGACCGGCGGCAAGAATGGCGGCGGCGCCATGCTGACGCCGTTCGGCATCTCGCTGGTCGCGCGCTACCGCAAGATCGAGCGCGACGCCGCCTCCGCCGTCCGCAAGGAACTCGCCGCACTCCGCAGCGACATCGGCAAGCCGAAGAAGGCGGCGAGCCGGTAGATTGGGTATTCCCCCTCTCCTCGTTCTTACGGGGAGAGGGTTGGGGCGAGGGGCTGTCTCCGCGAGTCTCGAAGTTCGAAATTTGCGGAGACAGCCCCTCACCCGGATTGCTTCGCAATCCGACCTCTCCCCGTAAGAACGGGGAGAGGTGACTATCAACCTCAGGCCGTCTTGATCCAGACCGCCTTGACGTTGAGATATTCCTCCACGTGCTGCTTGCCGGACTCGCGGCCATAGCCGCTCATCTTGTAGCCGCCGAACGGCACCGCCGGGTCCATCGCCTGGTAGCAATTGACCCAGACCGAGCCGGCGCGCAGCGCTTTGGCCACCTGATGCGCCTTGCAGACGTTGGTGGTCCACACCCCCGAGCCGAGCCCGAAGGTCGTGGCATTGGCGCGCTTGATCAGATCGTCGCTGTCCTTGAAGGAAATTGCCGAGATCACGGGCCCGAAGATTTCCTCCTGCGCGATCCGCATATTGTCCTGGACATTGGCGAACACGGTCGGCGGCACGAAGTAGCCCTTCGACAGCGCGCCTTCCGTGAGCCGCGCGCCGCCGGAGAGCGCCTTGGCGCCTTCCTTCTGGCCAACATCGAGATAACCCGAGACGCGCTCGAGCTGCTCCTGCGAGATCAGGGGGCCGATCTGGGTGTTCGGATCGAGGCCGTTGCCGACATTGAGCTTCTTGCCGAACTCGGCGACGCGACCGACGAACTCGTCATAGACCTTGCTCTCGACAAAGAGGCGCGTGCCGGCGCTGCAAATCTGGCCGGTATTGGCGAACACCGCCATCGCAGCCCCCGGCACAGCCGCATCGAGATCGGCATCGGCGAACACGATGTCCGGCGACTTGCCGCCGAGTTCGAGCGAGACGCGCTTGAGATTGCCGGCGGACGCCCGCACGATCGACTGGCCCGTGAGGTGCGAGCCGGTGAAGGCAACCTTGTCGACATCAGGGTGCGACGCCAGCGCCGCGCCCGCGGTCTCGCCAAAACCAGGCACTACGTTGACGACCCCGGCGGGAACGCCGGCCTCGAGGCAAAGCTCGGCCAGCCGCAGCGAGGTCAAGGGCGCCTCCTCTGCGGGCTTGAGCACCACCGTGCAGCCCGTCGCGATCGCGGGGCCGATCTTCCAGATGCTGGCGCCCAGAGGACCGTTCCAGGGAATGATGGCGCCGACGACGCCGATCGGCTCCTTCAGGGTGTAGGAGAAGATGTCGCCGGGCAGCGAGTTCTCGATGGTCTCGCCATGGATCGAGGTCGCCTGCCCCGCATAATAGCGCAGCATGCCAAGCACGCGCTGCCGGTTGGCGCGGGTGCGGCTGATCGGCGCGCCCATGTCGAGCGTATCGAGCTGCGACAGCTCCTCGAAATTCTTCTCGACGAGCTCGGCGAGCTTGAGCAGCAGGCCAGCGCGTTCGAACGGCTTGACCTTGCTCCACGGTCCCTCGAAGGCACGGCGGGCCGCAGCCACCGCGCGGTTGATGTCCTCGGCGTCGCCCTCGGCCACCGTCGCGAGCAGCTCACCGGTTGCGGGATTGAGCGTCTCGAACCTCTTGCCGGAGGCGGCATCGACCCATTTGCCGTCGATCAGCATCTTCTTGTAGGAGCCATCCGCATAGGGATGGCGCGTCATCGCGAGTGCCTGTGTCACAGCCATGCTGTTTTCCCTTCGAGATCTCTGATTTCGGGAACCGTTATATTCGACAAGTTACAACGAACGCGCCAAACGCGCAAAGCGGGCGCACCGATGCCTGCCATGCAGGCGCCGCGTCTATTGCGCGGCCGGAAGCGTCACGGGAATGAAACCGAATGATTTCAGCGTCGCCTGGGCCTGCGGCGACATCATGTACATCGCGAAATCGGCCGCCGCTGCTTGCGCCTTGCGCGAAACGGTAAGGCCATATTCCGGGCCGACCGTCAGCTCCGGCGGCAATGCAACCGATTTGTACCTGTCGGACTCGCGCACGATTTGTTGAGCGCCCGAACAATAATAAATGAACAGGTCGATCTCGTGATCATCGAGCGCGACAAGCAGCCGCGGCTTTCCCTGGACCGGCGCCGTCGTGGTCGGACCGCCGAACAATTGCTGCGCCTTCTGCGACAGCATGCCGAAGGCGCCGGGCTTGAGCGCGTCGATCTTGTGGAACATCTCCCAGGTGTAATCGCCGGCCGGATCGGAGACCGGCGTCGATGTCCCGAACTTGATGTCGGGCTTCAGCAGCGTCTCGATGAGATTGCCAGGCTCGAGCGGCCGGCTCGCCTCGGTGACGGCGCACAGCGCGTTTCGGGCGAACAGGATGCTCGGGCCCGAGATGCCGGCATCCGTCAGCGCCTGCGCATGCGGCAGCGCCGCGGAGGCAAAGACGTCGAACGCCTCGCCCTTCTGCAACCGCTCGCGCAAGGCCCCCGACGGACCGTACACCGGCGCGAAGCTGCCGCCATATTGCCTGGTGAAATCGGCAAAGATCGCGGTGAAAGGCTCCTTCAGGCTTCCCGCAGCCATCACCTTGATGTCCGCAGCCGAGGCGGGAGACGTCAGCGCAATCATGAAAAGGACCAGCCAGGCACGCACAACATCCTCTCCGTCATTCCGGGGCGCCTCGAAGAGGCGAACTATGGGGCGCAATTGCGCCCCTGAGAATCCGGGTTCGATGCTTCGCATCGCCCCGGAATGACGATGACCGAAATAGGCTCGAATGTCACGCTGGGCCACAGCCCGCCCCGCGGCTCTGAGGTCCATCCGCCCGTTATATCCGTGAGACCATATCGTGACCGCCGGCCCCCTCCAGCCGGATGGCGCAAGTTCCGGCTTCGTGATATGTGACAGGATATAACGAGGCCCGAAACGGGCCGGAACCCAAGGGAGAGCCAAGCCAATGAGTGCCTATCAACTTCTCATCGACGGCAAGATGGTCCCCGGCGACCTCACCATGCCGGTCCTCAATCCCGCGACCGAGGAAGTCGTGGCGGAATGCCCGCGCGCCTCGAAGGCGCAACTCGACACGGCGGTCGCCGCTGCAAAGGCGGCCTTCCCGGCCTGGGCCGCAACACCGATGGCGGAGCGCCGCCAGCTCGTGAACAAGATGGCCGACGTGATCGAGGCCAATTCCGGCGAGCTCGCGCGCATCCTCACCAGCGAACAGGGCAAGCCGCTTGCGGACGCCACGGGCGAAGTGCTCGGCATGGCCGCCTTCTTCCGCTATCTCGCCTCGCTCGAACTGCCGATGCGCGTGATCGAGGATTCCGGCGACCGCAAGGTCGAAGCCTATCGCCGTCCGCTCGGCGTCGTCGGTGCCATCATTCCCTGGAACTACCCGCTCCTGATCCTCAGCTTCAAGCTGCCGTCGGCGCTGCTCGCCGGCAACACGCTGGTCGTGAAGCCCGCTCCCACCACGCCGCTGGCCTCCCTGCGCTTTGCCGAGCTGATCAAGGACATCCTGCCCAAGGGCGTGCTCAACTTCATCACCGACGCCAACGACCTCGGCGACCACATGACCAAGCACCCGGACATCCGCAAGATCTCGTTCACGGGATCGTCGGCCACCGGACAGAAGGTCATGGCGAGCGCCGCGCAGACCTTGAAGCGGATCACGCTCGAGCTCGGCGGCAACGACGCCGGCATCGTGCTCGACGACGTCGACCCGAAGAAGGTCGCGCCCGGCATCTTCGAAGGCGCCTTCCAGAACTCCGGCCAGGTCTGCCTCGCCATCAAGCGGCTCTATGTGCACGAGTCCGTCTATGACGAAATCTGCAACGAGCTGGTGGCGATCGCCAAGAACACCGTGGTCGATGACGGCTCCAAGCAGGGCACCAAGCTCGGACCGCTGCAGAACAAGATGCAGTACGAGAAGGTGAAGGCCTTCCTCGACGACGCCCGCAAGAACGGCAAGGTCATTGCCGGCGGCTCGGCGATGGATCGCCCCGGCTACTTCATCGAGCCCACCATCGTGCGCGACATCAAGGAAGGCTCGCGCCTGGTCGACGAGGAGCAGTTCGGTCCCGTTCTGCCCGTGATCAAGTACTCCGACAAGGATGACGTGATCCGCCGCGCCAATGCCACGACCTATGGTCTCGGCGCGTCGGTCTGGTCCTCGGACACCAAGCGCGCCCATGAAGTGGCGCAAAAGATCGAGGCCGGCACGGTCTGGATCAACAAGCATCTCGACATGGCCCCGCACATCCCGTTCGGCGGTGCCAAGCAGTCCGGCATCGGAACCGAATTCGCCGAGGAAGGTCTGGCGGAGTTTACCCAACTCCAGATCATCAACGGACCGTCGGCGAGTGCGTGAGTGCATGATACGATAGCGGGGATCGCGGCCACGCCGCGATCCCCCTTTCTTCAGAGGAAGCAAGTTCTTTTGAAAGGCACGCCATGTTTCACGCCCAATGCGACCTTGCTGCGCTGGTCTATGGCGCGGACCAGGATCCCGACGCGGTCCTGCGCGATTTCGCCGACGAGGTGAAGAGGCAGGGTTTTCGCGCTGTCGGCCTGGTGCAGGCCGGGCAATGCGCCGATTCCAGCCTCTCCGCGGTTCTGGTCCACAGCGGCGAGAAACTGCTCCTGGCGCAGGATTTCGATCCGACCGCCGCCGGATGCCGGCTCGATGTCGGCAGGCTCGAGGGCGTCGGCACGCGGGTCGCCGAGGCGCTGGAGGCCGGCGCGGACCTCCTGATCATCAACCGCTTTGGCAAACGCGAGCGCGACGGCAAGGGGCTCGCCTATCTGATCGACCGCGCGCTCGGCGCCGACATTCCCGTGGTCATTGCGGTTTCACAGGACCGCTTCGCCGAATGGATCAAATATGCCGGCGGCATGAGCGTGAAGCTCGCCTGCGAGCAGCCCGCGCTGGAGACGTGGTGGCGCAAGGTATCGCTGCGAAGCAGCGCGTCGATCGTGCCCGAGCCGGCCGGCGACCGCGCAGCCATGAAATAGGTTCGCTATACCTGATCAAATGCCCGGGTTGAGGTCGACGCTGCTTGCGATAACATCGCCGCGCACGGAGGCCTCCCATCATGTCATTACGAAAGCTCGCCGGCCTGCTGGTGCTCGGCTCTCTTCTGCCCTCGGTCGCCCTCGCGCAGGATGCTACGCCCACGCTCTACGGCGTTGGCCCGCAATACGACAGCACCCATGTCTATGTCGCACCTGAGGACGTCGATAAATTCGTGGCGAGCTTCGTAGCCACTTTCGGCGGCCAGAGCTCAAGGCAGGTCGTGGCGACGGTGACGCCGACGCCGAGCACCACGACCTCGCAGATCCTGCAAACCCCGGCCGGCATCGTATCGCTGTTCGGCTTCACTACGCCGATCCCCTATCCGTTCGGCGCCGAGCGCACCGGCTACCTCGTCACCGACATGGACGCGGCGGTGAAGGCCGCGCAGGCGGCAGGCGCCGATCTTCTGGTCGCCCCCTTTCCCGATGCGATCGGACGCGACGCCGTGATCCGGTGGCCGGGCGGCGTGAACATGCAGCTGTACTGGCACACGACCAAGCCCAGCTATCCGCCGCTCGCAACCGTTCCGGAAAATCGCGTTTACGTCTCGCCGGACCGTGCGGATGCCCTTGTGCAGAGCTTCCTTCGCTTCTCGCAAGGCAAGGTGGTTTCGGACGATACCGAGGCCGCCGGCGTCGAGATCGGGCGGCCCAACGACAACTTTCGTCGCATTCGCATCGAGTCCGCGTTCGGCAAGATGACCGTCTTCGTTACCGACGGCCACCTGCCCTATCCCTTCGGCCACGAGCTGACCGGCTATGAGGTCACGGACCTCCAAGAGACGCTTGCGAAAGCAAAGGCCTCCGGCGCCACTGTCTTGGTCGAGCCTTTCGTCTCCGACCATAGGCAATCGGCCATGGTGCAGTTCCCCGGCGGCTACGTCGCCGAGATCCATGCAGCCGCGAAACCGTGACCGTCATGAACCGGGAAACGCTCCGCACCCTCGTGCCGCTCCTGCTCAGCCTCAACGCGGGCTATGTCGATACCGCCGGCTTCCTCGCATTGCAGGGCTTGTTCACCGCCCACGTCACCGGAAATTTCGTGACCTTGGGCGCGGCGCTGGTGATGGGAAGCTCCGGCATCCTGGCAAAATTGCTGGCGCTTCCCGTGTTCTGCGCGGTGGTGATTTCCGCGCGACTGTTCGGCACGTGGCTGTCGAAACGCCATGCGTCCGTTTTCGAAATTCTCGTCGGCCTCAAGGTCGTGCTGCTGGTCGTCGGCGCCGTGCTGGCAATTCATTTCGGGCCATTCCCAAACGGCGATCGCTGGCAGGCCGTGCTGACCGGCATGGTGCTGGTGGCGGCAATGGCCATCCAGAACGCCGTTCACCGCGTCCATCTCGGCAGCGCGCCGCCTTCGACACTGATGACGGGGACGACCACCCAGGTCATGCTCGATCTCGCCGACATGATCTATGCCCGCAACGAAGAAGGCCCGCCGCCGTCGCGGCTGAAGCAGATGTCTGTCAACGTGCTGGTCTTCGCGCTCGGCTGCGGCGCCGCCGCCCTGCTCTATGCGCTGTTCAATGTCCGCTGCTTTGTCGTGCCGCCGGTGCTGGGAGCGCTATCGCTTCTGTTCCGTCTGGTCGCCGGGCCCGCATCGAAGCCCACCTGATGGGTCGCGCGCCGGAGGCGGCGCGCCTTTGCAGTCGCGTCGCCCGGCGTTGCCGGATATTATGTACTTTTAGGTACATATACCAAACCTGAGATCCTGGACGCTGAGCGGCGGCCAAGGGCCTAGTTTGGTGTGAAGAGAACTTTGCCCTTGAAGGCCGCGGCCTGAGGAATCGCTTTGGAAAACTGCTCCAGACCGTAGGTCGCAGCAACTGGCGCGGAGATCGCACCTGATGCGACCATGGCAGTGAGATGGTTATACATCGCGGCCATGGTCTCGTCCTTGGCGGTCTTGAGCCAATGGCCAAGCCAGAAGCCGCGCAGAGACACCTCACCAAAAATCGCTTTGAGGCCCGAGCCCACAAAGGGCTGCCCGCTCATTGCGCTGTAAACCACGACCAGGCCCTTCTGTCCCAGACAGCTCATCAGATTCAGCGTTGCGTTGCCGCCGACGACGTCAAGCGCCAAATGGATCGGCACGTCGCCGGTCTCGCGCGCGACGCGTTTGGCCAAATCCGTCCCGTCAACCAGCACCACGTCCGCATCCAAAGCCTTCAGCTCGGATACGACCTCTTCCCGTCGAACGACATTGACCAGCTTGATTCCCAGCGATTTCGCGACGGCGATGACGGCGCGCCCGGTCGCCGAGTTGGCGCCGTTCTGGATCACCCAGCCGCCTTTGGGGATGTTCACGATATCGGTCAGCAGGAGATAGGCTGTCGCCGGATTGATTCCGACCATCGACATTTGCTGAACGTCCGCGTTCGCCGGCAATGGGCGCTGCCAGGTTGGCGCGAATTTCACCCGCTCGGTCCAGGTCGGATTCATGATCGGCAGCAGCGTCCGGTCGCCTTCCTTCAGGCTCTTGACGCTGGATCCGACCGCAACGACCCGCCCGACACCCTCGATGCCGAGAGTGCTCGGCAACGGCGGCAGATATCCATATCGGCCGGCCGTGATCAACAGATCGGTGTTGTTGATGGGAGTTGCCTCAACGGCAACAACGACCTCGTCTGGAGCCGGAGCCCCTACATCGGGCACCTCATTCAGCTTCACCACCTCTTCAGCCTTTCCAAACTCGACAACCTGTACCGCTTTCATGGCATCGCCTCCTGTCTTGCACAATTCTGTACTTATTGGTATATAACCACAGGAGAACGTCAAGGATGCCGTGAAAATCTCTTGGTCACGAGTGGTTGAGGGCTTAACATCCGAGGCTGAATTGCATAGAGACAGGGAATGGCCAGACCCCGCAGCTTCGACCCCGACGACGTTCTCGACGTCGCGCGCGAAGTATTCTGGCGCAAAGGATTTCAGGCCACCTCGCTCGACGAGATAACGGCGGCAAGCGGCATTGGAAAACCCAGCCTTTACGCGGCCTTCGGTGACAAGGACGCGCTTTTTCTGAGGGTTCTGGACCGGTACCATGACGGCATACTCGGCTGGGCGGAGCGCACGTTGGCCCAGCCCGGATCGGCCCGGGACGCGATCCAGCAATGGCTCATGGGCTTCATCCCCTATTGCTCGGGCGAGAAAGGCCAGCGGGGCTGCTTCTCGATCAAATCCGCGAGCGACGGCTCACTCCATCAGGTCGAGGTGCGCAAGAGCATCGAGCGATACAACAGGCGCCTCGAGGAGCTGATACGCGCGCGCCTTCGTGCCGATCGCGCCCAATTCAAAAAGGGATTTGATCCGGATATCAGCGCGCATACGATCATGGTCGTGCACACAGGATTGATGGCGCTCGCCCATCAGCTCCCCGATCCGAAGCAGGTGAAAGCGGTGATCGACCAGGTCATGGCTCTGCTCGCCTAGACCAGCGGTCGGGGTCTTACTCGGCCGCTAGCAGTGATTTGCCCGACGTGTCCAGCCTGCAAGCCAACAATATTTCGCTTTTTCAGAAGCGCAAATCAGCGCTATGGTCCGTGCGTCCCGAGCCCGCCAAGGGGCGCTGCGCGATCGTCACGAGTGCTGGGCACGGGATGCGATGGACGCCTTGGCTTCACCGGACGAGTGAGGCCATGGGCGGACGGCGAAGGCGTGTGGTCCTGATCTCCCGACGCTGGGA